>ENA-ORXD01002981-ORXD01002981.1-sediment-metagenome-genome-assembly--contig:-NODE-2981-length-10345-cov-3.422672_pt1 | contig 10345 bp, 8 predicted proteins | sample MGYA00237862_ERZ511471 | MGnify/ENA metagenome assembly ERZ511471 | reverse complement strand
AAGGAAGATTTTGACAGGCTTAATTCTTATATGGATAATTTTTCCTCCAGGTTCAGGTCTTATGACGAAGCAATGATAAATAAATCACTGGATGAGGCGCAGGTTTTGATGGAAAAGCTTGTATCAAGCCTTGAAAGATCACTCTCTCCTGAAAACAAAATCCAGAGAAAAAACGCGCCGCAACCCCGTACTAGATCCAAGCAGAACACATTCAATTGGTCAACAATCGTTCTCAGTTTTCTGGCATTAATTCTAGCTGGCGGGTTGATCCCATTTTGGATATATATAATACTGTCGATAAACAGATAAACAAATAAGCCACATTATGAATGTACTCATCTCCGCATCCATCTTAAACGCAGATTTTTCGATCCTGGGTCAGCAAATCCAGGCAGCTGAAAATGCAGGCGTTGACTGGATCCATCTAGACATCATGGATGGTCATTTTGTGCCAAACATATCTTTTGGTCCACACATTGCTTCCCTTTGCCGTAAAGTTACCACTCTGCCCCTTGATACGCATTTGATGATCACTAATCCTGATCAATTCATTGATGCTTTTGCTGATGCAGGTTCAGATTTCATCAGCGTACACATCGAAAATAATCCGCACATCCACCGAACGCTTCAAAATATACACAAAAAGAAGAAAAAAGCAGGTATCGTTGTTAACCCCGGAACGCCTATTCAGTCTATCTATTCAGTTTTACCCATGGTGAAATTTGTATTGATCATGACAGTGAATCCGGGCTTTGGCGGTCAAACCTTTATTCCTGAAACATTAGAAAAAATTCGAGAACTGTCAAACAAGATTGAAAAAGACCACTTGGACATCATGATCGAAGTAGATGGGGGCATTACGAACGAGACTTTACCCTTGGTCAAAGACGCTGGTGCAAAGATTCTGGTTGTCGGTTCATATATTTTTAATAATCCTAACGGTATTAATAAGGCTGTAAAATCTCTAAAAGAATGAGATTAATAAAAAAAATGGCTGTTGTTTCTGCATCAGCCATTTTAATAAACAACGAGTTTGATTCATTTAATTTTAGAAAGGCTTTTAATGCATTTGGCACACAGATCCTTGCTTACCATCACACCATTTTCCATTATTGTGACTTTCTGCAAGTTGGGTTTAAACATGCGGTTTGTTGCTCTCATTGAAAAACTACGGTTATGTCCAAAGGTGGTCGTTTTGCCACATTTTTCACACTTTGCCATCTATCAATCCTTTCATAATTAAAAACTCAATCTTGAAAATAACAAAAAAGTAGTTTACCATAATCCGTAACGAATAACAAGCAGATTGGTTAATATAAAAAGGGTCAAAACAATGAGCGAAAAAAATAAACATTTAGGCAATATCACCATTTCCTACCATGCCATTGCTACAATCGCATTCCAATCCGCTCTAGAATCTTATGGGGTGGTAGGTCTAGCAACAGAGAACTTAGCTCGCGGTTTTTCACGCGTGTTTTCAAAGAATCCCACTGCGGGCGTCATTGTCCATTTTGATGGAGATATTATCGATATTGACATGTATATTGTTGTTGAATACGGCACACGCATTTCTTCTGTAGCTAAAAGCGTGGCAAATACAGTCAAATTCAATATTGAAAACATGGTCGGTATACCAGTTAACGAAGTAAATGTACACGTACGAGGTTTACGAGTAAGCGATATGGATTGAAATCATTATTGCTGGTTGAGGTATTTAATTAATGTTAGAAGCGCAAAGCAATCCACCCATAGTGGAGCAAACCACACATGAGGCTATTTATACAATCGATGGCCAGATTTTTAAAAATTTGTTTTATGCCGCCCTGGTTTGGCTTAGAAACCATCAACAATTAATTAATTCTTTGAATGTTTTTCCTGTTCCTGACGGCGATACTGGGACGAATATGTTTTTAACAATGCAGTCAGCATATAGCGAAATTGCCGATTCCAGTGAGAAGAATATCGGGAAAATTGCACATCTGATCTCTCAAGGTGCCTTGATGGGCGCGCGCGGCAATTCTGGCGTAATCCTCTCACAGCTCCTGCGCGGATTTGCCCGTGCTTTAGATGATAAATCCACCCTAGATGCCAATCTCTTGGTGCAAGCCTTTGCTGAAAGCCGCAACACGGCATATAAGGGTGTTGTACGCCCCGTAGAAGGAACCATCTTGACTGTAGCTAAGGACATGGCTAGTGCTGCCGAGCTGGCACAACAAAAAAACACGGACCTTATTCAATTGGTCAAGAGCATTCTTGCGGAAGCAGATATATCTGTTAAAAATACACCCAACCTTCTGCCCATCCTGAAACAGGCTGGGGTTGTTGATTCTGGCGGCAAGGGTTTATTTATTATCCTTGAAGGTATGTATCGCCAGGCAACCCATCAAGCCGTTGAAATTGGAGAAGTATCGGTAGAGCGCACTCCCATTAACTTGGATAGCATGCAAATGCAGCAGATGCATGAAGAAATCGAACCTGGTCAAGATTTTGAAATTGTGGTTGATTTCAAACCTGAAGGTGAACTTAACCTGGATACCTTTTATGAGGAATTATCTCACATTGGCACTTCTATACAGGTCGGCGAGGGCGACGAAATCTATCGTATGCATATCCACGTCCCAACGGATAAAAAATATGAACCGATAGAACTGGTCAATAAGTATGGCGCGGTGCAAAAGGTTTACATTGAGAATCTGCTGGAACAAATGCATGTTGGAAAACAATCCAATGATTTTTCAAATTCTGTTGAGGATGGTCAAATTGCTGTGATAGCCGTTTCACCTGGAGATGGTATCTCAAAGATATTTAGAAGTCTTGGCGTTTCACGCATCATCCCCGGCGGGCAGACCATGAATCCTAGCACCAATGACATTTATCAGTCGTTCAAGGATTTGCCAACCGATAAAATCATCATCCTGCCGAACAATAAGAATATCATAATGGCAGCCGATGCAACCAAATCATTATCAGATAAACACGTTATCATAATTCCAACGAAAAATATCCCGCAGGGATTGGTCGCCTGTCTTCGGCTAAATCCACAAGGCAACCTTGAAGAGATTTCAGAAGAGATGGTTGAATCATTGGATGAAGTTGAAGCTGGTGAAATTACCACCGCAACAAGATCCATAGAGCTAAATGGCGTTAAGGTTAAAAAAGGCGAAGTTATCGCCCTTTTAAACGGTACTTTGGTTTCTTCCTCAAAATCTTTAGTTAAAGCCTGCGGTGAATTACTCGAAAAAGCCCATACCGAAGAGCGTGAGCATATCACAATTTTTTTCGGCAGCGATACCAACCCAGCTCAGGTTGCTGATGTGACAGGATATATTGAAAAGGCTTATCCTGAACACGAAATTGAAGTGCATGAGGGCGGTCAACCTCATTATCAATTTATTTTGTCTATTGAGTAGAAGTGTTTTTATTTAACAGAATCTGGCATAAGGTAGAATAGCCGCATGCCAGATTTTGTTCATACTCTGACCAACATCCTCTCTTTGGAAAAGAAAAGGGGGTTCTTCGATTCGGCAGTTTCTGGCGGTTTTGAAAAAATTATACCTTTTATCAGAGAAAACGCTCCCTTGACAAAAATTCGCGCTCAGGATATTCATGAACTCGAGCTTGCCTTTGGAAATTACCGTATTTATCCAAACGAAGTCAGAGAAAGCATTGTCAATCGCTGCTTGGATTGGCTTGCGCATGACCCAGTCAACAATTTTCTAGCGTTATCAGACTTGCTTGATCTTTCTCAAGCAGATCCCCCAAACACCCACTCTCAGCTCCCGAATCCTTCTCATCAGGATAAAGCACTATACGCTTCAGTCAAATCTATTCGTGGTATCGGTGAAAAAAACTTTCGGTATTTCGATAAACTTGGCATTAGGTCGATTTATGATTTGCTGCGTTATTTTCCGCGTCGCTATCAAGACTTCAGTCAAATAAAAACAATCAGCCAATTGAATTACGGGGATGAAGTATCGCTTATTGGCACTATCACGCATGATCTATTCACGCGATCCTCAAAAAAAGGTAATCTTAAAATCACAGAAGCCAGTTTGAGCGATGGTAGCGGCATTATCAAATTATCATGGTTCAATCAACCTTACCTCAGCACACAGCTCCGTAAGGGTTCTTCAATTGTCGCCTCTGGAAAGGTAGATATCTATCTCGGCCGTCTGGTTATGAACAGCCCCGATTGGGAACCTTTAGACAGCCAACAATTACACACGAATCGCATTGTTCCCATGTATCCACTTACAGCTGGGCTATCTCATCGCCAATTACGCAGGATAATTCATCAATGCCTGCCGTTTTGGTCAGCTCGAATCAAAGAGTATATGCCTGAGGAAATTATAAATAAAGAAGGCTTTTTACAAATAACCCAAGCGCTCGCCCAGATCCATTTTCCTGATTCGGATGATTTTTTATCAAAAGCGCGTCAACGTTTTTCCTTCGAAGAGATCTTCTTTTTACAGCTTGGCGTATTACTGCAAAAATCTGATTGGGATACTCTTTCCGCGGCCATTTTTCCTTTATCAGATACCTCCATTAGAAGCAGTATTGATAAGCTGCCATTTTCGCTTACTTCAAATCAAATATCCGCTATTCAGACCATTCTGAAGGATCTGGTATCCGGCCGCCCAATGAATCGCTTGCTGCAGGGTGATGTTGGTTCAGGCAAGACAGTTGTGGCCAAATTTGCCATCCAGGCTATACTTCAAGGCCAAGCGCAAGCATCCTTTATGGCACCCACCTCAATTCTGGCGGAACAGCACTATCGTACACTATCTAACCTATTTAAAACCGATGGACTTATTCAGCCTGATGAAATCGCATTATTAATAGGATCAACTCCTTCTAAGGAACGCAATTTGATTTTAAAAGGACTTTTACAGGGGAAGATAAAATTGATCATTGGCACGCATGCGCTGCTGGAAGACCCTGTAGAATTCCATAACCTGCAGCTTGCTGTAATTGATGAACAACATCGTTTTGGTGTTGAACAGCGTGCTATCCTGCGTGCCAAAGGAAATAATCCGCATTTATTGGTCATGACTGCCACGCCAATCCCCCGTTCACTGGCTCTGACGGTTTATGGCGACCTGGATGTAACCACTTTAAATGAAATGCCCTCAGGTCGCATACCTGTCAATACGCGCCTTGTAAGTCCGAATCAAAGATGCTTGGCTTATGACCTAATTCGCGAGCAGATCAAAAAAGGATTCCAAGCTTTCATTGTGTATCCATTGATTGAAACCGAAATGGAAGAGCAATATCGAGCAGCCATCAATGAATATGAACGTCTGAAAAAGGATGAATTCCCTGATTATCAAGTCGGACTAATGCACGGCAAGTTAAAACCTTCAGAAAAAGAAAAGGTGATGCTGGCATTTCGCAATCAAGAATTTGATATTTTAGTATCAACTACAGTCATTGAAGTAGGCGTGGATATCCCAGCTGTTACCATTGTTGTAATTGAAGGTGCAAATCGCTTCGGGTTGGCGCAACTCCACCAAATTAGGGGCAGGGTAGGCCGCGGCAGTCATGAATCCTATTGTTTATTGATTCCTGAGGATGGATCAGCTTCTGAAAATGAACGCCTTGCGGTAATGATTTCTACCAACGATGGTTTCAAGCTAGCAGAACTCGATTTAGCGCAACGCGGTCCCGGGGAATTCTTGGGAACGCGTCAATCTGGTTATAGCATCTTAAAGTTCGCTAATTTTACTGATATTCAATTGATTGAAAGATGCCGCAATTACACAAAGAAATTGATTGCTGAAGATCCATCATTAGAATATTCCAATCATCAGTTGCTTAAGGAACATTTGATCTATTGTTGGCCGGGTATACAATTAAAACTAAACAATTAGAGGATAAGTATATGGTACGAGCGATTTTCCCAGGCACTTTTGACCCAATCCATTATGGGCATATTGATATTGCTTTACGTGCAACAAGGATATTCGATGAATTGATTGTTGCGGTTTATGATCGCCCTTTAAAAAACTTATTATTTTCACCAGAGGAACGCATCCATCTGACAAAGGAGAGTTTTCAGGGCAATTCTCAGATCAAGGTTATTGGGTATAACAATCTTACTGTTGAATTATGCAAAGAAATGGGCGCTCACGTTATTGTGAGAGGGTTAAGAGTTTTCTCGGATTTCGAACACGAGTTCCGTATGGCACTAGCCAATCATCGTCTTAATAAAGATATTGAAATCGTCGCCCTTATCACCAGTGAAGAACATACTTTTCTATCCTCCACAACAGTTAAAGAAATCGCTTCATTGCAGGGTGACATATCCACCATGGTTCCAGAACATGTCCAACAAGCACTTGCGCGGCGTATGCAGGAAATTGGCGATTCAAGCCGGATTAATCACTATACTTCATTAAAAGATTGATCGGCTTGGGTGTAATATAATAAATATAGGCATAGCAATGGATATCTTGCATCTGGTAGACAGATTAGAAGAATTGTTCAATGAAAGCCGTTCTTTCCCGCTTACCCACAAAGTAATGGTTGATGAAGAACGCATGCTGGATCTCATTGACCAGATGCGTCTTGCAATTCCTGAAGAAATCAAGAAAGCTCAACAGATTATCAATCAGAAAGAACGCATTATCGCTCAGGCCAATGAAGAAGCCAGCCGTACAATCGATCTCTCTAAAGAACAGTGCCAAAAATTGGTTGACAGGGATGAAATCGTACAGAAAGCCAGTCAATTGGCGGAAGAAATCAAACGCAAAGCTTTAGATGAGACAAAACTGATAAAGAAAGAAGCAGATCTATACGCAATTGAATCGTTGGAAAATTTAGAACTAGAGTTATCTCGAATCCTCTCTCAAGTTCGCAATGGCATTCAAACGCTTAAATACGATAACACGACATCCATCAATCAAGAATACCCTGGAGATGAACAACAATCTATTAAGGATATAAAGCAATCCGGATAACCTCGTCCATTCTTGATACTTTTACAATTTCAATTTCACTACGAATCTTATGGGCGATTTCCACTAGATCTTTTTCATTATTTTTTGGAATGATGATTTTTTTCAAACCTGCTCTGTGGGCTGCATATATTTTTTCCCTCAGTCCCCCCACTTGAAGAATGCGCCCGCGTAGAGTTAATTCTCCTGTCATTCCCACATCTAAATGCACTTTACGTTTAGTTAAAGCGGAAATCAAGGCTAAGCAAATCGTTATTCCAGCACTTGGTCCATCTTTTTGAATAGCGCCTTCTGGTATATGAACGTGTATGTCCATTTTTTCAAATTCTTCTGGATCAAGGCGAAATTTTTTTGCGTGTGATTTTACATACGAAAGAGCTGCCTGCGTTGATTCTTGCATGATTTCACCAATCTTTCCAGTTATCTGCAAATTACCCTTTCCCTCCATCACTAGAACCTCAACCGGCATGATCTCACCTCCATTTTCCGTCCATGCAACAGCCGTTGAAACACCCACTTCGTCTTTGGCATCCGCCTCAAATGCAAAATACTGCTGAGGTCCCAAATTCTTTACAACAGATGAACCCTTAATTTGTTTTGCGAATTTTCGAGATTGAGATAAATTTTTAGCGAGTTTCCTCAAGATCCTTCCGATCTCTCTTTCTAAATTCCTGACGCCTGCTTCGTAAGTATATTCCCGTATAATTTTTATAATCGCTTCATCATCAAACCCTATTCCCTCGTCTATTAAACCATTTTCCCTAACCTGCCGCGGTATCAAAAACTCCTTCGCAATTCTTAATTTTTCTTCTTCAAGGTAGCCTGGAAACTCGATTATTTCCATTCGGTCAATCAACGCACTTGGGATATTCTCCGTCGCATTGGCAGTTGCAATAAACAGTACATCTGAAAGATCATAAGGAATTTCTAGATAATGGTCGGAAAAAGCATAATTTTGTTCTAAGTCAAGCACTTCAAATAATGCCGCGGCTGGATCTCCGCGGTAATCACTGCTCATTTTATCTACCTCATCCAACATAAAGAGTGGGTTGATAGTGCCAGCTCTCTTCATTGTTTGGATAATACGGCCAGGTAAGGCACCAATGTATGTACGCCTATGTCCTCGTATTTCTGCCTCATCTCGAATTCCACCTAGTGATATTCGCACAAATTTTCTGCCAAGCGCTTCCGCCATCGATTTGCCCAGTGAAGTCTTTCCTGTCCCAGGAGGGCCTAAAAAACATAAAAGCGGTTGTTTGCTATGTTTGCCCGCCAATTTTTTCACAGCTAAATATTCCAATAATCTTTCCTTTTGCTTTACCAACCCAAAATGATTCTTGTTCAAAATTTTTTTTGCATAATTTACATTCAAGTTATCTTCAGATTGCGTTTTCCACGGCAAATTAATAATCCATTCGATATAGTTCCTAATGATTCCAGTCTCAGGTGAAAGGATCGGACTAAGAGAAAGTTTTTTTATTTCATTTTTTAATGTCTCCCTTACCAATTCCGGTAAATCTATCGTTTCAATTTTTTTGGAAAACTCCTGGATCTCTTGCTCCCAAATATCTCCCTCCCCCAACTCCATCTGGATCGCTTTGATCTGTTCTCGTAAGTAGAATTCTCGCTGGCTTCGATCTACCTCATTCTGCACTCTTGAGTGTATTTCATCTTCTATCCTAAGAACATCTAATTCATCTGCCAGGAGATGGTTCACATAGATCAGGCGATCACGCGGATCGTTTAGTTTGATGATTTCTTTGCGATGGGCATTCACGGGTGAAATTGCAGTTGCAACCATGTCAGCCAGCCATCCCGGATCTGAAATATTCATGGAAAACAGATGAGCATCCTCTGGTATAGATCGGTCGTATTGCACAACTTGTTCAAAGAGAGAACGAGTAGTTTTTATGAGAGCTTTCAAATTGTTATCCATACGGATCACTTTTTCTTCTTCTCTTTTAGCTTTTACGATACAAAAAGGATCATGTTGGATAATTTCTAGGATATATATCCGGCTCCGCCCCTGCATCAGTGCTGAATAATTCTTATCGGGCAATTCAAGCAGGCTGCCAATTACAACCTCTAAGCCAATTAATTTCTTGAGATCGTATGAAGTCAGATTATGATCCTCTATTTCTTCATTCAGATCAATCAGCAATATCAGAGTTTCCTTCTTACTCTGCGCTGCAGCGATAGCCTCTAAATTTTTAACGGATTTGATGAATATCGGAGTGACCATATGTGGCAAAACAATAACATCCTCCAGTTTGATGGCGGCTCTGATAAAAGAACCATCTGATGCAGGACGAGCATTCTCTATTTGGTAAAGCTCATCTGTTCTCTGGTACAAAGACGCATTGAATTCATCTTGACCCGACATATCTTGATATTTGTTGTTCATCGTCTTCTTCCTGTTTGCTCCATCCAAATTTTCTTAATTGCTCCTGCGACGAAAAGACTGCCGGCAGCCAAAATAACCGTATCTGTATTGCTTAATTTCAATGCGATTTGCATGCTATCTTCCACATTCTTGGAAAAGATACCATTCATTCCTAATTTTGTTGAAATTCTCTTCAACTCACCAACATCCATCGCCCTGGGATGTTCTGTCTGCGTAAGAATAACCTGGTTTACTGTTTTTCCGATTATTCTTAACATGAATTCTACTTCCTTATCTTCTGAGGCACCAAAAATGAGAACCTTTTTGTAACTTGAAAAGTATTCGTCCAATGTTTTTTTGAATTTTCTGAAAGATTCGCTATTGTGAGCACCATCTATAAAAATCAAAGGTGTTTTGCTGATGCATTCGAACCTTCCCGGCCATTTTGTTGTACGAAATCCTTGGTCTATTTGATTAATCGTAATTTCATATCCGAGATTGTTCAACAATAAAATGCTAACCAATGCGGTTTCTGCGTTGCGTAGTTGATGTTCACCAATCAATGGAATAAAAAATTCTTTTTTATATATTTCTTCAATATTCTTTTTATCTATAAATTCTTCCTCAGCAATTTTTTTTACCTGAAAGTTTTGGCCATCCAGTGTTTTTCGCGTAATTGTTAAACTGATCATTTCGTGTGCGTCAAATACTGGCGCGCCTTTTTCCAATGCAGTATTTTGCAGTACTCTGCGTACATTTTCTTTCTGAGTGGCTATTACTAGGGGCACTCCTTTTTTAATGATGCCGGCTTTTTCTTCAGCAATTTTTATGAGAGTAGAGCCCAGTATTTTCATATGGTCATGTGAAATAGGCGTGATAACGGTAAGTTTAGGTGCAATAACATTGGTCGCATCAAATCGCCCACCCATTCCAACCTCTATCAAAGCATCATGGACTTTTTTATCTGAAAAATACTTGAATGCAATCGCAGTGATGATTTCGAAAG
>ENA-ORXD01002980-ORXD01002980.1-sediment-metagenome-genome-assembly--contig:-NODE-2980-length-10345-cov-9.858590_pt1 | contig 10345 bp, 9 predicted proteins | sample MGYA00237862_ERZ511471 | MGnify/ENA metagenome assembly ERZ511471 | reverse complement strand
CTATAAGGAGTGGCTTGCCTGGGAAAGAGAGGTGTCACAGATTGTTGATCAGCCTTATGACAGGAACACTCAATTAGATGTTTCCGCCGATGGAGAAGAAATGATGCAAAAACATGAAATCCTGCAAGCGAAGAGCCTTACTTTCTTGAACAATAATATTAAAATCCAAGCTGTGAGTTTTGCTTGAAGAGAAATTAAATTTTGAATTATTAAATGTTAAATGAGCATTTAAGTCCGGTCGTTCCAAGGAACCGGTATTGGGATCAGCTTTCAAAGCTAACCACCCATCACATTCTCTTTCGATATCAAGCAAACATTGCCCACATCTGTCAAAATATAAATGTCCAGATCCATAACGTATTTCAAAATCAACCGAATCAAGTCTAATTGGATTATGATGCTGTGCCATTATCTAAACCTTTGATTTTAATTAACTTTATTATAAGAAAAAAATCTTTGAAGAGAAAATACAGAATAGCACATATACTAGGATAGCAATATATATAAAACAAAATAAAAAAACAATTATTATTGTTTATTAATATTTGGAGTAATCTGAGGACACCATAATAGTTTTCATGATGGCAAGATAGTCTCTGTTTGTGCCAATTACCGCTTGTAATCTGCAACGAACAGGCTAACATAAAAATTGTTTGTTACAGGAAGAAAGAGAGGAAGTCCTTTTCATATTCCTAATCTTACCAATTCTTTACCAACAATAATATAACGTTAATATTAACAAGAAGTTAGGTTGATGTCCTCGGGTTCAAATCCTGCCGCCCCGACCAGCATCATCAAAAGCAACTCTCCTGAGGCTGAATGACAAAATCTACAATATTTCTTGACACAAATATATAATGGGAGTAGATAATTCGAACAATCGTTCATTTTTTAACGGACCTGAGTACGCGGTTGTTCCATGCCTCTCGGTGGGGAGGGTGAATTTCACAAAAAAGGAGGTAGATGTAGATGAGATTACGTAAAGAGGGTGTAGCGGCGTTATGCTTGGCAGTGGTGTTCGTGATGGTATGTGCGTTCTCGGCGTCGGCGGCCGAGTTCGTCTATGATAAAGCGCCCGCTTTCAGCGTTACCTACCAAGATGGATGGGAACCGACCGGTAATACCGATGTGGTTTTCGAGACAAAGATGGGGGGCAGCCTTCCCATTATGAGCGTCAATGTCAAGGACATTCCCGACGGCCAGTCTCTGGCTGATGCGAACGCAAAGGGTTTCAAGGCGATCTTGGACAAGGCTCAGGATGCTGATGCCCAAGTCAAGGAGACCACGGCCATAACGCTTGGCTGCGGAGCCCCCGCCAGCATGTCGTTGCTCTCGTGGTCGTATCAGGGATGGATGCCGCTCCTGACGAGAGTCGTTTCGGCCTATAAGGACGGCAAGTGGGTGTACGTATCGCTTACCACATCCGACGATTCCAATAAGGAAGTCCCGCAGAGCCTGAAATTCAAATAGCAGCAGCCTCACGATCGGTATTTTGAAACGCAAATGGCCCTCTCGCCGGAAGGAGAGAGGGCCATTTTTTTATCGCCTTTTTTCGCGAAGGGATTTTCACAAGCACGGCTAACATGTCTCTGGATTAGATCACAGGGCTGGCTTTTCGATTGCACGTGTGCTATAATTATCCAAAATAAAATCAGGAGTGTATATGGCACATTATTTCAAGCAGGCTGCCGAGAAGATATATTGCGATGCCAAAAATTCCGGCAGACTGATCGAAGGGAAATCGCTTGAACAGCTCAAGGAGCTTGCCCTCCTGCAGGAGGGTGTGATTCAGACGAACCTGGGTTCCGTTGCCGCCGATTCCGAGCCCATGTCGCGGTCGGCCCCTCATACGAAAAACAGTGTGGATCACTCTTTCGGCGACGAGGAAAAAGCCCTTGCCTCCGAGGCCGTTGAATGCCTCGAAAAGGAAAAGATCGTCTCTCTCGACACCATCGTTGGTGACGGCAGTGACGGGGTGACGGCGCGTTTCATGATGCCCGCTGCCTATGCGCAGATCGCCTACGGCCTGAAGCTCCTCTTCGAAGACACCCCGGCGGCGCGGGTGGTTGAAAAACCCACCTATACGATCATCTTCTTTACCGACGATTCCTTTGAGCCCAATAAATTCAAGAAACTGCTCGACAAGGACATCACGGTCCGTCTCTGGATGGGGGACAAGCGCGGGGACCAGGTGAAGATCTGCCGCAACACCATCTATCTGGGCGAGGCGAAGAAGGGTATCTTTCAATTTGAAGGCTGGCGCGTCAAGAAGATCGATCAGGACGGGATATTTCTGCACTGCGGAGCGCGGCGCGACCACCTCTGGATCTACGATCTCGAGACGGAGCGGCCGGAACTGCAGGAACGGGTCACCGGCATCTCCGGTCTGACGGCAACGGGGAAGACCACGACACTCTGCCGGAAGCTGGCCAAGCTGCCGCGCGAATCTTCCGAGATGATCGGTGATGACGGGGGGATCATCGGGATGGACGGAAGCTATGCGGCCTTTGAACAGGGCGGGGTCTATATCAAGACGGAAGGGCTCGATGAGAGCCAGCCGGAGATCCTGCGCGCCGTCCTTGGAGACGATGTCTTTCTCGAAAACGTTGCCATCTCACGCTACCCCTATACCCCCGATTTCAAGGACACCAGCAAGACGGGCAACGGTCGCGCCGTCGTCAGGCGGGACCGTTTGGGAATCGCCAGCAAAAGCCTGCGGGCCGACCGGCTCGACTACATTATCCTGCTGACGCGCAATCCCCTCGCCAATGTCATATCGCGCCTCTCGCCCGAACAGGCGACGATGCAGTTTATCTACGGCGAATCGATCGAGAGCTCGGGAGGGAATCCCGAAGAGGCCGGAAAATTCAAGCGCGTCGTTTTTCTCGATCCCTTTCTGGTGGGAGACCGGCTGGAGCACGCCCTGCTCTTCTATGAGATCATCAAGAGGAACCGGATCAAATGCTACCTCGCCAATACCGGGACCATCGGCGAGAATGACCTGAAGGTGTCCCTGCGCCAGTCGCTTGCCTCGTACGCTGATATTCTGCGAGTTCAGCTTCGATTCGGCTCCGAACCGGATCACCTGGGATACCATAATCCGATCCAGAGCGATCGGGCGAACATGGACCTCATGAATGCCTATCCCAAATTTCACGACAAGGGACGCCTCAAGAACAAGGTGGCCGATTTCCTGCGGGGTCGCCGGGCATTCCTGGAAGATTTCGAATCGAAGTGGGGCCCGATCCCGGAGCCGATACGCGAGTCGCTCCCCTATCGGGACGATCAGATAGACTTCACCTATCTCGAAAAGGAATATCTCGGGGATATCGAATGATTCCGTCAAAGGCTCATTGTTTCCGTCCCTGTCCTGCGTGCGGGTAGAACTGCGACAGGGCCTGGATAGGATTGGAGATCCCGCCGATGAAGGCGGTTGGATATTTAAACCCCACCTTTCTGAGCATATCCAGTCCCGTGAGGACCCGGTCAATATCCCCGGGCGCAAGGGCTATGACGATCTCATCGTCGGCGACCTGACCGATGGCCCTTTCTCCATAACAGGGGATGGCCAGTGCGGGTCTGCCGCTTGTATAACATCGCCCGATCGAATCGGTACAGGCCCCTTCACCTATGAAAGAAAAGTGGAACTGCTCATACCTGACCTTCTGCATCCCGCACATAATCATCATGATCTGCGCCGGATTGCCGTAAATCGATACCACATCGGGCTCAAAGGGGGTCGTTGCCAGGGGCGCAAGCGCAATCGCTTCGCCCACAGGGATTCGGGGATAATCCTTCTGTTGTTTTAGCGCGTCCTCTTTGGAACCGAACCAGGTCCGGGACAGCATCGAGGCCTCTTCTTCCATGCTCTCCTCGGTCGTCGGATAGAGGGCGTGTAGCCGCTTGCAACGGTCCAGTGTTTTGCCGTTGCTGGTGACTCCTATCGTCATACCCATCACCCTCACCATAAAGGGAAGCTGGCAGAAGGTATGGGTCATTTTCACCTCGGTGATCTTTTCTATCTTTTTCAGTTCAGCCGCCGTCTCAAACCGTTTGAATGCAACTGGCTCAGTCCTGAGAACTAACTTCCTCTTGAGCGCTTCAGCCTTTTCCGTCCACGTATTCATAATCATCCCCCCCTTCACATAGTAGTCAGTCGGATAGATACGCGAATTTTTCCGCCCTTTGTGCTTTTCGTAAGGTGTGTCACAGCCATCCCTTCTTCCTGAAGAAGAAGAGCAATCCCACGGCGACGGCGATCATCAGGCCCCACAGGGCCGGATAGGCCCACCGCATTTTGAGTTCGGGCATAAACTCGAAGTTCATCCCGTAGATCCCCGCCATGAAGGTAAGGGGGATAAAGATGGAGGCGAAGATGGTCAGGACCTTCATCACCTCGTTCATCTTGTTGCTCACGCTTGAAAGGTACAGATCAATCATCCCGGAGAGGATATCCTGATAGGTTTCAACGGAATCGATCACCTGGATCGTGTGGTCGTATAGATCCCTCAGATACGGTGAAATAGCATCGCTGATCAGGGGCGATTCAACCCGTTCCAGACTGCTGATGACCTCCCTGAGCGGCCAGACCGATTTGCGCAGGAAGACGATCTCCTGCTTCAGATTGTGGATGTCCTGGAGGGTCTGGGGCTGGGGTTTCCGTGCCAGATCTTCTTCCAGGGACTCGATCTTTTCACCGCACTTCTCCAGGAGGATGAAATAGTGGTCCACGATGGAGTCAAGGAGGGCATAGGCGAGGTAATCCGCCCCCATCCGCCTGACTCGCCCTTTCCCGTTCCGTATCCTGTCACGCAGTGGATTGAAGACATCCCCGGGCGCCTCCTGGAAAGAGATGACACAGTTTGACCCCAGGATAATGCTGACCTGCTCGGTCCTGACGGCGTGCGCCTCATCGTCGTATCGCAGCATCTTTAAGATGACGAGGATGTAGGTATCGAGATCCTCCATCTTCGGGCGCTGCGACGTGTGGAGGATATCCTCCTGGATCAGGGGATGAATCCCGAAGTGGTCGCCGATCCTTTCGATCACTGAGACTTCATGCAGGCCGTCGATGTTGATCCACGTCACCGTGGGAGATGCCTTGAAGGGAAAACTCTCTTCGACGGTCTCTACCCTCTCTTCCCTGAAGGTCGACTGATCGTAGTCCATGGCGGTGATCGTTACCGTCTCGGTCTTTCTGTCCCCGACATGAATGAGAGTCCCCGGGGAAAGCCCCACCTTGGACGATGTCTTCTTGAATAATTTCGGCATGACCATCCTCGCGGCACCTCCTGCCGGTGCGTACATAGAAGGGGGGGTATTACCCCTCGTCGTTCCGCTTCGTTCGCCTCAAATCGTCGATACCTGAAAGGGTTATATTCAGGGGCCTCCGATCGTCCTGGGCCAGATAGGTTGTTGTTGTCGGGAAGGCGAACTCGATTCCTTCCGCCTCGAAGGCGCGCATGATCTGAAAATTGACCTTTTCATCGAACCGTATGGCCTCCCAGAAATCCGGGGGATGGAACCAATACCATACCGCTATGTTCAGTGAGGTGTCATTGAATTTGTTGAAATAGACCTGCGGGGGATAGTCGGGGTGCATCCCCTCATGATCCTTCAGGATATCCTTGATGATCGCTACCGCGCGTTCGACTTTCTCCACCGGTGTATCGTAGGTAATAGTAATGTTTGTGTGACGCCGGACGTTGGGACGCATGCCGATATTTTCTATAGTGGTGCTTGCCATCTTTTCGTTGGGGATGGATACCAGGTGGCCGGGGAAGGTTCGCAGACGGGTGCTCCGAAACCCGATCTCCTCGACATAACCGTCGCTTCCCTCTACGACGACGCGATCGCCGATCTTGAAGGGCTTGTCCACCATGATCATGAAGCTGCCGAAGAGGTTCTTCAGGGTATCCTGGGCGGCCAGCGCGATTGCCAGACCGCCGATCCCGAGGCCTGCCAGCAGGGTCGTCATCGGTTTGCCTGTTGCCGCCTTGAGGAGATAGATCGAACCGAACAGGACGATCAGAACCTTGTAAACGATGCGGACCATCTGGACAAAGTTCATATCGAACTCGTTGTCCTCCCTCTTGACGAACCTTGTGAGTTCGTATTCGACCACATCCAGCAACTGGTAGAGGAAGATCACTATCACCAGCGTACCCACAATATTGGTGATTGTCTCGATCACTTGATCGGTCGTTGTCGGTAATTGCAGTATCTCCTGCGTCGCGTAGATGGCGATGGCAAAAAGGAGCAGCCGGATGGGCCAGAGAGACGCCTTGAGGAGGAGCCGCAACCGGGCTTTTTCTTCGTCGTCCCTGAGGGCCGCCGTCAGTGTACCCAGGAAGGTCGTCAGGAGCTTTCCCCCGGCATAGAGAATCGCGTATACCAGGGCGAGGATCACGTAGAGCACCCAGGAGGACTTCCACAGCCACGGGAAAAGATCCTGTTGCGTATAGACGAAGACGACCAACGCGATAACCGCCGCAGCAATCCGGAGGATGCCTCTGAAATGCGTGAGAATCGGCTCAGAGGTGGATTCCCGGAGGGCGCCCGGAAGGAGATCGAACAACCTCACGATCTGAAAGATGAAAAGGATACAGGCTATCGCAAAGAGAAACGACTCGAGTGCATGGAGGAGAACAAGCAATTTTTGGGGGATTACGAGCGGAATCTCCGTTGCCCTGAGTAGGAGAGCGGCGGCGGCAAGGCGGAGCGAAGGAAGAAACCCAGAAAGAAAGGGGAGCCACATCTCCACTCGCTTTGCTTCCACTATCACCTGGATCCGCCTGTTGAAGCGACGCCAAAAGAACTCCAGGAGCAGAAATCCAAAGATCAGTATGGCCAGGGACACCAAAAACTGCCAGGGATCATTCCCGCTTTTTACCGTTTCCAGGAGGCTGATAACCCTTTCAAAGAAGTCGTTGAGAACGTTCATGTCTTCCTCCTCGTGAATGACCTGATCTCCCGTACCACAGGCATCGCGGATCTGAGACGCAGGAAAGAACAATATTACATTGATTTGGCGTGAATCACCCGCAAACCCATGGTTAAAAGTCCGTGCCTTATCGAGAAAACATGCCAGAAAGTATAGGGAATCGCCCCGTGTGTGTCAATGAGAAATTAGCGAAGATTGTTGTGTAAGCGCTTGATCAGTCTGGAGATTTCCGCAAGGATATTTTTGACGGCAGGGGGCGTCAAGGGGTTTCCGCCGATGTCCCCTTTTCCCCTTTGGCGGGAAGACCGGCGATCTCATAGGATATAGCGCCGAATTTACATGATTCCTGCATGCATTTCAGGCAGCGAATGCAGTCCGGCTGGTTGGCCCCCTCGTAAAATTTCACCCCCATGGGGCAATGATTGTAGCATTCCTTGCAGAGTACGCACCTGTCGGGATGATGAACCATCCTGAAAATGCTGGCTTTGTTGAAGAAAGAATAGATCGCCCCGAGCGGGCAGACAGTCCTGCAGAAGGGTCGACGTATGAAGACCATGAGCGCCAAAAATACGAACAGGATGGCGATCTTGTGGATATAGAGCCATCCCGCAAGCTCGCGCAGTTGCGGCTGCAGGAAGAGCATGGGAATCCCCGCCTCGAGCGTGCCAGCCGGGCAGACGTATTTGCAGAACCAGGTTATCCCGTAGCCCAGTCCGTCGACGACCAGCAGGGGCAGAAGGATAACGAAGAGCGCCAGAAAGCCGTACTTGATATAGATCATCCAGTGGGGAATCTCGATCTTGCGCGAAGGGATTTTATGGAGCATCTCCTGCAGGAGGCCGAAGGGGCACACCCATGCACAGGGCATCCGCCCGACCAGACTGCCGGTAATCCCTAGGATTCCAAGCACATACAGACCGATATGCATATTGCCCGCCTTGAGGCTCGGCCTGACGGTCGCAAGTACCGTCTGGAGGGACCCCAGGGGACAGGCCCCCGTCGCCGCGGGGCAGGAGTAGCAGTTCAGACCGGGGACGCACATCGATTTGAGCTTTCCCTGGTAGATGTTCCGGGTGAAGGGAAAGAGAAGATAGGCGTTGCTGAGCACCGTAGCCGCAGCCTGTATCCAGCGTCTCAGGACCCACATCAGCCGATACCTATACAGGCCAGGCAGACATTGACGGCCTTTTCCCAGACAACCGTCACTTCACCTGCGTTAATACCGATAACGAGAAAGAGGAGAAAGAGGAGAAGGAGGAGAAATCCGCTTTTCCGTGTCTTCAGCATCGAGGAGTCTCCTTTCCTGGTACGAGAAATAAACGTATCAACCCTTCATCTTCTCTTGTTCACATGCGTCGAGAAGCGATACGATCTTCTCCTCGATGAACGTCTCATCGCGTCCTCCGAGGACTACGTCCACGACCTCTCCGTTCTGTACGAAATAGGAGAGAGGGATCCCCGAAATCCGGTAGTGCACGGTGACTGCTTCGCCCCCCCAGTAGATGGGAAACTCCAGTCCCATCTGGTCCACAAGGGGCTGCATCGCCGAAGGCCCTCCGATATCGAGACTGATGCCGACGATCCGGAGGCCCCGGTCTTTGTATTTTTCGTGCATCCTCTGGAGGACCGGCAGTTCCGCCCGGCAGGGGGCGCACCACGCGGCCATGGCGACGATCATGAGAGGACAGCCCTTTATCTGCAATAGTTCTTCAACCCCTTCGATATTAATGGGAAGGACAAGGTTTTTCTCGGTCGGAGGGGGAGGGGGTTCATCCTGGGAACAGGCGGAGAGGATGGTCATACACAACAGGATAATCATAGCACACGCTAACAGTCTCTTGTTCATTTCCGTGGTTTCCTTTTAGTTTTTCAGTTTGTGCATTCCTGTGGGAATGGAATCGGGCAAGATAGCATTATAAGTGTACCATCATGATTCGATAAATCAAGGATTTTCCCCCGGAAAGGTTCGCCCTTGCATGGCCGGCGGTGAGGTGAAGAGATGCGGAATGCTTTTCCCTTGTCTCGTGAAAGGGCCGATCGATACCGGATAACTTCCTACTGACAGCTCCTTCTCGCCTGTCTCGATTCTTCGAAGGGTCGCCCCTCTTGGCCTTCTGCTTGCGGCACTTGGGGCATCGGGCTGCTGAAGTTTCGTTCACTGTAGAAGAGCTGTCCGGAGGCGGTGAAGACAAACCCATAACCGCACCGGACACCCCTGCTATCGTCCACGATCAGTATTATTGTGACGCCTCGATATCCTTCATGAAGATGATCTTGCCGTCTCCCGGCCGGTAGAAATCGTCCAGGACGCAGACGCGGGAATACCCCTCTTTTTCATAGAAGCCCCGCGCGGCTTCGTACGGGGGAGTACTCGACGTATCGACGTATACCTTGCCGCCCCCCTGCCGGGCAATCTGTTTCTCCATGAACCCGACAAGTTCCGCCGCAACACCCTTACCACGAACCTGCCGGTCGACCGCTATCCAGTAGAGGTCGTACCGGAGATCCGCCATCGGTATCGGTCCGAAGCAGATATAGCCCATGAACCGGCCGGCGGCGTCATAATAGGAGAAGGTCTGGTAATCCCCGCCGTCTTTCTCCGCCAGTACCAGGTCGACGATCTCCATCGCAACGACAATCTCTTTCTTGTTGAAGACGCCGGTCTGAATCAGCAGGTCGAGGATCTTCTTTCTGTCGTGGTGTGTTATCGGCTTGATCATATCAGTGCGAACGGAGCAACATAAAATCCAGGAATTTCCGCACCATCTCCGTATACGTGATCCCCGCGTGTGCGAGGGAGGCGACGAATCCCGCGTCCGGACTGATGCACGGATTAGCATTGATCTCAAGGACATACGGATTGTTGCGGCGATCCGTCCTGATGTCGACCCGAGCATAATCCCTGAGCATGAAGATGTGGAAGCACTCACGGGCAATCTTCTCAAGCGATCCCCCGAGGGAGGAGGGGAGATCCCCGGGAAACGTCCTGACGGAGTTCCGGTATTCGGGGGACGATGCGTCCCACTTTGCACGGTATCCCACGATACGATGGACGTCGGTCGGGAAGGCCGAAAAATCTATCTCCGCGATCGGCATCACGTCGGCCGCGGGGTATCCGAAGAGGGAAACATTGAATTCCCTCCCGTCGATATATTCCTCGACGAGCAGGGGGCCGAATCGTTTGTGGAATGAGCCGAGGGCCTCCCGCAGGGCGTCCTCATGGACAAAGACCGACTCCTGGTCGATTCCGATGCTGGCATCCTCGAATCTCGGTTTCACGATGACCGGGAAGGAGAGACAGGCGGCATTGAAGTGAGGGGAGCCCTCATAGATGAGATATTCCGGGGTCCGTATCCCGCACGCCTTCAATATTCGCTTTGCCGTGACCTTGTCCATCGTATA
>ENA-ORXD01002979-ORXD01002979.1-sediment-metagenome-genome-assembly--contig:-NODE-2979-length-10354-cov-3.156952_pt1 | contig 10354 bp, 9 predicted proteins | sample MGYA00237862_ERZ511471 | MGnify/ENA metagenome assembly ERZ511471 | reverse complement strand
ATTTCCGCTCTGGGAAACAGAATATGGTCACCCGGTACGGACGGAGGAGATCACGGCAGATCATTGCCGGGGCAGGTATCGCTGCCCTCGTCTTCTCCCTTGGCTTCTGGCTGCTGCACCTGCTGTATCCCTGCCCGGCAGGGGGTCTCTTCCTTGCATCAGTCATCCCGCCCACTGCCGGAATTATTGGATTCCTCCGCGATTCTGACGAAAGGGAAGCGATCTGCAGGGAAGCAGCGGTGAACATCGGGGCTCTCACCGCCTTTGCTGTCGGTGGGTGCAGTATGCTTGCCGGAGCAGTGATTCTCTCCTGGTACAGCGGCTGAAAGGATGGTAACCCGGGGACTGGCTACCAAAAGGAGGACAGGTACCTGCACCTGTTTCAGCGGTGCACCCCATCTGTCCCAGGCGTGGAGCCCGTGTCCTCTGCAGATCGCCTGATCACCCGGCCGGAACCGGTCCTTCTCATCCCATCGCTTCCTGCAGCGTAACCGGCTACCAGTTCTCTCCTGGCAGGGGTGGCTGCAGAAATAACCAGCAGCGTGGATCTCCGGGGAGAAAAGAACCTATTTATCTCCATATCCCGATTTCATTACATGCGGGAAACAGTCTGCGGATCCTGTGGTGCGGTGCTGAAGGATGAGGACACCTTCTGCGAACGGTGCGGGGCGCTCGTTACCGTCGCCGGGAGCGAATCCGGCCCTCACCCGGAGAAGAACCCTACCCTCGCCGCACTCCTCTCCTTCGTCATCTCCGGACTGGGCCAGGTCTACAACGGGCATACCCTGAAGGGGGTCGCGCTCTTCCTGGGGACGCTCGTCGGGATCGTGGTCTTCGTGATCCCGGGGCTGCTCATCTGGATAATCGGGATCTACGATGCCTACCGCTCCGCAAAAATGATGAATGCCGGTACCATCCCCTACAAGGCCACCGATACCTCGACGATGATCGGGTTCGTGGTCGCCATCGTCATCCTGCTCGTGCTGGCATTCGCCCTCGAATACACCCTCTGACCGGTCCTCGCGGCAGCGGTGATTCCGGACCCTTCACCCAGTTCTTCCTGCAACCCGGGATCCATTCGCGGCCGGGACATCCGGATCAGAAGTGTATGCCGGACATCCCGATCCCGGCTGCCTCGCCGATGAGTCTCCCCGCTCATGGGAGCAGGTCGCATATAGCCTCGTCAGAAAGCCGCCCCTTCTTCCCCACGACATCTGCTGCCCGGATGGTGCAGGTCCGCGTGGTGAGCAGGTAACTCTCGCCAGTGAGCGCGAGCCCGCCCTCAGAGAAATCGGTGAGCGAGATTGGGACGACCGGGGCGTCAAACGGCGGGCTCCCCGAGACCGGGCTGACCAGCAGGTCGCTTTGCCCCTGCGTGCCGATGACCACGACCGGCCGGGTCTTCTGCCCCCTGCCCGGCGTTATACAGAGCGGTGCGAGGAGGACATCCCCCCGGGAATAGGTGCCCATGCTGTCCGGAGTATCGGTCACGGGAACGATGAGGTTTTCGAAAGGGGGGTGAGTCCTGAGAAGTCAGGGGACTGGCGTCCGAAGCAGGTATCCCGGGTTCAGGTATACCCGTCCGGGCAGACGGGACCCGGCCCGTGTTCGTCCGGCTTTTGAACAGCATCCCGGCAGAGAGACCACCCAACGGAGCAGGGTGTACAAAAAAACCTCCTCGCTGTTTCCTGTGGGCGGAATGAAATTACCTGTTCTTCAGAGGGATTCAGACGTAGTCATTGATCCGCCGCCGGGGCGCCATTTTCTGGAGTATAACCGGGGTCGAGGGGCGGAGCCCTCGCGGTATTTTCAGGGGCGGCGGCAGGTGTCCTGTTCGGGGTCTGGGGGCGGGAGTCACGGTGGTGTTTGCATAACGAGGGATCCTCACCCACAGGAGAGCGAAGAGCCATATTTTTTCCGCCTCTCCGCTGGGGCAGGTGTCCGGTTCCTCCCGGTTCTGACCGCTCCGGTGAACCGTCAACGGTACGCCAACGGGGCTGGGGGATGCGTCCTGGGGTTCCTCCAGTATCCGGGTGATGTGCCTGCAGCAGGTAAATCGCCAAGGGGGTGGGGAGGCGGCAGCTCTCACCGGGCAGCGTAGTGGTATCGCCCTTTCCCCAGGAGGATCGCGAGGCGCCATAGATTTCCGGCGTGGACCCGGGGTCGCTGCACCGGATCCACTTCCCGGACCCGGTGCCCGGTTGCGAATTTATATACCGCCGGGGAGCGAACAATCTCCTATGACTGAAGACCGGGAATATGTCCACATTCTCGAGCACCTGTACGAGAAGTCGCTCATCCTGCATGACCAGACGCTCTGGCACCCGGTGCTTGACTTCTACTTTATTGACGCCCTCGCCCATATCGATTACACGGTCGGGCTGATGGCCTATTCGTACCAGTCCCCGAAGACTATCATGGCCGGCCAGTACCTCCGCTGGAGAATCGACGAGGAGAAGAAAGGGGACCGGGCGAAGTTCCCGGCGTTTGTCGCATGGCTGAAAGCAAACCACCCCGGGCGTTTCGATGACCTCCCGTACCTCTGGAGGAGGATCTATGACCCCGATGACCCCGCATCCTACCGGAGTTTCCGGATCGTGCTTGACCCGAATACCCGGGAGCCGATACGGCCGCACGTCTTCTACAACATGATCGAGGACTTCTTCAAGACCGAGTTCCTGAAGAGCCTCTACGACGATGCATCGCTCGCAAACCTCTTTTGCGATTTCCAGCGCTCTGCCTGAACCGTCTGGTAAAGAGGACACCCCATGGACCCTGCCCGCCTCTGTGCTGACCTCGTCCGGATCCGGAGCGAGAACCCCCCCGGCGATACCAAGGAGGTGATCCAGTACATCCGGGAGTTCACCGATGGACTGGGAATCCCGACCTCCGTTATCCGGAGGAAGGGGGGCCGGCACAACCTTGTCTCGGCACGGGTGCAGGGCAGGATCCTGTTGTGCGGCCACGTCGATGTCGTTCCTGCACTCCCCACGGGCTGGACCGATGATCCCTTCTCGGGCAGGATCTCGGACGGGAAGGTCTGGGGAAGGGGGGCGACCGACATGAAGGGCGGGTGCGCCTCGCTGCTGTGGGCCTGCAGGGAGTTCCTCGATTCCGGCCGGGAGCTCCCTGCAGACCTTGCCTTCGTCTGCGACGAGGAGACGAGCGGGACCTACGGGATACGGACACTGCTCGCACAGAAACGCCTGAAGCCCTGCGATGCCATCGTTGCCGAGCCGACACCCGCCCTCTCCCCCAATGTCGGTCAGAAGGGCCTGCTCCGCCTCTGCTGCAGGTTCCACGGTGAGCCCGGCCACAGCTCGCTCTACCCGGTCCGGGGGGTGAGCGCCGTGATGGAGGCGTACGCGCTCCTCGATTTCCTGAAGCTGGTGCATACCCGGGAGTATGATCCCGGAAATCCCGCTCTTGCGAGGATAATCTCCGAGTCCTCGGAAATCCTCGGCGTGCTCTTTGGCATGGACGATACCCGGGCCATCCTGACGAGCGTGATGTTCAACCCCGGGAGGATCGAGGGGGGCGAGAAGGCCAACATCGTCGCCCAGCAGTGCAGCCTCGAGCTCGACATCCGGGTCCCGTGGGGCTGCAGCCTTCCGGACCTTGAAGACGAGATCCGGCGCCACGCTCCCCGGGCTGACATCGTGGTGACCCAAATGGCCGAGCCGGGGATAACGCCACCGGACTCCCGCCTCGTCACCCGAATCCTTGAAGAGATCGGGAACGTCCATCGCTGCCCGGCACGCCCGGTTGTCCAGTGGGCGGCAAGCGATGCACGGTACCTGCGAAAGGCAGGGTTCCCGGTCGTGGAGTACGGGCCGGGAGAGATCGAATACCTCCATGCAATCGACGAGCATGTCACGATCGAGTCACTGGAGAATGCCGCGAAGGTGTACGAAGGGATGCTCGGGCAGTATGCAGGGGACGACAGGGAGCGCTGAACTGTTTTCTCCCGGACAGTTCCCGTCCGCACATTCCCGGAAATAATCGACAGGGTTGTCACCAGGATAGTGTCATAGACCCATTGTATCGCATTCGATGTATGGGACAAGCTGCCACTCCTCCCGGGGAAGGAGGCAGGGTATCTCCGGGAGGGGCGCAACCGTTTCCAGCCATGTGGAAGTAATCCGGGACGTTACGGGCTATGATCAAAGATGCCGGATTGACGGTCGAAGGGACCCTGGCACTCGTACGGTCAAAACGACTCAGGAATCTGTATATCTGCATAACCGCCCGTCACTGAACCTGTGGCACCAGGGCGAGAGGCGATGCGTAGTGTCGGCGGACCTAAAAGACCCGGAAAAAAGGGAGCCTATCCCGCTCCACTCAGCCGCGTCGCGTAGTCCTGGAAGAACTCTGCTCTCGCAGCGGCGAGGTCGCTCTGGAACGCCGATGCCGAATCTCCCGTGGCGGCCTGGGCAGTTCTCTCTGCAATCGCCTGAACCCATGATTCCCGGAGTGCCGCCGCAGAGCGTGCTGGATCGGTGGTGAACGCTGATCCGGAACTCCCCGACACATCCGGTATCGCGGGGGTTTCCATCGTTCCCATCCCCGATGCAAACGTGCTCTCGCGGATGGAGCTCGCAAAAGCGCCGGACAGGGAACTCGTATTCATCCGGTCTGAGAACTGGGCTTTCCTTACCTGCTCGATGAACTCCGGGATAGATCCCGTCCCTGGGAACCCAGATGATTCCGGCAGTTCACCGAACACGCTCTTCACCTGGGCAGAGAACTTGGCTTTCCTCACCTGCGCGAGGAGCTGCAGGAAAGATAGATCGCCCGGGAACTCAAGGGGTTCCGGCAGTTCCACGAACACGCTCTCCTCTGGGGAGAGCTCGTAGGAGACCCGTTCAGTGTCTGCGACCAGGGTAAGGATCACACGGGAGAGGTTGTCTGATTCACCTGTCAACTCAATGGTACGGTGCACATTCGTGCAGAGCGTCTCCTCAGGGTCGACCACCGAGTCAGTCCAGAGTTTTATCGCGCTGAACGAACCATCCGTATACTCAACTACCAGTTCGAGTGCCGTAAGGTTGTTGCCCCCTGCAATGACCTCTTTCAGGCTCGCACAGGCAGTATCCGCGTCGTACGCGCTTGCCGTGCTGATGGCAATCAGGCATATCAGGAACGCACCCGCGATTCCTTTCATGCCTTGCTTTGTGTTGTTCATACATGATTCCTCCAATTGTTTTTCAAGACAGAGGCATGATAGAAAAAATTCTCTTACCAAGCTGATTCCATCATACCAGCGGGCACCAGTGGGGTTCATCTGCATTCGTGGGAGTCGAACCCCCCCTGCGCACCTCCCTATTCTCACCACCAAAGAAATACTTTCTGGAGACCTGAATGAGAAATCAAACGATTTAACCGCACGGTTCAATGAATATTTATCGCTGCGGTGAATGCATGTCAGAACGAAATACGTACCCATTCATGGTACAACCGCATCAACCAATGACCTGGATCAGGTAGTCATCCAAGCAGCGAACCTGAGTTTTCGATCGGGGATGGGCTGGAGCATCCGTCATCACCCGTCAAGACTCATCATCCAGCGGGCGGCAAGCGATGCAGATACCTGCGAAAAGAGTGGTATTCTATCGTGAAGTACAGGGGTCCTAATCTTTTATCGTCCGGATCCGATCAGGGTGGTGCCTGAAAAACCGTGCCCCTCAACAGGCAGGTCTGACGGAAATCCGTTAATCCGTACTGACCGGGTTCCCTTCCCCACCCCGCAGCATCCGGTCGATCGCCCTCGCCGCCTTCTTTGCGCCGCCCATGGCCAGGATGACGGTCGCGGCACCCGTGGCCACGTCACCGGCGGCATAGACCCGCTCAAGGGAGCTCTTCCCCTCGTCATCGACGAGGATGGCGCCTTTCCGGCCATAGGTGATGCCATCGAGCTTCCGGATCAGGAGCGGGTTTGGCCCCTGCCCGATTGCCTGGATGCAGAGGTCGCAGTCGATTGCAAAGCTGCTCCCTTCGACCGGCACCGGTTCCGGCCGGCCGGAGGCATCGATATCGCACATCTCCATCCGGACGCACTCGACCCCGGTCACGGACTGGTCTCCGAGGATCCGGACCGGGTTTGCACAGAGGACGAGGTCAACTCCCTCCTCTTTTGCCCTGACAACTTCCGCCCGGCGGGCCGGGAGGTCTTCCTCCCGCCTCCGGTACACGAGCGTTACACGGGCACCGAGCCGGCGGGCGACCCGGGCCGAGTCCATGGCAACGTTTCCCCCGCCGATGACGACCACTCTGCCGGCATGCATCACCGGGGTATCGAACGCCGGGAACCGGTCGGCATGCATCAGGTTGACCCGGGTTAAAAACTCGTTCGCCGAGTAGACACCGTTCAGCTGCTCTCCCGGGATGCCCATGAAGAACGGGAGCCCGGCTCCCGTCCCCAGGAAGACCGCATCGTAGGAGAGGAGATCAGGGATTGTGATGCTCGATCCGGCCAGGTGGTTGCAGTGTATGGTCACCCCCATCGCCGCAAGCTGCTCTATCTCGGCCCGGACCACGGCCTTCGGCAGCCGGAACTCCGGGATGCCGTACATCAGGACACCCCCCGGCTCGTGGAGCGACTCAAACATCGTGACCGCGTGCCCGAGGCGTGCGAGCTCGGCTGCAGCGGTCAGCCCGGCAGGCCCCGAGCCGACAACGGCGACCCGCTTCCCGGTCGGCTCCGCGACCGGGGGGGCGACGAGCCCCTGGTCCCGCTCGTGGTCGGCAACGAACCGCTCGAGTTCCCCGATGCGGACGGGAGTCTCCTTCACTCCGAGGATACACGACCCTTCGCACTGGACCTCCTGCGGGCAGACCCGGCCGCAGACGGCAGGGAGGAGGTTATTGCCCTTGATGATCCGGGCAGCCGCGGTGAAGTCGCCGTCGGCGATACTCGCGATGAACGCCGGGATATCGATCTCTACCGGGCACCCCCGGATACAGGAGGGCTTCTGGCACTGGAGACATCGTTCGGCTTCCGCGATCGCCTCTTCGGCAGAGAGCCCGGTGTCGACCTCAGAGAAATCATGGACCCGTTCTGCTGCCGGCCGTTCACCCATGGTGACCGCCTTCGCCGCACCGACAGGACTCCTCGTGGAACCGCTCGAGGGCAGTCCGCTCTTCTGCAAGATACGTCCGCTGCCGCTGCATCAGGAGGTCGAAGTCGACCTGGTGGGCATCGAACTCGGGCCCGTCAACGCAGGCAAACTTCGTCTCTCCCCCGACCACGACCCGGCAGGAGCCGCACATCCCGGTGCCATCGACCATGATGGGGTTGAGGCTCACAAAGGTCCGTATCCCGGCGGGTTTCGTCACCGCCGAGGTCACCTTCATCATGATGGCCGGGCCGATGATCCAGGCACAGTCGATTTTCTGTCGGGCCATCACCGTCTTCAGGACATCGGCGGCAAACCCGTGGAACCCGCGGCTCCCGTCATCGGTTGCGACATGGAGCTCGTGGCATGCCTCCCGCATCTCGTCCTCGAGGATCAGGAGCCCGGCATTTCGCGCCCCGATGATCCCGATCACGTGGTTCCCGGCTTCCCGTGCCGCCCGGGCGATGATGGGGCAGCTCGCGATCCCGACCCCGCCCCCGATCACGACACAGGTCCCGTAACGCCCCATCTCGCTTGGTTTCCCGAGGGGGCCGGCAACGTCCTGGAGGGCGTCCCCTGCCCGCATCATCGCGAGCCGGTGGGTGGTCTTGCCGACAGCCATGTAGATGATGCGGACGAGATCTCCCTCGACAGCCGATATCGTGAGGGGGACCCGCTCCCCCCGCTCGTCGGTCCGGACGATCAGGAACTGCCCGGCCTGTGCATGGAGAGCGACATGCGGTGCCTCAATCCACATGCAGAATACCCGGTCTGCAAGTTGTTCTGCTGCGACGACCCTGTACAATCTGTCACTCCTCTCTCACGCGTGGGATGTTCCAGAAGGATTGGCACTACAACTTCTTTATTTTACGCACCCTGACCGCGACACCCCGGTGAGATGCCTCCATCTCGAACGCCGGCATGGCCGCCCGGCCGGTGGCGACCGCTGACGGCCCTTCGACGAACACCTCGTCACCTTCCCGTATTGCGGGATCGGCGGAGACGACCCCGGGGGCGAGCACGTCGCCCTGCGGGATGAAGTCATCGATCCGGACCCGGTACACGCCGGGGAGATGCTGCCACCCTTCGAAAGTCGGGCGGAGCAGCCCGGTGCCCGGGTCCAGTGAGAAGAGGTGCTCCCTCCCACGCCTGACCGAGAGGTTCGGGTATTTCCAGCGCACCGCCATCCCGGCCGTATCCACCGCGAGCCCGAACTGCCAGGAGAGCGTCCCGCGGACCAGGTCATGCCGGACCTGGCGCTCGCCCTCCAGCATCCCGCCGAGGTCGCGAAGGGAATCGCCGGACGTGGGGCGAATGCTGCAGCTCTCCTCGATACTGACACCGGCCTGTTCTGCCGCCATGCGTGCTGCCTGGAGGGCACCCCCGTCGATGTGCGCAATCACCCGGCGAAACGGGTGTTTCCGGAGGAAGCCGGCAATGACGTCCGCGGTGAACGCGAGCTCTTCCCGGTCCCAGTACCCGGTGACCGGGATATCGTAGTGGGCGGCAGGGTAGACCCGTTCGAGCTCCCGGGGCACGAGAGCAAGCGGCGAGGTCACGATCATCTCGAGTGCCCTGCCACCGACAGCCTCGATGAACTTCCGGTGGCTTGACGAGAGCGAGTAGGGTTTCCGGGCAGAGCAGGGGAGGAGCACCACAACATCCGCTGTGGGGGGAACATACCGCTGGATGACGCGTTCTGCAAACCTCCGGACCTCGGGTCGGTTCAGCGATTCACCCGTCATCGCACCCAGCCGGGCACTCCGCACTACGGGGAAACGCTCCTCGAGGAAGCGGGTGTGGCGGTCGAAGTGGCGGAGGATTGCCGTGTGGCTGGCCTGCATCCGTGAGCGGGACTCGACCAGTTCGCGGAGCTGCTGGTCGGCGATGAACCGGGCAATCAGGGCAACCTCGTGCCGGAGGGCGAGGCGGTTGTGGACGGCAAGGTCACCTTTCCGGCAACCTTCGCAGCCGCAGACCCCGGTCTCCATCATCTCCCGGGGGAACTCACCTTCCGGGAGGCAGAAGATGTACTGCGCTGTCCGGAGATCGACCGCGGTGAAGTCAAAGAGGTCAAAGCCCGAATAGCAGAGGATATGGGCATTCGCAGGAAGGGCTGCACCCGGGGCATACCATGCCGTGTCCGGGGGAACGGCTGACTTGAGCCGGACCAGCCAGTCCGTGTAGTTCCGGGGATTCGCGAGCGCTGTATGCCAGTTGGCGACCATGACACCGTCACCGGAGACTGCTGCCGGGCTGACCGCAGGATGGAGGGTAATTGGCTGGTCATCCCGGGCAGGGAGATACCGGGAAGCGAATGCCTCATCGGCGGTCAGCGGGACGTTGGTGAAGCCCCGTTCCCGGAGGTCCGGGAAGATCTCGTCGGTATCCAGCACGGCAGGGAGGGTGATCGATCGGTCATCGGTCGTATACACCCCTGTCCTCGCCAGGCCGTCCCGTCTCTTCACGTCAAACGATGCCATGAATCACCTCGATTCCCGGGAGTTCTCCCGAGACCAGGCCATACCATTCCGGGCGGGAGACAACCGTGATCCGGGATCCGGGATTGGCGGCCGCGAGGATCCGTATCCCGTCGCAGCCCCGGCTGACCATGGGCGCATCCCAGTCCGGGATCTCGCTCTGGCCGATAGGGAACGTCTCGCAGAGTGCCGCGTGGTAGGGGCCGAACGGGGGTTTGAAGAGGAGCATCGTGTCATACCCGTCCCGGAAGACCCCGTCCATCGCGATGAGGACATTCGCACCCAGGGGTATTCGCGAGAGCGTCTCCTGGTAGGTGGAGATCTCGGTCCGCGAGCAGCTCTCGGTCCCCTGGTAGAAGAACCGTCGCTTGGAGACCCGGTCGCCGGGGCCAAGCTCGCCCGAAAACGTGAGCAGCTCCCGGTAGCCCCTGAGCAGCTGCGGGTGTGACCGGCACCGGTCGTCCACGAGCTCCCAGAGGACCCCGTCTGCGATCGCCTGGCGGACGGTGCTCATCTCGGCAAAGCTCACCGCGAGGTTGTGCAGGGAGAGGAGCCGGACGGAATCCTCGGACTCCCGGAGTTCCTGTGCGGTGTATTCCCTGCAGACCCGGCAGGCGCAGGGGAGCTCGGCGAGTTCATCGAGCCGGTAGCTCCCCGAGCTCGTCAGGTAGCGGCGGTCCTTGGCATAGAGGGCATACGCAGCGGAGTCGAAGACATCGCAGCCCATCGCAACCGCAAGGGCGAACATCGCAGGATGGC
>ENA-ORXD01002978-ORXD01002978.1-sediment-metagenome-genome-assembly--contig:-NODE-2978-length-10367-cov-3.762293_pt1 | contig 10367 bp, 11 predicted proteins | sample MGYA00237862_ERZ511471 | MGnify/ENA metagenome assembly ERZ511471 | reverse complement strand
GTTCCACAGATATGTTCAGGGAACTGCTGGCAAATATCCGGCTGGGCGTAATGAGCCAGATATTCAGGCTGCAGCCGGTTCAACGAACCTCTGCTGAACAGCCAGAACTCGAACAAAAACAGAAAACTGAGCAGAAATCTGACAAGAAGAAGAAGCACCGCCGCCGTAGATAGAGCACCTGATTCCTTAATCATTGTAGAGGGGTTGCCAACGAAACCAATACCCCTTATAATCGTGCTATTCATTATCGCATAAATGGAGTAATCGAACTATTATGGTACAAAACGATGCAAAAACCCCTACTGGGGCTAATAATTCTAAAAACAGCGATGAGAAAATTTTAAATATGGCCTCATTGCTGGAAAAGGAGGGGCTTGGCATCGATTTGCCTAAGACCGGGGAGATCCGGACAGGAACCATTGCGAGTATTTCTCCCGGTCAAATTCTTATCGGTGTCGGAGCAAAATCTGAAGGTCTTATCAGCGGAAAAGAATTTGAGCTTATTCCCCCTGAGGAATTTGCCAATTTGGAAGTTGGACAGGAAATTCCCGTATATGTCCTCACCGTTGAAGATTCCAATGGAAACCTCCTGCTTTCTTACGTGCGTGCAGTGGAAGAATCAAGCTGGGACAAAGCAGAAGAGACTTTCAAAGAAAAGAAAACTTATGCAGGGAAAGTCGCCGGCTACAACAAAGGCGGCTTACTGGTCGCTTTTGAGAAACTGCGCGGTTTCATCCCATCTTCTCAATTAAGTTATGAACGGCTGAAAGAAGCCGCCGGGAATACACCCGAAGAGCGATATGGAAAGATGATCGGCTCCGAGATCGAAGTCAGTGTCATCGAAGTTGATCGTGAAAGACACCGCTTGATCTTATCCGAACGTCTAGCATGCGGAGAAACCCGCGATGCGATCCGTGAAAAGGTCATCAATGATCTGCAGGTTGGCGATGTGCTGACTGGCAAGATCACCAGCGTGGCAAATTTCGGTGTTTTCGTGAACGTGAACGGCGCCGATGGACTGGTGCATGTATCTGAACTTTCCTGGGATGAGATCAGCGATCCATCTGAGAAATTCAAGGTTGGTCAGACCGTCACGGTAAAGGTCATCAATATCGATGAGGAAAAAAAGAGGATCGGTTTATCCATCCGCCAGCTCGAAGATGACCCCTGGATGAAAAATGTTGAAAATTTCAAGGTCGGCATGCTTGTAGAAGCAACCATTACTAACCTGACCAAATTTGGCGCGTTCGCAAAAATTCAAGGTGATATCGAAGGTCTGATCCATATCTCTGAGATCAGTGATACCCACATCACGCACCCCAAAGAAGTGCTTCACGAGGGAGAAAGCGTCACACTGCGTATCATCAAGATCGAACCGGAATCCCATCGAATCGGATTGAGCTTGCGTCGGGTTGAGTCAGCTGCATATGCCGATATGGATATGAAAATCTTGAAGCAGGAATTAAAGAACAGCGATATCCACGTCACATCCGGCGATGAAGAAGCCGTCAGTAAAGAGGAAAAGCCAGCGGTCGAAGAAGAAAAGACTGCCATCGAAGATGAGAAACCGGACGGGCAAGAAGAAGAACCCGCCAGTGAAGAAGAAAAATCAAGCGGTCAAGAAGAACCTGCCAGTGAAGAGGAACAACCCACCGGCGAAGAAGGGGAACCCGCTGTTGAAGAAGAGAAAACTGATGCTGATAAGGACACATCTGAAGCAGCAGAATAACTTTCTTTTCCTTCAAAAGGTTCGTTGATCAAGAGAGCGCGTTTCCAACGCGCTCTTTAAATCGCGACTATAATTAACCTGTTCTGGATTAAACATGCCGCAAAAAGAATCAACGTTAACTAAAAAAACACCCCAGCCTTCTTTCGAGGGCTTTAAAAAGCGTCTATATTTCCACCTTGCCATCACCTTCGCGGGATTTCTGATCTTCATTCTGGGAATGCGACCGGATTTCTTCCTTCTGGACCGCAGTCCTGTTACCGGCTTCATTCAAATTTCGGTAAGTGTTGTGGGGCTGGCAATTCTCAGCCTGGGAGGATACCTCACAATGCGTTTGCTATGGCAGGGAAAGCACATGAGTATTGCCGCCGAGATCGGGGAGCGGTTTATCAGCACCGGTCTGGTCATCGCAATTTTCTCTGCTGTGGCTGATTTTTTTGGCTTTGGCAGCCACCCATACCCCCAGGCTCTCCCTTATCTAGGAAAATGGCAGGCACTGGGTATTGAAATCGGAGAATACATCATAGGGCTTGGATTTATTCTGATGATCCCGTTCCCCAAGATCCGATTATTCCCGCATCTCCCTCATTCAAACGAGGTCAAGGGACGCTAGCATTTCCTGATTTGTCGAGAACTTATATTCCGCCAATCCTTTTTCTTTCGCGATCTTTTCCTCAATATCAAACAACCGGTGAACCATCTCTTTCGTGACCACAGGTTTTTCAAGATCATTCAGTTTCGATTCAATATCTTTCCAGGCTGGAGAAGCCGGGGCTTTTTTCTGCAAATATTCGAGCAGTGCCTGCGCCCCTTTCGTCCCATCTTTTCCACTGATGCCCACCAATCCATAACTTGCCAGGCGAGACCATCCCGCAACAAAGATTCCAGAGATATTGGTTTTCGCAGACGGGTCCATTAATTCGAAAGATATGCCATCTTGAGGGTAATCAGGGTAAGGACTTATCGCAAATTGAAACCCGGATACCGGAAGACCAATCTCAGTATCCACACTGGACCCCACCGCCAAAATGGCGGTGTCAACTTCAAAAATAGATCGCATAGAAGTCGCAACCGACCTGGTAGCGTGGTTGGTCTTGACCAGCGTATTTTCAACACATTCCACTTTCTGCAGTCCATTTTTCTCATCTCCAAGAAAACGAACAGGAGATTTCAGAAAACGCAGTCGTAAATTGGTATTTGATCCGTGTTCTTCACAATTCTCACAGGCTTTTTCAATGAACGCCCAGGTTTCATTGGGATCTTGCTCTAATTTCATCATCAGAGGCGCTACACGGTCCATCTCGGCTTCGAAATCGGTCATATCCAGGTTCTGGGCAATATGGGAGAATTCAGTTTGATGGAATTTGATCTCGGCAGGACCCCTGCGTGCGATCGCCAGCACCTCATCAACGCCGCCTTTCTGGATCAGAAATCGAGTGATGTCTGCCATCACGTTCCCCACACCCACGATCATTACTTTTTTTCCAATGGGGAAGTCGAGCTGAGAATAAGGTGGCAGTTTGTTGTACTTTGAGACTATCTCCCAGGCATGATACACTCTCGGAAGTGTTTCTCCTTCCAGCCCCAACTCCTTGATCTTTTGAGCCCCAGCTGTCACAAGGATTCCCTGAAATCCCCATTCCTTCAACTGCTCAAGCGAGAGATCTTTATATTCTCCAATTTCTACGTTACCAAAATAAGTAATGTTTTTATTATCAAGAAAACTCATGAACTGCCGCCGTAGACCGGCTTTAAGAACATGCTTTTCAGGGTATATGCCGTATTCAGCCAACCCTCCGGGTCGAATATCGCGATTGAAAAGCGCTACCTGCACTCCATTTTGAGCCAGGGTTTTTGCAGCGAACAGCCCTGCCGGACCGGCTCCGACGACAGCAACAATTCTCTCTCCCATATACACCTCTGCGTAAATTGTATTAACATTACCTAATATACCATTATGAAAGATTTCTTTATCATAAACTAAGTATCAAAAATAAGGAACATCACCATGCAAAATGATTTCAGCAGTTTTCAACTGCCTAATGGGTTAAAAGTTCTTCTCAAAGAGATCCACACCACACCCATCATCAGCCAGTGGATCTGGTACCGCGTTGGCTCGCGCAACGAACAAGACGGTATCAGAGGAATTTCACATTGGGTTGAGCATCTTCAATTCAAGGGAACAAAGAAATACCCCGGCGAGAAAATGGATCAGGTAATTTCACGCGTGGGCGGCATGTGGAACGCCATGACCTATTTGGATTGGACGACATATTATGAAACCCTTCCATCAAGAGAAATTGACCTGGTGCTCGATCTGGAAGCAGACCGTATGCAGCACAGCATTTACGATGAAGATGAGATCAATGCAGAGAGAACCGTTGTCATTTCAGAACTGGAGGGAAATCAAAATGAGCCCCTCTTTCATCTCAATTCTGCAGTCCAGGCAAAATCCATCACCGAGCATCCCTATCATTATGAGGTGATCGGTACCCTGGATGATCTGCAAAGAATGACGCGCGACCAGTTATATTCCTATTATCAAAGCCATTATGCACCCAACAACGCGATCCTCAGCATCGCGGGAGATTTCAACACCAAAGAATTAATCGAAAAAATCGAACGATCCTTTTCGACCATTCCCTCACAGAAACAAAATGTTGAGAATATTCCAGAAGAACCCTCCCAAAAAGAAGAAAAATATGTAGAAATCAAGGGACCTGGTGATGCTTTATATATCCAAATTGCATACCACGCTCCACGAGCCGACAGCCGCCAGTTCTTCATTCTATCCGTACTCGATAGTCTGCTGGCAGGACCTTCACCGCTGGTTATGTTTGGCGGGGGAAGTATTTCAAACCGCACCAGTCGTTTATATCAGGCTTTGGTAGAAAAAGATATCACGGTCAGTGTAAATGGTGATATCCAAGCAACCCTTGATCCTTTCCTGCACACCTTTGTTCTCACACTCAGCCCTGATGCAGACCCTCAAAAAGCGCTGCGGGCTTTTGATGAAGAAATCAATAGAATTCAGCAGGAAAACATTCCTCCTCAAGAAATCGAAAGAGCCATCCAGCAGGCAGAAGCAATGTTCGCCTATGGTAGTGAAAACATAACCAATCAGGCTTTCTGGATGGGATACAGCAGTATTTTTGCAGATTACAGCTGGTATGAGCAGTATCTACAGCGCTTACGCGCAATTTCTGCCGCGGACGTTCAGGCTTTTGCCCGGGAGCATTTCAACACAAAAAACCGCACGATTGGTGTCTACTTCCCCACAGAAGAAGAGGTTCAAAATGACAAATAATAATACAGCCCGGCAAACCTATTTTCCCAACGAACAAACCATCCATCGCTTTCAACTTGCGAACGGCATCACCGTTCTTTCTTACAGTAATATGGCAAGCAAATCGCTCACTATCTTTGGCATGCTGGGCAGCGGATCAGCTTGGGATAAACCGGGGAAAACCGGAACCGCGAACTTTACTGCGTCCATGCTGATGCGGGGAAGCAAAACTAATTCCTTTCAAGAGATCAACACAAAGCTCGAATCGGTGGGAGCAGGATTGAGTTTCGGCGCAGGCACCATGAACACCTGGTTCCAGGGACATTCTCTTATTAAAGACTTCCCCATGCTCCTCTCGTTGATCTACGGTTGTTTGAAAGAACCGCTTTTTCAAGAAGAATATATCGAACGGCTGCGCAAGCAGCTGCTCACATCACTGCTCATTCGTGATCAGGATACCCAGGCAAGAGCTTCTTTAGAATTCAATAAAATCCTCTATAAAGATTATCCTTATGGGGGCCCTGTAGATGGATATCCGGATACCATATCCCAGATCACTAGAGAAGATCTGCTGCAGCACCACAACACTTACCAGCCTTCCAATGCCATCATCACGATCTCCGGAGCACTTTCTCAGCAAGAAATAGAATCCATTATCAAAGATCAATTTGAACAATGGACATCAAAAGCCAAAAACGATAAACCGCACTTCCCGGAATACATTCCCCTTTCTACTGAAACACGCGTTCATGTTCCCATCAAAGGAAAAAGCCAGAGCGATATTCAAATGGGTACTTTCGGTCCTTCAAGAACCTCCCCTGATTACTACACTGCATTCCTGGGGAACCATGTTTTGGGTCAGTTCGGATTGTATGGAAGGATCGGAAAATCCGTGCGTATTAAAGCAGGGCTGGCATATTATGCCCTGAGCAGTCTGAATGCCCTGCCTGAGATCGGAAGCTGGGAATTCAACGCCGGTGTTAATCCATCTAATATAGAAAAAGCTATCACCCTGATCAAAGAGGAAATCAACCGCTACCTGGATGAGCCTCTTCAAGAAGAAGAATTGGAGGATTCCAAATCGCATCTCATCGGCAGACTGCCCATGTCACTGGAGTCGAATGTCGGTATCGCCAATGTCCTTCTTTCGATAGAACGGTTTGATCTGGGATTAAACTACATCCAGAATTATGAAAACTGGATCAGCAGCATCACCCCTGAACAAATATTAAATACATCCCGCAGGTATTTGGATCCTCAAAAAATGGTTATCATTAGTGCAGGAGAAAAAACTCAATGATCATACGCAGCGGGGTAGATATTATCGAAATTTCTCGTTTTGAAGAACAAAAACCTGAAATCCGCAGGCGCCTTTTCGCACGGGTATTCACCGTACGCGAACTTTCTCTGATGCGCAATTCCTTAGCTTCTGCTGCTGGAAAATTCGCCGCCAAAGAAGCGGTTGCCAAAGCGCTGGGATGCGGCATCGGGGAAGTGCACTGGCAGGATATTGAGATCCTGCAAAAGAAAAATGGCGAGCCCTTCCTGGTTCTACACGCCAGAGCGCAGGAGATCAGCGAAGCATTGGGGCTGACCACATGGTCGATCAGCATCTCTCACTCTAAACATAATGCGGTTGCGCTTGCCGTTGCTGCAGGGCTAACAGATAAAGCTGAAACGGATGAATAATAGAATCCTGGTCGTCAGTGATAAGGTCGCCAATGACCTATATGATGCCGGTAAACATGCCAGCCTGCACGACATCAATTTTATTATCAGCACAGGAGATCTACCGTATTACTACCTGGAATACCTGGTAAGCACATTCAACATACCCTTATATTATGTGCGCGGGAATCATGCAAAATATTATGAAAGCGAAACAGGAGTGGTGCACGACCATCCCTGGGGTTGTTCTGACCTTCACGTTCGTTCGGAAAAGGATCCAACCGGATTTCTGCTGGCAGGCGTGCAGGGCAGCCATGTGTATAACTACGGACCCTACCAGTACTCTCAGGCTGCAATGTGGCAGTTCGTCTTCCGCCTGATGCCTTATTTATTGGCAAATTTTGCTTTCTCAGGCAGATATTTGGATATCTTTGTAACCCATTCTCCGCCATGGAAAATCCATGATGATCAAAACGACAAAGCACATCAGGGCATCAAATCCTTTTTATGGGTGTTAAAAGTTTTTAAGCCGCGCTACCATTTCCACGGGCATGTTTACGACTTCAGACAGGAACAACCAATGATCACAAAGTTTGGGAATACCGAAATTATAAACACCTATGGATACCGCACCCATGAAATATATCTTCCGTAGATATAAAATAAGGATAAAAGAGAAATAATGAGCTTTGATCCGTTTAAACAACAGTCTAAAGTAGATTTTGACAACGCCTACTTTCATGGATTCCTCCGAACTATTGAAAGCTGGTTTCAGCATGATAAGAATAAACTACTGGCTTTCGATGAGATCCTGAAACATCTTTCGATCAAAAGACAGTACGACGCAGGATTTCAAGAAATCGAAATCGATGCGATCATTGGAAGCGTGAACCGCTATACCGATTTTGACAAAGCATTTTTACCCCGCCAGAAATTTACCCGATCCCGCTGGGAACGGATCGACCGTGCCTACCTGCGTGATGAGATCCTACCTCCCGTCGATGTCTATCAAATTGGAGATTACTACTTCGTCATGGATGGAAACCACCGCGTATCGGTGGCAAAAAGGCGCGGGCAAAAGTGGATCGACGCCCATGTTGTAAAAATAGAAGTGCCCTATCAGATCGACCGTTCTTTTGACTTCAATCAATTGATCCTGAAAGAAGAACAAAACAACTTTTACGAAAAGACAAAATTTAAGCAGCTTTTTCCCAACGCCGACATCGAGATGAGCATCCCCGGCTTATTTGACCGTTTGCAGGAACATATCGATGCGCACCGCTATTACACCAGCGAGTATCTACAGCGCGAGATTACCTATGAAGAAGCCGTGAGAAGCTGGTATGAAAATATCTATCAACCACTGGTAAAGATCATTCGCCATCAGAAAATACTGGATTCTTTTCCAGATCGCACGGAAGCAGATCTCTACTTCTGGATCATTGAACATCTCGCATTCCTGAAAGCCGAGCAGCATAAAGACCTCAGTTTTGAAGAAGCTGCAAAAGATTTTTTAGCGAAGTTCCAACCCGGTTCTTTAAAACTGACGCTGGTAAGGATCAAGAAATGGTTCAAGCAGAAAAAAAATTAATTCTCCCTCTCAAGTAAAAAATGGTTGGGCAGCACATACTGGCTGGTTTCGATACGCAAACCTGCCAGCTGGCTGGGAGCATCTAAACTGGATTCAGCTGTATTTATGTAACAGCAATCAGGTTTCTTCCCGTATTTTTCCTGAAAAAATGAAACGGCGTCTAATATTTTTTGCTCTGTTGAAATTTTCTTTCGATCATCAAACCATAATAATCCGTTTTCCATAAGACCTCGACCTTATTATAGAACTTTTGTTCTTTTTAATCAACCGTTTATGGCTTTTTTAGTTTATTTGAGGTATGCTTAAACGTTAGAATAAATCATCCAATTTTCAAAAGGAGGCTGCGATGATAAATGAAGCTATACAAGATGCAGAAAAACGGATGAAAAGCGCCCTGCAGGCATTGGAAGATGACCTTGCTGGAATTCGCACCGGACGTGCCAGTCCGGCATTGATCGAAAAGCTGTCGATTGATTATTACGGTTCACCCGTTCCGCTCATGCAGTTAGCTACGATCAGCGTCCCAGAGCCAAGACAATTATTAATTAAGCCCTTTGATATTAATTCGATTAAAGATATTGAAAAAGCAATTCTGGCATCAGACCTGGGATTAACCCCACTTAGCGACGGGAAAGTCATTCGCTTGAACATTCCCCCGCTCAATGAAGAGCGCCGTTTTGAATTGAATAAACTTGTTGGAAACCGCTGCGAAGAATCTCGCATTGCCATTCGCAACGTTCGCCGCGATTCTATTAAAGATCTGCGCGATTTTGAGAAAGAAAAATTGATCTCAGAAGATGATCTAAAACGCGCAGAAGAAGATATTCAAAAACTTACCGATAAAAAGATCGAAGAAGTCGACGCGATCGGTGAGCGCAAAGAAAAAGAGATCATGGAGGTTTGATCAACCTGCATGGTAAAAACAAAAGAACAACCCCTAGAAAAAGTTCCGCGCCATATCGCCATTATCATGGATGGAAATGGGCGGTGGGCAAAAGCCCGCCTGCTGCCCAGAATGGCAGGGCATCGAGCCGGCGCGGACAGTCTGCGCAAGATCGTTACCTCCTGTGCGGATTTTGGGGTTAAATATCTGACCATCTATGCTTTTTCAACTGAGAATTGGAAACGTCCATCTGACGAAGTAAACGGCTTGATGGATATTTTTGCCGATTACCTTGATAAAGAGGTCCCCAAACTCTTTGATGAAGGGGTACAACTGCGCCACATTGGCAATACAAAGGAGCTAAATCCAACCCTGCAGAAGAAATTAAAAGACGGTATCGAGAAAACCAAAGGGAACACCCGCCTGATATTTACTCTGGCAATCAATTACGGCGGACGAGATGAAATCGTGCACGCCGTCCAGGAAATCGTCAAAGAAGGAATTCCAGCGGATGAAATAGATCAACAGACCATTCGAAAGCACCTTTATACCTCCACGGATATACCGGATCCCGACCTGGTGATCAGAACCTCCGGTGAACTCAGAGTATCCAATTTTCTCATCTGGCAAAGCGCTTATTCGGAGTGGGAATTCCCGGGAACTTACTGGCCTGACTTCAACAAAGAAAGTCTGCGCAAAGCGATCTTAGAATTCGGAACCCGTTCAAGACGATTTGGGGGAAGGACAAAGGAAGAGGAAAATGAAGCATACAATGGCTAAACGGATCCTGGGAATCGCGATCATCACCCCGATAGGCATTGGGTTGATACTGGCAGGAGGTTGGATCTACACGCTGGGCACTTCCGCTATTTTAGCAACCGCAATGTGGGAATACTGGCACTTTTTTAAAGGCAGCAAATACCAGCCGCACAAGATATTTCTGATCACTGCCACCGTATTATGCACTCTTACCCGATATATCAATTCCGGTATTTATTTTGAAGCTACGCTGGTAGTCCTCTTTATGAGCAATATCATCCTCAGCCTCTTCCGCTATGAACATGAGGATGCAAACAGTCTGACCACCCTGGGATTGGAACTGATCGGTCTATTCTTTATTGCATACCTCGGTTCCTACCTCATTTCTCTGCGCTTCATTCCTGATGGAAAAATGTGGGTGCTTCTCTCTATTCCGGCAGTCGGATGCGGTGAT
>ENA-ORXD01002977-ORXD01002977.1-sediment-metagenome-genome-assembly--contig:-NODE-2977-length-10373-cov-3.681041_pt1 | contig 10373 bp, 8 predicted proteins | sample MGYA00237862_ERZ511471 | MGnify/ENA metagenome assembly ERZ511471 | reverse complement strand
CATGTCACAAAAATACAGTTATTTCGTCAAAATAGATCAAGTCAGAAAGTTGAGTAATTATCATATGAGATGCGCGGGGAATGCGGGGCCGCAACCGGAAGGAGGCGGGGCTTCCGACCAGGGGCCCGTCCGTAAATCAACTCTTAAAATTTATTATCAATTTACGCAATTTTAATATAAATTTGAAATGGTGAATTTTTCGTGAACAACCGGATTTTACGGGAAACAGCAATCTTGCCCAATAATTGACAGTCTGCCGGGCTGTCTTATCTCGGTGAAATGAAACCCATGGACAATGAAAATCCCTCGCAACAATGTGTGAAGCTGCCGGCCAATAAAACGAAAATCGTCTGCACCATCGGCCCGGCATCGGACTCCCCCGAGGTTATCCGGCAGATGATCCAGGCCGGCATGAATATCGCCCGCCTGAATTTCTCCCACGGCCAGTTTCACGAACATGGCGAGGTCATCAGAAAAATCAGGACGGCTGCCGCATCCCTGCACACCAGGGTCGCCATTCTGGCCGATATGCCCGGCCCCAAGATGCGGCTGGGCGAAATTGCCGACGAACCCCTGCAGCTCGAACAGGGTGACGGCTTTATTCTCACGGCCGATGATATCGTCGGCACAAAGGCGCGGGTCTCCACGACCTTTACCCCATTGCCCAGGGTGGTCAAGCCGGGTGACATGCTCTTTATCAACGATGGTCTGATCCAGGTCAAGGTACTGGAAGTACAGGGCAATGACGTGTTGTGCAACGTGGTTGTCGGCGGAGAAGTGCGGTCGAGAAAGGGACTTAATCTGCCCGGCATCGATCTCGGCATCAGCGCCTTTACCGAGCATGACCATGCATGCATGAAGTTTGCCCTGGAAAACGGGGTGGACTGCATCAGCCAGTCCTTTGTCAGTTCGGCAGCCGATATGATTGCAGTACGCCAGGCCGCCGCCGATCTGGGCTACCGGCCTTTCGTCATCGCCAAGATAGAGCGCAAGAGCAACCGGGACAATATCGATGAAATCCTGGAAGCGGCGGACGGCATCATGGTAGCCCGGGGCGATCTCGGCGTGGAGATTCCCATTGAGGATATCGCCGTGGCCCAGAAATATATCATCGCCAAGGCCAATGTTCTCGGCAAGCCGGTCATCACCGCCACCCAGATGCTTGAATCCATGACTGCCAACAAGAGACCGACCCGGGCCGAGGCCACCGATGTCGCCAATGCCATTCTGGACGGCACGGACTGCGTGATGCTCTCCGGTGAATCGGCCATGGGCAGGTATCCGCTGGAAGCGGTGGCCATGCTGGCGCGGATCGCCGCGGCCACCGAACCCTACCGGCCCGTCAGGCATTACCGTCGTATCCTGGGCTACCTGAGGGAAAAGGAACGGAAAAACCTGGTGGATCTCATCACCCGCAGTGTGGAAAACACCCTGGAGGAGATTGACTGCGGGGCGGTCATAGTTCCCACGGCCAGCGGCTCAACCGCCAGGAACCTGACCCGCTTCAGGATGCAGGCCTGGATTTTTGCCGTCAGTCCCAACGACAGGACCTGCCAGGAACTGCTCTTTTCCTATGGGGTGCTGCCGGTTTTATACCAGGACCACCCGGATAACTGGACCGACTACGCCATGCAACTGGCCCAGGCCCATGCTGTAAAGGGTGATCATCTGGTCGTCACCGAAGGCCCCTCCCCTGCCCATCCCCAGGCCAATCACCGCATGGAAATCATCAACATCCGCCAGACAAGGGAACAGAACGGGCAATGAAAATACTGACCACCCCAAGAATGGAACGCTGCATCGGCTGCCACTCCTGCTCGCTGGCCTGCGCCAGACTTGTGCACAAACGGCTGTCATGGCAGACGGCCGGCATCCGGATTCACTCCTCCGGCGGGCTTTCCACCGGCTTTATCGCCAAAAACTGCCTGGCCTGCTCTCCGGCCCCCTGTGCCGCGGTGTGCCCCACCGGGGCCTTTGCCCAGAGAACGGGCGGCGGGGTTGTCGTCAAAAAAAATCTGTGCATCCGCTGCGGCGAATGCGCCAGGGCCTGTCCGGTTGACGCGATTTTTCTGGACAGGAGCGGCGAGCCTTTTGTCTGCATCCATTGCGGCCGCTGCGTGGCATTCTGCCCCCATCAATGCCTTGAAATGGTCAATGTCAAGGGACAGCCGGTGGAAGTGGAGGAAGCGCTATGATCAGAGATCATTTCAAGGTTATGGTCGTCAATCTCACCGAGGGCCGGGGCAACATCGTCAAACTGAACGGCCGGGACAGCGAAATGGGCGGCAGCGGCCTGGCCGCCCTGCTCTATGGCAAATACGGCAAAGCGGACAGACCGTGGAATGACGCCGAGCAGCCGGTGATTTTCGCCATCGGTCCGCTCACCGGCTATTTCCCGCTGATGAGCAAAACGGTGTGCGCCTTCAAGTCCCCCTACCATGATCAGTACACGGAAAGCCATGCCGGGGGCCGCACCGCCCTGGCCATGCGTTTCGCCGACATCGACGCCCTGGTTGTCACCGGCCGGGCCGCCGTGCCCTCCTGCCTCGGCGTCGGCTCCCGTCATCTGGAGATCAAAAAGGCGGATTTCATGTGGGGCATGGATGTTGCCGAAAGCGGCAAACTGCTGCGGCGCATGTTCAAGGGCTCGGGCCACCGCAGCATCATGCGCATTGGTCCGGCCGGCGAAAACGGGGCGGCCATGGCCTGCATCAATGCCGACACCTACCGCCATTTCGGCAGGCTGGGCGGCGGCGCGGCCATGGGCGCCAAAAACCTCAAGGCCATTGTCATCCAGGGCGACGAAGATTTCCCCAGGCCCGAGGGCAAGGAATACTCCCCTCTTTTTGCCGAGGTGTACAGCCAGCTCACCTCAACCGACATGATGAAGAAGTACCACAACCTGGGCACGCCCGCCAACCTGAAATCACTCAACAAAATACAGTCCCTGCCCTGGCGCAATCTGCAGGCCACCACTGATCCGGCCATTGACGGCGTCACCGGCGAGCGCTTTGCCGATGAAACCCTGCTGCGCAACAGCGCCTGCGCGGGCTGCCCGGTGGGCTGCATCCATATCGGTTTTGTCCGGGAAAAATTCATGGAGGACAACCGCTACCTTTACCGCCAGGTTGCCTATGACTATGAACCGATTTTTTCAACCGGCACCATGCTGGGCGTCACCGACAGCTTTTCCGTGCTCTCCATCATGGATGAAATCGAAAAGGCCGGGCTGGACGTCATGTCCGCCGGCGTGGCCCTGGCCTGGGCCACCGAGGCCACGGAAAAGGGCCTGCTCTCCGCCGGGCAAACCCTGGTTCCCCTGAAATTCGGCGATACCGAGGCCTACAAGCAGGCGGCCGCCTTTCTCGGCGCCGGGGCCAATGATTTTTACCGGCTGCTGGGCCAGGGCACGGTCAAGGCCGCGGCCCGGTATGGCGGAGCTGATTTCGCCTGCGTGCTCGGCCAGGAGATGGCGGGCTATGCCACCGGCGAGGTCTTTTTCGCCGCCCAGACCCTGGGTTTCCGTCATTCCCACCTGGACAGCGGCGGCTACGCCTATGATCAGCAGCACGAGGAACAGAACGTGGAGGGCGCCGTGGATTTTCTCATGGAGGACGAGGCCGGCCGCGTGGGCCTCACCTGCATGGTTTCCTGCCTCTTTGCCAGGGGCGTCTACACCAATGAAATGCTGGCCAGATGCCTGCATGCCGTGGGCTATGCCGCGATGGCCGCCAATCTTGACGCAGCCTCCCGCCATGTGCAGCGGCTGCGCTGGCAGACCCGCTTCGCCACCGGCTATGACATCTCGGCCATGACCATCCCCAAACGGTTTTTCAAGGTGAAAACATGGAAGGGGCCGGTTGATCCGCAGTATCTCAATGCCCTGAAAAAAAGCTATGCCGACCGCATTGTCGCATTGCTTAACCAACCGAAATGACGCAAAGGCCGGTTCCCGGCAAATCGTCGCTGAAAGGATAAGGGAGATGAAAAAATTTCCGGTAAAGCCGGGGCGGCGCTATCCCCCCGGCGCCAAGTTATCTGCCAAAGGCGTCAATTTCTGCATCTTCTCCAGACAGGCCACGGCCATGGAGCTGCTGCTCTACAGCGATCCCCACAGCACTGAACCCTTCCAGGCGATCACCTTGGACCCCCATGAAAACCGCACCTTCTTCTTCTGGCACGTCTTTGTCGAAGGACTGCCCGCCGGCGTCTGCTATACCTGGCGGGCCGACGGGCCGCAAGACACCTCTGTTTCCGGCTGCCGTTTCAATCCGGACAAGGAGCTCCTCGATCTCTGGGCGAAAACCGTCACCGACAATCTGTGGGACAGGGCCCGCACCTGCCTGCCCGGCCCGAGTAACGGCCGCAGCATGCGCGCCGTGGTGGTAAAGGAGGATGACTATGACTGGGAGGGCGACACCCCGCTTTACCACAAGCCGGAAAAGACCATCATCTATGAACTCCATGTGGGCGGTTTCACCAGCCACAGCTCGGCAAAGGCGCCCCATCCCGGCACCTATGCCGGGGTCATCGCCAAGATCCCTTACCTCAAGAAACTGGGCATCACCGCGGTGGAGCTGCTGCCGGTCATGGCCTTTGACGAACAGGACCTGCCGGCAAGCTCCCGGCTGCTCGGCCTGAAAAACTTCTGGGGCTACAGCACCCACAGCTATTACTGCCCCCATCCCCATTACTGCACCGATCCCCTGGCCGCCAACCATATCAGCGAGTTCCGGGACATGGTCAAGGCCCTGCACAAGGCGGATATCGCCGTGATCATGGATGTGGTATACAACCACACGGCCGAGGGCGGGGAAGACGGCCCGCTGATCAACTTCAAGGGCCTGGCCAACAGCGGCTTCTACCACCTGGAGCCCCATGACCGCAGTCTGTATCGCGACTATACCGGCTGCGGCAACACGGTGAACTGCAACCATCCCCTGGTGGCCCGCTACATCGTCGACAGCCTTGAATACTGGGTGCGGGACATGCACATCGACGGCTTCCGCTTTGATCTGGCCAGCGTGCTGGCCCGGGGCATGAACGGCAAACCGGACCATTACTCCCCGGTGATCTGGAGCATCGAGTTTTCCAACGTGCTGGCCCGCACCGGACTCATCGCCGAGGCCTGGGATGCCGGCGGACTCTATCAGGTGGGCGGCTTCCCCGGTTTCCGCTGGGCGGAATGGAACGGCCGCTACCGCGACCTGGTCCGCCAGTTCGTCCGGGGTGACAAAGGGATGGTGGCCGAGATGGCGACCCGCTTCTGCGGCAGCAGCGACCTCTACGAACCATCCGGCCGGCTGCCCATCAACAGCATCAACTTCATCACCTGCCACGACGGCTTCACCCTGTGGGACCTGGTCAGCTACAACGAGAAACACAACGAGGCCAACGGCGAAGACAACCGGGACGGCAGCAGCCACAACCTCAGCTTTAACTGCGGGGTTGAAGGTGATACCCAGGATGCGAAAATCCTCGCCCTGCGCCGGCGGCAGGCCAAAAACTTCATGGCCATCCTGCTGCTCAGCCACGGGGTGCCCATGCTGCTTGCCGGCGACGAGGTGCTGCGCAGCCAGCAGGGCAACAACAACTGCTACTGCCAGGACAATGAACTGGGCTGGTTTGACTGGGAGCTGGTTGCGAAAAACCGGGACATGTTCCGCTTTGTCAGGGAGATGATCGCCTTCCGCAAACGCCATCCCTGCCTCATGCGGCGGCGTTTCGTCACCGGCGGTAAACCCGGGAACGCCCGGCTGCCGGACATCACCTGGCACGGCAGAAAACTCAATAAGCCCCAATGGAACGACCCGAAAGCAACCGTGCTGGCCCTGACCCTGGGCGGCGCCGGCAAAGAAAATGACCTGCATGTCATCTTCAACATGTCGGCCAAGACCATGGGCTTTGCCCTGCCCGACATCCCCGGCAGAAGATGGCACCTGGCCATCGATACCGGGGCGGCCGGCCCCGATGACATCAGGCGGCCCGAAAGCCAGATGCCGGTTGCCGGGAAGGGCGTCAGGGTTATGGCAAGAAGCGTGGTGGTGCTGGAAAGCAGGCCGTGATATCGGCCCCGGTCACAGAATTGCAGCGTTATTGAGGCAGCCCGTAATGCCCCGCTTCCACGTGACAAATCCGGGCGACGCAGCAGGGGCGGGTTTTATGCCCGCCCTTATGATGGGCACAAGGCACGACTTCCCTGCTCCCGGATTTGATTCCGGGCAGCTTCGGCATGTTTTCCATGTTTTGTCAACACTGTTATGCCCCTCAAAAATAACATTGATGTATCAATATAATGTACGCTATAATGTACCAAAAATATAAACGAGGTGCATTATGCCAAGGCTCAAAGTAGATCAAGACATCCGTCCAATGTCGGAATTTCGTACTGGAATTGCATCATTTCTCAAGCAGGTGCATGAAACCAAACGCCCCCTTGTCATCACCCAGCACGGTAAAGGCGTCGCGGTGCTGCTTGATGTTGCAGAATATGAAGCCATGCAAGAAAAAATAGAAATTTTACAAGACATTCAAACAGCTGTTGCGCAAATCGATTCAGGTGCAGGTGTAGGCCATAATGAGGCCAAGGAAACAATTATGGGACGGCTCAAGGCATGAAAATCATTTGGTCCCCGCTTGCCATTGACCGAACAACAGAAATCGCGGAATACATAGCTAAAGACAATCCTTCAGCAGCTCGAAAGTGGGTTGAAATACTATTCGGGAAGGTAGAGTTATTAGAATCATCTCCATTAAGCGGCCGGGTGGCGCCGGAAACACGGCGGGAAGAAATTCGTGAACTCATCCATGACAATTACCGTATCATTTACCGGGTAGAAAAAAATAAAATTTCTGTTCTTACCATTCGGCATGGCAGGCAAATATTACCAATCGGAGAAATACTGGTATAACAATCGGTCCTGCCGGCCGGGCTTTCACAAGGTGCGCAATTACGGGCTTCTCCATCCCGCCAACAGAACGCTGCTCCACCGCACCCAGCTTATTCTTGGGCCTGCGGCAAAAACCAGGGAAGAAAACCGGACAGAGGCGGGCCATGAGAAAGAGCCCTGTGCCGCAAACTGTCGCTTCTGAAAAAATGGACGGATGCTGGTCATTAGCAGACTGCTGCCGGTGATTTCCAGACCGGGATGGCAAAGATCGATTCATGCCCCTTCGAGATCACCCCCATGAGCAAAACAAATTACCATCCGATCAGAGGGTTACCCGGCAAAACAGAGGCTAAAAAATCGGCCTCAATGTTCATGGGAAAGTACGCTCATTCGGCTGAAAATCAACAGAAATTGCTGGTTCAGCCGTAAACCGTCATGAAATATCCCACAGAAAATTTACCAAACACTCCAGCTTGCAGTTATTCCTTCTTGTCACCTCTCGACAAAAGTGCTACTCCTTTTCCTTGACAAGAGAAAATCCGAGCAAAAACTCCTCTATAATGATGGGCGTCCGTGGCCTGCTTCGGCGGTTCAGTTCAACAGGAGTTTTTACGTCGGCTACGCGCCGTAAAAACTCTTAATTCGTTATGTGTAATGGAAGCGAAATAATGTCAACCGAATCGAGCGCCGTACTAAATACAGCAATTGGTGCCGTTCTCGGCTTCGCTGCCGCAGTCTTTGCAGAACCACTGAGGCACTGGCTTTATCGTCCAAAGCTCAAACTGGAGTTTGGAGACGACCCCGGTTGTAGAGCGCGCACTCCTGAGCAAGCACAACTACCGGCCTCGAGACCAACACAGAGCCCTCATGAAGCGGACTACATCAGAATAAAGGTCACGAACACAAAACCAGCCATTGCAAAAAATTGCCGAGCGTATTTGGTCAAAGTCGAGAAGGCCGATAATTCCGGACAATTTAGTTCAACAATTTATGGAGACAGCATTCCCCTCTCCTGGGCTTGTAGGGGCGCTCAAGCATACGACCCATTAGACCTACCAAAAGGCGTTGTGCAGTTTGTCGATGTTATCTCAACAAGAAGCGTATCTACTGGCTTCAAACCAGAGATAAAACCGATTCCATTCCGATACATCGATCTCTTTCAACAAACAGGCAAGTTCCGTTTCACCGTGCAAGTGTCTGGTGAGAATGTTAAACCGGTTTTTATCAAAATCGTTTTTGTTTGGTCCGGGGTGTGGGACAAATATGAAGCGAGTCTGGGGTAATTACACATAACAACCGGTTCCACGGACGGGACGGCGTCGCTAACGAGCCGCCGCCCGTGAACCGGGGCGTTAGAAATATCCAGAGAGTTCAATTGCAAACGGAAGGAGCAATATGGCAAAAGTTAATCTTGATGCACTCATCCCCCGAGAGGACTTCGAAGTCGAAGAGGTCATAAACTCTGGGAAGAAAAAAGAAACCATATCAATTGAAGATATTAAGGCTGATTCTTTTTTCTTTACCAATCTTCGCAAACCGGACTTCCAGAGAGAAACAAACGAATGGGATGGAGAAAAGGTCACTGAACTTATTCGAAGCTTCATAGCCGGAGATTTGATACCTGCAATCATTCTTTGGCGGAGTACTGGTGGCTATTTATTTGTTATTGATGGCAGTCATCGGTTAAGTGCTCTTGCTGCTTGGGTAAATGACGACTACGGTGACGGGCAGACGTCTAAATTTTTTTATGACGGAATAGTGCCTGATGAGCAACTCGACGTCGCCATGGAAACACGAAAGCTTGTGGATAAAGCGGTTGGTCCATATAGCGACTACAGGCTTGCCTTGTCACATCCCGACAAAGTTCGCCAAGAAATAGTCAGAGATGCGAAGAGCCTCGGTGCATTAGCAATTCAATTGCAATGGGTTGAGGGTGATGCGAGAAAGGCAGAAAGCTCATTCTTCAAAATTAACCAGCAAGCCGCACCAATAGACAAAACGGAGCTAAAGCTTCTGGAGGATCGCCGGAAGCCGAACAGCATTGCAGCTAGAGCAATAATCCGAAGCGGTAAAGGCCATAAATACTGGTCAATTTTTTCAAAAGATACACAATCCACGATTCAGGAACTTGCAGCAGAGATCAACGATATATTGTTTGACCCACGCCTAAAGACACCAATAAAAACATTAGACCTTCCAATAGCAGGGAAGCTTTACTCAGCGCAAACTCTTCCACTAATTGTGGACATGATCAATATTGTCGCTACACAAAAAACCAGAGAGAATGATGATAATGGAGCACCAACGATTTCTGTCCTCAAGGATGTTAGAAAAGTAGCCTATCTCTTAAACAGCAGCCATCCATCGTCTCTTGGACTACATCCTGCAGTTTACTTTTATTCCCAGGAAGGGCGACATAAAAGTGCCTCTTTTTTAGCAATTACAGATTTCATTACAAGACTTTCGCAACGGGGGAAGCTAAATGACTTCATAGATGTCCGCCCCAGATTTGAGAGCTTTATCCTCGAGTTTGACTACCTTCCTCAGCAAATTAATAGAAAATACCGAACCGCACAAAAGAGCTACCCATATATTTCTCGTTTCCTTGAGCATGTGGCTGATGCATTAAAATTTACTAAAACCGATGAGAACATATTAAAAGAAATACAAGCCACGAACGAATTTAGCTATTTATCACTTCAGAAGCCAACTGCAAAGCGCGGTGCAGTTGGGAAAAAATTTGATACAGAAGCAAAAAGTGCAGTTTATCTGCGTGAAGTTCTTAAAACCGCCCCAAAGTGCAATATCTGTGGAGGATACATTCACAGAAACTCAATATCAATTGATCACATAGATCGCAGACGCGATGGGGGAAGCTCTTCGCCAGAAAATGGTCAATTGGCGCATCCTTATTGCAATACCGGATATAAAAACTAAGAACAGAGATTATTCTTTTCTAACAAGTGGGGGAAATAGTGTGGTTGGGGACGAGTGTGGTTGGGGACGTCCATTAAATTATAAGTTTCTCGAATCAGACGCAGATTTTTATGATTTCATGGGCGTCCCCCATTGCCCCCAGGGAATTGCTGTCCATTAATGAAGATACGCTTGGTTCGGTGTATTCAGGTTGGATAGAAGAGGCATTGAAGGCAGAGGCTTTCCGAGAACCGGCATGGAGCTAGAGCGTTGCAGTTGGCAGTAAAAAGTTTGTCGAGGGAATTAAGGAAGAGCTTGCTTTCAAAGCAATCGGCCGGAAAATCCAGGAAGGGCTACATGCCGGAACGAACACTTTGCGAGAGCCAAACGCATCTTACAGCTTTGATTTCGGCATAGAAAACGGGGCTCTAAGCGATGATAATAGTCTATTCTGGAGCATATTCCCTGAGTTATCAGATGGTTAAGTCGGTCCGACCCGTCTCGCGTGATTACCGGCCCAGCGACCTGACCAAGCTTGACATTCTCGTCAACGGGGAAAAGGTGGAC
>ENA-ORXD01002976-ORXD01002976.1-sediment-metagenome-genome-assembly--contig:-NODE-2976-length-10374-cov-3.661843_pt1 | contig 10374 bp, 13 predicted proteins | sample MGYA00237862_ERZ511471 | MGnify/ENA metagenome assembly ERZ511471 | reverse complement strand
TTTTGCGTCTTTGTCATTTTGACTCCTTGGGCGCCGCGGTGGCGATATCGCGCCAGGATTTCTGCCCGTCGGCCTCGGTATGTCTTGCCGTCCAGGTGGGCCTCAGGCTCAGGTTCTTCAGAACAGCGGCCTCGATCCGGCTGCAAGGCCGGTTCGGGGCATCATCCCACTTGACACGGTGGTAGAAGAAATACTTCATGTACATATGGGACATATGGGTCAAGGGGATGTAGGCGACCAGCAGAGAGGCCAGGACGATGGTCACCCCTCCCCAGAGGCTTTGCCCTGGCGCGTAGGTACCGAGTGCGCCTCCCCCGGTCAGCAGGCCGTAGACGTAGGACCTGGCGCCGAAGAGCGTCGGATCGGTCAGGACCGCCAGCAGGGCGGAAAGGAAGAAGAGAAGGATGAACAGAAGGTTGAAATAGTCGGCCCAGGAGGCGTAGTTCCTCAGGTCCGGATCGGTGAGCCGCCGGCAGAGAAGCCCCAGCCCGCCCCAGACCCCCATGAGGATGCCGCACCAGCCCAGGAGGGCGCTCAAGCCCGCCAGCAGGGTTTTGCCGGTGCCGGGAGCCCCGACCAGCAGCGCACCCTTGGGCACCCTGGCGCCCAGCACCTGGAATTTTTCCCGGTTTTTTAGAAACTCGACAATTTCATACATTTCCTGCTTGGCTTCATCGGCGCCGGCTACGTCGGCAAAAGTCACCGATGGCTTGGAGGCCGAAAACAGCCGGGCCTTGGAACGCCCGAAGCTCATCGCCTGGTTGTTGGCTCCCCTGGCCTGGGAAAATAAAAAGAACAAAAGGCCGCCGAACAGTAGCAAAGGCAGGAAATTGATTAATACACTGCCCCAGTTGACGCCGCCGGGTTGGACATCGACCCTTACCCCTTCCAGGTTGAGGTTGGGCACTTCATAGATGCTGACTCCGGCTTCCTTAATCGACTGGTACTTGTTTCCATTATTGTCGGTTATATCGAGGTTGTCGCCATCGACAATGATTTCTTTAACCAGTCCTTCCTGTGACATGGTTATAAGCTGGCTGAAAGGTATTTCTTCCGGTGGAGTAGCCCCGAATGAAGAAAAGAAGAAAAAGGCGATAACTGCCAGAACGATTACCAGATAAATGATAAGGCTTCTTTTAATATTGATTTTCAATTACAAACCTCTTTCAGGGATAAACTAATTATATCAGAAAAAGGATGGGCTCAAAAGCTGAAAGTTCGAACAGGCGCCGAATAGAACGTTATAAGCATGATATCCGGTTATCCAGACTGGAGCATTTCAAGATAGGTTTTCTTGAGAATGAGGGTATCGGTTTCCATGTTAGGGCTTTCGCATATTACGGTGCCGCCGGTTCCGGTATCGATCAAAGCCCTGAGAAGCTCTGAATAATTGAAATCCGAATCTTCGAGGGTCAGATGTTTCAGTTCGCCCCGATGGCCGTAATGTATTCCCGATACGTGCAGGTGCAGGTTTTCGATTGAATCTTTACCGAGTGATGCGCTGACAGTGTCAATCACCTCCCTGAACTCGAAATACGTGTTAATTTTACCCGAATAAGCGTGCAGATGGGCAAAATCTATACACGGCCTCGCGTTTTTCAGCCGGGTGCAAAGCCTGATGGTTTCTTCAAGCGTACCAAACTGGCTCAACTTGCCGGTTGTTTCCGGCGAGAGCTTGATATTCAAGCCTTCCCGCGCCAGCTCTTTTTCGATTTCGGACAGGTAATCCAGAATAACCGGGAAGGCTTCTTCAGGGTTGCCGTTCATGTAATAACCGGGATGAAAAACTATATTTTCAGCCCCCGCCATATACGCAATTTTTCCGGCACGTGCCAGGACAGCCTGGCTGGTGCGCCGCTTTTGCGGTTCCACCGCGTTAAGATTCAGATAATACGGCGCATGTGCCGAGAGGCGTACCCCCGTTTCTCCGGCTGCCAGTTGTACATCTCTGGCGGTGGCAGGGTTAAGGTAAACCTGCCGGACGAATTCAATTTCCATGGCGTCCAGGCCCAACTGCTTGATGTATCTGATGCCGTCAATAGTGCTTGAACCCGGAGTGCCCAGGGGTATGCCCGCCGTACCGAAGAGCAGTTTATTCATTGGGTTCAAGTATAACACAGGCAGGTAATTTCACCGTATGGGGGCTCAAGTAAAACTGCCGGTTTTTTTATGTTATACTTATTTTAATAAAACATTCTCAGGGAGGGACACACTTCTGGAAGCTATAGATATTGCCCGGCGGGCTGTAGACATCGGGAATCAGAAACAGGCGGCAGATATTGTGCTTCTGGATACCCGCCAGGCATGTAATTTTACCGATTACATGGTGATACTCACTGCCGAATCCGACCGTCAGATCAACGCCATTCGCGAAGAAATAGCACATGTATTAAAGCAAGACGGCGTATATGCCCGTCATATTGAGGGCGATGCCGAGTCAGGCTGGGTGCTTCTCGATTATATTGACGCGATAATCCACATTTTTGCTCCCTCCCAGCGGGAATACTACCGTCTCGACTCGGTCTGGCCGGCAGCGGTACCGGTAATCCACATACAGTAGCCGCTTTTAGGTCAGCCGGGTGTAATTGAACATCTCCTCTGTATTGAAGAAAGTTTCTACTTCTACGGCCGCTGTTTCCGGCGAATCGGATGCGTGAATGGTGTTTCGGCCGATGTCGAGGCCGAAATCACCTCTTATGGTTCCCTTTTCAGACTTGGCCGGGTCGGTAGCTCCGCAGGCTTTACGAATCCGGCTCACCGCATCCTCTCCCTCGAACACAGCCGCGACAATCGGGGATGAAGTGATATAGTTGACCAGGTCAACGAAAAACGGTTTATCCCTGTGAACAGCATAGTGGCGTTCGGCAAGTTCCCTGTCAGCCTGAAGCATGCGAACGGCTATCAGTTTCAAACCGAGGTCTTCAAGCCGGCTTATGATAGAACCGGTAAGCCCCCTTACCACGCCGTCGGGTTTAACCAGAATAAGTGATTTCTCCATTAATTCTCCTCTCTCGTTTTGGTGTTTATGTTAATAAGCCCGGCAGTTTTTGGATATTTACCTCGACCAGGCTGTTGACAACCATGTCTGCTATGCCCAGGTCGTCAGACCCGGCAGTGCCGGTTACCGCGATCACCTTCATGCCGGCGCTTTTTGCCGCCTGCACTCCCGGTACGGCATCCTCTATGACGATGCTTCTTTCCGGTTTGATATTCAGCGCCTCAGCAGCCTTGAGGAACACTTCGGGAGCAGGTTTGCCATTTATTACGTGTTCTTCGCCTACGACCGCTTTAAAGAACTGCCTGATTTTGAGCGCTCCCAGAATAATCCTGATATTTTCTTCAGGCGCCGAGGAAGCTACCGCCATAGGAACCCGGCGTTTTTTGAGACTTTGTATGAGCTCGATGGCTCCGGGCAGCGGCTTGATACCTTCAACTGCCAGTTCCCGGAAACGCTGTTCTTTGGAGCGAATAATACTTGAAGCCTCTAGATGGCTGATGCCGAGGCCCAACCCGTTAATTATAGCATCATTTTTAATACCGAATGTATTCCAGAAGTAGTCGCCCGGGAAGGCAATTCCCAAAGCGCGGAAAGTATCCTGCCAGGCTTGAAGATGCAGAAGGGCGCTGTCAACGATTACGCCGTCCATGTCCCAGATTACCGCCATGTTTGCCGGTTTGGGGCTGGCGGTATCCACAATCCTGTTCCTTGGCCGGGTAATATGAGGTTGTTTTAAATATAACGGTTCGATTAAAGCAACATCATCTGCCTGGGCCGATATTATTTTACCCTCAGCCAGTTGTGCAACATAGCGGGCATAGCTCCTGTTAAAAGAAGAGCCGGTAAAAACGGCTCTTTCGCCGCGCCTTGCACCCAGTTGTTCAATGATGTCGTTGTCGATATCACCGCAGAATAGTGTTTTGCGCTTGATGGGACGGTTAAGTTCAGGGGGTGAAATTAATACTGGCGCCTTAATCACAACCAGCTTCCGGTCAACGAGTTCATAGATTGCAACGGCTATTTGCCCGGACCCGGTTTTAAGCACCGGGGCGATGTGTATACCCGGAACGGCAGAGCCCATGGCTATTGCTTCGAGACTGGGAATACCTGCAACAGGAATATCCAGGCTGAACGCGAGCCCTTTGGCGGTGCTTAAACCCGCTCTCAGTCCATTGAAACTTCCGGGACCGGTAGCCACGCCGATCCCGCCAATTTGTTTTATGCAATAACCTGCTTTGCTTAAAAGGTATTCGATACCGGCTAACAGCTCTACGGAATGGTTTTGTTTGCATTCCCAGCCCGTTTCACCGATCAAGGTGCCGTTTGATGCCAGTGCAATGCTGGTAAACGCAGATGAAGTATCAATTGCTAAAATCAGCATGTTTTTACTAACGCCTCCAGCATAACCTGGTAACGGGCGCCTGAAGGGGTAAATCCAAACAAGCGGTTGTCGTTTTCCAGGGTTTCTATTTGGATTGCCAGGTGTTGCTGCGGCAGCAGCTCCTGGCCTTTATCCGCCCATTCCACCACTGTTAAACCGGAGCCGTAAAAATAATCATCCAGGCCCAGGTTTTCGATTTCGGCCAGTCCGGACAGGCGGTACAGGTCGATGTGGTAAAGAGGCAGCCTGCCTTCAATTTCGCGCACAAGCACGAAGGTAGGGCTGTGTACCGGCTGGACGGCTTCAAGCCCCATGGCTATTCCCTTAACCAGGCAGGTTTTGCCGGCACCGAGATTGCCCGTCAGCAGAATGACATCTCCCCGCCGGGCCAGCCTGCCGATTTTTTTCCCAATGCCAAGCGTATCGGCCGGCGCCCTTGAAAGGAAGGTAAATTTGTTCTTCTCAGCGGCCAAAGTGCTGCCACCCCGGCGTTGTTAAATCCAGATCCGGTGGAATATTGCCGGCAAGCGCAATTTCGGCTGCGGCGCCTTCTATAATTTTGCCAATTATGGTTACCGGAGTACCGGCGTGCCGGGCAATATCAGCCGCAGCCGGCTTTTTGCAGGTGAACAGGAGTTCGTAGTCTTCGCCTCCGGTAAGCGCCATTTCAACCGCCTGGTTGCGGGTAAAGGTGGCTTCCATCAAGCGGGCAACCGGCAAACTGTCAATATCCAGCACGGCGTTTACCTGGCTTGACCGGAGCACATGCTTCAGGTCAGCCAGAAGCCCGTCACTGATGTCGATGGCGCTGTCAAGGCCGAGCTCAGCCGCCAGGCGGCCTTCTCTTAACCTGGGGCAGGGTTTCAGGAAGGCTTGCTTCAAATATGATACGTCCACTTGCTGAGGGCAGGGTTTACCCTTCAGTATTCTAAGACCGGCTGCAGCCGACCCGGGAAAACCGGTAACTGCAATTACATCGCCCGGGCGGGCATTGGAGCGCAGCAGGAGTTTACCCGTATGACCGGCAGACCCTATCACGGTCACCGTTATGGCGACACAGCCGGCCTTGGAAACATTGCCGCCGGCAATCTGAACGTTGAATTCACGGCCCAGTTCAAGCATTCCCCGGTACATATCAAGAACATCTTCGACATCGACGGAACCCGGCAGGTTGAGGGCGACAAGGGCAACTCCGGCGCTGCCGCCCATTGCAGCGATATCGCTCAAGTTGACAGCCAGAGCTTTCCAGCCTAGCTCGTACCAGGTGGTAAGGCAAAGTTCGAAATGGACTCCCTCAACCATGCTGTCGACGGTGGCAAGCGTCGTTTCGCCCTTGTTTTGCCACGCGCAGGCGTCATCCCCGATTCCGACCACAAGTTCCGGTTTCGGGCCAATGAGTTTTTCTATCCTGCCGATGAGTTCGAATTCGCCTGCATCCTCGAGTTTCATAGAGATGCAAGTATATCATCCGGCTTTGTCCGGCTACAACCGGAACAGGCAAATGATGCGGTGGGTATTGACTGGGATGGTAAAATTAAATATAAGGGGGTGGGTAGCACCAAACTACAGTTTTGGAATTGAATAATAACCTCGTTATACTGGCTGGAGGAAAAGGCTCCAGGCTGGGGCGAGAAAAGGCCTGGGTTCAAATAAACGGCCAAACCCTGCTTGAGAGGGCAATAGACAAGCTGGGTTTTTTGGGAAAAAAGATAATCATAGTGCGTGCTCCGGGGCAGGAACTGCCGCCTTTTAATATCACCGAGGATGTTGAAATAGTCACGGATGTATATCCCGGCAAGGGGCCTCTTGTTGGCATATATAGCGGGCTGGTTGCGGGAGGTGCGGATACGAGCTTCGTGATTGCCTGTGATATGCCTTTTGTTAACGTTGATTTAGCCAGGTATATGCTCAACCTCAGCACCGATTTCGATGCAGTAGTTCCGGAATACAACTGTTTTCTGGAGCCTTTGCATGCCGTTTATTCCGGAAAGTGTGTGGATATAATACGAGGTTTAATTTCAAAAGAAGAATACAAGGTGGACCGCCTGCTCGACAGTGTAAGGGTCAGGTATGTTAAAGAAGATGAACTGAGCCGGTTCGATCCGGAGCACCTGAGTTTTTTCAACATCAATAAACCCCAGGACCTGCAAAAGGCAGAAGAAATTGCATCCAGTCTCAAGAAAACAAATTAAAGCATTATATTTTACCGAGGTGATTTTTTGATATTTAACTCCGAAGAGTTTGTTTTTGGTGCGCCACGCCCTGTCACCAGGGCTCGCCGGGTTCTGATAAAACCTGATATATCCAGCGACAAACCGTATCCGTATACCACCAGTCCAAAACTGCTTAATACGATTATCGAAGGCATACGCCGGGTGAGCGATGCCGATATAATGATTATTGGAGGAACGGCTGATGGCAGTCCGGCATCGTCGGTTTACAGGGCACTGGGTTATGATTTTCCACGGGTAATAATGCTCGATGTGAAGGATTGTGTCTGGGTTGAGGTAGATAACCCTCTTGAAAAGCCTCTTACAATACCTACCTTTCTTATCCCTAACGTAGTCCTTTCCAGTGATTACCTGATAACGACGAGCCCCTTGAAATCAATCAACGGCAGAGGAAAACTGACCATCGCCAACCTGCTTTCGCTGTTATCGGTTGAACGCTACGGCAAAAACTGGCAAAGCCTTATGGAATTCGACTTGGAACGGGTACTGGCCGACCTGTATTTTACGATGCCTTTCGACATGGGAATCATCGAAGGAACCAAAAAACTGGACATTCGCCCTGACGGGCATGACGTGACAATTTCCTGCGGCAAGATTTACCAGGGAGAACCGTATTATATCGACCGTGAAGTCTCAACCGCGATGAAGATAGAAACTGCTTACCTCGATTTTGTAGATGAGGCCGAAGCTGAACTTGAGGGTGAGGAAGATTAGACGGGGCGTTATAAAACGCTGAACTGATTATATTCGGGAAAATCCGTCAGGTTTTCCAACCGGATGTCTTCCACCTGCGCCCCGGATGGGCCCTTTTTCAACTGCATGACATATTCCAGGATATCATGCTCGCTGCCCTGGGCTATTACCTCAACGGTACGGCCGTCACCCATGTTGCGAGCAAATCCGGTAATATGCAGGCTAGCCGCCCAGCCGGCGGCGAAACGGCGGAAAAATACTCCCTGCACCTTGCCATGAATAGTGATTCTATATGTAAGATAGGATTGAGGGCGATTACCGGAGAGGTTTATTCCCCGTTCTCCTTCTTGCGGTGTTTCTTTACGAGTTCGACTGTCGCCGGAGGGGCGATGATATCCGCGATTATTGGCTTCTGAGAGCCTTTTTTGGGTTTTTTTGTTTCCCGGCTGGGCTTATTTTTACTCATTATTGTCCTCTCGTATGATGTGAGAATAATTTAGATTTTATCAGGGCTGCAGTTAGGTGTAAAGTAGCATAGATTATTCCGCCGACATCGCATTCAGAGCGTTGTAAGCCGCGTTGGCTTCGGCCAGCTTTTTACTTTTGCCGCTGCCGGCGGCGATTACCTTGTCATTTAATAATACCTCGGCAGTAAAATAGGGTTCATGCACCGGACCGCTGCTTCCCACGATTCGATAAGTGGGGGTGCCCATTTTTTTTGCCTGGGTAAACTCCTGAAGGTTTGACTTGGAGTCGGCGCACATCTCGTTTAAAGCAAATTCCTGCAGATGCTTGCCGAAAATATGGCGGATGACACCGCCTGCGGCATCCAACCCGCCATCCAGGTAGACCGCTCCGAGCAGCGCTTCGAGGCCGCTGGCGAGATTGGCGGCTTTGCTTCTACCGCCGCTGGCTTCTTCCCCTCTGCCGATGGAGAGATAAGCCCCGAGATCTATTTTTTTAGCCAGAAAGCCAAGAGTGGCGCGGCATACCAGCCTGGAGCGCAGGTGAGTTAGTACCCCTTCGTCCGCTTTGGGCATCATCAGGAAGAGTTCGTGGGCCGTAACCAGGCCGAGAACAGCGTCACCGAGATACTCCAGCCGTTCATTGGAAACGATAACGGTGCCGGGGTTTTCATTCAGCAGGGAGCTGTGCACGAGGGACTCCTCCAGCAGTTGCCGGTTGTTAAAGGTATAGTTTAACTTGCTTTCCAGATCAGTCGAATCAGTCATAAATTAATTACCTTTGTTATAATAATACTGCAACCTGAAGGCACTAGTCCATGCCTTGGCATTTTATCTCTTACCGCAAACAGGCGTTAATCTTGAAGAAAAACCAGTATGAATGATATACTAGGCCTGACGCTGGGGAATCGTCTAGTGGTAGGACAGCGGACTCTGAATCCGTATGGGAAGGTTCGAATCCTTCTTCCCCAGCCATTTTTCGTATGGCGCATTCGTCTAGCGGCCTAGGACACCGCCCTCTCAAGGCGGAGACCACGGGTTCGAATCCCGTATGCGCTACCATTACTTACCAAATTCCGGCGAGATATTATTTATAGAACCATAATTGCCGGGTACCGGTTTTACAAACAGCAAATTTCAATTCAAGCACGGTTTCTGGTATAATATTGGCTTCAATACGCACTCCGGGTCAATAAGTGCGACAATTAAAAACCCCTGCATGTTAATTCCATTCAATAAAATACTGACGAGGTGCCGGTATGTCGAGGTTCTCCGAGGTTTACCCTGTTCTGTTCATGGTGGTTATTGCGGCACTGGTTGCCGGTGCAGCTTCCTGCAAGGCTTCTGTCGAGGAAAATCCCTTACCAACAACACCTTCACCTTCTATAACCCCGCCAGTTATTACGACCAGTGCGCTGCCGACCACCACTCATCCATCTCCAACGACTTCCGAACCGGCGCCAACTACCACTCAAACCGAACCAACCACAACTCAACCCGTGACGACACAACCCGCGGTTACGGCTACTGCCACGCCCCCGACAACCCAAACCGAAGTTGAGCCGACCACTACTCCACCCCCGACTACTACATACGACCCGTACAGTCATTACCGCGGTTATCTACTGGAAGGCTACCCGGAAGATATCTGGCCGCTCTACGAAAGCGTCGGTATAGAAAGCTGCAGCCTGGATGTCCAGTATCCGGCATACAATAACTTTCATGACAGTTATGCGATCAACTACTATGTGGTCTACAAATCCGAAGCCGAAAAAGAGGATATTGTTGAATACTATCTCTCGCTTCTGGCGATGCCGGAACAGAGTGACTGGTACGATGCTATCGGGAACCTGGACGGCTTTGGCGTATCGGTTCGCGTGGATGACAACAGGTCGCCGGCTGATGTGTACATTGACGTATCGCTGTCCGAGGATTCTTCAATAACCAGCAATCCTCTTCTGGAAGATTTTCCCGGAGACCTGTTCCCCCTGTATGAATTGAATGAAATCTGGGCTGAAGGCTTTAATGTAAACTCGAATCCGCCGAGTGGTCAGCAGTTTGCCGAGATCTATTTTTCTCACTCGGGGACCAGGAATGAAGCCCTCGGGTTTTACCGGGGGCTGTTTGGAGATGCCGAAGGATACGAAGAAGTGACGGTGGATGAGTGGAAGGGAGAACAGACTACCCTGCGCGGTTATATGCATGATTATTATTTCACAATTGTGGTAGGTGTCTGGGGGAATGGTGAAATAATCCAGGTAAGGCTTATGCAGCCGCTGTAGTTTTCAGGATTTCAGCATTCCACCGCACTTTATGCGTACCTGCCAGGCTAATATTATAATGACGGCCCCATTTATTTTCTGAAAGCCCCGGCTCGGTCGCAAAACGGGCAACGAACCATGCTGCAAAAACCATGATTTAAATTAAATAAAAATGATATGAATTTCATTTAAATTTTAGGACTTTGCAATACGGGTTAAATGATAATACCTGCAGGTGGTCACCGGCTACATACAAGCCGCGGAACCACTTAACAAACTCATAATATCAGAGGTGTGATATGGAATCTGCAGGTGGCGGAAAAATAACCCGTTCATTCTCGAAATA
>ENA-ORXD01002975-ORXD01002975.1-sediment-metagenome-genome-assembly--contig:-NODE-2975-length-10385-cov-4.642026_pt1 | contig 10385 bp, 8 predicted proteins | sample MGYA00237862_ERZ511471 | MGnify/ENA metagenome assembly ERZ511471 | reverse complement strand
GCCCCGTGTGGCCGTCGTGCAGATCAAGACCGTCTGGCTGCGTGCGAACGGCGACCTCACCGGGCGCGTGTTGGAGCTCTCGTACGGCACGCGCCTGCCGGCGGTCGCCTGGACGCCGGAGGCCGTAGAGGTGGTCGCGCTCGACGGGCGGCACCTGTACCTGCCGCGTTCCGCGGCTCGCCTGCAGGTGCCGGGTGAGCCCTGGCCGGTGCTTACCGGCGCCGCGCTCGTGGCTCACGCGAAGCGCTTCCTCGGCCTGCAGTACCTGTGGGGCGGGACGTCGGGCTTCGGCTTCGACTGCTCGGGCTTCACCTACCTCGTCCACCGGACGCTGGGCAAGACCATTCCGCGTGACGGAGGCCCGCAGTTCGCGGCCGGGAAGCGCATTGCGAGCCGCTCTTCCTTGCGGGCCGGCGATCTCGTGTTCTTCCGCAACTCCGCCGGCAGCATTCACCACGTCGGCATGTACATCGGCGGCGGCAAGATGATCCACGCGCCGCGCACGGGGCAGCCGGTGGCGACCGTCTCGATTGTAGCGGAGCCGTACCGCAGCGAGTTCGCCGGCGGGTCGCGCTTCACGCCGTAGCGGCGCGCCGCCTTCGCCTCAGCGACCGGCGGCGCCGCCGGCGGCCGGGTGACGCCGCCTCGCTTCGCACGCCGCGTCGAACGCCGCCAGCGTCTCGTCGATGCGCCGCCGCAGCCAGCGCTCGTCGATCTCCGAGTCGTAGACGAAGGTGACCTCGTTCTCGTGCCGCCAATCCCGGCCCTCGTCCGGCGCTCCGAGACGCTCGTACAGTGCCGAGCCCGGCAGCGGCATCGGCACGTTGAAGGAGATCTCGTCGAGAGGCAGTTCAAGGGCGAGGGCGAACGTCTGCTCTATTGCCGCGGGGTCCTCGCCCGGGTACCCGACGATGAAGAACGCGGCGACATCGATGCCGGCCGCTCCGTAGATCCGCGTCGCCCGTGCGGCGTCCTCGACGCGAAGCCGCTTCTGCATGAGATCGAGCGTGTCCTGGCAGCCGGACTCGAGGCCGAGGTAGACGCGGCGGCATCCGGCGCGCTTCATCATCGCGGCGAGCGCCGCGTCGGCGCGGTCGGCGCGCGCCAGGCAGCTCCACGACATGCCGCGGCCGGTCATGCGCTCGCAGAACTCTCTAAGGTAGCGCGCGTTGAGGGTGAAGAGGTCGTCGGCGATCCAGAGCTCGTCGTAGCCGAGCCGGGCGATCTCGTCGATCTCGGCGAAGACGGTGGTGAGGCTGCGGCGGCGCACCTCACTGCCGAAGACCGGCTTCGAGCAGAACTCGCAGGAGAAAGGGCAGCCGAACGTCGTGATGATCGATGTTGGCCGCATCTCGCCCCGCTGCCGCCAAGCGAGCTGGTAGGCGGCGTGGTCGAAGTCGCTGCGGTCCGGCGGCGGAAACGCCGCCAGCTCCGCCTCGCTGTGGTGAATCGGTGGGTTGTCGACGCGCAGGCCCGCCGCATCGATCACGAGGCCCGCGTAGCTCCCGAGGTCGAGGTTCGAGAGCGCCGTGCGCGTGGCGCCGCGCTGAAGGTACTCGGCGCAGAATGTGGGGAAGCTGAGGTCCGCCTCGCCGCGAAAGACGGCGTCGATGAGCGGTGTGAAGCGTCGTGGGAAGACGCTCGGCAGGGGCCCCCCGGCGACGAGCAGGCTCTCGGGGAGGAGCCGTCTGACCATGGCCGCCACCTCGGCCGTCGCGGCGCTGAGGCTCACCATGGCCGAGATGCCGACGACGCTCGGCCGCGTGCGCTCAAGCTCGCCTCGCAGCCACGCGAGGTCGCGGAAGGTGCAGTCGTAGACGTGCGTCTCGATGCCGCGCAGGCGAAGCTGGCTCGCCAGGGCGGCGATGCCGAGCGGCGGAAACCGGATCTCGTTGCGCGCGCGCGTGCGCACGTACGGAAACACCAGCCCCACTCCGGGCATGGCGCTCCTCTCGCCGGTCTTCGTGACGGCGGCGCCCGCTGCCCTCCTGGGCGGGGCGCCGCGAACGTCTCTCAGTCGGCCAGGGAGATGGCCTCCTCGGGACACGACTCCATGGCCTCTTCGCAGCAGCCGGCGTCGTCGCAGCCGTTCTCGTCGATGACGTGCGCGATGCCGTCGTCACCCAGTTCGAAGACCTCAGGACAAATAGACTCGCAGACACCGCAGCCGGTGCAGAGATCGGGATCGACAACGGGAGTTGCCATGGCCTGAGCCTCCTTTGAGCGTCACGTGAACCCTTTCACCTCATCTTACGGCATTCGGCAAGCGACCCGGCGTGGACTTGAGCGGAATCAAGCGAGGTCATTCAGCGGAGACGGCGAAAGAGCTCGTCGCTGGGCCGTTCGACGAGCGCCAGCGCCGCCGGCGCGAGCCTCCCGAAGCGGCGCCGGATCACGACCTGCGTGTGGCCCTTGACGATCGCGAAGCGCATCTTGAGGGCGGAGAAGTCGCCGTCGTAAATGAGCACTTGGTTGAGCACGGGGCTGCGACGGGGGTCCCACGGGCGGCCGGCGCTCTCGCCGACGCGGCGCTCGAGGTCCGTCCCGGGCAGCGGGTACGGCATCGTCAGACCGACGTAGTCGAGCGGCAATGAGGTCGCGAAGCGGAGCGTTTCGAGCACCGTGTCGTCGGTCTCTCCGGGGTAGCAGAGGATGAAGAAGGCGCCGGTCTGAAGCCCGGCCGCGGCGGCGGCGAGGACCGCGGCGCGCGCCTGCGCCGTGGTGATGCCCTTGCGCATGAGGCGCAGGATCTCGTCGTTGCCCGATTCGATGCCGAAGAAGACGCGACGGCAGCCCGCGCGGCGCATCTCGCGCGCGAGCGCGGGCTCGAACCCGTCCACGCGCGCCAGGCACTCCCAGTCGAAGCGCAAGCCGCGGCGCCGTATCTCGGCGCAGACGGCGAGCACGCGCGCGCGGTTCATCGTGAACACGTCGTCGGCGAACGAGACGCGCTCGTAGCCGAGGCGCAGGACGTCCTCGATCTCGTCCACGACGTTCGCGACGGACCGCTCCCTGTACGAGTTGCCGAAGACGACGTTGCTGCAGAACTCGCAGGCGTACGGGCAACCGCGAGTACTGAGCACGGTCGTGACACCGAAGCCGTAGCGCCGCCGGCCGAAGGCGAGGTAGGCGTCGTTCGGCAGGAGGTCGCGAGCCGGGAACGGGATCGCGTTGAGGTCGCGGGTGAACGGACGGCACGCCGCGGCTACGGAGTCTGGGCGGGGGGCGGGAAGGCAGCCCGGTCCGGCCGCGGCGGGCGCCGAGCGCGTGGCCCGGTCGTTGCCGCGCACGGTGCCCGGCACGTCCGCCGGGTCGGCGCCGGACTCGAACGCGGCGACGATCTCGATCAGCGTCGCCTCGCCCTCTCCGCGCACGACGAGATCGAAGCTCTCGAGGAAGCGCTCCGGGCTGCAAGTCGGCAGCGGTCCGCCGGCGATCAGCAGGTCACAGCACGGGCGCAGGTGGCCGGCAAACCAGAGAGCGTCGTCCTGCATCGTCACGAGACAGGAGATCCCGACGATGTCGGCGCGCGCCGCGAGCGCTCTGTCGAGGGCCTCGCGGCGCGACATGAAGGTGCAGTCCAGCAGCTCGACGGCGTGGCCGGCCTCGCGCAGCGCGGCGGCGAGATAGGCGACGCCGAGCGGCGGGAAGCGAAAGCGCGAGCGGTCCACGCGGCTGCGCAGGAAGGGGTAGATGAGCAGGACCTTCGTCACGAGCGCCTCACCTCGGTCGGCGTGGGGCCGCTGATCTCGATGGTGTACCGCAGGCCGGCGGGCGGCGCGAGGGAGTAGCCGAAACCGGCCCAGGAAAGCCGCTCGCCGACGAGCTCGCGGCCGCGGTAGAGGCGGGCGCCGGCGACGTTCGCCAAGGCGAAGCCGATGTCGGGATCGTCGGCGCGGAAGCCGGCGACTTGGGCGTCGACCGCGTCCCACGAGCCGATGCGCGGTCCGTCGAGGCGCAGGCCGGCCGCGTCCCAGTAGTGGGGGAAGCGGCGCGCGCCGAGCTCGTTCATGACGACGAGCTCGGTGACGCCGGGCGAGAGCCCGGACGGGTCGACGGCGACCGCGATCGCGCGCTCGCCGTCGACCAGGGTGAAACGAACCGACACCGTACCGCGTGATTGCCCGGCGGCGAAGGTCGTCGTCCAACCGAGGGTGCGGCGCAGGACGTTGGAGGCGCCGGTCAGAGGTGTGCGCAGGAGCGGCGCGCGGCGATGGAGCGCCGCCAGAAGGTCTCTGGCGGCGCACAGCGCCGCCGGCCCGGAATCATCGCCTGCCGTGCCTTCGAGGCGTTCGACGAGGTTCATGGTGAAGGCGGCCTCCACTTCGACGAGGCCGGCGGCCCGCCGCCAGCGAACCTCGACCTCGCCCGGAAACACCGTCTGCGCACCTCGCTTGACGATGGGCACGGCGAAGCCGACGCCCTCCTCGGCGAGGTCCTCGCCGAGGAACGTGAGCTTGAGGCCGTGCGCCAGTTGGCCGCTCGGGTAGGAGGGCCGGGCGCCGGCCGGCCGGCGTTCCACGCCGGCCGCGGGGCGCCCGTCAATCACCAGGGCGAGGGCTCCGTCGATGGGGATGCTCAGTCGCATGGTTTCTTCCTCGGTGGGCGTAGGCAGCGGACGACTACCCACCACCCGACCACCTGCCAGGCGACGACGAGCGCGGCGCGGACGGCGAACGTCAGCGGATGGAGACTCGCGTACGCGGCGAGGCTGCGTTCCATCGCGCCGGGGAAGTTGACGAAGAGTACCTGCAGGGGCGCCGCGTTAACGACCGCGAAGGCGAGCGGCAGCGCCCAGAGCGCGGTCGCGAGGCGGGCGTCGAGCAGCCCCTCGGCCGCGAGGATGACCGCGAAGGGGATGAGCAGGACGACGTTGGGCTCGGAGAGCCAGGTCCGGGTAAGGAAGGCGATCAGCGTCAGGCCGAGGCTCTGCCTGAGGAGCGCGTCCAGGTCGCGCTCGGCGTGACGCAGGCTTAGGGCGCCGAGCGCCAGGGCGGGTAGCCACAGCAGGCCGAGCGGCCACCAGGTCTGAGGCAGGCTCAGCGGATCGCGAACCAGGCGCGCGACGGTCATGAGCGAGAGCGCGCCGCTCATCTCGAGGTGCGCGTTCCAGTGTCCGATGATCGGCGCGATGCTCCAGCCCGGCAGCAGAAACGGGACCGCCGCGAGCGCGACGGCCGCGGCGGCGAGGGCGCCCGCGTAGCGGGCAAGCGGGGTGAGCGGCCGGCGAAGGAGCGCGGCCAGTGCGGGAACGACAAGCGGCAGGGCCGTCGGCTTGAGGCAGACGGCGGCCGCCAGGGCGACGCCCGAGCGGCCGCAGGCGCCGCGCGCCAGGAGCATCGTGGCCGCGAGGGCAAGCACCGCCACGAGAGCGTCGATCTGCCCCCAGGCCGCGCCGAAAAGGAGCAGCGCCGGGTTGAAGAGCAAGCCGTAGTACGCCCGGCGCGTGCGCGCCTCGGTGACGCCGCGTCGCATGAGGAGAGAGGCGGTCAGAAGGGCGAGCCCGACGTTGGCGGCAATCACGGGCAGTTTGATGACGCCGTTGTAGAGGATGAGGCCGGGAACCGCGGCGTAGGCGGCGGAGAGCAAGCCGAGAACGAGCGGCCACGGCGGCGGGTAGCCGACGGTCGAGTGCAGGTCGAAGGCGGCGCGGCCGAACACGCCGCTGAGATCGGCCACGGCGTACGGGTTGAGGCCGTGGCTCACCAGGTACCCAGTCGCCATGAAGACGCGGGCGTCGTGCGAGTGACCGAAGGTGAAGGCCAGGCCGAGCTGAACGACGACGCTGAGGATCGGCCAACGGCGCGCACCGGGCGCCCAGGGGCGCCAGCTCGCACCGCTGCCGCATGCGGCAGCCGGAGCATCGTTCTGCACGGCCGGCTCCGGCGGCTCTCCTAGAAGCCGGCGTACAGCCAGACGTACACGCCGACGCCGAGCACCCAGGAGAGCAAGTAGAGGATGAAGGCGGTGCGCATGACCGTCTTGGCGTTCACGCGTCGCAGTTGCGGCGGCGAAAGGAAGCTGTAGCGCAGGATGATCAGGCCGCCCAGCAGAAGCCCGATTGTGCCCACCGTCGCGTGCACGGCGGTGAGGGCGAAGGGCGGGTCCGCGAGGTTGCCGGGGAGCTCGGGCACGACGTAGCGACGAAACGAGCCGATCATCCAGAAGACGGCGACCAGCGCGTTGAGGGCCGTGGCGCCGACCTGGACCCAGTGGTGCGCCTGGAAGCGCTTGTTGACGGCCAGCCGCCAGCCGATCGTGACGAGCACGGCGGCGAGCGTGGTGACGACCAACGAGATGTCGGCGCCGAGACTCGCCGGGGTGCCGAGAAAGCCGCTGTCGTTCAGCAAGTCCATGTTCCTCCTTGCTCAGCGAGCCAGACGACCGAAGGCGATGATGGTTGCCGCCAGCAGGATGATGCCGGTGACCACGTCGGCGGCCAGGGCGCTGCCGATCGCCGCCCAGTCGTAGCCGCTCACCATGAGGCCGCGCACCGCCTCGATCTGGAAGCTCACCGGGTTCCAGTCATTGACGACCTGCATCCAGCCGGGCATGAGCTCGGCCGGCACGAAGGCGGTCGAGATGAAGATAAGCGGGAACATGAGCAGCGAGAGCGCGCTCGTGGCCTGCTCGCTCTTGGTCACGAGTGCGGGGATGAAGCTCACGCCGGCGAAGGCGATGCCGAATACGCCGGAGAGCAGCAAGATGAGGATGAAGCCGCCCACGCCGGTAACCAGCGTGGCGCCGAGCAGCAGGCTCGCGATGAGCAGGATGCCGGCCATCGCAGCGGCTTGGAAGAACAGCGGCAGCATCTCGCCGGACAGGATGGACCAGCGCCCGATGGGGCTCGAGCGCAGGCGGTCGAGGTAGCCGTTGCGGTACTCGACGAGCAGGCCGTAACTCGCCCAGCTCACGGCCATGAAGGCGGCGAAGACGATCTGGCCGGGAGCGAGATACGCCAGGTAGCTGCCGCCGCCGAAGCCGGGCAGGGCGACGATGTCCTGATAGAGCTGGCTGAAGACGAGCAGCTGGATCAGCGGGAAGAAGATGATGCTGATCCAGTTTGCCGGCACGCGCAAGAAGCGCCGCGTGGTGCGCACGCCGAGGTGGTAGCTCTCGTAGAAGAAGCCGCTCAGCCGGTGCATCGTCCTCACCACCCGAGGATGATCGGCTGGTCGGCGGACTCCTCGCGGATGTGTCTGCCGGTGAACTTCAGGAAGACGTCGTCGAGGCTCGGCTCGCGCATCTGCAGGCCGGTGACGCGCACGCCGCCGGCGTCCAGGAGGCGCATGATCTCGGGGACGGCCGTGCCGGCGTGCGGCACGGCGAGCAGGACGCCGCCGGGGTGGACCTCGACGTCGTCCGGGGGCACCGTGCCGGCGAGCAGGCGGCGCACGACGGCGACGGCATCGTCGGGCTCGCGAGCCTCGTGCGCACGCCCACCGTCCTCGAGTTGGAGCACCACCGTGTCGGCGCCGATGCCGGCCTTCAGCGCCGCCGGCGTGCCGTCGACGACGATCTTGCCGGCGTCGATGATCGCCAGGCGCGAGCAGAGCCGGTCCGCCTCTTCCATGTAGTGCGTGGTGAGCAGCATCGTCGTCCCTTGGCGATTGATGCGCTCGAGCTCTTCCCAGAGGGCCATGCGGCTTTGCGGGTCGAGGCCCTCCGTCGGTTCGTCGAGGATGAGCAGCGGCGGCCGGTGCATGAGCGCGCCGGCGAGGTCCAGGCGGCGCTTCATGCCGCCCGAGTAGGTGCCGGTGAGCTTCTTGGCGGCGGCGCTCAGCCCCATGAGCTCGAGGAGCTCATCGCTGCGCCGGCGGATCTCCGGCGCCGGCACCCGGTGCAGCCGGCCGGCGAGCTCGAGCGTCTCGCGGCCCGTTGAGAACGCGTCCAGCGTCGGCGCCTGCAACGCCACGCCGAGGCGTTTGCGCACCTCGCGCGGCTGGGCGCAGCAGTCGAAGCCGGCCACACGAGCGGCGCCCGACGTGGGGCAGAGCAGCGTCGCCAGGATGCGTATCGTGGTTGTCTTGCCGGCGCCGTTCGGCCCCAGGAACCCGAACAGCTCGCCGCCGCCGACGGTGAAGCTCACGCCGTCGACGGCCCGTGTCTCGCCGTAGACCTTGACGAGATCCTGTACCTCGATGACCGGTGTCTGGGCTCCGTCGTTCGCCATGAGCTTAGTATGCCTCATGCGCGGCGGCCTCTACCGCGAAGCCGGCATGCCGCCGGGCGTGGCGGCTACTCGTAGCGCAGCGCTTGCGCGGGGTACACGCGCGACGCCTGGACGGCGGGCACGTATGTCGTGATCAGCGCGGCTAAGTAGGCGACGCCTGCGGTGATGAGGATCTGCGTCCAGGGGGTCTCCGTCTCAAGACCGCCGAACTGCGTCGCCATCTCGCCGACCACCTGAGGGCCGAGCGCCAGCGCCAGGGCGACGCCGAGAGCGATCCCGAGGAGCGCGATGAACGAGGACTCCAGCAGGAAGGCGCCGAGCACCATGCGGCGCTGGAAGCCTATGGCGCGCAGCACGCCGATCTGCTGACGGCGCTCGATGACCGAGCGCGCCGCGATGACACCGAGAGCCGCGATGCCGACGACCAGGCCGAGGGCCATGAACCACTGCAGGAGCCGGTTGACCATGATGTTCGCGCCGGCGATGCGGTTGATCTCGTCGGCCAGGTCGGTGCCTTGCAAGCCGTTGGTGAGGAAGTGCTTCTCGAGGCCCTTGGCGACATCCTCGGCTCGCGCGGGATCCTGCAGGCGCAACCAGTAGCTTTGCGGCGGGACCGGGCCGCCGGCGAGCGACGAGAGCGTTGTCGCCGAGATCACGACCTGCCCGGTGTAGACGGCCAGCTGGTTCAGCACGCCGACCACGCGCAGCTTCGCCTCGGGTCCGCCTCCCGGTAACGCTACGGTGATGGAGACGTCGTCCGGCAGGCTCTCATCTTGCAGGTAGAAGCCCTCGAGGACGAACGGCGGCGGCGCGTTGCCGAGGCCGTAGTTCACGCGGCTCGGAACGAGCGCCGGCGAGACCAGCGCCGCACCGGGCTCGCTCTGCAGGAGCCGCCAGACCTCGGCCGGGTCGCTCACGCCGGCCGGCATGAGCTCGAGGCCGTACGTGGTCGCCGCGCCGTACTGGTCGTCGGCGGCGACCGCATAGAGGCCGGCCGGCTCCATGGTGGAGCCCTCCGGCCGGCCGACCAGTTGCGCGCCGGCGGTGGCTCCAACGGCGGTGATCTCTTCGCGGCTGAGTCCCGCCACCTCGTCCAGTTGCCCGACGAAGTCCTCGACGGGGTTGGCGGCGGAGACGTCGGCGCGCACATGGAACCCGCCGGCGATCGTCTCGGCGTTCGAGAACAGGCCGCCCAGCGCGCCTGTAATGAAGGCCATGATGACGATCGTGAAGATGACGAGCGCGAACATGGCCAGCGTCACGCCGGTACGGAAGCGGTGCTCCATGGGGTAGGCGACGGCCGTCTTCAGGACGGGGGTCAGTCCGCGGATGCGGCCCAGAGTTGCCGCGACCAGCCAGAGAACGATGTCGGCGTTGTACATGACGACCCAGGTGCCGCCCAGCACGAGCGCCATTCCGGAGACGAAGAACATGTCGATGCCCGAGTCGAGGTCGGGCAGGACGTCCTCCCAGGTCCCGGACGGCAGCAACCAGAAGGCGACCAGCGCGAGGCCGGCGATGGTGAAGGCGGCGCGCTCCGGCAGCCCGAGCCGGCGGGCGAGCAGCGCCAGCACGACGATCGCCACCGAGACGCCCAGGAAGAGGGTGCCCGCCTGCATGGATTGCAGGCCGGCGAGGACCAGGAGCGCGGCGACGACTGCGCCCGCGGCGATGCCGATGATGCCGCGCCGGCCTCGCCGCGGCAAGCGCGGCTCGGGGATATCGCGCACCGCGCGCACGATGTTGAGTCGGCTCACCCGCCACGACGACACGACGACGATGACGAACGTGAAGACGACGCCCAGGGCGAAGGCTGTCACGACGCTCTGCCAGTTGAACGAGAAACTGAGAGCGAAGTCGAACTGCGCGAAGGCGACGCCGAGCAGCCTCGCCAGCCCCCAACCGACGAAGATGCCGAGGACGCTGCCCACAGCCGCGGCGATGAGATCGTAGGCGGCGCCCTCGAAGGCGAACATGCGAACCACCTCGCCGCGCTGGGCGCCGACCGCTCGGGCGATGCCCAGCTCGTGGCGGCGCTCCGCGGCCAGCATGACGAAGATCAGGAAGATGAGTAGGATGCCGGCGGCGACCGAGAACTGCGCGAAGAGCAGGAAGACGCTGCCGATGCTGGCGCCGGTCGCCTGAGCGGCGTCCAGCGCATCCTGTCGCACGGCGTTGGCGCTGAGGCCGGCCGCCGCAACGACCTCGTCCA
>ENA-ORXD01002974-ORXD01002974.1-sediment-metagenome-genome-assembly--contig:-NODE-2974-length-10386-cov-2.994083_pt1 | contig 10386 bp, 10 predicted proteins | sample MGYA00237862_ERZ511471 | MGnify/ENA metagenome assembly ERZ511471 | reverse complement strand
GACGGACGAGCCGGCAAGGTTCCGGGTAATGCACAAAAAGGCAAGGAGCAGGACCTGCTCGAAGGCGTACCGCTCGCCTCGCTTCAGGTAGTACGACGCGCGGTCCAGGACGGGGTCGAGGCTTGCCGGAGCCTCCTTCAGACGCCGGGACTCGACCCATTCGGCATGCTCGATGCTTTTCGGCAGCTCCCGGCGGATGACGCCTTCCCGGGTCGCTTCACCGATGGTGCGGCCCTTCTGCCCGTGCCTGCCGAGAAAAAGGCCCGCGTGGCTCACTTCCGAGCGGTCGATGAACCGTATGGCATCGCTGATCATGCCCTTGCTCCTGTAGAGCAGGACGTCCCCCGGCACCAGCTGCGAGATGGGTATGTCCCTCTTCATCCAGGCTTCGCTCCTTCCGGCTCTGTCAGTCTTGTACGATGTCACTTTTGCCGCTTGCCGCCCTAGGCGGGTCTCATGCGTTGCAGACCACTTTCGGCGTAAAGGTCATCAGGTAATTGTACGGGCCGACCTCGTGCAGGCCCGTCCTCGCAAACCCGAAGGGCTCCACCAGGTCGGTCACCTCATCCGGCGAGAGCCGGATGGAGATGGGGGGTCCGGGCGGTCCCGACACTTTTTTGAACTCCACGACGGCGAAGGTCCCGTGGCGCTTCAGGAGCCTCCTGGCCTCGGCCAGTGCACCGTCCTGGACACCTGCCTCCTTGAGGTCGTGGAGCACCGTGGCGATGAGGATCAGGTCCATGCTTTCGCCGGACAGGGGCAGGGCCCTGCTCACGTCGGCAAGCATGGGTTTCACATTCTTCAGCCCCCGGCGCTCGACCCTTTCTTTGAGCCGCTCGATCCCCTCCGCCCAGAGATCGGCGGCATGGACACGCCCCCCGCCGCCGATGATCTTCGCCATGGCCATCGAGTATGTGCCCGGGCCGCATCCCATGTCCAGCGCCGTGAACCAGGGCTTCAGGGCCAGGACCTGGAAGAGCTTCCCCGCTTCAATCAATTCGAAGCTGCTCTTCCCCGCCCCTTGGGGTTTGTCTGACCGCTCGTCGTGCATGGCTCCCCTGACCGGAAAGTCCCGCCCCGCGGGCGGGGTGCTTCAAATGACGCGTGGGATGACGGACCTGCTTGAAGTATGGAGAAATCGTCTTTCCTGTCAAGGACTTTCATCCGGCGTTTCCGGCAAGGCACTTTTGCCGCTTGCAGTTTCGGCCGGTTGTGCTAGAAACGCAATTGATAAAACCCGGCAGGAAACAATCCCTTGCTCACGAAAAGAACATCCCCGAAGCAGCGCGGGCAGATTGCACCCGAACTGTGGGACGACTGGCGCTGGCAGTTCCGCAACCGCCGCCGCACTCCGGGCGGCCTGGGCGATCTGCTGGGCAGCCAAATTGCACAGGCAAATCCCCTTCAAAGGGTTCTCCGGGTTTACCGCTGGGCGGTCACACCCTACTACCTTTCGCTTTTCGACCCGCGCGATGAGGCGGATCCCTTGCGCCTGCAGTGCATCCCTGACGCGAGGGAGATCACCTTTTCCGCAGGCGGCACCGAGGACCCGCTGGAAGAGGATTCCCACAGCCCCGTGCCGGGCCTGATCCGGCGCTACCGGGACCGCTGTCTCGTCACCGTGACGAATCGCTGCGCCGTCTACTGCCGGCACTGCAACCGCAAGCGGCTGTGGCACAGAAAGGAATTCGACCTTTCGGATCCCGAAACCGACGCGATCGCCCGCCACATCGAAAAGACACCTGCCATCCGCGAGGTCATTTTCTCGGGGGGCGACCCGCTGACGCTCTCCGATGTGCGCCTGGAGAGGATCCTGGCGAGGCTGCGGGCCATCCCGCACGTTGAAATCCTGCGGATCGGAAGCCGCATGCCCGTTGTGCTTCCCATGAGGATCACGGAGCGGCTCTGCAGCGTGCTGCGCCGCTGCAGGCCGGTCTGGTTTCTCACCCAGTTCAACCACCCCCGGGAGATCACCCGGGAGGCAGCGGAGGCCTGCGAAAGGCTTCTCACGGCAGGCATCCCCGTTCTGAACCAATCGGTGCTCCTCAGGGGCGTGAACGATGACTGCCGGACCATGCAGGAACTCCTCTACGGACTCGAACGCATCTGCGTGAAGCCCTACTACCTCTTCCAGTGCGACCCCGTGCAGGGGACAGATCACTTCCGGGTGGAGATCTGGGAGGGGATGCGGATGATGGAGAAGCTCTGGAAAACGACCTCGGGCCTGTGCCTCCCCCGCTACGTGGCCGACATGCCGGGCACGAAGGGGAAGGTCCCCCTGCAGCCCGTTAGTTTTTTATAGGGACGAGGGACCCGGGTGAAGGGACAATTAAAAAGTGCCTGAGTGACTGAGTGCTTGAGTGTCTGAGTGAAGAGCAGGAAATGAAAAAGTGGGATTCCGATGCACGATTCGTCAACTTCAATACCCAGTTCCCAATACCCAATTTCCTCCGCCGGGCGGCGAAATCCTTTGACAATAAAATAGAAATATATTAAAGAGATACCCTTTAAAGCAACCTAGTGCCCCTGAGGGGAGAGCCGATATGTACAATGCCAGTGACCTGAGAAAAAATCTGAGACTCATGCTCGATGACGACCCCTACATCGTCATTGATTTCCAGTTCGTCAAACCGGGGAAAGGCCAGTCCCTCTACCGCTGCAAGCTTCGCAACATGCTCACCGGCAGTCAGATCGACCGCACCTTCCGCGAGGTGGACACCTTCAAGCCCGCCGACACGGAGGAGAAGGCCATGCAGTTCCTCTACCAGGAAGGGGGCTCCTACCACTTCATGGACAATGAGAACTTCGAGCAGATCGCCCTGACGGAGGAGCAGGTCGGGGATGCAAAGAACTTCCTCATCGAAAACATGGAGTGCAAGGTCCTGCTGTTCCGCGACCGGCCGATCGACATTACCCTGCCCAACTTCGTCGACGTCGTCGTGACGGAGGCCCCGCCGTGGATCAAGGGCGATACCGTATCGGGCAACTACAAACCCGTGATCGTCGAGACGGGCTACAAGGTCAGCGTGCCCCCCTTCATCGAGCAGGGCGAGAAGATCCGCATCGACACCCGAACGGGCGAATACCTGACCCGAGTCAAGGGATAGCCGGGAAGCCAACCCCATGAGCGCTCAGTGGAAGCTCGAGGCCAAACGTGGGGCCCTGGAAACGCGAGCCTGTGTTCTTTATGCGGCGCGCGCCTTCTTTCTTTCCCGCGATTACCTCGAGGTTGAAACCCCCAACCGGATCCCCGCCCCGTTGCCCGAATCCCACATTGACGCCCTTCCCGCAGGCCCATGGTGGCTGCACCCCTCGCCCGAGCTGTGCATGAAACGGATGCTTGCGGCAGGATACGAACGGATCTTCCAGATCTCCAAGTGTTACCGTGGCGCCGAGCGCGGCTCCCTTCACCTGCCGGAGTTCACCCTGTTGGAATGGTACCGGGCCGGTTGCGATTATTTGCAGCTCATGGAGGATAGCGAAGACCTTTTTCTCTATGTGTCGGGGACCCTGGGGATCGGAAGCCGGCTCACGTTCCGGAATGGCGAAATCGACCTTGCAAAACCTTGGGAAAGGCTTTCCGTGAAGGAGGCCTTCGATCGATACGGGTCTATCTGCCTGGAGAAAGCCCTAGAGCAGGATCGCTTCGAAGAGGTCCTGGCCCTGGAGATCGAGCCCCGCCTCGGGAACCAGAAACCCACTTTTCTGTATGATTACCCGCTTGCCTTCGCATCGCTTGCCCGGGTGAGCAAAGACAATCCCGCCTTCGCGGAGCGCTTCGAAATCTACATGGGGGGGCTGGAACTGGCCAACGGGTTTTCGGAGCTCACCGACGCCGAAGAACAGCGAAAGCGCTTCGAAAAGGAAAACCGGACCCGGAGCCGGAGGGGCCGCCCCCCGTACCCCGTGCCGGAGAAATTCCTCGACGCCCTTTCCCGCATGCCCGAGTCGGCCGGCATTGCCCTCGGGGTGGACCGGATGGTGATGCTTTTCGCCGATGCATCCTCTATCGACGAGGTCGTCACCTTCACGCCGGAAGAGCTCTGAAACCCCGGCACCCCGCCTGCAGCACCGCCTTTCCGCGTCATCCCCTTTGGCCCGTCTTGATTTTTCAGATGAAATCGTTTATAAGGAAATCAATACAGTGAAATGAGGTTTCACGGGTTCGGAAGCCAATCCCCTTCCGGAGGTGAACCCGGATGGTCGGGCCGCCATCTGATCTGGTGATCAGTTGGCGGTTTTTTTTACCGGATGAACAGGAAGAGAAAGGAGGTCCGTCATGGGATTCTTCGACAAAGTGTTCGGGGGCAAGACCTCGGAAGGACTTTCCCCGGAAGAAATGGGTCATTTCCGAATTCTCGAATACCGGGAAAAAGGATTCAGCATCGTTATGCCTCAGACCTGGCAGATCGACGAAACCCCTTCCGGCCTGGAGGCCCATCCGGAGGAGTGCGGCCGCGTGACGGATCCCGCTTCCGGAGAGGAGGTCGCAACCCCCCGGGTGACAATCACATTGTCCGAGATTGCCGATCCGGGCCAGAACATGATCAGGGAAACTCTCCGGAGCCGGGCCGCCGAGCTGAAGGATCACAAGCTCCTCAATCATCATGCCAGCAGCGTCAAGGGCGCTGACAGCGGCGTTGTCTACGAATTTCAATTCGGGCCGAAAGAGAACCCGCTTATCGTCCTGGGGGCCGTTGCCCAGAAAAAAAACAAGATGTTCATCGTTTCTGCCGCAAGCGCAGGAAGCGACTTCGACAAGAACCGCTCTTCGTTTGAAAAAATCGTCTTCAGCTTCAAACTGCTCTGAAGGGCACAAGCCGGAAGCCCGCTCGAAGGGGCCGGAGACCACTCTCCGGTCCCTTCGCCATGCCCGCATCTCCCCTGCACGCTTCTTTTTCCACATTTCATGGAACCAGGTTTAACGTTTCGTTAAAGTAATCGTCCCGCCTGACCTGAACTGGATAGCGAAGCAAACCTTCAGTATCCAAATATATTAAATTATATCGGGATATTATAATTATTTTCGGGGATCAACCCTCTCGTGGCACGCTCTTTTCAATACTCAAAGGCAACGATCGCAATCAATAAATCGAAATAATAAAACATTGGGAGGAGACATCATGAAAAGGACACTTTCGACACTGATTCTGGCGGGTATTGTAGTTCTGATCACGGGGACCTTCTGCTTTGCCGAGTACGCCGCAGCGGGCGTGGAGAACTTCCCTTACTTCCATCTGGGTTGTCTGATCGTCGGCGGCATGATCATCGTTTCCCTGAAGCAGAAATACCAGAAGATTTATCTCGGAGAGGCGGTCGGCAGCTTCGCCATGTACGCCATCCTCGTGGCCCTTTTCACGTCCCCCGTGGCCGAGGGTCTCAAGAACATGATCGGTTAGAAAAAGAATGGGTTCAGCAGACAACGCCCTTCACCCTGGACCTGCAAACAAGTCAAATCCGGAAGGGTAAAAATAAGAAGGCCGCCCGGTATGCCAGGCGGCGTTCTTTTATTTTCCGTTGATCCTTTTTGTCATGCCCTACACGCTAATTGGCCGCTTTTCCCTCGATCGTCCACGCGGTTCCCGCCTTGCTGTCCTTCAGCACAATTCCCTTCGCAGCAAGCCCGTCACGGATTTCGTCGGCCCGCTTCCAGTTCTTTTCCGCCCGGGCCTTGAGCCGCTCATCGATCATGGCCTCGATCTCGCCGACCTCGATCCCACGCTTTTCCGCTTCCCGCAGCCGATCCTTTTCGAAGTATACATCGGGATCCTCCATCAGGATCCCCAGCACGCCGCCCACCTCGCGAAGCGTTCGCTCGGCCTCGTTGAGGGCGAAAAGCGCCCGCGGGCCGGCCTTGACTCCGTCGGTCAGATAGGCGTTGACCTGCCGGACCGCATCAAAGACATGCCCCATGGCGCGGGCCGTGTTGAAGTCGTCATCCATGCCCTCGCGGAAGCGCTCGGGCAGGGTCCGGATCCGCTCCACCAGGGCCTTTTCCTTCTCCGGCAGTTCTTCCTCCTTCACCGAGACAGGCGTCAGGGCCGGGTCGGCGGCAAAGAGGTCCCGGATCCTCTTGAGGGTCTCGTAGAGACGGTTCACCGCCGTCCGGGCCTCTCCCAAGGCTTCGTCGGAGTAGTCGAGGGGACTGCGGTAGTGGCTCTGGAGGACGAAAAAGCGCAGCACCTCGGGGTGGTAGAGCCTGAGAATGTCCTTGATGGTAATGAAGTTACCCAGGGACTTGGACATCTTCTCGTGGTCCACCTTGATGAAGCCGTTGTGCAGCCAGTACTTCGCGAAGGTCTTCCCCGAGGCCCCCTCGGACTGGGCGATCTCGTTTTCATGGTGGGGAAAGATCAGATCTTCGCCGCCCCCGTGTATGTCGAAGGTCTCGCCGAGAAAGCGGGCGCTCATGACGGAGCACTCGATGTGCCAGCCCGGCCTGCCCTTCCCCCAGGGGCTCGCCCACCAGGGCTCGCCCTCCTTGCTCGCTTTCCAGAGGGCAAAATCAAGGGGATCCTTCTTCTTTTCACCCACGGCGACGCGGGCCCCCGACATCATCTCATCGATGTCGCGGCCGGAAAGCTTCCCGTAGCCCTTGAACTTCTTCACGGCGAAGTAGACATCGCCGCCGACTGCGTAGGCGAGGCCGTTTGAGAGAAGTCGCTTGATCAGCTCGATCATTCCCTCGATGTGCTCCGTGGCCCGGGGGGTGACGGTGGGGCGCTCGATGCCGAGCCGGTCCATGTCATCGTTGTGCTCGGCGATGTAGCGCTCGGCGATCTCGCGGAAGCCGACTCCCTCCTTGTTGGCCTTGACGATGATCTTGTCGTCGACGTCGGTGAAGTTCTTGACGTACGTGACCTTGTAGCCCCGGTAGCGCATGTAGCGGGTGATGATATCGAAATTGATGGCCGAGCGGGCGTGTCCGACGTGGCAGGTGTCGTAGACGGTGACCCCGCAGGCATAGATCCCCACCTCGCCCTCCTTGACGGGGACGAAGTCCTCCTTCTGACGCATCAGGGTGTTGTAGAGACGGAGCGCCATGGCATACCTCATCGACGAGTTGAAATGGCAAGAGGCAAACGCTTAAGGCAAAAAGGTCATGGAACCGCATGCCTTAAACCCTTCGACGTGCCGATACCGGGTTACCCGATCCCGGGAATCCGCTCGCTCGCTTATGGAAAGAGAGCGATCATGTCCAGGGCCATGTCTTCCCGAAGGCCGCACATGAGGTTCATGTTCTGGACAGCCTGGCCGGACGCCCCTTTCACGAGGTTATCGATGGCGGAAAGGATGATGACCCGGTTCGTACGCGTATCCACGGAGAGCCCGATATCACAGAAGTTGGACCCCTTCACGGAGGACACGTTCGGGTAGACCCCCCTGCGCAGGACCCGGACGAATTTTTCGCCTTTGTAGAAATCCTTATATAGATCAATCAGCTCGTCTGTGGAAAGCATTTTTTTGAGGCTTGCGTAACTCGTGCTGAGGATGCCCCGCGTAAGCGGCAGCAGGTGAGGCGTGAAGGAGACCTTCACCTCCGAGCCTGCCAGCACGCTCAACTCCTGCTCGATCTCGGGGCTGTGCCGGTGTTCGTTGACCTTGTAGGCCTTGAAGCCCTCATCGACCTCGCAGAAAAGCGAGCCGATCACAGGGTCCCGCCCGGCGCCGCTCACCCCAGACTTGGAATCGATGATGATGGTGGCCGGGTCGACAATCTTTTCCCTCAGTACGGGCGCCAGCGCCAGGATGGCACTCGTAACGTAGCAGCCGGGGTTGGCCACGAGGTCTGCCTTCTTCACCTCTTCCCGGTAGAGTTCCGGAAGCCCGTAGACAGCCCTCTTCACGAGGTCGGGGGCCGAGTGTTTGTGGTACCACTTCGCAAAGACATCGAGATCGCGCAGCCGGAAGTCGGCGGAGAGGTCGACGACCTTCTTCCCGGCCTCGAGGAAGGCCGGTGCGACGGCCATGGCCTCGCCGTGGGGGGTTGCCAGGAAGATGATGTCGGACATCGCCGCCAGTTCCGCCGGGGATGCGTCGATGAAGGTAATGTCCGTAAGACCCTCGAAGAGAGGGTACGTTTCCGACAGGGGCCGTCCCTTGAATTTGCGCGACGTGAGCCCCACGACCTGCACCTCGGGATGCCTGAGCAGGATCCGCATCAGCTCGAGTCCCGTGTAACCGCTTCCGCCGTAGATACCGACCCGAATCATCGTTCGATCCCTCCGCATAAAAAAGGGGGTTCCGAGAACCCCCTTGTCGTTTCGCTTAGCGCTTCGAGAACTGGAACCGCTTCCGGGCTCCGGGCTGGCCGTATTTCTTCCGCTCCTTCATGCGGGAGTCCCTCGTGAGGAAGCCCGCCTTCTTCAAAGCGGACCGGAGCTCCGCGTCGAACTCGCAGAGGGCCCGGGAGATGCCGTGCTTGACCGCATCGGCCTGTCCAGCGATGCCGCCGCCGCCCACGTTGACGTAGAAATCGAACTTGCCCATCTGGTTCGTGATTTCCAGGGGCTGCTGGATGATCTTCTTGAGGACGTCCCGGGTGAAGTAATCGTCAAAATTCCGGTTGTTGACGGTGAACGCGCCCGATCCCTCTTTCATCCACACACGGGCGATCGCCGTTTTTCTCTTTCCCGTCGCATAAATCCGTTTGTCGGTCATAACCACTCCATCTCCGGTCGATCTTACAGTTCAAGCAAATGGGGTTTCTGGGCTTCGTGGGGATGCTTGCCCCCGGCATAGATCTTGAGTTTGCGCAGCATCTGACGGCCCAGGGCGTTCTTGGGAAGCATGCCCTGCACGGCGCGCCGGATCAGCTCTCCGGGCTTCTTGACCAGGAGCTTGTTTGCAGGCCACGCCTTGATCCCGCCCGGGTAGCCCGAATGATGGTAGTAGATCTTGTCGGTGATTTTTCTGCCGGTCAGTCCGATCTTCTCGGCATTGATGACCACCACGAAATCTCCGGTGTCAGTGTGGGGCGTGAAAATGGTTTTATGCTTCCCGCGAAGGCGGTGAGCGATCTCCCGGGCAAGCCGGCCCAGAACCTTTCCCTGCGCGTCGACGAGGAACCAGTCGCGGTCGACGGCATCCTTTTTGGCCATAAATGTACTCATGGGCACACCACTCTCGTAAAATTCGAAAGAGTGAATGTAGGTGAATCCGAAGGTTTTGTCAAGAGAAAAAACTGGAATTGAGCAATATTGGAATGAAGGAGTCCCGGAACAATGGGGGCGTTTCTTTCTTCAATGATTCCTGCCCTTTCCACTGCCTTTTCTTCACCCTATACCCTGTACCCGATACCCTCCGCGAAGCGGCTAGAAGCCCATCGTCTGCCTGGAGGCCGAGACCCCCCCGATGCGACCGAGACCGGCAAGGGAAAAGAGAACGATGAAACGCCGGTCCTCCACGAGATCGGAGTAGCTCACCTCGACGCTCCAGCATTGGCGGCGGTACTCAAAGCCGAAAGTCTTTTCCAGGGTCGTGTTGTCGAACTCGTTGCGGCGCAGCCCCGCAAAGAGGTCCAGGGAATTCGTGATCCGGGCCCTCCCCCCAATGCCGAGGGACTCGACGTTATTTTTCGTGTATCGGTAGAGGAACGACAGGCTGTCGCCCCGGGTATCGCTCAACCCGATATCCTGATCGATCCTGGCCCAGGACGTCGTGTTGACGTCGTAGGAGGCCCGCGTCATGAATGACAGGTATTTGTAAGGATTGAAGTCCAGCTCCAGATCGACCGGCATGAAGGGTTTCGCAGGGTCCGCCGGCAGCTGGATGGGCACTTCCCCCGGCACGGTCAGAACAGGGGGTGTCAGGTAGATGGTCGGTGTCGTGATGTTGTACGTCTGGCTCAGCTTCAACCGGAAGACCTCACGGTAGTTCGCGTTCCCCTTATCGTCACGGAGCCGCGATATGAGGCTGTTTGTCAGCGCGTACGTAATACTGTTCTGAGCGTCGACAGAGGCGGTGACCCCCCCTACAGCCGTGCTGCCGACAGAGGGCGCGAAATCGGGTCGTAAATGCGGACTGACAGAGGGAATGTAATTGTATGTGATCTCGGGTTTGATAGCATGACGGATCTTCTCCACCTCCCCCCAACCAACCTCAAAGACGCGGTGGGCCTCGGTGGATGCGTTCATTGCGAGTGTGTAAACAGAGCGGCTCTCTGACTTGCCCGGCATTGCGGAGTTGTTGCTCTCTGTGTCCCACAGCGTCTCCCGAAAGCCCAATGTCGGTGTGACCTGCAGGTAGTCGCCGACGGCCCAGGGCAGCGACACCTTCGGGTAGACGTCAAACACCGAGCCCCGCTCCCCGAAGGTACGGTAGTAGTTTCCGTAGAGGCTCGTAAATTCCCAGCTGAGGGGGGTCCCGAAGAGCGGCTGCCTGAAG
>ENA-ORXD01002972-ORXD01002972.1-sediment-metagenome-genome-assembly--contig:-NODE-2972-length-10395-cov-4.252278_pt1 | contig 10395 bp, 6 predicted proteins | sample MGYA00237862_ERZ511471 | MGnify/ENA metagenome assembly ERZ511471 | reverse complement strand
TCAGGCGCGCAGGGCCGCTGCAGAGCAGGCGCAGGTCGGCGCGGCCGTCGCCACGAGAGGCGACCGGGCCGCGGCGCTCGATCATGCGCTCGAGCCCGTGCACGGGCTCGAGCGCCCGCAGCAGCACCGCGGACCCCTGGCCCTCCCGCTGACAGACCAGGTTGGCGCAGAAGTGCATGCCGTAGGTGAAGTAGACGTAGAGGTGGCCCGGCGGCCCGAACATGACCGCGTTGCGGGCCGTGCGGCCGCGGAAGGAGTGACTGCAGGGGTCGTCCTCGCCGTAGGCCTCGGTCTCGATGATTCGCCCGCCGACCCCGTCGTGCAGGAAGGTGCAGCCGACGAGGTCGCGGGCGACCTCGAGGACCGGGCGGTCGTAGAAGGCGGGCGGCAGCGGCTCGGGCGTCACGCCCGCGATTGTACCGTCAGGCGCGCGCGGACGGCGTCAGGCGCGCGCCGATGCGGACGGCGTCAGGCCCGCGCCGGCGCGGCGGGGGCGGCGCGGGCGATGTCAGGCCCGTGCCGCGGCGGGCGGCGTCAGGCCCGCGCCGCGACCGCGGCGCGGGCGAGCTCGAGCTGCTCGCGCACGCGCTCGGGCGCGGAGCCGCCGCGCGAGCGCTTGCGCGCCAAGGCGGCGGCCGGGTCGTGCAGCTCGTAGTAGCCGTTGTCGAAGGCGGGTGACAGCGCCCGCAGGTCGTCGAGCGACACGGCGCCCAACTCGACGCCGGCCTCGAGCGCCCGCCGCACCAGCGCTCCCGTCAGGTGGTGCGCCTCGCGGAACGGGACGCCGCGCCCGACGAGGTAGTCGGCGACGTCCGTGGCCGCCAGGGCGGCGTCGCAGGCGGCAGCCATGCGCGCGTCGTCGAACTCGACACCCTCGAGCAGGCCCTCGACGACCGGCAGCAGCGCGTCGAGGCAGTCGACGGCGTCGAAGAGGTAGCGCTTGTCCTCGCGCAGGTCGGTGTTGTAGGCGAGCGGCAGGCCGTGCAGCACGCCGAGGAGGCCGCCGAGGTCCGCGGCGAGGCGCGGGGCCGCGGCGCGCATCAGCTCGGCGGCGTCGGGGTTGCGCTTCTGCGGCATGATGCTCGAGCCGCCGGAGAAGGCGTCGGGCAGGCGGACGAACCCGAACTCGGCGCTCGACCAGAGCACGAGCTCGGCGCCCAGGCGGCTCAGATGCGAACCGAGTTGCGCGGCGGCAGCCAGGTAGTCGAGGACGAAGTCGCGGGAGGCGACCGCGTCGATCGAGTTCTCGGCCACGCGGTCGAAGCCGAGCCTGGCGGCGACGGCCTCGCGGTCGAGCTCGTAGTTGAGCCCGACCGCGGCCCCGGCGCCGAGTGGCAGCTCGAGGCAGGCGGCGACCGCGGCCGCCAGGCGGCCGCGGTCGCGGTCGAGCATCCAGGCATAGGCGAGCAGGTGCTGGGCGAGCGAGGTGACCTGGGCGCGCTGGAGGTGCGTGTAGGCGGGCAGCAGCGTCTCGACGTGCTCTGCCGCCCGCCCGAGGAGCACGCCCTGCAGCACGCCCAGCGCCGCGTCCTGCTGCTCGGCGACGCGCCGCAGGTGCAGGCGCACGTCGGTCACGACCTGGTCGTTGCGGCTGCGCCCCGTGTGCAGCTTCGCGCCGGCGTCGCCCGCCAGCTCGGTGAGCCGGCGCTCGATCGCCATGTGCACGTCCTCGTCCTCGTCGCGCGGCGCGAACGCGCCGGCCTCGATCTCGCGCCCGACGGCGGCGAGCCCCTCTGCGACGGCTCGCCGCTCCGCCGCGCTCAGCACGCCGGCCTGCTCCAGGGCGTGCGCGTGCGCGACGCTGCCCTCGATGTCCTCGCGCCACAGCCGCCAGTCGAGAGCCAGCGACGAATTGAGGGCGACGAACGCGGGGTCGCGCTCGCCGGCGAAGCGGCCCGAGCGCGCGACGCTCACGCCGCCGCCCCTGCCGGCCGGGCCACACGGCTCTCCGTCCCGCCCGCCTCTGCCGGCCGGCCCACGCGGCTCTCCATCCCGTCCGCCTCCCTCATGCCTCAGGTCTCGAGCGCCAGCTCGCCCTCGTCGGAGAGCTCGCGCATCAACCCGTGCTCCTTGCCGATCCGCGCCCAGATCTCGATGGGCAGGCCCCACAGCTGGATGAACCCGGCCGCGGCCTCGTGCGAGAATTCGTCCTCGGTCGTGTAGGTCGCAAGCTTGTAGCTGTACAGCGAGTAGTCGCTGCGCCGGCCGTCCGGCACGCAGGTGCCCTTGTAGAACTTGAGGCGCACGTCGCCGGTGACCCGCTCCTGGCTCTGGAAGAGGAACGCCTTGCAGGCCTCGGTCAGCGGGTCGAACCACTGACCCTCGTAGATCATGTCGGCGAGCTTGCTCTCGATGGTGCGCTTGAAGTGCAGGAGTTCCCGTGTGAGCACGAGGTCCTCGAGCTCGCGGTGTGCGGTGATCAGGGCGAGCGAACCGGCGACCTCGTAGACCTCGCGGCTCTTGATGCCGACGAGGCGGTTCTCGATCATGTCGACGCGACCGAAGCCGTGCGCGTTGCCGATCGCGTCGATCGCCTCGATGAGCTCGACCAGGCCCATGGCCTCGCCGTCGAGCGCCACGGGCTTGCCCTTCTCGAACGAGACGATCACATGCTGCGCCTCGTCGGGCGCGTCCTTCGCGTCGATCACGAACTGGTAGGCGTCGGCCGGCGGTGCGACCCACGGGTCCTCGAGCACGCCGCACTCGTTGCTGCGCCCCCAGAGGTTCTCGTCGATCGAGTAGGGGCTCTTCTTGGTGAGGTTGACCGGGATACCGTGCGCGGCGACGTAGTCGAGGAGCTCCTCGCGACTCGGCCAGTCGGCCTCACGCGCGGGGGCGATGATCTTGAGCGACGGGTCCTGGCTGCGCACGCCGACGTCGATGCGCACCTGGTCGTTGCCCTTGCCGGTGCAGCCGTGGGCGACGGCCGTCGCACCGAAGGCGTGGGCCGTCTGCACGAGCTTCTTGGCGATCAGCGGCCGCGAGAGTGAGGAGACCAGCGGGTACTTGTCCTCGTAGAGCGCATTGCCCATCAGCGCCGGCAGGCAGTACTGCTCGGCGAACTCCTCCTTGGCGTCGATGGCCAGGGCCTCGACGGCCCCCGCCGCCTTGGCGCGGGCGATGATGCCGGGGATGTCCTTGACGCGGCCGGCGTCGACCAGGCAGGCGATGACGTCGTAACCGTACTTCTCTTTCAGCCAGGGGATGAGGGCCGAGGTGTCGAGGCCGCCTGAGTAGGCCAGGACGGCGGTGCCGTTGTCCATGGTGGTCGGTCCTTTCTCGCCGGCTCGCCGGCGCGGAAGACGTTGAAGTAAGCCGCGGCCGGCGCGGACGAAGCCGGTCCGCCGGCCGTCAGGCCAGGATGGCGTGCGCGCGCTGCGGTGCCTGCGCGCTAGGCCTCTCGGAGACGATCGAGGTAGCGCTTCATCTCGTGCGCGGTCTCGACGTCGGCGACGATGACGACGAGGGTGTCGTCGCCGGCCAGCGTGCCGACGATGTCGGTGTGGTTCAGGTTGTCGATCTGGCGCGCCACCGTCGAGGCGGTGCCGATCTCGCAGCGTACGACGACGGTGTGCTGCGCGACCAGCACGGAGCGGGCGAAGTCGTGCAGCACGTGGCGCGCGGCCTGCTCGGGGTCTTTGGGGCGTTCGCGCGAGGAGAGCACGTACTTGGCGCGGCCGAGGTGGGTGCGCACCTTCTGCAGGTCGAGCTCGCGGATGTCGCGCGAGACCGTGGCCTGGGTGACGTCGCAGCCGAGGGCGCTCAGGGAGTGCACGAGCTCGCGCTGGGTCGCGATGTCGCGCTGCTGCACCACGGTCTGGATGAGACGCTGACGCTCGGCCTTGCTCATCGGCACGCGCTTCGTGGTGCGAGCCACCGGCTCCTCCTTCGGCCTCACCGGCGCGTACGCGCCGGCCGTCGCCGCCCCGGCGGCGCACAGAGTGTGCATAGAATACATCACCCCCTCGGACAATATGCAAGCGCCGGGACCCGCCGGTGCCCTCATCCCGGTCAACGAGTGACCTTGGTCCCGCAGCCGGCGTCGGTCAGGATCTCGAGCAGGACGGCGTGCTCGACGCGGCCGTCGATGATGTGGGCGCTGGCCACACCGGCCTCGAGGGCGCGGCGCACGGCGGCCACCTTGGGGAGCATGCCGCCGCTGATGCGGCCGGCGGCCTGCAACGTCCCGAGGTGGCGCAGGTCGCACTCCGACACCGCCGTCTCCTCGGTGTCCTGGTTCTCGTAGAGACCCTCGACGTCGGTGAGGAACACGAGCTTCTCGGCGCCGAGTGCCGCGGCGAGCTCGCCGGCGACCGTGTCGGCGTTGATGTTGTAGACCTGACCGTCCTCCCCGCTCCCCACGCTGGCCACGACCGGGATCGCGCCCTGGGAGAGCAGCCGCAGGACGTCGGTGTCGACCTCGACGACCTCGCCGACGTAGCCGAGATCGACCTCGTTGCCGGCGGCGTCGAGGTGCTGCTTCGGGCGCGCACGGAGCAGGTGGCCGTCCTCGCCCGACAGGCCGACTGCCGTCCCACCGTGCCGATTGATGAGGCCGACGATGTCCTTGTTGACCTTGCCGACGAGGACCATGCGGGCGATCTCCATCGTCGCCGCATCGGTCACGCGGTGACCGTCGACGAAGTTCACCTCGAGGCCCAGCCGCTTCATGTAGCGCGTGATGTCGGGGCCGCCCCCGTGGACGACGACCGGCTTCATGCCGACGAGGCGCAGGAGGACCAGGTCCTCGGCGAACTCCTCCTGCAGGTGCGGCGACGTCATCGCCGCGCCGCCGTACTTGAGGACCACGGTCGTGCCCCAGAAGCGGCGGATGTACGGCATCGCCTCGAGCAGGGTCCGGACCGTCTTCTGCTGGCGTACCGTCATGAGGCCTCCCGGGTCGGGGCGGCGCGCCCGCCGCAGGTGCGGCGCGCCGGTTCGTGGTCGAGGTGGAGCGGACGGACGCGGCTCACGTCGTGTACTCCGCGTTCAGGGTCACGTACTCGTGGGTCAGGTCGCTGAAGTAGAGCGTCGTGGCCGCCGGGCCGCCGTCCAGCACGACGCGCACGTCGATCTCGTGCTGGGCCATGATGTCGGCGAGGTGTTCCTGGGCGCCTTCGCTCAGGGGGACGGGCTCGCCGCCGCGCACGACGGCGAGGTCCTCGTAGAGGATCTCGGCGGGGACGGCGGCGTGCGAAGCGAGGCTGTCGGAGGCGGCCGCCGGGGTCGCGCCGGCGGAGCCGGCGCCGGACGGGCCGGCGGCCGCCCCGTTCTCGCCTATCGCCTGGCCCACGGCCTGGACGATGCGGCCCCAGTTGGCGTCGCGGCCGTAGAAGGCGGTCTTGACGAGGGGCGAGGTGCCGACGGCGCGCGCGACGCGCTCCGCCTCGGCGGCGTCACGCGCCCCGTCGACCACGAGCCTGATCGCCTTGGTCGCGCCCTCGCCGTCGGCGACCATCGCCACCGCCAGCGTGAGCAGGAGGGCGTCGAGCGCCTCGCCGAGACCGGCGAGGCCGGCGTCGCCGAGGCTCACCCCCGACGCCCCGTTCGCCATCCCGAGGACCGTGTCGTTGGTCGACTCCTGGCCGTCGACGGTGATGCGGTTGAAGCTCTTCGCGACCGCGCCGCACAGCAGCTCCCCCCACACGTCCGCCGGCAGGTCGGCGTCGCAGGTCACGAAGGCGAGCATGGTCGCCATGCGCGGCGAGATCATGCCGCAGCCTTTGGCCGCCGCGCCCAGGCGCACCGTCCCGCCCTCGAGCTCGAGCTCGAGGGCCCCGCGCTTGGGCGTCACGTCGGTGGTCCTGATCGCCTGGCTGAAGTGCTCGCCGCCGCCCGGCTTGAGCGCGGTGGCGGCCTCGGCGATGCCGCGCTCGACCTTGTCCATCTCGAGCGGCACCCCGATGACGCCCGTGGAGGCGACGGCGACCTGCTCGACCGGCAGACGCAGCGCCTGGGCGGTCAGGAGCCGCATCCGCGCCGCGTCCGCCAGACCGTCCTTGCCCGTGAAGGCGTTGGCGTTGCCTGCGTTGACAACGACCGCCCGCAGGTGGGCGCAGTCCGCCGACTCCCGGGTCAGGCGGACGGGAGCCGCGGCGGCGGCGTTACCGGTGAAGGTCGCCGCCGAGACACACGACCGCTCGGAGACCAGCATCCCCAGGTCGAGCTTGCCCCGCTTCTTGACGCCGGTCGCCACCCCCGCGGCGGTGAAGCCCTCGGGGCAGGTCACGCTGCGCTGCGCCTGGCGGGCGAAGGCGGGCAGCTCGACGAAGCGCGTCACCGGCAGCATCAGAGCAACCCCGCGGTCTCGGGCAGCCCCAGCATGACGTTCATGTTCTGAAGGGCCTGCCCGGAGGCGCCCTTCATCAGGTTGTCGATGGCGCTGATGACGATGACCCGGCCCGACCTCTCGTCGACGGTGACGTGGATGCGGCAATCGTTCGTGCCGGTGACGTCCTTCAGTTGCGGCGGCGCGTCGCAGACCTCGACGAACGGCTCGCCGGCGTAGAACTCGCGGTAGAGGGCGGTCAGCGCCACCGCGTCGGGCAGCGGGATGGTGCCGAGGCGCGCGTACATCGTCGCCGTGATGCCGCGCTGCAGCGGCACCAGGTGCGGCACGAAGGTGAGCGAGGGGCCGGCGGCGGCCGGGCCGGCGCCGAAGGCGCTCACGGCCGCCACTTCGCCCGCCAGCCCGGCGGCGATCTCGGGCTGGTGCCGGTGCGTACCGACGCCGTAGGCGACGAGGTCGGAGTCGACGCTGCAGAAGTGGGTGCTCGCCTTGGGCGCCTTGCCGGCGCCGCTCACCCCGGACTTCGCGTCGACGACGACGTCGACGAGGCCGAGCGCCTTGAGCGGCGTCAGCCCGAGCAGGGTCGCCGTGGGGTAGCACCCGGGGTTCGCGACGAGGTCCGCAGCGGCCACCTCGTCGCGATGCAGCTCGGTCAATCCGTAGACCGCCGGCGTGAGCTCGGGGAACGGGTGCTCCCCGTACCATTCGGCGTAGGTCGCCGCGTCGAGGCGGAAGTCGGCGCTCAGGTCGATCACGCGCACACCGTCGTCGAGCAAGCGCTTGACCACCGGCGCCGCCTCGCCGTGCGGCGTACAGACGAAGGCCACATCGGCGGCGCCGAGCTCGGCCACGCTGCAGAACGAGAGGCCGGTGCGCAGCCGCGGCGCGTGAGCGTGCACCGGCGTGCCGGCGAGCGATTCGGAGCTGATCGCCGCGAGCTCGGCGTGCGGGTGGCGCAGGAGCAGCTCGGCGAGCAGGGCGCCGGTGTAGCCGCTGCCGCCGACGACCGCGGCTTTGACGGCCACGCCGGCAGCGGTCGTCGCCGCCGACTGCTCGCGGCTGCCGGTGGAGATCGAGGCCGCCGCCCCCCGGCCGGAGGCGGCGGCCTCTAAGCCGAAGCCTGCGCCCTCGGGCGCCTCGCCGTCGGTCGCGAGCGCGGCGTCGGCGGCGTCGTGGAGGGCGTCGGCGGCGGCGAGAGTCTCTGTGGTGGTACTGGCGGTCTGATGCATGTCGGTCTCCGGGTGCACGTCGGAAGGGGCGCGGACTGTGCGAGGTGCCGCCGGCGTCGGGAGCTGGGGCCCGCCACAGCGGCGGGATCCTGGCTCAGGCGAAGACGCCGGCGACGCACGGTCGCACACGTCGTGCGCGGCGACCCGGGAGCGGCAGCGGGCGACCGGCGCGGGGAGCGCCGGCGGCGGAGACGAACTCGATGTGGCCCGTGCCGTGCATCGTCGGGGCACTGTAGCGAGTCGACGCAACAAATGCAAGCTCGCCTGCACTGCTGTGCATGAAATGCATGACGGGGCGGGGGAGCACCGCTCCCCCGCCCCGTTCACCCACTACCCTCCCGGCCCAAGCGCCGCGCGCTGGACGCCGGGCGCCGTGCGTTAGGCGCCGCGCGCCGCGCGTTGGGCGCCGGGCGGAGACTCTCAGCGCAGCGTGGCCGCGAACTCGCGCTCGAGCGCCTTGAGGATCTTGGCGCGCACGCCGGCGATGTCCTTCTCGCTCAACGTGCGCTCCGGCGAGCCCATCACGACGCGCAAGGCCAGGGAGCGCTTGTCGGCCGGTATCTGGTCGCCCTCGTAGACGTCGAACACGCGCACGCTGCGCGTGAGCTTGCCGCCGGCGCGGCGAGCGACGGCGACGACATCGGACGCAGCCGCGTCGCGGGCAACGATGACGGCGAGGTCCTGCTCGGCGGGCGGGTAGGTGCCGAGATCCTCGAAGCCCGCACCCCGCAGCGCCGTCTCGTCGAGACGCTCGAGCTCGAGCACGGCCACGTGGACCTCGAGGTCTTCGAGACCGAAGGCTGCGGCGACGTCGGGGCGCAGCAGACCGAGGACACCGACGGGCATGCCGGCCTGGACGCCGGCGCCCGGCGCGCCGCGCCCGCGGCCATCGGGCGCGCCGGGACCGCCAGGCTCGCGTCCGGCGCCGCCCCGCTCGCCGCCGCCCCGCTCCCCGCTCCCCCGGGCGCCCGCCACGCTCACGGTGGCAGCCTTCCCGGGATGCAGGTAGGGATGCAGCGCGGCGGACTCACCGAGCGGTGCGTAGGCGCCGCGCAGGCGCAGGGCGCCGAGCAGCGTCTCGACGGCGCCCTTCAGCGTGTAGAAGTCGGTCCGCCGGGCGTCGCCCGTCCAGTGCTCGTCGTGCAGCGGCCCGGCGAGCACGATGCCGACCTCCTCGCGCTCGTGCGGCAGCACGGCTCCGGGCTCGGCGGCGTGGGCCGGCGCCTCGCTCACCGCCTCGTCCCAGAGGTAGACCCGGCCGAGCTCGAAGAGGTTGGGCGGATCGTTGAGGCGGTCGAGGTTGTCGCGCACCGTCGCGAAGAGCCCGGGCAGCATCGACGTGCGCATGACCGACTGCTCGACGCTCATCGGGTTGGCGACGCGGACGGGATCGAGGCGCGCGTCGCCCTCGGGCAGGCCCAGCGCGGTCAGCGCATCGGGACCGACGAAGGTGTAGGTGATGGCCTCGTCGAGGCCACAGCCGGCCAGGGCGCGCCGCACGGCGCGCCTCAACTGCTGCGGCTTCGTCAGCCCCCCGGCCACGCGATGGCGCGGCAGGGTCTCGGGCGAACGGTCGTACCCCGCGATGCGCCCGACCTCCTCGATGAGGTCGACCTCGCGCTCGAGGTCGGGGCGGAAGCTCGGGGGCGTGACGGTCCACGCGGCGGACCCGCCGGCAGCCCGGTCGGCGTCGCCGCCGGCAGTCCGGCCGACGCCGCCGGCGCTCTCGGCCACGGACGGGCTGCCGCCGGACGGGCTGCCGCCGGATGCGCCGGCGCCGCGCGCGCCGACTCCCTCGTCGACCGCGCACTCGAGCCGTCGCAGGACCGCCGCCTGCTCCGCGGCCGGCACGGCGTAGCCGAGCAGGCCGTCGCAGGCGGCCGTGCGGTAGCGCAGGCGGCGCGGCTCCGCCGCGCCGGTCCACACGTCGACCATGCCGGGCGCCACGGTGCCGCCGCAGAGCTCGGCGAAGAGCCGCGAGGCGAAGTCGAGCCCGCCGGGCACGAGGTTCGCGTCCAACCCCTTCTCGAAGCGGTTGCTGGCTTCGCTGCGGATGCCGGTGTGCAGTTCCGTGCGCATAATGCTCGGGCCGCTGAAGTTGGCCGCCTCGAGGACGACGTCGGTGGTGTTGTCGTCGACCTCGGCGTCGACGGCGCCGAAGACGCCGGCGATGACGAGCGGCCGCTCGACGTCGGCGATCACCAGCATGTCGCCGTCGAGCGTGCGCTCGACCTCGTCGAGGGTGACGATCTTCTCGCCGTCCTTCGCCCGCCGTGCGATCAGCGTGCCGCCCTTGATCTTGGCCGCATCGAAGGCGTGCAGGGGCTGTCCCCAGCCGAGCATGACGTAGTTGGTCACGTCGACGATGTTGTTGATGGGGCGCATGCCGGCGTGTGTGAGGCGCGCCTTGAGCCAGGCCGGCGACTCGCCGGCCGTCATGCCGCGGATCACGCGGGCGCCGTACCGCGGGCAGAGATCGGGGTCGGCGACCTCGACGGCGATGGTCTCCGCGGCGGGGGCGCCGACCAGCACCGCCGGGGCGGCGGTGGGCGGCGGCGCCAGCGCGACCCCCGCCGCCGCCGCGACCTCGCGGGCGATACCGTAGACGCTGAAGCAGTCGGGGCGGTTCGAGGTGAGCTCGAGCTCGAGGACGGCCTCACTCACCGGCAGGTAGCGCTGCAGCGGCGCGCCCACCTCCCAGTCGGCGGGCAGGACGGCGATGCCGGGGCTCTTCTCCTCGTAGCCGAGCTCCTGCTCGCTCATGATCATGCCGTCGCTCTCGACGCCGCGCAGGTTGGCCTTCTTGAGCTTGAGGCCGCCCATGAGCGTCGCTCCGGTCATCGACACCGGCATGACGTCGCCCGCGGCGAAGTTGTC
>ENA-ORXD01002971-ORXD01002971.1-sediment-metagenome-genome-assembly--contig:-NODE-2971-length-10397-cov-3.404070_pt1 | contig 10397 bp, 7 predicted proteins | sample MGYA00237862_ERZ511471 | MGnify/ENA metagenome assembly ERZ511471 | reverse complement strand
CTTGCCCTGCGCATCGACGGACGGCGGGGAGGGCGGGAATTTACCGACAAGGACGACGCACTAAACGCAGTAAAAGCTTTGCCAGCAGGAACGGATGCCCTATTGCAGGAGGTGCGAGCAGGAAAGAAAGCAAGTTCTTATATTCTGGATTCGGCCTCCTTTCTATCCATTGTTGAGGATGAGCTTCTACAAGCCTCAAAACGAGCCTACCAATTGCTGGAAGCCAGGGGATTAGTACGCTTCGATTTCTTGTATTGCGGAGGGTGGAATTTGACAGATATCGACCCGTGCCCGAACCCGCTGGATGAAGACCTGCTGACCCTGGCAGCCGAAAATGGATGGAGCGAACATCACTTGCTGCGAATGATGATAGAACACGCCGGAAGCGACTTGCAGCCAACCCTTGCGGGCAGTTAAGAAGCGGACAAAGTATAAGCAATGACCCACGAAGAAAAGATGCTCGTACGGCAGATGGAGTGGATAGAAACCGATCTGAGGCAGATCCTGCAGATCGAAACATCCGCTTTCAATTCTTATGACGCATATGGCCGCGAGGATTTCCGGCGCTGGTTCAGGCGAAACCCCGACCTGTGCCTGGTGGTAGAAATTAAGGGGCGCATCGCAGGTTACGGGATAGCGCGCATTCTGGCGGATAAGGCCGAAGTGGCTTCCCTTGCCATCCATCCGGATTTTCGCAGGCAGGGGGTTGGTTCGGCACTGCTGGGAGAGACCATTCGGCGCGCGCAAACGTACGGAATCCAGCAGATCGAGCTGGAGGTCAGAAAGACGAATTTGGATGGATTCCAGTTCTGGAAGAAGATGGGATTCCGCCCGGTGGGTGAGCTGCTGGGATTCTACGAAGATGGCGAGGATGCCATACAGATGCGAAAGTACATTTAGTAAGACTTGAGAAGGCTAAAAGAAGCGAGCAAGGCAACTAGATGGAAAAATAGGAGATGGAGAGATTTTTTAAAATGGACTATCGCATGATAAGCTGCGATTAGCGAAGGAATTCAACGCAGAAAATGAAATGTACAAATTACAATACATCAACCGCGATCTTCTGACATGATAAAATGCCGTACAAAATTGATGGCTTTGAATGATATTGATGAAAAATCAAAAAAATCTGATTGCTCTCACTTCGAACTTCTTGTTCCTGCTTGCTGCCGCGGGGTTGGGGGCGGCACTTTGGCTGCTGGCGATTCCGAAAGAAGCCGGCAACGCTTTTTTGTTTGGTTATTCTCTTAACCGGCTGTTTGAGTTAGCAGCGATCTTGGTAATTGCCCTGCTGGTTGGGTTCCTATCTTTCCTGCTAAAGAAACGGTCAGATTTGCAGGAATATTTAAAGGATGTAAATCGGTTAAGCCGGCTTGCAAAGCATGGAATGGTGGGCGGTTTTTTGACCGCAGCCATTCTATGGAATTTGTCTTTTTTTATTCTCTTCAGTGGTTTCATGGAGAAATCTTTTGCGTATATCATTAGATTTTTACCGTTTGTGACCTATGTATTTCTGGTTTCAGCAGGTGTGCTGTTCTTTTGCTCCTTTCTCCCAGCGGGCATGAAGAAACCCTCCGTTAAAAAAGATACTGGTCCTTTCACCAAGCCGGCATACATCATACTTGCCATTTTACTGATCGGGTGGGTGCTGATTGAGGCGACGGGCGCAGGCAAGGCGCCGGAAATCATCTCGATAGTATCGTTGGGAGTGCCGCTGCTGGAAGGGCAGGTCTGGTATGTCTGCGGAATGCTGGTGCTGGTCACGGGATTTGCGGCTGGCTGGACGCGATTGCCGGCGGAAGTGAGCGGCAAATTCAAGGGGAATGTAGATGTAATGATCTGCGTGGTCTTATGGATGCTGGCAGCGGTTTTATGGATGAGCCTGCCTCTGCCGCAGCGCAATTATTTTGCACCGCAGGTCTTGCCGCCGAATTATGCCAAGTATCCCTTTTCGGATGCGGGGCAGTATGATGTCAACTCGATCTGGGTGTGGAAGGGGGCTATCAAAGGCTTGGTGGTCTCGAAACCGCTGTATGTCGTGTTCTTATCCATATTGCATGCCTTGGTTGGATACGAATACAGCAAGATGATCTTGATACAGACACTGGTGTTGGCAATGCTGCCGGCGGTGTTATACCTGATCGGCAAGGAATTGCACAGCCGTTTTGGGGGGATGGGGATGGGGCTGTTCGCCATATTGCGGGAGATCAACTCCATACAAGCGGTGGATATTGCCAACGTATCCAATTCAAAGCTGCTGCTTTCGGACCTGCCCGCGACCCTGCTGGTTTGCGTATTGATTCTGGTGATCATACGCTGGTTCAAAGCTGGGGAAGGGAAGCTGGGGATGGCGCCCTTTTTCATCGGGGGGCTGATCGCGTGCTTGAACCTGATGCGCATACAGACGCTGTTATTAGAGCCGCTGGCATTGCTGCTGGTGATGCGTTATTGGAAGAGTTGGAAGAAAATAGTCATGGCGGGTTTGATCATGCTGCTGGGACTGGCATTGGTGCTGACGCCGGTTCTGAGCAGGAATCGGTCGATTACGGGGGTGTACTGGGTAGACAACCCGGCTAATTCTCAAGCCTTATATCGATTTTTTCTGGATGGTAGCGAATATGAAGTGGAGGTGCCTGAAGCTGAGACGCAAGAGGAGATGCTGCAGCGCAATATTGCGGTCATCAGCCAGGTGATTGGACAGAATGTGAGCCAGGTGGCAGGATTTGTGCTGGATAATTTTTTCCGGAACATCATCTCTACCATACTGGTGCTGCCGGTTCGATTGGGCAATTCCATTGATTTTGCGGAATACTTTCAGATAGGGGATCCGTTTTGGATGGAGGTATACAGCGAGCCGAACGGGCTCAATGCGCTGGCAGTGGTGATCAACCTCATGGTGCTCGCGATAGGCATAGCGGGAATTTATCGAAAGAACAGCCGGGTGTTTTGGGTGCTGATTGGATTTTACGCCACATACAATCTGAGCTCGGCGTTGGTGCGGCTGTCTGGCTGGCGCTATATCATGCCGGTGGATTGGCTGTCCTATGCGTTTTTCACGTTTGGGATCGTGGAGGTGCTGTGCTGGGCGGCAGCGGTTTTTGCAGGACGGGCCAGAATGGAAGAAGAGAGCTGGCTGTTGACCTACAGGGCAGAGACCCAGCCTATGGTTCTATCCTGGAAGCCGGTGTTGATATTCGGGCTGGTGTACTTTCTGGCAGGCGCTTATATACCCTTGCGGGAGAAGCTGGTCGCGGCTGATTATCCGGCGTCCACGCGCGCGGAGGTGTGCGAGGTCGTACATGAAGCGTTGGCGGGGAGTCAATGGCGGGGACAAAGGGAGGAGCTGTATCAATTCTGCCAACGGGAGGATGTGCTGGCATACAAAGCGATCGGGATCTATCCGAGATATTTTGAAGCGGGCTATGGATACTACCAGAGGCAGGACGATCCCTATTTTGGAGAGCAGGATTATTCCCGCTTAGTGTTTCGCACGGTGGGGTATTCGAACGCGAAGGTGTATATCAAGACCGAGCAAGCGGAAATAGATTTTCCGGATGGGGCGGAGGTATATGTGGTGGGGGAGAACCAAGCCAAATTTGCGGCGCGCATGGTTCTCATCAATGGGTGGCAGCCACAGTTAATCGTTTCTTCGGATTAAAAAGTTTGAAGTATTAGATCAGTCCTTTCGGTTTAATAATTGATTCCATTTCTATAAAATTGAGGGAAAAATTCCTCAATTCTTTCTAAGATATAGAAAAATGGAAGGGGAAGTGATCCTTGATGACCGATCCCCACAGTCTTTATCATGTCCCATAAATAGTTAGGCCGGCGCAGCGCTCCGAGCAAGATTATTGAGATGGCGATCATGGATACGATCAATACAACGTTTTTATTTTTTGCCGTTTGTTTGAATAGGTGGAACAGATAGGCAATACAGAGAGAAAAACCTAAAATACCCTGGTGGACATAATATCCCAGTATCGGCATTGCTTTCATGGGACGAAATTGGATTATGGTGTGCGTGGGGCTGTTCACAGCTACCATGATCAAAAAAATTGCTAATGGGAGGAAGATGAAATCCTTTTTTTCACGCAAAGCTTTTTTTATCGCCTTTACCAAACCAACGAAAAAGATGGTAACAGAGACCCCTGCCAGGTATCTCCAAAAGAAAACGTAATGATTGATAACGAGTTCTTTTTCTTTTTGCAGTTCCAAACCATATTCGTAGAGGGCGTTTGAAGTCACAAATGCCCGGGGTAGAAAATTGGATAGAGTCATGTATGTCTGGAAAAAGTAATTCGAAACCAAATCCTCAATGGCTCGCCAAAAATATTTTGTTCCATAGGCAAAAACAACGGCAGATTCACCTGTGGCATGCGCAAAGTCAAGGTAGGTGAATTTGAGATAGATGTAAATTCCGGCAACGATATTAAATATGAAAATGATAATAGAAAGGCGTTTTAGGTATTGATGCAGGTTTCTTTTTTTGAAATAGAAAAATAAAAATAATGATACTGCCCATAAAGCGGCAAAAAAATCCAGCCAGCCCTCATAAAAAATGGCGGTTACCAATAATGTCGGGACTAAGGCAAATAAAAATCTTTTGTTCTGTGATTCCCTGCGAATGAACTCATATGAAAAATAAAGAAGGAGAATAAACAACGTTTGCAGCAAGTACAGCGAAGCGATGGATGAATATTGGAAAGCGTTATAAAAATGAGTGCCAAAACCCAGGCAGATTGACAAAAAATAGGAAAAAATGCTGGAATGAAACACTTTCCATGAAAGGAGAAAAGCAGTGGTTATGAGGATGATTTGATAAAGATACCAGACGCTGGAAATCCCAATTATGTTTCCCAACCACTGAGTAAAAATGTTACCTGAGAACCAGTAGCCTTCGAATTCTTTGATAGGCAGGAGATACTGCCACCAGCGGTAACTCTCAAAAACGAATTTCGACTCTGTGCTATAAACTTTGAAAAAGTAAGGTTCAAGATACATACCGGATTCTTCTAAGCAAAACCGCCAGAAAAAATTGCCCGCAATCAGGATTGGCAGTCCAAGCCAATATTTTTGTTTTCCTTTGAATTCTTCTCTCGTAAAAGAAAAAAGAATCAATATTTCCCAAAATATCACATAACCCAAGGCTGAAAAGGGAAGCAGGTTTAGGTGAATCTCTGAATCCAGTACCTCAAGGATCGTGTATTTAAATTTCCACACATCTGGTTTGATTGCATCTGCGGTAATGAAAAAGAACATTGAAACAAGCAGCAAAGAGAAAATGATAATCAATGAAATTGTTAGTAAAAATTTGTTGGATCGAAAAACCGCATTCAAGCATGTTTCCGACCAGGGTTTATTGAGAAAAGTGAGAAAGAAAAATGATAAGAAAGCTAAGCCGACTGCCAAGAGCGGAATTATTAACAGAAGGGAAAAGGCTGGGTTCTCTTGAATGAGAGCAAGCGATTGCTTACGCAATACAAAGGTAAGTATAATTTCGATAACTATCGCAAAAGAAAACCACCTGACAATCTTTTTCATTATTTCCCTTATTAAAGATTATACGAAAAAATCCTTTCTCTTCTTATGGACAAAAAATCTAATCGACGACAACCAGAAAAAAATACATTTAAATTCATTTAGATCAGCAATTCTGAAAAAATTGGTAATATCATTATTAATGAAGCATTATTGATCTCATACTAGAAAAATTGTTAATAAAAAAGATTAAAACTCAAAACCGAGGATTACATACTCCTTGTCTATTAATCGGAACTCGCTGCTAAATTTCCATCCATATCTCAGGAAGAATTCAATCCAAACTTTGTTTTCTTTTAATGTTTTGATCTTTATCCCTGAATTTCCCGCTTTTCTGAGGTACTCAAGAGACACTTGAACAAGGGCTTTTCCAATTCCCATACTCTGTTTATCCTGACTTACAGCAATTTCATAAATCTCTCCAAAATTGGTTTTCACATTTCTTTTAAAGATTGAAAGCAAGATCTCGATATTATTCTTAAATTGAAAAAATGACGAAATTGAGGTTCTTGCACCGATTTTAATTAATTCTAAAAGATGGTTCTGTACAACGCTTTTTATGAATTTGCTGCTGTCTGATGTAACAATGACAAAACCAACAGGTTTTTCTTGCTCAACCGCCACAAAGACCTTGCCAAAAGGCGAAGCCATTGCCGCAGGATAGAAGATATTCTGCAGGAATTCTTTTCCGAGCCTGGGCAGAAAATCATTGGGAAGGGCTTGCATGTGAATTTCAACCACCGCTGGAATCCAGCGGGCTTCCATCGGCACCATGCTGAATGCTTTCACGTGTTTTTTTGTTCGGTCAGCCATTGATACCCTTCGCGATGCCAATAATCTTGTCGATGTCTTTTTCCTTCAATCCGGGGTGTATCGGCAGGTTAATCATGGATTGGCTGCAAAGAAGACTGTTCGGGAATTCTTTGTTTTTTGTGTAGGCATGGTAGGCGGACAAATGCGGAATGCTGTATTCGATCAGCTCACCCAGTTGAATCCCTCGCTGCGTAAAATACTTCAGGCATTTCTCCCGCTCCGGAACCCGGATAGCAAAATGTGAATACGTTGCCCCTGGAATCTGGGGCGGCAGGATCCAGTTAATGGGGACTTTGAGGTTTTGGAAATATACCTCAGCGATTTCCCTTCTGCGCGTTTTTATGTAATCATATTTCTTTAACTGCTGCAGACCTACTCTTGCTTCAACGGGTGCCATTTGCGAAAGGTAATCCGGCGGAAAATGGATTTTTTCATCCAGATGATAGGCTTTCGTGATGTGATTGAGGACAGAGGTTTTTTCCTGCAGCCAATAGGTCAGGCCGTAAATTATCTCATTGAATGCTGGATAGATGGCCAGCAGGTACAATGCCCGCCGGAGGGAGCGGGTCCAATGCATGCTGCGAAAATGCTCATCGCGCCAGGTTTTTGATCGCGAGTAAATTTCATTGTCGCTGGTTGTCAACATGCCGCCAAAAATTGAGGTGATCTGCTTGCTGATGTTTAAACCGAAGAGTGCCGCATCGCCCGCTTGAATGACCGGTTGACCTTGCCATTCGGCATCAAAGGAATGCGCGCAGTCTTGGATGATGTAAATTCGATTTCCGAACCGCTTTTCGGCATCCTTCACGATCTGGTTTACCATCTGGACATCCATGGGATGTCCGAAAAGGTGGGTGGGAATCACTGCGCGCGTTTTGGAAGTGATGGCGGCTGCCATGCTTTCGATTTGCATGTTGTAATCCGACAGGGATATATCCACGAATACCGGATCATTGCCGCTTAAAACCGTTGCATGGGCTACAACAGAACAGGTATATGCGGGCTGAACGATTTCCGCTTGTTCGATCTGCAGGGCTTTAAAAAAAGCCCATTGAGCGCTTCTGCCATAAGGGAAAGCCAGCGCATATCTGACCTTGAAAGTTTTTGAAAATTCGAACTCGAATTCTTCAACCGCCTGCTTTCTCAAGGGGATCAATGCGGCTATTTCTTTTAAATCGAGATATGGCTTTAGACGCGGAATCATTTTTTTGTATTAAACACTTGCGCCCATTGTTTCAGTGTATAGAAATCGTAGTCAAGGGCTATCAATTCGATGATGCGCGCAAAAACATCCAATTTCTTTGAAAGGGGTGTATGCAGCGCCTGCGGGATATAGCTTCCCTGCCCGTTGCGGGGCATTTGATCGGCAAGCTCAGGCAGACTGTAATCCACGAAGTCGGAGAGATGCATTTGGAAATGGATTGAATGCTGCGCAAATCGCATGCTCTTATAAAGCAGTTGATTAAATTTCATCCCGCTGAACAATAATTGGGTGGCGAAGAAGGGGATGCGTAAAACCGGAGAAACCGAAATGGGGAATTCCAGCAACCCATCTTCACCCTTTTCGCCAAGCGATTGACTGCTGGTGCGGTAGGGCTGGATGGGAGCGAGCATATAAGCCAATGAACCCATGGTGGTTCGTTCATGTTTTTCTCGCTTGGACATGCTGTGCCAATGTGCGATCTTCATAATGGGCATCAAGAAGGTTGGGAAAACGGAAGAATCATACTGGTATTTACATTTCTTCAGTACAGGAATAGCAGAGTCATCGTTGTTCCAGCCAGGTGAACGAAAGCCAATTGGCTGCTCCCCGATGCAATCGCGGCAGACCTGCCCCATCGATCGAATCTCGTATTCCTTTTCTGCGTTCGATAACCATCTGAAGCCCTGCGAATGGGTCATCGAATGGTTGGCGACTTCGTGACCGGCTTGATGGACGGCTTGAATGTGCCCCAGGTTGGCTTTGTGCAGAAAATCGTTCCCGACCATGAAGAGCGTGGTTTCAATGTCATATCTCTTAAAGAAGGATGCCAGGTTTTCCATTCCGGTGCGGAATTCAATAAAGGTATAACCGCCTGGCCGAGTGCAGCCTACGCCTTTATAGATTGAAGACAGGGTATCAACGTCTATTGAGATGCAGGCTTTTAGTTTTGCCATTCAATATCCTTAGGAGAAGCGCAAAGTCCGTTTCGACTCAATTTCATTATGCGTATTCAAGCGCTCGAGATCTATTTCCAGAAAGCCTTGATCCAAAAGTTGGCTGGGAGTGAAGTATCGCGCTGAAGCCATGTGAATGGATGAAAATTTTCCCGGGCAATATAAGCTTTTTAGACGCATTGAACTCGCTTTTTGGATCTTTTCGTCAATATGTATTTCATTTTCTAAAAAAGTGATTTCACGTATTCTGCGCATAGGAGCCTGTTTTTTCCCGCTGATCAACATTTTGACCAGAAATTTTTTCGCAAATTCGTTGAGAAAATGGATGCGCATGATAGTGAGGTTCATTAATCGCAGCAACAGAAATTTTAATGGACTTGGCAGATTATGCTGCAATACATAAAAATCATTTTTCAGAAGAAGGCGGTTTCTTGACCATTTCCATGTATTCTCGATGTTCATAATCTGGGTTGTAATACATAACCCTTGCGTAGTCTTGCCCAACCATCCGCAATCATCGAGCACGATCCGTGCAGTCCGCTTATCGAAGACTTTCACAATTCCGCCATTTGAGATCCCAACGATTGCATAATATTGGGGATTGGCGTGAACAAGCAATCCGGCTGTTTGAAATAACTGATGCACAGTTTCTTTCTGGCAGGGCAATTGCTCTACTCCCGCCATTTTCTGAAATGCAAGTAATTGAACGGTATTATTCAAAAGCGGCGCGATATTGCCCATGTCGATATCCGCCAGATTCACAGTATGTCCATTTTCAATAGAAGCCCGCATGCGGTCTGTAATGGAGGCTGCCAAAGGGAATTCGCTGCTGAGAATGGCAATGCCGCCCGGGTAATATACTTCGGTGCGGCGGCTGCCGTATTCCCCGCCAAACGTTCCATCCGGATGGACAAAGTACTGCAGGAATTGTAAGGATTTCTTCAAAGATTCCTTCAAAGCAGCGCCGGGAGCAATTTGGTAAATCTGCGCCAGGTAATACAAGCACAGGCTTTGATAGCCTGGGTCAGCCCCCCCGTATTCAGGGTACCAGCCTTCCTCAGATTGATTGCTGAGGATAGAATCAATAATTTTCTGCGCTTGAAGCGTATATTCTTTTTTATTTAAAACATTGCCTGCCAAATATAATGCCAGTGCAGAACCGGCCAAATGGTTGGAGATATACCCGTGCATTTCGCTGTGCTTGAATAAAAACGATGCGGCTTTGGAGAACATGGCAGTAATTGCTTCCTGCTGCTCTACAGAACATACGTTTTGTATTCCCTGATAGGCGGCTAAGAGGTCGGGCAGGAGAAAAGCGGTGGCGCCATAGCTGTGTTCGAATGGATAGGCCTGGTCGAAAGAGCCATTGCGGTGTTGAATTTGACAGGCAAAAAGCAGACCAGCCTTAATCCACTCAGAAAGAAGACCCTGGGCATCTCGTGCTTCTGGCTGAGACTTGAACCAAGCTAAAGAGGCTAGGTTCCTTTGAAAAGTCGCTTCCGGAAAATCCACCGTCTTCCAAGCCCAAAAACGGCGGTCGCAGCAGCCGTATGCAGGCGCTGCGGGATCGCGGTTGATTTCATTGAACAATCTGCGGCAAGCCGAGATGACCTGCGTACGAATGGGTGTGATCGCTTGTGACATCAGTCTGTGCTTCTCTGCCATAATCATATCAAGAAAATTGCTGCCAATGTGGAAGGATTTAATTATCCATGGATGAAATATCAAAAGAACCTTGGTTTTAGTATGCAAACATGTACAATATGGTCAACATACGGAGGAGGATGAGATGCGAAATGTCAAATGTGCGATGATGCTTATTTGTGGAATTTGCTTTGTGGGTTGCTCAATGATTCCCTCAAAGATAGCGGGAAGTCCGCTTGAACTGG
>ENA-ORXD01002970-ORXD01002970.1-sediment-metagenome-genome-assembly--contig:-NODE-2970-length-10400-cov-3.041751_pt1 | contig 10400 bp, 7 predicted proteins | sample MGYA00237862_ERZ511471 | MGnify/ENA metagenome assembly ERZ511471 | reverse complement strand
GTTTGCAGCGCCGATATCGTTTTGAAGTTTGATGCCGCAGGTTTGCAGCAGGTATTTGTCATAACCTTCCCCCGCCCAGATGATGAGATCAATGTTTCCGGCACTGATGCCGGCTCTCTGTAAGGCAATATGGGAAGCTTTGACAGCCATGGCCACATTATGGTCTTCCGGACCGGCAATACTTTTGCTGTATAAGCCAAATTTTGTTTCCAGAACGTTTTGCGGTATGCCTGATTTATCGGCGATATATTTTGCGCTGTGCCGGAATTCAGGAACATAGGTGCCCCAACTTTCAATGCCGACTTGAACTGCGTTGTTTGCATTATCCATAATAATCAATTCTCTATTTTCAGTTGTTGAAAATAGTGTTTCTGCTCCTTCAGCCGTTTTATTAGCGGCACCCAGCTTAATTTAAATCAGCTCTATCCGCCGGTCGTATGTTTATTCTGGCAGCGGTCCGTCAGTGGATCATTTCTGGAACAGCCGTCAAGATTTAAGTATCTCAATGATTTCCGCCATATCCGGCAATTCGCCGATTGGATATATTTTCTTAAAAGAGATGGCGCCCTTTTCATTAACGATTATATTAGCCCGTTCGGAGAAACCTTCTTTTCTCAAAATACCGAACAATTCGGCAAATCCGCCATGCGGCCAGAAATCAGCCAGCAGACGGGTCTGGGAAATTTTTAGTGCTTTAGCCCAGGCGCTTTTGCAGGGGATGCTGTCTACACTGATGCCGACACCAATCGTATTTAATTTATCTAATATTTTTTGATTTTTTTCCACAGACTTCATCTGCTGGGAACAGACTGATGTCCAGGCCAGAGGGTGAAAGGACAAAAGGATTCTTTTCCCTTTCCAGTCAGCCAGGCGGAAAAGCTGGCCATTTTGATCTTTCAGCCTAAAATTGCTGACTTTAGTGCCGATTTTAACTTCTTTCTTCGCTGACATAAATTGAATCTCCTTTCTTTTTGTTGATATTTAAATTCCTTTATTGCCGAAAATTGCCTACTGCAAGTCGTTATTTTGGAGATAATAATTACGGGGATCCGTTAACGGCCTTAATTTTCCGGCAAGGATGGAGTAATTTTTCGAGTTCAGATAGATCCGTTGTCGGTTTGCGGCAGATGTTTGCACTGCAAATATATGCTGTTGCTTTTCCTCCTTGTGGTTTCATGCCTGCGGTGAAGGGGGCAATTTTTGTTAGGTCTGCTGATTTTTCCGGGGAAGCAGATTGGAATAAAACGATCTTGTTGGGCTGAAAAGACCGGCGTAAAGTCCGGATCATTTCGCTGGTATCTTTGCGGTTCTTCCAACCGGCGATCACTGCCTCCATTGAAGGGCCAATAGCCATATCCAGCGCCGTTAAAAAGAAAGTAAGAGCAGACGGAGCGACTTTAATGGTGCCGGCAAAAGCCCGACCAATATCTTGAACCTTCTCTTCCAGATCTTTAATTCCGGTTATTTTATGCAAACGGATCAAGTTTAAGGCCGCAACGGAATTGCCTGACGGTATCGCCCCGTCGGTAATAGTTTTCCTTCGCAACGGCAATTTTTCATGTTCATCTGAGGAAAAATAAAATCCTCCCTGCTGCCGGTCCCAGAAATGGTCGAGCAAATAATAATTCAAGTCTAAGGCAGCCTGAAGATATTTCAGTTCAAAGTTTGTTTCATAAAGATCAAGCAGTCCGAAAATCAGGAAGGCATAGTCATCAAGAAAAGCGCTAATCGCTGCTTGGCCATCGCGGAAGCGATGAAGCAGGCGCTGTTGATTATCACACATTTTTTCTAATACAAAATCAGCAGCCTTGCCTGCAGCCTTTTCGTATTGCTGATCGCTGAATATCTGGGCGCCTCTGGCTAGGGCGGCAATCATTAACCCGTTCCAATCGGTGAGGATTTTGTCGTCAAGTTGCGGACGAATGCGCTGGGCTCTGGCAGAAAGAAGCTTTTGTCGGCATCTTTCTATGTGCTCGCAAAGATCATTTTCCGTAAGCTTGAGGGTAGCCGCCCAGGACGACAGGGGCTTTGGCATATAGAGAATATTGCTGCCGGTTTCCCTTCCGGTTGCCTCAGAAAAATAATTTCCATCCTTTTTAATATGAAATATTTTTATCATCAGTTCAGCGTCATCTCTATCCAGAAGTTGCCTGATTTCATTCTGCGACCAGGTATAAAATTTGCCTTCCGTCTTTTCGCTGTCGGCATCTTCAGCCGCATAAAAACCGCCTTCCGGCGAGGTCAAATCGCGCAGGACATAAGTAAATATTTCTTTTGCCGTCCGGCCATATTCGCTTTTGCCGGTGGCCTGAAAAGCCTCGAGATAAGCGATGGCTAGCCCAGCTTGATCGTAGAGCATCTTTTCAAAATGCGGTTGCAACCAGGTCTGGTCGGTGGCATAACGGTGGAATCCGAAGCCTATATGATCGTAAATTCCCCCCTGGCGCATTTGTTGCAAAGTTTTTTCCACCATGGCGATGCTTTTATTTTCCTGGAAACGTTGCCAGTAGCGCAAAAGAAAAAACAGATTATGAGGAATGGGAAATTTGGGGGCCTGTCCAAAACCGCCAAAGCGATTGTCATAATTGCTGCTCAATTGTTCGTAGGCCTTTTTGAGAATAAAAATTTCCGCCTGCCATCCGGGATCGCTCACGGCTTTTTCTTGCAGGCTGGCCGTAATTTCATCCGCCGATTTAATCAGGTTATTTTTTTGTTTTTGCCATAGGGAGCTTATGGCTGTGATTAAATGGCGCATTCCAATACGCCCGTGGCTGTTCTCTTTGGGGAAATAGGTGCCGGCAAAAAAAGGTTTTTTATCGGGGGTTAGGATAATAGTAAGCGGCCAGCCGCCGCCGCCCGTTAAGCTCTGACAGACATTCATATAGACGCTGTCGATGTCGGGCCGCTCTTCCCGGTCGACTTTGATGTTTACAAAGGCATCATTCATCAGGCGAGCGATTTCTTTGTCCGCAAAAGATTCATGGGCCATGACATGGCACCAATGGCAGGTTGAATATCCGATGGAGAGAAAAACAGGTTTGTTTTGAGCTTTTGCCAAGGCAAAAGCTTCTTCCCCCCATGGATACCAATGGACTGGATTTTGTGCATGCTGCAAAAGATACGGACTTTTTTCCTGGGCGAGCCTGTTCATCTTTCCAAATGACCTTCAATTTCTAATTGTATTAATGTTTTCCTGTAAGCATTTTTTTTACATAACCGGCGATAGCCGGTGACGCGGTGAGCCCCGGCGATTCAATGCTCACCAGATTGATGAAGCCCGGGAAATCTTCTTTTATCAAAAAATCACGGAAACTTTCGTCAGGCCCCTGCAATTTAGGGCGAATGCCGGCCATGTCGGGATGAACATTTTCTTTCTTTAAAAAAGGAAGAAATTTTCTGGCGCGCTCGTAGAAGAGTTGCGCTTTTTGCGGTTCAACAGAATAGTCTTCCAACCGGGGAATATAACAGGTATCAGGTCCGAGCTTTAATCTGCCGTTTAAATCAAGCGTTAAATGTACGCCTAATCCCCGATCGTTGTTTTCTGGCACAGGATATATTAATCGGTGAACCGTGCCTTGTCTGACGCCTGATATACTGCAGTAATCGCCCTTGCAGTAATGCAGATGATAATCGCCCCCGACCATGCTGGCGATAGTATCGGATTCCAGCCCTGCAGCATTGATCACGATAGCCGACAAAAACGAGTAATGATGTCCCCTGGCGTTTTGGGTGTGAATTTCGTAGCCGGATGCATTTTTGTCGATCTGCACAACATTCGTATTATTAACAAGGATGGCCTTCTTGCTTTGCGCTATTCTCAGAAAATGGTTTATCAGCCCATGAGAGCTGATGATCCCGGTTTCCGGCGAATAAAGGGCGGCGCAAGCCTGAACATTAGGTTCCATTTGCGCTAATTTACGGGCGCTGATCAGTTCCGTCGAATCGACGCCGTTTATCTGTGCATTTTTATAAAGGTGTTCAATTGCTTCTGTTTCCTTCTGATTGGTGGCCACGATAAGCTTGCCGATCTTTTTATGGGGGATATTGTTGCGCCAGGCGATTTCATAAAGGAGATGACGGCCGGCAACACAAAGAGTTGCCTTCAGTGATCCCGGTGGATAGTACATTCCGCCGTGGACGACTTCGCTGTTGCGGGAGCTTATTCCCTGGCCGGAAGAAATATTTTTTTCCAGAATGTAAATGTTTAAATCCGACTCGGCAATTTCGGCAGCAATAGCCAGCCCGATTACACCGGCACCGATGATGGTGATATCCGCGGTTTCCATTTTGTACTTATACACGATTTTATAAAACACCGCAAAAAATCTTGAGCAGAAATGCCGGTCATGATATTTAAATACCAAATTTATACGGGGTGGGAGAAATGAAAATCGCCACTTATAACGTAAATTCTATTCGTTCTCGGATGCATATTGTTTTGCCCTGGCTTAAGAAAAATAAGCCGGATTATTTTTGTATGCAGGAGACAAAAGTCGGTAATGCCGATTTTCCAATTCAGGAATTTGCCGAGCTTGGGTATCAGGCAGTTTTTTGCGGCCATAAACAATACAGCGGTGTGGCCATAGTTTCTCGCCAAAAACCCAGTAAAGTAATTTATGGCCTGAATTCAGAGCCTGAAGATCCGGAAAGGATTGTGACCGCAATTTACGATAAGCTGGCGATTATAAATGCTTATATTCCCCAGGGGCAGGAGAAGAAAAGCCCGCAATTTGCTTACAAATTGGATTGGTTTGACCGATTAAAGAAATATTTGCAAAAAAGCTTTCGGCCTCAGGAAAAAGTAATTTTATGCGGCGACTTGAACGTTGCTCCGGAAAGCATTGACGTGCATGATCCGAAAAGGATCATCGGACACGTGTGCTTTAATCCGGAGGTGTGGAAAGCCTACGGGGAAGTCAAATCTTGGGGTTTTGTCGATGTTTTCCGTCAACATCATCCTCACGAGGCCGGACAATATACTTTTTTTGATTATCGTGTCCGGAATGCAATAGGAAGGAATCTGGGCTGGCGTGTCGATCATATTCTGGCTACAGAAGCCTTGGCCGGAATTTCGAAAAGCTGCACAATCGATTTACCGACACGGCTTACGGAAAAACCGTCTGATCATGTGCTTATTTACGCTGAGTTTAAAGGTGAATAAAGATGAATGAATCGGATGAAATTAAGCGCCTCAACCTGCAAATTTCATTGAAATTTAATAAGATAGAACTAGAGCTTGCTGAGGCAAAAGGCATCGCCGGAATTTTTGAAACTTTATTTAGAGGAATTGAGAGAGAATTTGCGGTGCCTTTTGTCTGGCTGACACTGGTAGACAGTCCAAATGCTATTCCAATAACTACCGCCGTGAAAAAATCAGCATCTCTTATACAGCGGCTGAAAGTAATTCCCCAAGATGTCTTTACGCAACTTTTTCCCGCCGGATTACAACCGGTTTTAGTCAACAAGGATTTGCATCCCTATTATAAATTACTGCCACCAATTCATAAATATTTTGTCAAATCTCTGGCTCTGGTGCCTTTTCAAATTCATGGCGAAATAGTCGGCAGTTGGAACAATGGTGATTCCCTCAGCGAACGCTATTTGCCGGACATGGATACGGGACTGCTGCAAAAATTGGCTCAGAAAGTCTCATTTCAGTTAGGCGAAATTATCTCCGGCAAAAAGTAACGAAAACACCTGCTGTCATAATTAAATATTGAGAGAAAGCTTGAGTTATCATGATCACATAGATAGGCAATTACAATAATTTTCACTTTCAGCGAAAGTATTTTCCTTTCCGTAATCCGTAGAAACTTATTTCAATTTTTCCTTGACAGAATATATAAATATAAATAAGAAATAAACCTTGTTTTTGAATGAATAATATTTTAACAAGTCACATTTAGCCAATAAAATTAAGGGGGAAAATTATGTCAGGTGGTTTAAAGTTTACAGAAGCTTATAATGAATCGATAAACAAACCCGATGTTTTCTGGGGTAAGGCAGCGGAAGAAGTCAAATGGGTCAAAAAGTGGGATAAAGTAGTTGATGACAGCAACAAACCTTTTTATCGCTGGTTTGCCGGCGGTGAATTGAACACATGTTACAATGCCCTTGATTATCATGTGGAAAACGGCCGCGGTGATCAGGTGGCAATTATTCATGACAGTCCGGTGACCAATTCCGTGACGAAAATCACCTATAAGGAATTGCTGGAATCAGTGTCCAAGTTTGCCGGTGTTTTGCAGGGGATGGGAGTCAAGAAGGGTGATACGGTCATTATTTACATGCCCATGATTCCGCAGGCATTGATGGCCGTTCTGGCTTGCGCCCGTTTAGGTGCCGTTCATTCCGTAGTATTCGGCGGTTTTGCACCCAATGAACTGGCGATCCGCATCAACGATGCCAAACCGAAAGTTATGGTCAGCGCCTCCTGCGGCATCGAAGGCAAAAAAGTCCTTCCCTACAAACCGCTGCTGGATGAAGCGATCAAACTGGCCGAGCACAAGCCCGAAAAAACAATCATTTTTCAGCGTCCGCAAGTTGCCGCCGATTTGATTGCCGGCCGTGACTATAATTGGGATGAATTGATGAAAACAGCGAAAAAAGCAGATTGCGTTACGGTCAAAGCAACCGATCCGCTTTATATTTTGTATACTTCCGGGACAACCGGAAAACCCAAAGGCGTCATGCGAGACAACGGAGGCCATGTTGTGGCCTTGAAATGGTCGATGAAATATATTTATGACATGAAACCAGGCGAGGTTTACTGGGCGGCCTCTGATGTCGGCTGGGTTGTTGGTCACTCTTATATAATTTATGCGCCTTTGTTTTACGGCTGTACGACAATTGTATATGAAGGGAAGCCGGTTGGCACTCCGGATCCAGGAGCTTTTTGGCGCGTCATTTCCCAGCACGGCGTATCTGTGTTGTTTACGGCTCCCACGGCTTTCCGGGCCATTAAAAAGGAAGATCCCAATGGAGATTACTTGAAGAAATATGATATCAAGTCTCTGAGATATCTGTTTCTGGCCGGGGAAAGGCTGGATCCTGATACTTATCACTGGGCCAGTGATTTGCTGAAAATCCCGGTCATTGATCACTGGTGGCAGACAGAAACCGGCTGGCCGATTGCCGCTAACTGCATGGGCATTGAACCTTATCCGATTAAAGCCGGATCTCCGACCAAAGCCGTTCCCGGATACAATGTACAAATTCTGGATAGTGAAGGTAAGCAACTTCCAAATGGCCAGGAAGGCATTGTGGCGGTTAAACTGCCACTTCCCCCCGGTTGTCTGCCTACCCTGTGGAATGATGATAAACGTTATCTGGAATATGTGACGGAAATTCCCGGCTATTATGTAACAGGTGACGGTGGATTCTTTGACAAGGATGGCTATCTCTTTATCATGGGGCGCATCGATGACGTCATCAACGTCGCCGGACATCGGCTTTCGACGGGATCCATGGAAGAAATCATTGCCAAACACAAAGATATTGCCGAATGTGCCGTGTTCGGGATGAATGAAAAATTAAAAGGTGAGGTGCCGGTTGGTTTTGCCGTATTGAAAGCAGGCGTTAACCGTGATCACGATGAAATCGTGAAGGAATTGGTGCAGATGGTGCGCAACGAAATAGGCGCAGTGGCCTGCTTTAAACAGTGCGCCATCGTTAAAGCATTGCCGAAAACACGTTCCGGCAAGACATTGCGCAGCACTATGCGCAAAATCGTCAACCAGCAGGAGTATGTTGTTCCTTCCACCATTGAAGATCCAGCTGTTTTGGATGTTATCACCGTTGCAGCCAAGAAACTGGCCGACGAAGCATAAACCAAGAAGCACAAGAGAAATTTATTGACAAAAACCCCCGACCCGCTGCAGCGGTCGGGGGTTTTTTATTAGCCGCGATTAAGTGCTGTATTGCTTACCTTTTTTTAAGGTTAAAATAGCAAGAGCCACACCGCTCAAAACAAAAATATTGGTCAGCCAGAGATAACGGTAAGAGCCGCAGTTGTCATAGATAATACCTCCTAAAATCGGGCCGATGCTGCCTCCAATGCCGATAAAAAAGGTGAGAAGCCCATAAATGGACCCCATCACATGTCTGCCGAAGCGGTCGGCGATAACAATAGGCGCAACCGGCGCCAGAGAGCCATAACCAAAACCATAGACGAGTGCATAAATATAAAGTCCCTGAATACTGTGGACATTTATCAGCAAAACTATGCCTGTCAGCATAACTGATATGCCCAGAAAAGAAGCGTATTTCGGATCAGCCAGGCGGTCACTCAGCCAGCCATAGAAAAACTGTCCAATGAACCCTGTTATACTGATGGCAGCCAGTGATGAAGCCGCAGCAATCTTGCTGATGCCGTTATCCATGGCATAGGCTACCTGATGCATGAAAACAGACATGACAACCATGACAGCCAGACCCTGGCAAACCGCGAGTGTCCAAAAGCGGGAATCTTTAAGAATGGTTAAAGTAGGAATAGAATAAACAGTCTGGGTAAGCGGCGCCTGATGTGGTATGGCGATTTTATCTCCGTCGGGGAGCAGGTCGTAAGCTTCCGGCTGTGTTTTGCGCATCAGTATCTGGGAGACAATAATGGCCACCAGAAAAATAATTATCCCCAAAGTTAAGACACCAGATTGCCAATCAAAAAAGTTAACAAAATATCCAGCCAGAGGTGTAAGCAAGACTGTTCCAAAGCTTATACCCATGGTCGTTACGCCTATTGCCACTCCCCTTTTTTTGACGAACCATTTGCCCACGGAGGAAGTGCAAACTACTACACCCAGGCATGCTGATCCTAAACCAGCCATTAAACCATAGGTAATATAAAATCCTGATGGGGTGGTTGCTAAACTGGCCAGAATATATCCACCGGCGGCAATCGTGGCGCCTACAGTAATAATCCAGCGAGGAGCAATTCGATCCAGCAGTCTGCCGACAAAAACGGCGCCAAAGGAATACACAAACATGTTAATTGTCGCGGCAAGAGATATAATTGACCTCGACCAGGAAAATTCGTCGGCCATCGGCTTAAGAAAAACGCCAAAACAGTAACGGGCTCCGTAATTAATACTCATTATCAAAAAAGCGCCTAAAACAATAAACCAGCCCCAGAAAATTTTCGGTTTTGTTTCCATTTTCCCTTCACTATTTACTGCGAATGATTTCTCTTACGTGTCCTTTACCATTAAATATCTTTATGGTACATGTAAACAATTAAAAAAGGGGTAATCAAAACACGAAAAATAGAATTTTTTCCCGTCGCGGCGGCAAACATGCCGGAGAAAAATACCGGCATAAAGGCAAGCTGACGGCAATGAAGCCGGAAGCTGATCCGGCACTCAAGAGTATCTTGGCGCAAATCGGCAAACCTGCACCTGTTCCTTTTGTCCCTGATGCTTTCCAAAAAGATGCACTGCAGGCGATCAAGAAAACAGATTGTCTGGTTATCGCCCCCACCGGTTCCGGAAAAACCTGGATTGCCAGGGAAGCGATGCTGTCGGTATTGGAAAACGGCGGGCGTGCCTGGTATGCGTCCCCCCTGAAAGCTCTTTCCAATGCCAAGTGGATTGAATTTGGCCTTCATTTTGAGCAGGAGAATGTCGGCATTATTACGGGCGATACCAAGGAAAATACGGAAGCACCGATCATTGTCGGCACGACCGAAATATTGCGTAATCAGCTTTATGATGCCATGCATGAGGGGCGGGATTTAAATTGTGATCTGGTTATTCTTGATGAAGCTCATTTTCTGGGAGATCAGGATCGGGGTGTAGTATGGGAAGAAGTCATGACTTATCTGCCGGTGCGGATAAACCTGCTGCTTCTGTCGGCAACCATCGGCAATGGCGAAGAAATTGCCGATTGGCTGGCATCAATCCGCAAAAAGAAATGCGTGGTCATTAAAGAGGAAAAGCGTCTGGTTCCTCTGCATCCGCTTTTTCTGCATCCTTCCGGGAGGCTGCTTCCTTTTTTGGAGGGGAAAAAGTTGTCGTCATCCCTTGCTGCCTTTTTGAAAAATGACGGCGACAGGCATTTCCACCGCCGACGCATGCCGGAATATGGCGGCATCATCAGAGTTCTCGAAAAATACAACCTTTTGCCGGCAATATTTTTCTTAAAATCCCGTGCAGAATGTGATGCTGCCTTGAGCGCAAAGGAATTTCTTCCTCCCTGGCCTGATTCTCCGGAATTTTGCCATTCACTGCAGGAATTATTAAGTCGATTTCCCTCTCTTGGGAGTCATCGGCAGCTGAAGGCGCTCCGGAAGGCGGGTATTGCCGCTCATCACGGCGGCCAGTTGCCCGCCTGGAAATTATTGGTGGAAGAAATGATGCACCGGGGACATTTGCGGGTTATTTTTGCGACCTCGACCATTGCCGCAG
>ENA-ORXD01002969-ORXD01002969.1-sediment-metagenome-genome-assembly--contig:-NODE-2969-length-10401-cov-3.832332_pt1 | contig 10401 bp, 7 predicted proteins | sample MGYA00237862_ERZ511471 | MGnify/ENA metagenome assembly ERZ511471 | reverse complement strand
ACGAAAACCCCTACCTGGTTGCCACCTTCCTGGATGAGGGCGGCCGCCAGGTAGCCCAGGTAGCCTTTCCGGGCAAGCCCCCGGATGTGGCGGTCAAATCCGCGGCTGTCCTCCTGCCCGCCGGTATGGCAGGCGTCAGTGTTGTTTCCGAAGTCCCCGCCTTTTCCTGGAGTTACGGCTGTTCGCCCACCGCGGCAGCCATGCTGTTCGGTTATTACGACAGGACCGGCTACTCCAATATGTACAACGGCCCAACGAACGAAGGCTTGTGCCCGCTGAACAACGTTGTCTGGGGCGAAACCGGATACCCTGAAACCACGGTTGCCGAGTGCCCCCTGAGCGCCACCCATGAGGGAATCGACGGCCGGGATATACCCGGGCATGTGGACGATTACTGGATAGACTACCTAGAACCCGGCCCCGATCCGTTCGAGGGCAACTGGGCTGAGCACGAACCGGGTGAATGCACCGCTGATTTCATGGGCACCAGCCAGGCAAAGTATGACAATGTCGACGGTTCGACCTGGTTTTTCTGGCTAACCTCCGGCGACCCGCTTTATGATTATACCGGGGCGGAACCGGAAACACGGGACGGGTGCCACGGCATGCGGCTTTTCGCCGAATCCCGTGGTTACACGGTAGCTGAAAACTACACCCAGCTTATCCTGGGCAAAGGAACCGATCCCGCCAAAGGTTTCAGCTTCGATGATTTTATGGCCGAAATAGACGCCGGCCGCCTGGTGCTGATTCATGTTACCGGCCATACCATGCTGGGTTTGGGCTATGATTCGGCTGACCAGACGGTTTACATCCACGATACGTGGGACCATTCCGTTCACCAGATGACCTGGGGTTCCAGCTACTTCGGCATGGCCCAGCAGGCGGTTTCGGTCATCGCGCTTGAAGAGCCAGCGCCGCCCGCGGTTTCCACCGGCAGCGCCACTCAGGTTAATTCGTTCCAGGCAGTGCTGAACGGCTCGTTAGATGATACGGGCACCGCTCCCTTGGTGGATGTTTCCTTCGAGTGGGGCCAAACCGAAACCGGTCCCTACCCCAACCGGGCAGCCGCCGGACAGATAGGTGCCGCCGGGCCGTTTTCAACCCTGGTAACCGGGCTGGCGCCGGATACCACCTACTACTTCCGCTCAGTAGCGGCAGGGGACGGCACCGTATACGGTATAGAGCAGAGTTTTACCACCCTGGTGGACGGGCCCCCGACTATGGAGCCTTTAATTGAGCCCGAGGGCAGTTACTACCGGACTGCGCCGGTGTTTGCCGGCCTGGGATTTGACGACGATTACGGCCTGGATGATGGCTGGTATCAACTGGATAGCTTCGAAGGCGGCTGGACAGCGTTGTTTGCCGATGTGGAAGGCCTGTCCTGGGACTCCACTGACTGGGTTCTGCCCGGCTTTGATGAGCTGGAAGAAGGCAGCCACACCCTGTATTTTTCGGCTTCGGATGACGAAGGCCAGGTCAGCGGCACTGCCGGAGAATGGAGCTGGCAGTTTTATAAAGATGTAACCCCTCCGCCCGGCCCTACCGGCCTTTCCAGCCCCTCCCACCAGCCGGGCGAGTGGTCAACGGATAATACCATCGAGATAGCCTGGGTGGACGGCGCCGATAACCTGAGCGGCCTCGACGGCTACTCGGTGCTGTGGGATACGGTTCCGGATACGGTGCCCGACCAGGTCAAGGATATCGAACAAGCGGTCGAAACCCTGACCAGCCCGGAACTTGCCGACGGTGATTCGCACTACTTTCACATTGCTGGTGTGGACAATGCCGGCAATTGGGCTTCCGCCCTGCACCTGGGGCCGTTTTTGATCGATACCAGCGTTTCACAGACGCAGATATCGATCACTGCCCCCAATTCGGTGAGCCCTGCCGAAACCATTACAATTTCTGCGCTCATAAACCGGCTGCCCGGAGCGACCCCGGTAACTGTTGCCGGTATTCCCGTTACCTTCAACTACGTATTTCACAAGCTCGAATCGGCCGCGGTGGAATACGGTTCGGTTACAGTGGATACCGATGAGGAGGGGTCGGCAGTGTTGAACCTGGCGGCGCCGGATGAAAGCGCAACGGTGGTTATCGATGCCGTTTTCAACGGCAACCAGAACCTCCTGCCCTCCTCCAGCATGAAAATAGTTGCCGTGGTGGCTTTTATCGAAACCCGTATCACCGCTTCCAGTTCCGGTGGTGATATTACCTTTTGCCTGGCAGACCAGTACGGCAACCCGATGGCCGGCCACCTGTTGAGCTTTCTAACCACCGGCGGCTCGCTTTCTGCAGCCACGGTTGTAACGGATGAATCTGGTGAAGCGGTGGTAACCTTGAGCGGTACCACCGGCGCGGTGGTATCTGCCAGTTTTGGAGGTTATGTAAACCTGTCCGGCTGGTCCTACCAGCCCGCCCAGGCACGCATTACCGTTTTGCTTTAACCCACCAGCAGCACCGCCAGCCAGGAAACCGGCGCGGCGCCGGAAAAATCCAGGTCAATGCCGGCGAGTTTGGCGGTGGCAATTACGTTGACTCCCAGCCCCTCCGCCGCCGGGCGCGTCCGGAAGGGGTGCAAACAGGCAGAGCCCGGCCCAACGCACTCACTGCACAGGTGGCATCCGCCCGCCGCCAGGCCGGCCGTCAGCGGGAAGCCTTTGGCAATACATTCACTTTCGAGCCCGGCCAGAATATCGTAAACCTTTTCCTGGCTGGTTTTGAGTTCACGCAGGTAGCCCCTGGCCGGGTTGGCTTCGCCTTCGGCTTTATACTGGGAAGCTTTCCAGGCGTCTGCCAGGTTGTCCTGGCCGGTAAGTTCTTCCGGCGGCGGCTCAGCCGCCGCCTCCACCTGGATAAGCAGCGCGAATTTGTAATTGGCCAGCACGGCCCTGAATTCTTCGACGCTGATGATGTTGGGCGGGCACATCAGGTTGACCCCGTAATTGGAACACAGCGGCACCAGGCACTTGAAGCGCACCCTCTCGTCCACCACCACCTGCCATGCCGGAATGGCTACTGCCCTGGCCGCACCAAGTTCCAGGGCCCGTTTACCGAGGTTTTCGAGCATCTCTTCCATCAGGTTATTGTCCATGCCGTTACCTCCAATCGATCACCGCGAGTAAGCCCGCCATCCATACCGTTCCTTGCAAGAGTTGCCTGGGGCAACTCGTGGCGATCTAAAAACTGGTAACGATCTCCGAGACTGCCACGCCCGCTCTGCGGGCTCGCAGTGACGAGTCGTAAGGTCATCACAAGACCGTTATCTTTCATATCGTCATCACGAGGAGGGCGAAGTCCGACATGGTGATCTCCGAGACTGCCACGCCCGCTCTGCGGGCTCGCAGTGACAAGGTGAAAGGTCATCGCGAAGCCACCGCAGGTGGCTGTGGCGATCTCAGAGACTGCCGCTTTCTTTCACCCTCTTGCCTTAATAATATCTTACGCCGGCTTAAGAGCCCCCGGGAATCTATTCTTCCTTTTTCTTGCGGGCTTTTTCCTTGGAGCGCCTGCTTACCTCGTCGGCTTTGGCAAGCAGGAATATCATCAGCGCCACTAGCACCAGAAACAGCCCGATGCCAATTGGAGAACCCCATCCAAGCACATTCATCAACTCCATGATGCCCTCCTTTAACGCCGCTCTATTTTTCCTGGAGCGGTGGTGGAAACACGGGGCGGGCTTTGCCTTCCAGCAGGTTCAGCGCCGTTGCCTGCAGCCTTTCCAGCATACAGCACATGGTGCGGCGCTCTTCGTTGGAAAGCTGGCCGATTATATCGAATATTACCTTGCGCCGGGTAGTAAATTCGAAAGCTTTCTGGCCTTTTTCAGTCAGGGAAATGCGGATCAGGTTGCGCCGGTTGAGGTCTTTGGTGCGGGTAATGAGCCCCTTGGCTGCCATCCGTTCGATGAGTCCGGAAATGGTATGCGGCTCACGCAGGGTCGAGCGTGAAATTGCCGCCGGGGTAGCCTTGGGGCCGAGCGCCTGTGTTGCCAGCAGTACTTCAGCCTGTTCCGGGGTGAGGTCGTAAGCGGCCAGTTCTTTTTCCCTGGCTTTGAACATCGCTCTCCATGTATGGGAGAAGAGCAGCCAGACGTTGTAGTCCTGGTCGCAGAAATAGGAGGAATCGATTTCCTCTTTTGCCATGATTCTTACCTTTCTCTTGTTGATATTCATATAGGATAGAAATTATATCACAACGGGACATTTTGACACTATCCACGAAAATGCTTGACGGCGCCTGTCGCCTTCTTATGCTACAATACCCCCAATAACCGCTGAAACACGCACAAATGAAACTAGCAGTAGTATTTTTATTCCTGATTGCCATAGCCGAGGCCGTCACCCTTTTTATAGATCCGCTGGGCGGAATCGTCGCCTTCGGGCTTATCCTGCTGTTTGCTCTGTTGATTCCGGCCCTCAAGAATGACTATTACCCCTCCCGCCTCATTCTTTCTCTCTCCCTGGTGCCCATGGTGCGCATCGTAAGCCTTTCCATGCCCCTGGATAACGTGCCCCGGATATGGTGGTTTCCCATCATGTATGCCCCGCTTATGCTGGCAGCGGTGGTTGCGGCCTTGATGCTGGGCCTCAGCCTGAAGGAAACCGGTTTCAACCTGCGCCGCCCTTTCATAAACCTTCTGGTGGGTATTAGCGGCATCGGTCTGGGATTTGTGGAATACCTTATTCTCAAGCCGGAACCAATGGTAGCGGAACTCACCTGGCAGGCGGCGCTGGTCCCGGCGCTCATTCTGCTGTTTACCACCGGGCTGGTGGAAGAATTTATATTCCGCGGCGTGCTCCAGCAGACCGCGGTGGAACTGTTCGGCAAATGGGGTATAGTTTATGTAAGCCTGATATTTGCCGTCCTGCACATGGGTTTTCTTTCCGCAGTGGATATAATCTTCGTGCTCGGTGCCGGGCTCTATTTCGGCTGGGTGGTATACAAAACCGGCTCGCTTACCGGAGTAATCCTGGCCCACGGGGCAACCAATATCGTTCTGTTCATAGTTGCTCCCCTGGTTTTCTAGCGCTTATTGGTAGTACCAAAGTAATAGATAAGCAAAAGCATTATTAATAAATTATATTGGGCTATTGTTAGTTATAGTTAGTTTAGTATTATAATATGACCAAAAATACTCTTGACAACGGGTAAAACGTGTAATAACATAAGGTTTAATTCGAAAGTACTGCCGAAAATAAAACAGCACCAGCTGGAAGAAGAACATTAATGTGCGGCATCGTTGGTTACAGCGGCAAGCGCCCGGCGGCCCCGGCCCTGCTTTCTGCTTTGACCCGGCTTGAATACCGGGGTTATGATTCGGCAGGTATAGCCACCGTATTCGGTGGGGACCTGCATATCAAAAAGGGTATCGGCAAACTGGAACAGGTCGAAGAAAGCTGCAGCCTGTCCCACCTGCCCGGCACCAGCGGCATCGGCCACGTGCGCTGGGCTACCCACGGCGGTGTTACCACCGGCAATGCTCACCCCCACTGTGACTGCGAACACTACATCGCCGTTGCCCATAACGGCATTATCGATAACTACGAAGCCCTCAAAAAGCGCCTGTCCAAAAATCATACTTTTGTATCCCAGACCGATACGGAAGTAATTGCCCACCTGGTGGAAGAATACCTTGAGCCCGGCGCCCCCCTGGAACAGGCAGTGGGCCGGGCTGTGAAAGACCTCAAAGGCACTTATGCCGTGGTGGTGACCTCCCCGGTCGAACCAGGCAAGCTGGTTGCCTGCCGGCAGGGTTCGCCGCTGGTGCTGGGCATCGGCAAGGGGGAAGCTTATGTCGCCAGCGATTTTCAGGCATTTCTGGACAGCACCCGTGAAGTTGTTTTCATAGAAGACGGGGAAATGGTGGTGTTGACCCACAACCTTTTTCATATTTACGGGCGGGACGGCAAACGCCTGCGGCGGCCTCCGGTAACGCTGGATAATTCACTGGTAAAAGCCGAAAAAGAAGGCTACGATTACTTCATGTTAAAGGAAATCATGGAGCAGCCCAGCGCCATCCTGGCCACCCTCAGGCAGGACAGGCAAACCCTGCAAAAGGCGGCTGGTTTAATTTCAAGGAGCCGCAACATAGTCTTTACTGCCTGCGGCACTTCCCGGCATGCCGCCCTAATTGGCCGCTACCTGTTTTCCCGCGTGGCCCACCGCCTGAGCGATGTTATCATCGCTTCGGAGTTCGCTTATTTCGGGGATGCGGTGGATAGTGATACCGTGGTGATTGCAGTATCTCAAAGCGGTGAAACCGCCGATGTGCTGGAAGGCATCAGGGAAGCCAAAAACCGTGGCGCCAAAGTTCTTTCCATTATCAATACGGTGGGTTCGAGCCTGGCCCGCATCAGCGATAGAGTGCTGTATCTCAGCTGCGGCCCGGAAATCAGCGTAGCCGCCACCAAGTCCTTCATCTCTGAGCTGGTTATCTTTTACCTTCTGGCGTTTGCCATGGCCGGCAGGCTGGAAGAGGTGACGGATGACCTTACCCGGCTGGCAGTTGAAATCGAAGAAAACCTGGCGGCAAACAATGCTGTCGTTCCGGAAGTTGCCGCCTTTCTTAACAGCAGGGACAAATTCTACTACATCGCCCGCGGCATCAACTATGCAGTTGCCGGGGAAGCCGCTCTCAAGCTTAAGGAAGTGGCTTACGTGCATGCCGAAAGCATGCCTGCCGGCGAACTCAAGCACGGCACCCTGGCTTTGATCGAACAGGGCACGCCGGTAGTGGCTATAGCCACCTGCGATGTCACCCGGGAGCATATGCTGGCCAATATTGCCGAGGTCAAGGCGCGCGGCGCTTTCGTCATCGGCGTTTCGGATTTACCCAACAGCCTGTTCAATGCTTTCGTGGAAGTTCCCCAGGTAGCGGAGGTATATTACCCGCTGGTTTCCATCATTCCCCTGCAGTTGTTTGCCTTCCATTCAGCCATTTCCCGCGGCCTCGATCCGGACCGGCCGCGCAACCTGGCCAAATCGGTAACAGTTAAATAACAGGCCTTAAACTGTTATAATAACAGCCAGCACAATATTTCAGGGGGATTTGAGCATGCAATACGTTCTTCTTACCGGCGGAGCCGGATTCATCGGTTCGCACATGATGGACATCCTGGTGGAGAGCGGCTACCGCGCCATCATTATAGACGATATGTCCACCGGCAGTTTGAAAAACATCCGCCATCAATCAGCCAATATTTTCGTAGAGTTCTATCCGGGCTCGGTTAACGATAACGCGCACCTGGAAGAACACATGGACAATGTCGAATATATCGTCCACCTGGCGGCGCTGCCCTCGGTGACCAGAAGTATTGAAAATCCGGCACGCACCCACGAGGTTAATGTTGACGGCACGCTCAATGTTCTCGAGTTAGCCCGCAAGCACAAAGTAAAAAAGGTGGTGTTTGCCTCTTCGTCTTCCGTTTACGGCAATACCCTCACCCTGCCCAAGCACGAAGGCATGGTGCCCTCCCCGCTTTCACCCTACGCCGCTTCTAAAGCAGCCGGGGAAAACTATATGACGGCCTACTGCGCCGCCTACGGTTTGCCCACCGTCAGCCTGCGCTATTTCAATGTTTACGGCCCGCGGGCTTCGGCAAATTCTGAATACGGGGCTGTAATACCCAAATTTATCAAGGCGATCAAAGAAGGCACCGCACCCTGTATTTACGGGGACGGAACCCAGACGCGGGACTTTACCTTTGTCAAAGACGTGGCCAAAGCCACTCTCCTGGCCATGCAAAGCGATGTCACCGGGGTTTTCAATATCGGCACCGGTCAAAGCGTAAGCTTGAACGAACTTGCCGGCACCATGCTGGAACTGATGTGCCGGCAGGACTTGAAGCCGGAATACACCGATCCCCGCACGGGGGATGTGGCTCATTCCCTGGCAGATATTACCAGAGCCAGGGAAGCCTTCGGCTGGGAACCTGCCTACACCCTGGAGCAAGGCCTCAAAGACACTATCGACGCTTATTGATGGTTTTGGTATATAGACTGCCATGCCTTTTACGAAGGCTCGCCGTGACCAGGTGTAAGCTCTTCGCGAAGAGGGCGTCAGCATTTATAACTTCATCGCGAAACTGCCACCATACATCCGTCATCACGATGAGGACGAAGTCCGACGTGGTGATCTAAAACTGGTAACTAATATGGAGATTGCCACAGCCGCTTGCGCGCCTTCGCAATGACGAGGTGGATGGTCAATGGCATTTCGATTGGCAAGTGACTTTTCAATATGTCATCGAGAGAGTTGCTCCCGGCAACTCGTGGTTGTCTCAGAGATTGCCACACTCACTCCGTTCGTTCGCAGCGACTTTTCGGGAGGTCATCGCAAAGCCCATTCACAGGTCATCGCGAGAACTGCCGTGGGCAGTTCGTGGCGATCTCGCCCTTCCAATAACAGGTCATTGCGAGATTTGCCCTCGGCAAATCGGGGCAATCTCATACAAACCGGCCATCTCTTAAACCTAATATTCGGAGGCGGCGGGCAGGTTGCCACCCTTGATGACATTGAATGTACAACTGCTCACATAAAAGGTATCGTTCACCCAGCCGGCGACGGTGCCGACAACATCCACCACGTAACCGGGGCCAATGGGATCGAGGTCGTAAACGTAAGAGGGCAGGAACTTGACATGCTTCGATTCCAGGTACATCTGTTCGCCCATTTCGAACGCGTAATGGTCAGTATAGTCGCTAAGGATATCCTCGACTACGATGCCGGCAAAGAAGTAGGTCTGCCCGGTATGGACCCGGTCGGCCCTGTCGGGGTCAGCTTCGTAATCATCAAGCAGTTTACTCAGCGTTATGGCATCTGGCGCCTGCATGAACACCGGCGTCGGGTAGCTTTGCCTGCCGCAGGCTGAAGCTCCGGTGACCAGGAAAACAACCAGCAGGCTGAATAAAATGTGCCTGTATATTGAGTTTTTGTTCACGCCGTTTATCCTTAACAAGATTCCCGGCAACCCTTTCCCCGGCTGCCTGGCTTAAATATATCCTGTGTAAGCCAGGTTATCAGTAACATATGTTACACTTCAAATAGATATAGGTCATCGTCGACCCGTTGCTGGTTCGCCCTTATGTCATCGTGAGGAGGCCATAACCATTCATACCGTCATCGCGAGGAAGCCGTAAGGCTGACGTGGCGATCTCGCAACTGCCAAGCCTTCCGCGAAGACTCACAGGGGGTTTTGGTTACCTTATATCTTAAGCACAACAACAATGCATCCGTGATCGCAAAGCTGCCATTGCCATACATCCTCCACCGAGAAGCCACCCCATACATTCGCCATCGTGAAGCTACCAGCACCCACATCCGTCATCGCGAAGGCGCGAAAGCGCCTGGGGCGATCTCGGTGATCACTAGGATGGATTAGTGTTCAAGTGTTTTCCATCAGGCTGTTTGTCATGGACGTAGAGAATCGCCGGTCGACTGAGTAAAAATAATCGTGGGGGCTGATTAGCCCCCACGATTCAAGAACGGAGATAGATCTAGATGTCTAGACTTTAGTACCAATGATATATGTTGACAGTAAGAAAGCCGGCATTATCAGGATAAGCGCTATCGTATATACTAAAGTTTACAACCGCATCCGTTCCAGACCAGTCCATATAGTACACATGCAAAGGATTATAATCTCCCCAATCTCTGTTTATAGAGTATCCATCTATACTTAAATCAAGTACATAGGGAACTGAACCTTCTGTATCTCCTTTAACTTCGATTCCGCCTTTTAGATACCATTCAGCATCGGCCCAATCGCCAGCGCTGTTATAAGTAAACGTTCCCAGGGCTTCAAACTTGTACAGTTCTCCTACTGCAAGTATTGAAGAAGGAACTGAAACACCATTTGGATAGACGGTCAGGGTTTCAATCAGATGCCAATCGGGTGGAGTTACCTGGTAACAAAAACACATCGACCAGTTGCCATTCACGTCAATTGGGTCGCCTTCACCCCAGGCGGTTTCCCACTGTTCGCAAGGTTTTTCAAGCCTTATCCAGTCCCAGAAGGTGCCATCTCCTTGAGTATGCTGGAAATTGATCGTATGTGTTCCATAGGCAACCGGACACATGGCGAAAGTATCCTCTACTAGAGGATACTTGTTTTCGAACCAGCCCTGCCCTTGGGTTGAAGCACCGACTGCTGAAAAACTGTCCGAATTGATGCCATCATAGACTATTTTCGTCTCACTGGCACTTATTCCGGGACTCCACGAGATTGTCAGGTTGCCACCAAATAACAAACCGCCATCCCATTGAACATCGAAATCAGTAGCATAATCACGAACAAAGTTGGAATTATAAGGGAACTCAAGGGTCGGTGTTGTTCCAACAATAAACGGATCGGTAAAAGGTGGTTCCACAACCGCTAGAGTTGGGCCTGAAGCAGTCGGCGT
>ENA-ORXD01002968-ORXD01002968.1-sediment-metagenome-genome-assembly--contig:-NODE-2968-length-10404-cov-3.145541_pt1 | contig 10404 bp, 7 predicted proteins | sample MGYA00237862_ERZ511471 | MGnify/ENA metagenome assembly ERZ511471 | reverse complement strand
TCTTGCGATCGGCGCCGTCTCCGTCATTTCCGAGGCAATCCACTCCGGTGTCGATCTCATTGCCTCCGGGATCGCCTGGTATTCCGTCCGCACCTCGGGCACTCCCGCCGACCGGGAGCACCCCTTCGGGCACGGCAAGATCGAGAACATTTCCGGGACCGTCGAAGCCATCCTCATCTTCCTTGCCGCCGGCTGGATCATTTACGAGGCGGCGCAGAAAATCATCAGCCCGGAACCCCTGGAGATGGCCGTCTGGGGCGTTGCCGTCATGCTGCTGTCGGCTGCTGTCAACACGGTCGTTTCCCGGAGGCTGTTCCGGGTAGGGAAGGAGACCGATTCGGTTGCCCTGATCGCCGACGGGTGGCACCTGCGGACCGACGTGTACACCTCGGCCGGCGTCATGGCCGCCCTGGCCGTGATCTGGACCGCGGATCTCTTTGCCCCGGAGGTCGACCTGCACTGGGTGGACCCCGCGGCGGCCATCGGGGTGGCCCTGCTCATCATCAAGGCGGCCTGGGATCTGACCAGGCAGTCGGCGCGCGACCTGTTGGACGTCCAGCTGCCGGGCGAGGAAATCGCGTGGATCGAATCGTTGATCCTGAAACGAAGACCCGTCGTGAAGGGCTACCACCAGTTGCGAACCCGGAAGTCCGGGCATTTCCGCTTCGTCGAGGTCCACATCAAGGTGGACTCGCAGATGACCGTCGAGGCCTCCCACCGCATCACGCAGGAGTTCGCCCGGGAGATCCGGGAGCGCTTTCCCGGCGCGAGCGTCACCACCCACGTCGAGCCCTGCGACGGGTCCTGCGGCACGCGATGCCTGGAGGGGTGCCTGCTGACGGAGGGGGAGCGGGGTGCTGCGGCAGCCAGGGCGATGAACTGAGATGAATCGACCGGGATCATCCGTCGGGCGTTCATTGACCCCTGTTCCATTGCCGATGGATTTCTGATATTTTATAGCCCGTTCAAAGGATGAGGAAGGAGGCGGAAGAAATGAGAAAAAATGTCGTTTCGGCCTGGGTCGTGATCCTGGTGGTCCTGTTTTCCGGATGCGCCTCGCTCTTCTGGATGGGCGAGCAGCCGCGCGTCGACATCGTGAACATCATGCCGAAAGAAATGCGGCTCCTGGAGCAGACGTTCGTCATGGAACTGCGCATCCAGAACCCTTCGGAGACGGATCTGGACATCAACGGCCTGGTCTTTGATCTCGAGATCAACGGGCAACCCTTCGCCCGGGGGGTCTCCAACCAGAGCCTGAAGGTGGAGCGCCTGAGCACGAAGATCGTCCAGGTGGAGGCCTACACGGGGCTCACGAGCATCCTGCGGCAGCTCGCCGAGGCCAAAAAGGGAAGCTACGCCTCGGGGTTCAAGTACCGGCTCAAGGGGTCAGTGCACACGGGCGCCCCGTCCTTCCGGATCCCCTTCGACGAGACGGGGGAGTTCAAGTAAAGCAGTAATCCGTTTTGATGTCGATTCCAGCAACGATTACCAAAAGACCTTCGCCGTCGGGCTTTCCATGACCGACGAGGACAGGATCCTTTTCCGGTGATCAACCCCGAATACCTGCTTTTCCATAATGGGTGAAGGAGCTGCGCGGCAGCGACGAGAGTGCCCGTCCGAGGGCTGTCGGGCATTAAAACTCATACCCCAAACCCAGCAATCCGTGCACTGCAGCGTTCGGGACATCAGCCGAACCATCCTTTACGGGCACGCGGGCCCAGGACAGGGTGAACTTCCCTTCCAGGCTGGCGAAGATTCCTTTCCAGAGTGGAAACCTCTTTTCAACGGCAATTTGCGCTGTAGGTCCCGAGATGTAATAGCCGTCGAAGATTCCGCCATCCTGCTCGAACTCTCTGCCGCGGATCCTGCTTTCGGGATGGGTGACGACGACTCCCGCACCCAACCGCCAGATGAACCAGTCCTTTTTCCATGCCCGGTTCAATGTCAGGAGATTGTACCCGTGAGTGACACTGAAATGTTCCACCTCCGGAGGGCCATTCGTCAATGTCAGCTTGTGGTGCACCATCTCCACTTCCCATGCCCGTTCTTCTTTCCACCATCCCAGCCGGACGGAATAATACATGGGCGGATCGAATGCTTTCGTATCGTAATCGGCATTCAGGCGGATGTGATCCTGGCCGTCCTGTCGGATCTCAAGGGGTGTCCTGAAGTTGTATGCGGTACCGCCAAAGAGCTGAACGCTGAACGTGTCGGCCTGCACCGGGGGCGGCGCAAAGGAACAGAGGATACAGATCATGCACAGGATCAGCCAAAATTTCATCGCCGTTCTCCTTCTATGCCTTCATCGTTTCATCTCATCCCTGCGGTTTCTTTCGTATTCCCGATCCGTCATGTTCAACCGGCACCGATCGTCCGGATACTCACCAGGAGTATGCGACGGAGAGATAGGGGATGCGGTAGACAAGACGGTCTCTCATGTCGGAGGTTTCTGCCTCACGACCATAAACCTGGGTTCCGAGCGTCACATCCCAATTCCGGTTCAGCCTGTAATTCAGATAGAGACCGGTATCGACGAACCAGTTTTCGGGATAATAGAAGCCGTCTGCCTCCAGGGAAAGCGAGAGCTTCCCGGTCATCCGGTACCCCAGTTGTCCGTGGAAATAGGGAAGGAACGTCACCCCGGATGTTTCCGCCGCGGTGCTTCCCGATTGCGTCGCGAGTTGCGCCGTGGAATATTGAACCATGAGGCCCAGTCCCGCCTTGACGATAAACGGGGAGTCCGGGAAGAATTCATAGCGCCACCGGGCCCGGATGTCGTAGAGGCGCCAGTCCGAGTTCACCGGAGTATCCGCAGGAAATGTCTTCCCGGCAAACTGGACGGGGGATGTGAATGTCCCGACATCCTTTGATTCCATGGGCCAGAAAAAAAGCGTCAGTTCATGGTGCGCGTTCAGGAGAATGTTGAGGTCCACCGCAGCCGTGGTTACCGGGTCATTGATTTTCTCGAACCCGTTCAGGTCGATCGCGGTGCCTCCATCGGAAGGGGCGATCATCTCATGCTCCTTGAGAAAGGCAGGACCAAAAGCAAAATTGAAACGAAACCGCGGATAGGTACTGCTGCCCGTTTCCTCCTTCGGGGCTTGTTTCCCCCCTGAACCGGAATCGAGTATTGCAAGCTGGATTCCTGCGCCTTTATCCATGACGACGGGAAGGATGGCAACCCGGTCGCTCATCGGGTGCACGAAGGCCCAGTTGGACATTAACGCGATGCTCGCGCCGGCCACCACGTCATCGACATAGTGCTGGTCAGCCTGAATCCGGCTGTAACCGACAAGGGCGGCTGCGGCATAGGCCGGGACACCCCATTGCCACCCGTAGCGGGCGCCCAGGAAAGCAGCGCCCGAAAAAGCGGCCGAGGTGTGTCCGGAGGGAAACGATTGCCGATCACTGCCGTCCGGTCTCGATTTCCGGACCGCCTCTTTTCCTGCCCAGGTGATCCCGGCGGTCGTTCCAATCGACAAAACCGCTTCCTTTGATCCTTCTCGATCCCATGAGCTTCCGTCCTCCGCGCCGGCCGCAAAGGTCGATCCCACGGCAATCGCCGGAAGCGCAAACTGGAGGATATCGCCTGCCTTCGTGACGGTCTTGCTTTCTGCCCTCGCATTGGCAAGAGGGAAAAATACAAAGGATGCAAGAAATGGAAAAACCGCAAGCATCCCGAAAAACGTCCTGGTTCCATACATGGGTTTTTCCTTTACCCGGTTTCCAGGTCGGGATGAAACTCAGCGGTACGAGGCATGCGCGATCACCGGATCGACTCGCCCGGCATAGTCCCACCGGTTCATTCTGCGTTTCAGGATAAAATCAGCCCCCTGGAAGTATGCCATGGCCTCGAGAGACAGGGGGTCGGCAGCCGTCCCCTTTGCGATCCGGTTCTGCGTGAGGGGCTTTTCCATCACGTCAATTTTCTTTCTGGGCGACAGAATCACCAGCTTTTCGCCTTTGTACAACCCCAGCTTCTGGTAATTGCCGATCAGGGCCCTCTCCGCAAAATCATCGCTCAAAATGTCGTTGCCCCAGAAATGACTTTCATAGTCGAATCCCAGCAGAGCAAGAAGTGTCGGGGCAATGTCGATCTGACTGGACGTCTTGGCGATCTCCCTCGGCTTGATATTTGGGGGGGAATAGATGAACAGGGGGATATGGTATTTCCTGACCGGCAGCCCGACCTCTCCGGCGCTGCCGGCACAATGATCGGCAACAACCACAAAGACGGTGTCGTCGAACCATTTCTGGTTCTTTGCCGACGCCATAAACTCCTTCAAGGCATAATCGGTATATTTGACGGCGCCGGATCGGCCCGTCCCGGATGGAATGTCGATTTTCCCTTCCGGGTACGTGAAGGGCCTGTGGTTGCTGGTGGTCATGACGTGATAAAAAAAGTGTCTGCCCCTGCCGTATGCGGCATCGGCCTCCTTCAGGGTTTTCCGGTAGAGGTCTTCGTCCGACACCCCCCAGGCGTTCTTGAATGTGATCTCACTGCTTTTCAAGTCCGTCTGGTCAATGATCCGGTAGCCGTTCCCGGAGAAAAAGGCGTTCATGTTGTCGAAATATCCCCTGCCCCCGTACAGGAATGCGACATCGTACCCGCGGTTTTTGAATTCGTAGCCCAGGTTGTAAATGTGTTCATTATCCGGCCGCTTCACCAGCGATCGGCCGGGCGTGGGCGGGATGGAGAGCGTGATGGCCTCCAGGCCTCGATCGGTCCGCGTCCCCGTGGCGAAAAGCTGAGTAAAAAACAGGCTCTCTTTCTGCAGGCCGTCCATAAAGGGGGTGATGCCCTCCCGATTGCCGAATCGGGTCAGGAACTCGGCGCTCAGGCTTTCAATGGAGATGAGAATGACGTTGAGTTGCCGTTCCTTCCCGCCGGGTTTGATGCGCCGCGAGATGTCGAACAGATCCCCCTCTTCCGGATTCTTGGATACGGATCGTTTCGACAATCTGGACAACTGGGTGTCATCCCCTCGGACATAAAACGTATCATAATCCAGCGTGTTGTTCCTGAAGGCGCCGACCAGTTGATACGGTCCATTGGAGGCCAGCTCCCTTGCGTAATTATTCACAAAAGAGTCCCGGGGGGATTGGCCGACGAAATAGAACGAGGCAAGGGACACCAGCAGGATGGATGCCGTGATGAAGAGCCTTTTTCGAAACCCTTCCTGGAGACGCAGCAGGTCCGTCAGGCGATTCCTGGCCGCGTAATGGGTGATCAGGGAGGCGGCAAGGATTCCCGCCAGAAGATAAGCAACCGGGTAGGACTCATATATGTTGTGAGTGACTTCGGTGCCGTACACCAGGTAGTCAACGGCAATGAAGTTGAAACGGGTGCTGAATTCATCCCAGAAGAGCCACTCGGCAACCAGGGTGAAGTAGAGGGCGTAAAGAAATACAAAAAAGGACAGATGGCAGAGCCCTTTAAAGACCCTGCTGGTATAGGCCCGGTTCGGAAGAACGAGGAGAACGATCGCAAAAAAAACACTGAAGTAGATGCAAAAGGTCACGTCATAAAGAAAACCGAGTCCGAGAACGCGAAGGACATTCGACAGGGAGTGATCCATGACGCCCCATGACCTTGCGCACAGGACAGCCCTCAGAATGGTGAAGCAGAAAACGTTGATCGTGCAGGCAAGAAACAATATGTTGTAGCGGCTTTTTGGCATCCGTCACCTGAAATCCCCATGGCTATCCGTATCAACCGCCTGCTCTGCGCGCAGGAAAAGTGCGGCGGGCAGGCCCGAGCACCCGGTCGGCGCCCATCGAAGAGAAGCCCTTCCTCTCCGGCAAGTGCGCCCCAGGATTCAGCCTATTATGCCTAGCACAGGAAGATTATGGAAAGATGATCGGAAGATTATGATTTGGTAATGTTGGGGCAGGGGGGACCCGGGCGATCATGGATAAGTTACCGGGCAAGAGTGACGGTGAATGTGCTTCCCCGGCCGGGTTGGCTTGCTGCCGTGATGTTTCCGGCGTGCGCACGGGCGACCGCCAGGGCAAGGCTGAGCCCCAGCCCGAACCCCGGTTGCGAACGACTGCTGTCACACCGGTACAGCCGGTTAAAAACCAGGGGCAGATCCTCCTCTGCAATGCCGATCCCCGTGTCGTGAACGACAATTTCCACAGGGTCATTTTCGCCCCGCAGGGATACCGTTACGGTTCCCCCGGCGGGTGTGTACTTGATGGCATTGTCCAGGAGATTCACGACGATTCTCTGAAGGCCGTGGATGTTCCCACGGATAATGACCCGATCTGGAAGTTGAGAGACGAGACGGATGCCTTTTTCATCGGCGATCGGTCGAAACAGGTCAAGGGCCTCGCCGATCACCTGCGTCAACTCTACTTGCGCGTAGGATGCTTGGCCGATCCCCGCCTCTGTTTCGGAAATTTCCAGCATGGTGTTGATCATATGAAGCAGGTTGTCACATTCCTCTACGGTGTCCGCCGCAAGTTTTTTCGACTCTTCACCGGATGTCCCGGCATTCAACTCCGCCTCGGCAAGCCCTCTTATTCTGGCAATCGGGGTCCTGAGGTCGTGGGCGATATCGTCCGTCACTTCCCTCAACCCCTTGACCAGATGATGGATACGGTCCAGCATCCGGTTGAAGGCCACGGCGAGCTGCTCGATTTCATCCCCCTTGGCATGGACTTGCACCCTTTTCTCAAAGGCCCCCTCTGAGATGTCGAGCGCGGTCTTCGTCACTTCCCTGAGACCGGCAAGTGCGTGTCCCGCCATGAACCATCCGATCACGGTGGAAAAGAACATGATGATCAGGATGCTCGGCACAAATATTTCCCGGAATGTCTCAAGAAATCGGACATCGTCTTCCAGGGAAAAACCAATTTGCAGGTATCGACCCGGCCCGACGGTCCCATAGGCGATTCGCGCCTTATACGCCTGGTCGGGAACGGATATCGTTTCAAACAAGGGGAGTTCCCCTCCCTTGACGCGCTCCAGCGCACCCTGGTCTACGCCAACGCCCTTCCAGGATGACATGTTCGTTGCGTCAAGCTCGCTGCCCGCCGGATCCAGCAGGCGAAAGAATATATTGCCAACCCCCTCGGCTTCCGCCTCAATACTCATTTCGGCTTTGAACGAACCCTCTCCTTTTGATCTCAAAATGGAGACAACCTCGGCCATTTCCTTCAAGAGGGCTTGATCGGTGTGCTCCTGGATCACGTTGGAGATGATGAAATAAAAGATGGAGAACGCAACCAGAGACGAGACCGTGAAAACGGTTGCGTACCAGTATGCGAGCCGGAATGCCAGCGTACGGCGTATCTTAAGAATTTTCTTTAAGGACATATCCGGCTCCGCGGACCGTGTGGATGAGCTTTTGACTGAAATCCTTGTCGATTTTCTCTCTCAGGATGCACATCCGGGCCTCCACCACATTGGTCATCGGGACAAAATCGTAGTTCCAGACATGCTCCATGACCATGGTCTTGGAAACGACCCTTCCTTCGTTGCGCATCAGATATTCGAGGAGCGAGAACTCCCTGGGTTGCAGTTCGATCTTTTTCCCCGCACGGAGCACCTCCCTCTTGAGAAGGTCCATGGAGAGGTCTCCGACGGCGAGACGAGTCGCATCTTTTGCCCCCGTCGCTCTCCGGATCAATGCCTGCACCCGTGCCAGAAGCTCGGAAAATGAAAAGGGTTTTGTCAGATAGTCGTCACCGCCACTCTGAAGCCCTTTGACCCGATCATCCACCGATCTCTTGGCGCTCAGGATGATGACCGGCGTGTTGATCTTCTCGAGCCGCAATCGATGGATGAGGGTCAGGCCGTCCAGCTTGGGAAGCATGATATCGATGATGGCTGCATCGTAGGGCTCGTGGAGCGCCATGTGGAGGCCCGTCTCCCCCTCCTTCGCATGGTGAACGACGAAGCCCGCCTCTCTGAAGCCCTTCAGTACGAATGATGCGATCTTCAAGTCATCCTCGATCAAGAGCAGGCGCATGGTCTTCCCCTCATGTTTCGACATCATGAAAAAGGCTCTACCCCAGGTCGGGTGCAATGGACCTCGGAAGCCAGGCGCTTATCGGTCTGAATCGCTCACCCGCGCGGAGGGAAAAATGCTCCTGGGAGGCTCAGCCATGGATGTGGGTGGAGATTATCACATGCGATATCCCTTCGCAACGGCGATGGGTGAGCCGCATTACCACACGGAACCGAGTTGGGAGCGTCCTTGCAAATCCGGGTCAGGGGCATGTCAATGGCATATTCTAAACTTTATCCGAAATCAGCCGACATTACATAGTGGATTTCTTTCCGGGGCGGACGGGCCTGCTTCCGGGGCGGCCCACTGCCTGCGACACAACACGGAGCGCAGAAGATGCTGAACATCCTCATCGGCCTCATCCTGGTCCTTCTTCTTTTCGTCGTCGTGTTCTTCAACAAGCTCAAGGAAGCGCTCAATACCGGCGGAATGGCCGTCCTGCTGGCGATCATCCTGGGTCTCTCCGGTGCCGCGGCCTGGATGGGGTTTGCGGACAAGGGCAAGACGAACACGGCCGCCGTCCCGGCAGTCAAGGCGAGGCTGCCCGTTGCCGCAGCCCCCGTGCAGACCATCATCGTCCCCGGCGACGAGGACCCCGTCGCCCCTTCGAGGGGGACCACGGCAGGGGAGGGCGCCCTGAGCGTGCAGGAGATCTACGAGAGGGTCAGCCCCTCCGTCGTCGTAGTCTACAACATGAATGAATCCGGGCAGGTCCGCGGACATGGAACGGGGTTTTTCATCGATCCCTGGGGGATGGTCGTGACCAACTACCATGTCGTCGAGGGGGCATCGTCCCTCAAGATCAAGTCGAAAAACGGCACGACGATGGACATCAGGGGAATCGCCGCCTCGGATGCGGAAAACGATGTCGTCATCCTGTCCGCCATCCTGCCTGTAGACAGTATTCGGACGCTCCGGATGGCTCCTTCCCTTCCCAGGGTAGGCGACAAGATCGTGGTGATCGGCACTCCTTATCATCCCCAGCTTGCGCAGACGATCACCGACGGGCTCGTTTCCGCGATTCGCCCGCTGGCCGGCGGAAAAAGACTGATCCAGATCTCGGCGCCCATTTCCCCGGGCTCGAGCGGGAGCCCCGTGGTGAACACGAGGGGTGATGTTGTCGGCATCGCGACGCGCGTCCACCGCCAGGCCTCCCACATCGGGATTGCCGTGCCGGGGGAGATCATCTCGGGCCTGACCCCCGCCTCTCCATTCCCCGTGGCGACCCTGCCCGTCCTTTACGCCGGGCAAGGGGCGGTGGGAGGCGATCCGGCGCCGCAGCCGGGCGAGGCGCAACGCAGGATGGAACAGGAGCGGCAACGGGTCCTGGAACAGCAGGCGAGGGTCCAGGCGGAGCGCAGGAAGTGGCGCGAACAGCAGATCGGCGAAGCTGTCGACCTTCTCGACAAGGCGAAGCACAACCTGAGCTTCGACCGCTATGATCTTGCATTCAGCCAGTACGAGGGTGCTCTCAAGATATTCCGGGGCGTGGGGGAGACGCAGGGCATGGTGGTCTGCCTGGAGCAGATGGGCGGAATCTTGCAAAAGAGGGGACGTCACGACATCGCCCGGGAGTATTTCCGCCAGGCGGCCACGCTGAGGGCGCAGCGCTAAGATCGTCTATTCGGTCTGTTCCGTCTTGCTATTCAGTCTATCCCGTCAGGATCCACCTGGGTCATAAAATGGGAGGCAAAGGGGATCATGCTGCAGGGCTCCGGATTCCGAAAGCCCGGCGCGTGACGGTCTTCCTCCAACCCTCTGTTTTTCCCTCAACTTCCGTCGAAATCTGCCGATAAGGGATAGTGATAAGGGAGCCGCCCGCTGCGGAAGGGCTCCCTCAATAACGGTCTTTCGACGGAGGCCCCGGTGATCATCGTTGCGGCGCTGTTTCTCACCACACTCCTGTTCGCTGTGATCTTCTACCGGAAGCTGAGGGAATCTTTCAGCCGTCGTTCACTTTTTTTCCTCGGCGCGGTTCTCGCCGTCGTGGGCTTTGTTTTCGCCTACTGCGATTTCGTCATGCTTCGCGAGGCGATTGAGATGACGCAGCGGCCTTCCATCCTCATCAGGGGGCCGTTTTACATCACGATCCTGCTCACGGTGCTTTTCTACCGGAGGCTGAGGAAGCTGCTGCGCCGCCGTGTCGTACTGTCTATGGTGATCGTCCTCGGCATGATCACGTGCAGCTTCGCCAGTTTCCATTTCACGACGCTGCGCGAGTTCCTCAGCGGGAGTCGTGAGTACCAGTTTGCCAAACGGGTCAAGAATGCCGCCCAGAGAGCTGTCGTGAAATTCAACACGCCTGAACAGGAAAGTGTGTTCGCGCTCAGCAACCAGGATCTCTACCGGAGGGTCGCTTCCTCCGTCGTCCTCGTCAGCTGCCCGGGCA
>ENA-ORXD01002967-ORXD01002967.1-sediment-metagenome-genome-assembly--contig:-NODE-2967-length-10405-cov-3.759779_pt1 | contig 10405 bp, 10 predicted proteins | sample MGYA00237862_ERZ511471 | MGnify/ENA metagenome assembly ERZ511471 | reverse complement strand
AATACTTCCCTATATGCGCATTTGCGCTTATAGTATTATAAGCGCACCAAATTAACCGTGTCAACAATAAATTTATCTCCGGGAGGATTGTTGTATTATTTTTCATAAATCGCGGGGATAAGCCTTTACGGACTGGATGCAGCAATCTGTTATAATCAGGCAATAATGCGCGAGCCAGTTGGTCTTTATCTTCATTTTCCATTCTGCCGGCGCCGGTGTTATTACTGCTCGTTTACATCATTTGCCGGCCGGGAGCCGGATATTCCCGTGTATCTCGAATGCCTGAAACGCGAGATCAACCATCATGCAGGCAGAATCAGTGTGAAAAGTATTTATTTTGGCGGCGGCACGCCGAGCTTGATAACGGCAAACCAGTTCGCCGAATTACTGAAGCTCATAAGGCAGGCTTTCGTCATGGAAAAAGATGCCGAAATCACGGTTGAGGTCAATCCGGGCACACTTGCACCCGGCTATCTCAAAGACCTGAGAAGTTATGGGGTAAACCGGTTGAGCATTGGTATGCAGAGCCTGGATGATGAAGAGTTGTGCCTGCTCGGACGGCTGCATGATGCTGAGGAAGCTTTGGACGCTTACCGGGCAGCGTGCGATTCCGGTTTTGAAAACATCAACCTGGACCTGATGTACGGGTTACCCGGGCAAAGGATCGAGACCTGGGAGAAAACCCTGAATATGGCAGTTGAACTCAGCCCCGCGCATCTATCCCTGTATTGTTTGAGCCTGGAAGCGAAGGCAAGGCTGGCAGAAGAAATCGAAGCCGGAATACAGCCGCCGCTCGACCCGGATGTGGCCGCCGGGCAGTATGAGCTGGCTGAAGCCGTCCTGAAGCGTTGCGGCTACCGGCATTATGAAATATCGAACTGGGCAAAACCTGGCTATGAATGCCGGCACAACCTTTCCTGCTGGCTGATGGAGCCTTACCTGGGCCTGGGTGCGGCGGCAAGCAGCTACCTGGACAACCACCGCAAAACCAATGTGGCATGCCTGGAAGAGTATCTCTCCCGGGTTCGCAGCGGAGCGATGGTACTGGCTGAAACCGATGAAGAAATCAGCGGTGATTTAAAGCAGGCCGAAGCGATAATTCTCGCCCTGCGGCTGGAAAAAGGAGTCGATATCGCCGGTTTCAACCGGGAGTACGGAATCGACCTTTTAGACCACTACCACCGCCGGATCAGCGAGCTCGAAGAACTGGGATTGCTCCTGCGTAAAAAATACAGCCTGTCGTTGACGCCGAAAGGCAGGCTGCTGGGTAATGAAGTATTCTGGCGTTTTTTGCCGGAACCGCCCGGTTAAGCTGTATAATATGGGATAACCGAATACGGAGTATACATGGATCAGGAATCGATAAGAAATTTTTGTATTATTGCTCATATTGACCACGGCAAATCCACTCTTGCCGACCGGCTGATCGAACTTACCGGAACTCTCAGGAAGGACAAGATTATTCAGCAGGTTATGGACAGTATGGATCTCGAAAGGGAAAGGGGCATTACTATCAAAGCCAAGGCTGTCCGCCTGGGTTACCACAGCGATGCCGGCAAACTCTTCAGGTTGAACCTTATAGACACCCCGGGGCACGTCGACTTTTCCTACGAGGTTTCCAGGACCCTGGTTGCCTGTGAGGGCGCTGTACTGGTTATCGATGCCACCCAGGGCATTCAGGCTCAAACTCTGGCTAACATCTACATTGCCATGGAACATAACCTGGAAGTAATTCCGGTAATCAACAAAATAGATTTGCCCGGCAGCGAGCCGGAACATGTGATGAAGGAAATTGAAACGGTTTTGGGTTACAAATCCAGCGAAGTGCTGCTTATAAGCGCCAAGACAGGCCAGGGCGTGCCTGAATTGATCGAAGCCATAGTCCACCGGGTTCCCCCGCCTGCGGGCAGAAGCGATTTGCCCCTGAGGGCCCTGATTTTTGACTCCCATTATGACGATTATAAAGGCGTGATAGCTTATATAAGGGTAGTCGACGGTGTAATGGAAACCGGGGCGAAATTACGGCTGATGGGGCAGGGAACTCATTTGGAAGTGCTGGAGCTGGGATATTTCGCCCCTGGACCTACTCCTGAAGACCGGCTTGAAGCCGGAGAAGTGGGTTACATTGCTACCGGCCTCAAAAGCGTAAAGGAATGCCGGGTAGGCGATACCATAACCCTGGCCAGCGGCGGGGCCAGGCAGCCTCTGATTGGCTATGAATTGCCAAAACCCATGGTCTTTGCCGGGATTTATCCCACCCAGGCGGATGAATATGCCGATCTGAGGGAAGCTATCGAAAAACTCAACCTGAACGATGCTTCGCTGACCTTCGAGCCTGAATCCAGCCCTATACTGGGACAGGGCTTCCGGTGCGGTTTCCTGGGTTTGCTTCACCTTGATATTGTGGTCGAGCGGCTGGAAAGAGAATTCGGGCTCTCCCTGGTTGTGACCGTTCCGGGTGTAAAATTCATGGTAACCAAAACCAGTGGGGAAAAGCTGGCCGTAACCAGCCCCGTCGATTTTCCGGAACCAACCGAAATACAGAAAACCGAGGAGCCCTGGGTAGGGATTTCTATCATTACGCCATCCGGTTTCATCGGCGCCCTGATGGATGTCATGCAGGAGTACGAAGGGGCTTATAAACACACCGAATACCTGGGCCAGATTAGCGTTATGGGGGAAGAAAGCCAGCGGGTAAGGCTGGAATATGAAATGCCGCTCCGGTCCATGTTAACCACCTTTTACGACTCTTTGAAAAGCCGCAGCCGGGGATACGCTTCCCTGGACCATGAATTCCTGGGATACCGTGAAGCCAGGCTGGTAAAACTGGATGTCCTGGTGAACGAATTGAAAGTGGATGCATTCAGCCGGATTATCCCTCCCGAGAAAGCCCATGATACGGGTAAATCCGTAGTTTCCAAGTTGAAGGAGGTAATTCCGCGCCAGTTGTTCAAGGTGCCGATCCAGGCGGCGGTAGGCAGCCGGATTGTTGCCCGGGAGGATATCTCCGCCCGTCGAAAAGACGTGCTGGCCAAGTGCTACGGCGGCGATATTACCCGTAAGCGAAAACTTCTGGAAAAACAAAAAGAGGGCAAGAAGAAGATGAAGATGATAGGCCGGGTGGAAGTGCCCAAGGAAGCATTTCTGGAAATAATGAAACTGGGTTAGCCCGGCTGCGGGATGGGCTAACGGCGGTTTAAGCCGGGCTTAAAATAGGAAAACCTAACTTACTTCGACGAGTTCAATTTTGAAAGTGAGGTCCTGGCCGGCCAGCGGGTGATTGGCATCCACGGTAATGCCCTCATCGTCTACCCTGGTGACGGTAACTACCAGTACCTGGCCCTCCATGGTCTGCATCTGCAACTGCTGGCCCACTACGGGATTCAAATTTTCAGGCAGCTGGCTTCTGGGGATTTCTATAAACTGATTATCATCCCGGGGGCCGTACGCCTGCTCGCAGGGGATGGTAACCGTTTTGCTTTCGCCGATCTTCATGCCGTTGACGGCCGATTCGAAACCGGGAATTACCGAGCCTTCACCCAGGGTAAATTCAAGCGGTTCGCGGCCCAGGGATGAATCGAAAACGCTGCCGTCATCCAGGGTTCCCGTATAGTGTACCTTGACTGTGTCTCCCTCGTGTGCCATGGGTGCTTCCTCTCCTTTGCAAGCTGTGGCTAAAGCCAGGCCCAGCAGGAGGGTGGCCAGCAATGCCACGTATTTATAGCAGCGATTCATATGGAAATTTATCATTATTTATCGGGGTACTTGGTCCGGTAGAATCAATAATACTTAAAATTTTTTTACGCCGGTTGCCCAATTGTAGCACAGCCGGGATGCTTTTGACCAAAACAGGCAAGGCGCATGCCGGAAATCAGTGCGTAACCCGTTCAATCCGATTACCCGGCAGCCGGTAAACTACAGGCTCGTGCCCTTGAACCTGTCCATGGACTCCTCTATTACCCTGATAGCGGCGTCCTTGTTGTCCCAGCCGTATATTCCGGTTTTCTTGGCTTCGAGTTCTTTGTATATGGTAAAGAAATGTTCGATTTCCTTCAACATGTGGGGCGGCACGTCATCGAGACAGTTTATATAGTTCCACATCGGATCATTAATGGGTACGCATAATATCTTTTCGTCCGGGCCTTTCTCGTCGCGCATTTTAAAAACTCCCACCGGGCGGGTATCGATGACACAGCCGGGGAACGTCGGTTCCCATACCATTACCAGGGCATCCAGGGCGTCACCGTCTCCGGCCAGGGTATTGAGGATGAATCCGTAGTCACTGGGATAATGTACAGCTGAAAAAAGCATCCGGTTGAGTTTGATGGCCCTGGTTTCCGGATCCCACTCGTACTTGTTGCGGCTTCCTTTTGGAATTTCGATCATTACGGTTACAATCATCGGGCAAAGCTTCCTTTCCATTCTAGCGGCCGATAAAATTCGGTGAGTTAAATTATATTACCTCCCGGCTTATCCACACAAATATACGCGCATGGCCGGGTTGTAAAAAGCACAGGCGTTTCTTAAAATATAATCAAGTGCTTACAGGAGGTTAAGGGATTATGGCAGAAGAACTCGGCCGGATTACCAAACCTGAAGCGGAGCAGTTCAAGAAAGGCAGGCGCCTGTTTCTGGTGCCGCTGCTTTTTGAGCCGCCTTCACCGCCGGAAGAACTCAAGGGTATTATCAAGCGTTACTGGGAAGAAGCCCGGCGCCAGATTAACGGACTGGAAGCCCGCATTGGCAGTGTAAACTGTGTGTACCACGAGATGATAGCCTCAGCCGGTGAAAGCGGGTTGAATAATCTCGGACCGCTTAATTCAAGCAGCTACCAGCTGGCCCGCAGCATGGTCGAAAAGGGCGCCAGGTTTTCAGCCATCGAAGACGGCGACCTGTTATCCGAATACATGGATTGGGGCCGGTGCCTGTCGGTAGGCTTATTCAGCCATAAAGTGCTGACGTCGGTATTGAATTCCTACCAGGAAACGCAGAACAGGCGCAACCAGTCGATGGCAGCCCGGCTGGACGAAAGCCTGGCCAGTGATGAGATCGGCTTGCTTATAATAAGCGAAAACCACCACATGCAGTTTCCGGCTGATATTGAAGTCTTCTATGTGGCTCCTCCGGCCCTGGATGAATTCAAACGCTGGCTGCGCCGGCAGGAATCGGGGCAGCCGGGAACGCAGCCGGAGCCGGAACCACCGGCAGCCGGCGAAAACAGGGAAAAACAGCCCGGTTCTCAAGATAAAACCGGCAAGGGATTTGCCACTGAGGAAAAGGAAAAACCGGTGCGCAAATCAAGAAAAAAGAGCGCCGGCTAAACTCCAGGGCATTAACCCGTATGGTTGGAATTGAGCTTGTTTACCAGGGCAGGTATTTTGGAAAGAGTATCAACCCGGTAACCATCAAGTGACAGGCCATCCTGCAGGCCGTCACGGTCTACAAGGACGCCGACCATGCCTGCCCGGTTGGCGCCGATTACATCGATTTGGTACTGGTCTCCGGCATACAGTGATTCTGCGGCGGCGACTTGCAGTTCTTCTGCTGCGCGCAAAAAGATTTCCGGCGACGGTTTGAACAGGCCGGTTTCAAGCGAAGTGAGCACAATATCGAGAATATTCATTATGCCCATTTCGCTGCACATGGGACGGATATCGCGGTCAATATTGGATACAATGCCCAGTTTTAACTCCATATCTTTAAGTTCCCGCAGTGCCGGCAAAACGTCCTCGAAGAGAACCATTTCGTAATGAACATCCTTCAGGGCATTCAAGATGTCCATTATCAGCGACGGTTCCGGATCGATTCCGGCCTCTTTCAATACAGCCGCCTCGTACCCGTACCATACCGTTTTTTGTTCCTGGGCGGGGCGGTTCTTCACCAGCGAAACAGAGTTTTCCCTGTAGAAATATTCATCCCCTGATTTGATAGCGTTGGCCATAATCTTTTTTTCAATCAGGATTTGGTTTTTTGCCAGGATACCCAGGTGAATATCCTCCCGAGGGGGCTGGTAGGTTATCAGGGTATTGAAGAGGTCAAATAATACGGCCTTAATCAAAACTTACTCCTTTCCTAAAACCTGATTTTAACCTTTACCGGGTTTTGTGTAAAGCGGCGCAAAACCCGGTAACCTGTTCGTCAGCTGGATTGCTGCGGCTCAATTCGAATTGACTGGAAAAGCCGGCTGCATTATCATCTTAAGGCTATGAAAAAAACTGAATTGGAATTATTCCCTGCCGGGACCTCCGTCAGCTCCGCCGGAACCCTGGTGGTCGGCGGGTGCGATAGTGTTTTTTTGGCAAACCATTACGGCACCCCGCTGTATATTTTGGACGAAAACCACATACGCCGGCAGTGCCGCGAGTATCGCCGGGAATTCAGTCAGGCATATCAAAATACCCGGGTGGCTTATGCTTCCAAAGCCTGTTTAAATAGGACGCTTGCCAGGATAATTCACCAGGAAAGTTTGGAACTGGATGTCGTCTCGGGAGGAGAGCTGGCTATCGCGCTATCGGCTGGTTTTCCGGCCGAAAAGATCTACTTTCACGGCAACAATAAATCTCAATCCGAGCTGGAACAGGCCTTTAATGCCGGGGTCGGCCATATTGTCGCTGATAACCTTGCGGAGCTGGAGATAATTGACCGGCTGGCGGGCAGATCCGGCTGTCTGCCGGAGATACTGCTCAGAGTCACCCCTGGAGTTGACGCTCATACTCATCACCATATCACCACCGGGGTCACCGGGAGCAAGTTCGGCTTGCCACTGGGAGATGCAGCCAGAGCCATAAAGCAGACTGCCGGGTTGGCCAACCTTGAGATTGCCGGGCTGCACTGCCACCTCGGCTCGCAAATCCATGAGGTCGGCCCATATGTAAAAGCTTTGGGAATTCTACTTGACTTCAGCCACAGAATGAAAACTGATGAAGGCTTTGAGCTTAAGGTGCTGAGCCTGGGCGGCGGTTTCGGAGTTAATTACACGCTGGAGGATAAAGCCTTGCCGGCCGGGGTTTACGCCGGGGCGATTTCGGCTGCGCTGGTTGCGGGTTGCAGCAAGCTCGGACTGTTATTACCTCGCCTGGTAATCGAACCGGGCAGGGCTATTGTAGCTGGTGCCGGGGTCACGCTTTACACCGTGGGCATGCAGAAAAAAATCGAAGGGTTCGGCCACTATGTAGCAGTGGACGGCGGCATGGCGGATAATATCCGGCCGGCTCTCTATGATGCCGCCTATACAGCCGTGGTCGCCAATAAGATTGAGCACAGGATTGAAAATGAGGTTATTATTGCCGGCAAGTACTGCGAATCCGGCGATATACTGGTCAGGAAAGCAAGTCTGCCGCCGGTAGAGGCTGGCGACATACTGGCAATACCCGTAACCGGCGCTTATTGCCTCCCGATGGCCTCCAATTATAACGGAGCTCTCAAGCCGGCTGTCGTCCTGGTAAATAACGGCGGGCACCGGTTGATACGCCGCCGTGAAGAATACCGGGATCTTATGTATTTAGATGTCGAAGGCGGGCAGTAGCCTCTTGTGGACTGTTTTTGGGCAAGAAGAGGTTATTTCGCAGCTGGCTGCCGGTATCGATAAGGGATCAGCCCATCATGCCTACCTGTTTACCGGCCCTTCCAGAACCGGAAAAAAACAGGCGGCCTACGACCTGGCCCGGGCGCTCAACTGTGAATCGAACCAGGCGCCGTGTGGTAAATGCGTGCCCTGTGAACGGATTACCGGTGGCAAACATGCCGATGTTCAACTTGTCGACCTGGTAACCCGCCAGGATGAACCGGGCGCGCGTACGGCGATCGTAGTAGAAGAAATAGATACCATTCAACGTGCGGCTGTCCTGCCGCCTTTCGAAGGCAGGTCCAGGGTGTTTATCATCGATGGAGCGGAATTTCTTACCGCAGGAGCTGCCAACCGGTTGCTGAAAATCCTGGAAGAGCCTCCTCCGGGAGTGGTGTTTGTACTGCTGGCCGCCTCGATAGAAAAAGTGCTGCCGACGGTAGTCTCACGGTGCCGGCACTTTGAATTCAAGTTGAGCCCTCATGCCCTGCTGGCAGACTACCTGGTACGGGCTGAAGGCGCAAGCATCGAAGAAGCCGGTGTGTTGGCCAGATTGAGCCGGGGGCGAACCGGTTGGGCGATTGAAGCCGTGAGGGACGAACGATTCCGGGCGGATTACTTTGTGCGCCGGGACAATATGCTGACACTGTTTACGGCTGGTTATGAGGAGCGTTTTTCCTGGGCCGAATCGGCAGCGGCGCGCTTTGGCAGGGACCGCTTTAGCGTGCAGGACGAACTCGGGGAACTGCTGGTAATTGTACGGGACGTGCTTCTGGCCAGTTTCGGCCAGGAAGAATACATAACTAACATTGATAAGCTTGAAGAGATAAGCCGGATTACCGGTTTATATAAACCGGATGAACTGGTTGGTTTTATAAAAGCTATCCAGGCAGCCGGCGAACAGTTGAACTCCAACATTAATCCCCGCCTCGCCCTTGAGAATGCCGTTCTTTCATTGAAAGCGCCTGCCAGGGCAATAATGGTAAAATGATGACCGGAGGATAACTATGCCATCAGTAGTAGGAGTGCGTTTTCGCCCGGTGGGTAAAATATATCATTTTGATCCGGCCGGGGTTGAACTGAAAGACGGTGATATGGTTGTAGTGGAGACAGCCCGGGGGCAGGAACTGGGCAAAGTGGTGGGCGGACCGTTTGAAATGAGCGATGAAGAAATTTCGGATGTGTTAAAACCGGTAGTAAGACTGGCCGCCCCGGATGATTTGGAGCAGGCCAGGGCAATGGATGCCAAGGAATCCGAAGCTCTTTCGGAATGTGAACAGCTGGTCAGACAGTTGAACCTGCCGATGAAACTGTTAAAAGCTGAGTACAGTCTGGACGGTTCGATTGTCACCATATTTTTTGGAGCTGAAGGCCGGGTGGATTTCCGGGAACTGGTCAGAGAGCTCAGCCGTAAAATAAAAACCCGTGTCGAACTCAGACAGGTTGGTCCCAGAGATGAAACCCGTTTGATCGGCGGTTTCGGCAGGTGCGGCCGGTCCCTGTGCTGTGCAACTTTCTTATCTGAATTTTCTCCGGTATCTATCAAGATGGCCAAAGAGCAGGATTTGCCGCTGAATCCGATGAAAATATCCGGTTTATGCGGCCGGTTGCTGTGTTGCCTGGGATACGAGTTCGAGCAGTATCGCGAAATGAAACAGAAATTCCCTGCGGAAGGTCAGAAGGTTTCGATTCCTGAAGGCCAGGGCGTGGTGGTCGGCAACCGGCCACTGGAAGACATCGTGATTGTAGAACTCGAGACCGGTTCAAGGGTTGAGGCCAACCTGACAGATATTAATGTGCAAAACAGCGGCACAGAGCCAGCCGAGCATCCGAAAAGCAACCGGCCAGGCCGGCGGTAATACTTGGCCCGGCAGGGGCTTAACCCGCCTTGTGTAGATATTTCTGCCATACCGGCAAGCCGCGGGTAAAACGGTGGGGCAGGTAGAAATCCCCGTAATTTTTAGGCTCGAAAGGCCGGCGTACCAGTTTCATACTGGCTTCTTCGGGAGTGCGCCCCGCTTTACGGTGGTTGCACTTAGGACAGGCGCTGGTAACGTTTTCCCATAGATGCTGCCCTCCTCGATGCCGTGGAATTACGTGGTCGATGGTGAGCAGCTGGCTTTCTTTGCCGCAATACTGGCAGGTGTAATTGTCGCGGCGGAATACCCCCATTCTGGTAAGTTTGTTGCGATGGCTGGGTTTTTTTATCATATAATCCAGACGGATAACTGTTGGCAGAGGAAAATCATTCCTGACAGTATGGATATACCCCATGCCGTTTTCGACCATTTCGGCTTTACCTTCAAGAATCAGTATGACGGCCCGTTTTACCTGGCAGACGCTCAACGGTTGAAAAGAACTGTTGAGAACCAGTACCGGCAGCCTTTCCTTGGCGCTCGAAGCGTTCATTTGCCTTAAATATTAAACCCATTGAGTTCGAATTTCAAATACGCCGTTAGCGGCGGCCGGTTGGGCGGTAGGCGCTTTTTCTCACCGGCCGGCAAGCCGGGTCGGAACGGTAGTCCGGGACCTGGAGCGAGAACGTCATGCTGATTTTCGGGTCCAGTAGCCTGGAGCGTATACGGCTGTCCATCTCATCCAGCAGCCTGGTAGTGGTAATGACGGTAGCCAGCCTGGCATTGTAGCGGTAGTTTATTACCTGATAGAGTTTTTCCTGTGCCCACGGCGTGGTGGTTTGTTCTCCGAAATCATCCAGAACCAGGAAGGGGGCTGTTTTTACCTTTTCGAAAAGCTGGTCATAGGAAACGCGGCTTTCGGGGCTGAAGGCCGAGCGCAGATGGTCTATGAATTCCGGGACGACAATGAAAACCGCCTGTTTGT
>ENA-ORXD01002966-ORXD01002966.1-sediment-metagenome-genome-assembly--contig:-NODE-2966-length-10406-cov-3.636557_pt1 | contig 10406 bp, 8 predicted proteins | sample MGYA00237862_ERZ511471 | MGnify/ENA metagenome assembly ERZ511471 | reverse complement strand
AACCGAGCCAATTCGCCTACTACCCTTCTGCTTTCGCGCATACGCTCGAGACCACCAGCGGCGAACCCGCCAACTACCTGATGCTGAGGTGGGTCAATCCGAAGAAACCGCGGCGATTGAATGAGTGCTCTTTTGCCGTATATGACACCACAGTGCGCGCACAGACCGCGCCTGGGTATCGCTCACATCTGCTGCTCAGGGAGCCCACGGGATTTCTCGAGACACTTAGATGTCACGTGTCTTTGCTTGACGCGGGCTGCGGATATGAGCCGCACGTGGATGCGCACAACGTCGCGATTGTTGTGTTGGAGGGCGAGGTAGAGACACTGGGCCGGAGGGTGGTTCCCCACGGCGTCATTCTGTACCCGGCAGGAGTGTCTCATGGGATGCTCAATCCCGGACCACAGGCAGCCAGATACCTGGTTGTTGAATTTCACGGACTCAAAATACGCGCGGCCGAGAGGATGCTTTTCTTGCTCCGGCGTCGCCTTGGCGCGTTTCTCCGACTGGTCTGGGTGGCACTCGGAACCTGAACCAAGGCGGTGTGACATCAGGGCGAGGCAAAGGCAATTGATGAGCTGAACAAACGCCTAGCCGAGAAACTCACCTCGATCAACCAATACAGTTGCGCAGATCGAAAGGGCCGGTCGCGAAAACTGTCTAGCCGAGCAGATCGAGTAGCTGCGACCGAGGTCCGCTTCACTGGGGTCGGTACACTGATGCCGCAGGACCTTTGCGACGGCGCTTCCCTCATGACCGCGAGAGCGCGCGGACCCGCGCCATCTGGGCTGCGCTATTTCCACTGCATGTCCACCCGACCCGCTATACTATGACGCAGCCTTTGCTCGCCGGCAAAGGAGCTAGTTTCGGTCGTGAGTCCAAGGAGGGGTTCATGGAGAACGAGCACAGCAAGCGCCAACCTGCAGAAGAGTCGTCGTCAACCCTGAGGAAGCCGGTAAGCCGTCGCGAATTCTTACGTATGGCCGGGATTGCCGGGGCCGGGATCACTCTCGCCGGCGGGCTGGGTGGCCTCATGGCCGCGTGTGGTGAGGAAGAGGCTACTACCACCACCACAGCTGGGGCCCAGACCACTACCACAGCGGCTCAGACGACCACGACAGGCGCAGCCCAAACCACCACGACGGTGAAACCGGCCGCCAAGGTCCTCAAAGTCGGCTGCGTGATGCCGTTCAGCGGCCCGTATGGGGGCTACGGCATAGCTATGAAGCCGGGCGTCCAGGCCTACGCCGATCTCCTGAACGAAGGCGGCGGCGTCGCAATCGGGAGCGACACCTACACGGTCGAGATGCGCTTCCCGGATGACGCCGGGGATCCGAAGCGTACGCCGCAGGTGGCTCAGGAACTGATTGACTGGGGCGCGGTGGGCAACGTCGGTTCCTTCACTCAGTTCGGTGCCTTCGCGGAACTTCTTACACCTCAGAAGATGTTCCACGTGGGGCAGATCGCTTCCAGCATCGATCTCAAGAAATGTCCGTACGTCATCGGGGCTCAGTGCGAGTGGGGCCCGGCCATGTACCTGTTCGAGCTCGCGTGCCGGATCACCAATTCGACGAAGATGGGCATCATCTGCTACGACTGGCAGAAGATCCAGCACGATAAGATCATTGAGCAGTTGAGGAATGGACAGGATGGGACCAATCCGGACAACCCATTCTTCACAAAAGAGCTGGAGATCGCGGCCTACGAGGTCATGACTTCCGGCAACCAAGACTTTGGGGCGCCGCTATCAAAATTCAAAGATGCGGGAGTACAGCTCATCGGCTGCTCGCTTGGGCCTGGTGACTACGCGCTTCTGGCCAAGCAGGCCGGTAACCTGGGGTACGAATTCAACTTCGAGACGGGCGGCACCGCCACCGATCTGAAAGAGTTCATTGCCACAGGTGGGTAAGACAACGTTCAGGGCATGATGTGTGCGTCCCCCATTCCCTGGATGTTCAAGAACTCGCAGGTCGATCAAGAGTTGCAGGACATGGCGAAGGCCATTACCGACAAGGTGCAGGCGGGGAACGGTCTGCCTTGGAACCAGCAGTATCTGGGAATCTTCGAGTGGGGCGTCAACGGCCTTCGCATTCTCCTTGACTTCATGATGCAGGCGGGCACCACGGACGCCGACGCAGTGATGGAAAAAGTCATCGGTGGCACGGTTCACGACTTCACGGGCGTCTGCAAGATGGGCGGCACCCGTGCCTGGGGCGACACCGCGCGCATCAAGGCCTCAAACGTCATGCTGACCAAGGTAGTCGGGGACACCTGGGATTACGCCGGTGACCTCAGTATGCCGGCTGAGTGGTAGCAGAGTCTTTCAACGTTCGAGCCTGAAATGGGGCCGGCATAGTGCCGGCCCCACTGCTTTCTTGAGCCCCTGACTGAGCTATCCGCGCTTGACTCTCTTCGCCCGGGCCTCGCGGTTGTCGCGGCGTTAGCGCTCGGACGTAGATCGAGTGTGAGCGTGATCGACTCTGGGTATGTTCGCGGTGTACCCCGTCGAGCCGGCAATTAGCGCCGGGTCCAGGTGTCGGGCGCAGGGCAGTAACTCAGCTGGTAGAGTGCCGGTCTCCAAAGCCGGTGGCCGGAGGTTCGAGCCCTCCCTGCCCTGCCGGTCCACGATAGCGACTCCGAGCATCGAAAGCAGAGGCGACAATGGCATTGCGGACGTCCGAAGAGTATCTGAAGGCGCTGAATGACGGTCGTGAAGTCTACTACCAGGGGCGCCGTGTTCCCAATGTGGTCGACGACCCAGGCCTCGGTGTAGCGGCCCGCCACGCATCGCTCGATTTCGAGCTTGCCGAGAGGCCCCAGTACAGGGAGCTGGCTACCGCTCAAGAGGATGGCGAAATCCACTCCGCGTACTACCGTATTCCGCGTTCCGCGGACGATCTCAGGATGCGGTCCCGATTGATCGAAGCGGGAACCCGCGAGGGAGATACGCTTGTCCTTTTGGTCAAAGAGATAGGCACCGACGCGCTCTTCGCTCTGATGCGGGTCTTGAAGCGGCACGACGAGCAGGCTGGGCTTGAGCGACTCGAGGACCTGTATCGAACATGCCGCGATGGGGACTTGACGCTGGCCGTGGCGCAAACAGACGTCAAGGGAGACCGGTCGAAAAGGCCGTCGCAGCAGGCAGACCCCGACCTGTACGTGCATGTCGTCGATCAATCGAGCGAAGGCATTGTCGTGCGCGGCGCCAAAGTTCACATCTCCTGCGTGCCCTACGTCGACCGGCTGATAGTCCTGCCGAGCCGCTCCATGACCGACGCCGACGGAGCCTGGTCGCTCTCCTTCACCGTGCCGGTGGCAACGAAGGGTCTCAGGCTCTATGCCTCGGATTTCCTTGGGGAATCCGAAGACGAGTCCACACATCCCGTGTCGAGCCGCCACCGGATGGTTGAAGCCCTTGTGGTCTTCGACGATGTGTTCGTTCCCTGGAGGGATGTGTTTTTCGTCGGTCGTCCAGATATCGCAAGCGACGCGGCTCTGACCTTCGTCGAATACCATCGATTCACCGCGGTTAGCTACAAGTTGCCCTACCTCGACGCCTTGGTTGGCTGCGCCTTTGCCGTCGCGGAGGCAAACGGAATATCCCGCGCCAGTCACGTTCGCGATAAGCATACGTGGCTGATTGGATATGCCGAGTCGGTGAGGGGGCTCATCGAGCTTGCCGCCCTCCGCGCCGGCCACGAGCAAGGCATCGCCTACCCCGATGTGCTGACGACCAATCTCGCCAAATGGCATTTTGCCCGGGATTTCCACGAAGCAATCGCTGCGGTCCAGGATCTTGCGGGCGGGCTCTTGGTGACCGGACCCTCGGGCGCCGATTGGGCATCCGACGACATCAAACCGGTGCTCGACAAGTATCTCGTTGGGGCATGGCCCGCAAACCGACGAATCGCAGTGCTCAATTTGATCAGCGACCTCACTTCTCGATCCTACGGGGGCTATCAGGCGGTTCTAGCCGTCCATGCCGAGGGTTCCATCGAAGCCGAAAAACTCGCAATGTATCGGGCCTACGATCCTACCGCGGCATGGGACTACGCTCTCGGGCTTGCGGGCGTGGACGAGGTATAGCCCCCGGGCATCAGCCCGATAAGCGAATCGGCTGCGTGCCCTACTGTGGATCAGCCGGGTCCCGAACGGCGTTCATGTTCAGGCTCGGCCATCGTTACTGAACTGTTACGGAATCGTGACGGAGCGCCGCTAACGTTCAGATAGAGCCCTGTGCCGAGGTCAGCCGAGTCCCGCTGGCCGTCGCCCAACGACAACGAGACACTACCGTTTTAGGAAAGGCGGCGTGATGAGGCCTAGTGAAGCGATCGGTCAAGCAGAACGACGTTACCTTCGTGCCGTCCATCATCTAGCTCGAGGCAAGGCCAAGACCAGCGTCTCGTTTTCGGATGTCCAGGAAGACCTCACCTGTTCTGATGAAGAGGCAGATCGTTGCTGTGAGTTCTGGACCCGGCGTGGCGTCGTTGAGTGGTCAGGGTTGGGACATATTTCGCTCACCCACTTGGGGCTGGCTAGGGCCAGGCGGATCATGAGTGACGGCATGTATCCTCGGCACTTGGGGCTGGCTCCAAATCAGAGCTAGGCCGGACCACTTCGTGGGTCGCTTCCTGTGACCTGCCGGCGACCTCGGCCTCAAACATACGCGTCCAGACCCGTTTCGCCTCCCTCTCGTTGAAGCCCCTGTCTCCACGGTCGTCGAGCGCCGGCTCAAGGCCACGTCTTCCTGCGCCGATAAGGCCGACATGGAAGGCCGCACTGAGAACACTGAGCATGACGCAGCCAGGCATCAGGAACCGATAGCCGTGGACGCGGGGATCTATCGCGGAATATTGGATGCCGTCAGTGATGGGGTCTACGTCACCGATTGCGACCGGAGAATCCTCTATTGGAATCCAACCGCCCAGGCCCTCACCGGCTATGAGGCGGACACGGTTCTCGGGACTCGGTGCTTTGACGACCTTCTCAAGCACGTAGACTCGGCCGGTAAGACGCTGTGCACAGACTGGCGGCGACTCTGCGCGACGGGCTCGCCCGAGAGAGTCAACTCTACCTGCGACACCGCGAGGGCCACAGAGTTCCGGTACGGGTGAGGGTTCGACCACTCTGGTCCGACTCGGGCGAAATCGTGGCCGCGGTTGAGACCTTCGACAACGTCGCCGATCACGTGGCTGCGCTGGAGGAAATCAGAGAGTTGAAGGACCTCGTCTACGTTGATTCTCTGACCGGGATCGCGAACAGGCGCTTCCTGGAGGAGACCCTCTCCATGCGCATGGATGAAGCCGCACGCTCTGGATGGGGCCTCGGCGTGGTGATGATGGATGTCGACGGATTCAAGGTTGTGAACGACAACTATGGGCACAAGACCGGAGACCGCCTTCTTCAGATGATCGCCCGCACCCTGCGGGGCGCGGCCCGGAGCTACGATATGGTGGGCCGTTGGGGGGGAGACGAATTCATGACCATCCTTCCGAATACGAACCTGAGTGACCTGGCCGCGAGTGCCGAAAGGTATCGCATGCTGGTAGGGAAATCCGGGCTCTCGGTGGGAGACCGGCGTCTCACATGTTCCGTCTCAGTTGGAGCCACGATGGTCCTGTCTCGAGAAGAGTTGTCCTCGGCGGTGGCCCGTACGGACAGTCTCCTCTACGAGAGCAAACACCGGGGCGGGAACGAGGTGACGTGCGAGAGCGGTCTGGACGTGATGCCGGAATACGACACGAGCCCGTCCCAGCGCTAGACTAGCCAGAACCTCTGTTGAGTGGCTGAAAACCGGCGCCGGCCGACCGCCTGGGAGCGGGGGGGTTACCAGGCACAATTATCCAGAGCCCGACCGCGGGCTCATCGCCGCTGTTGGAGAACGACCGGCCAATCGATCGCTCGTACGAAATGCTTGATCCCGCGTCGAGAAGGTGTGAGGCGTCGCCGACCTGAACCCTGAAAGTGCCTTCGAGGACCACCATGGTCTCTGTGCCGGTCTGACCAACAGCGAGATCATAGCTGGAGGATCCCACGCCGTATTGTCCTTGGTAGACGGATACGTTTTGCCCTCGTGTTGTCAGCCAGTGCCAGTCGACATCGCCGCTCACGCACACTCCTCCTCCGCCATCCGCTGGAAGGAGGTGGGCACCATCACTACTGGCCTCGGGTCTTTCGCATTCCTCGGCCGTCTTGAGAGTGCCGTCCATAACTGCAATGCCCGGCCAATCCGCCGCCTCCTCCAATCTCAGGAAGTAGTCGGGGGGAACGGCCAGAGCGGACGAAATCGCGATGAGGACAGGAATAGACGGAAGAGCGTCCCCTCGCTCTACCTGGCTGAGATGCGCCGCTGAGATATCGCAGAGCGCGGCCACTTCTTTGAGGGTGAGTCCGCGTACGCCGCGCGCCTGCCTTATTCGCAGGCCCAACGTCTCGGTCAGTGTCGTGACGGGAGGTTCTTCGACTATCTCTACAGTGATCCCCTCGGGGTCGAGGAACGGGCACCATTGCCAGCGGTGGGCCCCGGGCTCCGTGAGGGCACCCACGTCGAACAGAGACCGCACGCCGGCTTCCAGCAGGCGTCTTCGTGTCTCCTGTATGTCTTTGACCTTGATACCCATATGTGAGGATCCCGCAATGGCGATATGCGGCTCAGACGGCGTCGTCTTAGGTTCGATCATCTGCATGAAGTCGACTCGTGTTCCGTTCAACTCCATGATCGCGATTCGAGCCTTCACTCCCGTTTCGGCCACTTCGGGGTACTTGTCCCCAAACACAGCCACGCCGAAGTCGGCGTCCCATTGGTAGTCGCTGATCGACCGCACCTGGAAATCCAGAAGATCTCTGTAGAATTGAACCGTGCGATCGAGGTCGACGACGGTGAAGCTGAAGTGATGCAGACCAATGACCCGATTCGGCATGCCCATGAAGTTACCCTTCGACGCTGCTCATCGCTATAGCTTGCGAGATCTCGCACAAACGCGGGAGACCAATTCTATCCAAGTGAGGAGCCGGGCGCAACTCTGGCAATTCAAACACAGTTGAACTTTCAAGCGTGTAATGTTAGCCTCCAATGCAGGCTTCGTCCCGAAGCGTATCGCTTCAGCGACCGCCCGTGTGGCTGATCCCGATCCAAGAGGTGTTTCGAGTAGAGGGGAACCGACCACCGTTGCTCCCTCTACTGGCGACTGACCCGCTGAAGGACATTCCTCGAGTGGATCTTGGCAGCAAGGTGCCCCGGTCCCGAAACCCCCCTGGGGCCGGGGCGCAACACACACAACCGCGAAGGAGCAAGACCATGCTGCCTGTGACCAAAAAACCCTGGTTTGGCCCGCGCCGTTTCGGCTGGGGCTGGACTCCGATCACCTGGGAGGGATGGATTGCCACCCTCGTCGCCCTCGCAGCGATCGTGATCGCCGGGGTCGTCCTCTCTCGGACGGCACGGGCCATAACGATCATCGTTCTGGTCGGGGCCCTGATCTTGGTCTGTTACCTGACGAGCGGAGCGCCCGGTTCCACGTGCGGTCGTCGGACACGATAGGCTCGGCCCGACCTGGAGCCGGCGTAACTCGTTTCTCTACTGGGCTAGATAGCCCCCATCCACACCAAAACAACTTCCCGTTATGAACGACGCGGCGTCAGAGAGAAGGAAGGCAACGACCTCGGCGACTTCATCCGGTTGACCGAAGCGCCCAATCGGGTGGGTGGTCTCGCATGCAGCCCTGATGACCGGGTCCTCGAGCGATCTGGCCGAAAACGGGGTGATGATGAGGCCGGGGGCGACGCAATTGACTCGGATGCCCTTGGTCGCGCATTCGAGGGCGGCAGTCTTCGTGAGCCCGGTGACTCCGTGCTTCGCGGACACATAGTCGGCGGCGACGGCCATTCCTATGAACGATGTTATGGATGCCATATTCACGATACTGCCGCCACCGTTCTTGAGCATGTGGCCTATCTCGTACTTGAGACAGAGAAAGACCCCATTCAAGTCAACATTGATAACCCTCTGCCATTCCTCCAGGGGTATGCGGTCGATGCTGTTGCACTTGCTCTCGATCCCAGCATTGTTGAACGCCCCCCGCAGAGCGCCGAACTCAGCCACAGTGGCTTCAACCATGGCCTGCACGTCCGACTCGGCAGTGACGTCGGTCCTGACAAAGGCCGCTCTGCCTCCAGCCGCACGAATGTCATCAACGACCGCCTGGCCACCGGCCGCATTGATGTCGGCCAGCATCAGCGATGCGCCTCTCGCTGCCAGAAGTTTTGCCGTGGCAGCCCCAATTCCACTGCCCGCGCCTGTCACCAGATACGCCCTATCGCTGATGTCCAGCCTTTCAAAGGCCCGGTCCACTGTCGCCCCTTTCGTGTATTACTGAGAGTCTCCTGACTCGCGAACCGTTCCTTGGGAGGAGAGAGACGCCCCGCGGCAAGGTGAACGATTGCATCCATACAATAGGTACAATACAATACCCGCACGGTTTAGATCGAGATGCCGCGGCGTGTTCTGGGCAACTCTAGTGCGAGGGGTGCAGGCGTTGAAGCAACTGAAGCTCTTCATCAACAATTCTTGGGTGGATTCCTCGACGGGAGCAACAATCGTATCGAAGAACCCGTCCACGGGCGAATCAATCGCCATACTGGCCGAGGCATCCCGTCAGGACGTGGATATGGCCGTCGCAGCGGCGAAGGCCGCTTTCAACAGCGGGGTCTGGTCCGACATGGACCCGGATGAACGGGCCGATATCATGGTCAAAGCGGCTGGGATCCTTCGTCGCCGCGCCGACGAGCTTGCGGAGTGGGAGGCGAAAGATGTCGGCAAGCCGCTCACCGCGGCCAAGGGCGTCGACATTGCTATGACCATTCATGCGATGGAATACTTCGCCCATCAGTCGCGGGCCATCCACGGCGCTCAGATACCGCTCGCGGGCAACAAGCTTTTTGACTGGACGACATACCAGCCGTACGGTGTGGTGGCTGTTGTCTCCCCATGGAACTTCCCGCTGCACCTGGCTACGCGTTCTCTCTGTCCCGCGATCGCGACGGGAAACACGGTCGTTCTGAAGCCATCGTCACTCGCACCGATCACATCGGTCTTGCTGGGCGAGATCTTGGTAGAAGCCGGGGTGCCGGCGGGAGTGGTCAATGTAGTGACGGGCCCCGGCAGCTCGGTTGGTGACCAGCTTATCCGGCATCGCGATGTGAGTCTTTTGTGTCTCACCGGGTCGGTGGATGCGGGTCGCAGATTCCTCGAAGCTTCCGCTCAGTCGCCGGTCATGAAGAAGACCTTGCTGGAACTCCGTGGGAAGGGCCCCTTCATTGCCGAGGCCGATTGTGACATCGAGGGCGCTGTGAACTCCGCCTGCATGGGCTTTGCCGCCAACCAGGGAGAGATCTGCTGCGCCTCGACTAGGCTGTTCCTGCATGATGGCATCTACGACGAGTTCATGGCCAAACTGGTGAGGCGAACCAACAGTCTGAAAATGGGCGACATCATGGATCCCGCGACCCAAGTTGGCTCGTTGATCAGCCTGGACGAGCTGGAAAGGGTGAACTCGTGCGTGCAGTCGGCCGTTGCCGAAGGCGCAAGGTTGGTCTGCGGCGGGGAACGCTACCTGGAGCCGCCGTGCGACAAGGGCGCCTCCTACCGCCCCACCATCCTCGAGAGGGTGACGAACGACATGACGTGCGCCCGAGAAGAGATCTTCGGGCCCGTACTATCCGTCATTCGTTATCGCGAACTGGATGACGCGCTGAAGATGGCCAACGATAGCGCCTATGGGCTGGGCGCGACGATATGGAGCTCAGACATCCGCAAGCTGCACAAAGCCAGTCGGAAACTAGACGCCGGTATGGTGTGGATGAATACGAACCTCTGCTCTCAGATCGAAGCCCCCTTTGGAGGCAATAAGAACTCAGGCATGGGGGGCCGGGAAGACGGCCGGGTTGGCCTCATGGAGTACTTGAAAGTCAAGAACAACGTTCTCTTTGTCGGTGAGGAATACGACAACTATTTCGGGTTCACTGAGTGAAACAGCTTCATCCGCGCGGGTGGTCATCTAGCCCCGGCCAGCCGACTGTGAAAGGATGTGGTCGATTCACGAGTCGGCTCTCTCGACGTCTGGCGGGTGTGGGTGGATCGCGGAGAAGCAAGCGCGCACGACCGGGCAGCTCGAAGGTGGATTCCAGTTGCCGCACTTGCGGTGCTCTTCCTCGCGCTGCCCGTTCTGCTTGTTCTCGTTCTCCCGGGAACTGACGATCAGGCCTTCCAGTGCCGGGCTCGCATCGAGAGCCGACTCGCGCAGACTCTGGGGGGCAAACTTGAGTTTCTGCTCGTGACGGGTACCGGCGGACGGCCGCCGGCTGAAGAATTCGTTATTGCCGTAGATCATGGGTACACATCCGGACTG
>ENA-ORXD01002965-ORXD01002965.1-sediment-metagenome-genome-assembly--contig:-NODE-2965-length-10410-cov-9.667376_pt1 | contig 10410 bp, 12 predicted proteins | sample MGYA00237862_ERZ511471 | MGnify/ENA metagenome assembly ERZ511471 | reverse complement strand
CGCTCCTGTTCCTCTTTGTCGGCCGTTGGATCGATACCACGTTCAATACCGAACCCAGCTTCATGTTCGGCCTCTTCGTCCTCGCCATCTTCCTGTGCATCTGGAGACTCTACGGAGAAGCCAGACTCACCATGGAACGAGAACGAAAAGAACGAAGATAATACAGACACCCCTCCTCGACAGGGCCTCCGTCTTTCAGTAAAGCGGGGGCCCTGTCATCCCCCCATACTCCCGCTCCACGGAAACAGTTTGTCACAGACGCTCGAATATGCTACTGAATCGTGCAGCCGGGGTCTGCATCATGCATAATCAATCCACCCGCCGTCCACAGCCGATAAAGACAGCCGTCCGCATTATCTGCATGGCATCAGCCTCGCTCGCCCTCGTGTGCCTCTTCGCCCCCCACACATGGGCCTCCGAACGGGTCATCGAGCGAATCAGGTTCGAGAAGGTCTCCCTCACCGAGGAGAGGGTCTCCTTCGGACTGAGCGAATATGCCCCTCCCCTGGTCTTCGGGCTGGAGGGCGAACGGAAACGTCTGGTATGCGATTTCTACGATACGGCGCTCAAGAAGGAGATCCCCCGTTCCATCAAGACGGACGGGACTCTGGTCACGGGCATCCGGGTCGGGATTCATACGGCTCCGAAGCGGATGACCCGGGTCGTCCTCGACCTTGCGCCGGTCGACAGAGACTACGCGGTGGAACAGCATTTCTACGAAGACAACGTATTCGTCGTCACCGTCCACCTCAAATAGGCCCTGCATATCGAGCAGGGTTAGCCAAGCCGCTCGACCATCACCCGCTCGATCTCCGCCGGGGTGAGTTCCACCGGATTGTTCTTGTTCCCCGTCTTGCGGGCAATCCCGGCGCAGTCTTTCCGGGAAATCCCGTAGACATGTAAGAGGGGAATATTCAGCTTCTCAACCCACGCGTGCAGGGTCTCGACCAGACCGTCGCAGAGGGTATCCCGATCGTCGCGGCGATATCCGCGCCCCGTAAAAAGCGCCCCCACGCGGGCATATTTCTCCAGGGCCGGAGATTTCCCGCCACGTCCCCGCAGCGCCCTGACGGTCTCCTCCGTGGCCGTCCCCAGGAGCGTGCCGCAGACGACTCCATGCGGTATATCGAATACTCCCCCGATGGAAGCCGCGAGGCCGTGCACGACGCCCAGCCCAGCGTTCGCGAGACAGATCCCGGACATGAGCGAGGCGTAGGCCATCCCGGCGCGCACCGCCGTGTCGCCGGCCCCCCCGCCGCATGCCGCAAGGAGCGAATCCCCTGCGTAACCGAGGCCGCTCAGGGCGAGAGCGTCCGTTATGGGGCTTGCCTTCGTGGAGACGTAGGATTCCAAGAGCTGCGTGCAGGCATCCAGACCCGTCGCCGCCGTGACGTCCGCCGGGCAGGAGAGGGTCAACTCCGGATCGACGACGGCCAGATCGGGGATAAAGCTGTCATGGCGGATGGATCGCTTGTATCCCCCGGGTCCCACGCGGCTCAGGACGGCGTTTTTGGTCGCCTCGCTCCCCGTCCCTGAGGTCGTGGGAACCGCGATGTGCGGGAGTACCGCGCCGTCGTGCTCCCTGTCCCCGATCCCTTCGAGAAATTCGGTGACGGAGCAGTCCTGGGTCATCATCGCGGCCAGGGCCTTTCCCGCGTCAATGACGCTCCCGCCGCCGATCGACAGGACCAGGGCGACACCTTTTCCCCGCAGCCCAGCGACGGTTTCATCGATCAGCTCGGGGGAGGGTTCCCCCGACACCCGGACCCGCTCACAGGCGATTTCCGCCTCCCGTATCTGTGCCTCGATCCTTCCCCACGCGCCGCTCCGATCGAGGGACGATCCCCCCGTGACGACCAGGACCCGCTCCCCGATCTTTCGAACCTCTCCGGCAATAAGGTTTCTGGTGCCGGCCCCGAAGATGATCCGGGGGACGGAGACAAATGCAAAACCAGGTATCATCGCTTTCCCGCTTCTGTGACATGACGGCCGTCACAAAACACAACATGAAAGCCATCATGTGCATTGAAGGAATCTCTTTTGATCTTTATGGATTAACGCCGCGCTTTTTCAGTTCCATGCGGACCTCTATCCGGCGCGCCCTCAGCTCGTCAGCCGTGTACCCGGTCGAACCGGAGCTTATCCCCACGCCGGCGCCGGTGCGGCTTCCGATACTGCCGATCCCGATGCCTATCTGCGGTCCCGATTGTTTCTCCTGTTTTTCGATCTCGTCATCCAGGCGATAGAAGTAGTGCAGGAGATCGTCGTCGCTCATCTTCTGGTAATCCTCGGCGAGCAATTCCGTCGTCCTCTCCGCGCATCCGAAGACCAGACACGCAGCCGCGACCATAAGCAGCAGTATCGTCATGTTTCGTTTCATCCTCATGTCGCATTCTCCCTTTCCAATGCTGCGTAATGTCCCTGAACATTTACCACTGCGGAAAAATCAGGAACAGTGCGTCTCTTTCCCGAAGAAAAGAACGCGAGGAACACCGTTTCCCCGAATATCAGGCGGATTCCTCTATTATGCCATATCCCTCACGATATCTTTTGTTGAAGCCACTTTGGCATACGGAAATGACAATGCGGCCATAAAGGCCGCGTGGACTTCCGATGCTTGTATGACTTTGTTATTGAAGAACAGATCCATTGTCGCACAGGCATCCTCGGCAACGAAACAATTGAAGCCCAGGTCGAAGGCCGCGCGGGTAGTCGCGTCTATGCACATATGGCTCATGGCGCCGCAGATGACGAGATCGTCAATGCGCGCATTCCTCAGGGCTTCCAGCAGTGGTGTGTCGCGAAAACTGTTCGGATAATTCTTGACGACAACCGTTTCACCCGCGCGAGGGGCCACGCTGTCATGGATCTTCGCGCCATTCGTTCCGGGCAGGAAAAAGAACGCGTTCGGGGGCATAGAAATGTGCTGTACATGAATGATGGTTGATTCTGTCTTTCTGAATCCAGTCAAGAGGGTGCGGGCGTTTTCCGCGGCATCCTCAATGCCCGCAAGCTCCATGATGCCGCCGGGGAAATAATCATTCTGCAGGTCAACCATAAGAAGACATCTGTTCATATCTCCTCCTTTTCAATGCAGGAAATGGGCTGAACAGAAGACAGTATATCTGTTTCCCGGCAAAAAGAGCAAGGGGCACGGTGTTGCCTGGATATCGATATCATGGCCTCTTTTTTTTATTATGCTTCATGATTGCCGAAACGAGTTCTTTCGTGTCGAAATAAACCTCGTTTCTCCGTATCTTTCCGTCGCCGTCGAACTGGACAAAGCACACGCCCACGCATTCGACCGTTTTGGGACCGACGGGCATCGAGGCGTGCCACTTGTTCAGGAACCCGCCCTCTATCGGGATCCCCTCGACCTGGGTCCACACCCACTGGGGATTGTCCGACAAGAGCTTCTTGAAATACGCCCGCAGTTCTTCCTTTCCCTCCACGCCCTCCGGCACCGACGGGTCCAGGTACAGCGCGTCGTCGGAATAAAAGCTCAGCAATTTCTCGGGATCATTCCCCGTCCAGGCGGGGAGCCACCGCGATGCGAATTCCCTTGCCTGCTCCTTTAACATCATACTCATACTCCGTCCTCCGTATGACACCGTCCCCCGAATATGTCATATCCATTCTATCCTGTTCATCGTGATTTCATTATCCACGTCACCGGTGTTGGGGACACCCTCGGGCTCTATCAGAAGCGCCTTATACCCCTTTTCGGATGCCGGTTTGTGCTCCACCCCCTTCGGGATGACAATCATCTCTCCGGGACTTAATTCAACCACCCTCTCTCTGAAATTCATCCGCATCGTTCCGTCCAGGATTATGAAGGTCTCATCGGTATCGGCGTGACTGTGCCAGATAAACTCGCCCTTGAATTTCACGATTTTAAACTCATAATTATTCATCTTGGCTATGATCCGCACCGAATAATCTTCATCCGGAAGCCTTGAAAACTTTCCCATGAAATTAATCTTTGATGGTTCCATGTGTCTTTCCCTCATAGCGCTAAGCGCTGGTTATGTGTGTATGCTTCTGTGAAAATATTCACTGACTGTCTGCCTGACCTCCTGCAACCACCCTTTTCTCTGCTCCTCAGAGCTGACAACAATGACGTTGAACATCTTCCTGTAGAAGGTATGGACACCGCACAGACCGAAGATGCAATTTTTCCAGATGGTCTCAAGGGGATCGCCGAATACGGTCTTCTCTCTTTCCGTCTCCGTATTGGAGGTATTGAAGACAAGGGCTGCCTGCGCCTTCAACAAACCATTCGGCACCCCTTCGCCTTCGTCACCTTCAAGAAACTCATACGCCACCCCCGGGCGGATTACCCGGTCCACCCACCCCTTCAGGATCGCCGGTGGCTGACCCCACCAGTTCGGGTGAATGACAATGATCCCGTCCGCCTCTGCAATTTCGCCGCAGTGCTTTTCGATTGCAGGCGGCAACGGTGAATCGTCCGGAAGCTCCCCGGCCGGCAATATCGGGTCAAATCGTTCCCCATACAGGTCGTGGAAACAGACCGCATGCCCGTTTTGGTTCAGCGTTTCAACGACAGCAGCCGCTATGGCGTGGTTAAAACTCTCTGTATCGGGGTGGGCAAGTATTACGGATATTCTCATTTTGATCGTGTTCCCCGCACTGCTATCGCCGACGATTGATTAGATGCATTGACAGATTCCATATAGTATGATTATGCTTTAATAAAAAGGAGTTAGATTATGAAAACAACATTATTAAACGAAAAATCGATACAAGATCTCTTAGACTCCTATTTAATAGATGCTACTAACTCAGACCGCGAACAACGAAAAACGACTCTTGATACCAAGTGTGCGGTAGATTTAATAGACAGGATAACGAGTCTTGAATCCTCAATGAACAATAATGCAACTTCGAGCCAGTCATTGGCTACTAAAGTGTTTTGGCTAAATATTATCCTTGCAATTGCCACAATCGCTGGTGTTGCAATTACAATACTTCAGTTTTGTTGTTAGTCTTAACGAAATAAAGATAGCAACTCTTTATCCGTCATATGCGGGTCCTTGCCTCAGATGGAACCACCTCCCCCCACGGAAAGCAGTAAAACTGTACACCCTCAAAAATTTTTGTCAACGAGTTTCGTATAGTTGAAAATTCGCCGTCGGAATAGTGATTTCGGGGGACAGGCATGGTGTTTATCCCTGTTTGACATCGTCCGGACGCTGGTATATAGTCGGCGCCTTTCGTCCTCCCGCATGATCGGCCCGGGAGTTGTCTAAGGCCTCGAGTTGACTGCCTGAAAGGATTGGTTCGCCTTAGATGTCAAAAGAGTTTTGTGATCATGGTACTGCCGCCGCAAAAGCGGAGACAATACCGCTCGCCCGGGACCTGCACCGATGGGTCGTCTTCGGCATCATAGCCTCGATATATTTTTTCGTCTATTTTCACCGGGTCACCACATCGGTCATCGCCCCGGACCTCCTGGCGGCGTTCCGGACCGATGCCACCGCCCTGGGCTTCATGTCCTCCATGTACTTTTACGTCTACGCCTTCGAACAGCCCCTGGTCGGCTACCTGGCCGACCGCCTGGGCCCGCGGCGGGTGATCTCTCTCTGGACGCTGACGGCGGCGTTCGGGTGTGTCGTCTTCGGTCTCGCCCCCACCATCGGCTGGGCGTCCGTCGGGCGCGCCATTATCGGCTTCGGTGTCGGCGGGGTCTATGTTCCGGCCCTCAAGGCCTTCTCGCAATGGTTCGAGAAAAAAGAGTTTTCCACCATGACCGGCCTCTTTCTCGGGGCGGGGAATCTGGGCGCCCTTGTCGCGACCACTCCCCTCGTATGGATGGCGCAGGCATGCGGCTGGCGGGCAAGCTTTCATCTCATTGCCGCGATAACCCTTATGCTCGCGCTGGCGGCATTTTTTCTGACACGCGATCATACACGGGCTTCTTCACTGGCCGCTGTTGCCGGTTCATCCGAAAGCCTGTCTCCCCGGAAGGCATCTCCTTCGATTCTGTCGGTCTTGATTTCGCTGCGATTCTGGGTTTACGGATTGCTTCTCTTCGGGGTTGCCGGCACCCTCCTGACACTCCAGGGGCTCTGGGCCACCCCCTACCTCATGTCGCGATTCGGCATCGGACTCGCCCACGCCAGCAAGATCAACATGCTGATCCCCCTGGGATTCATCGCGGGGTCCCCCCTGTGGGGATGGCTCGGCAGCCGTGTCCGAAACAAGATGACGCTCCTCGTCTGTCTCCTCATTATTACGATCTCCATGTGGACAGGGTTGGTCATCAGCCGTCTCCCCGGCGGGGTCACGGGCGTCATGATCGTCATGTTTGTCATCGGCGGCGTATCCGGCGGGCTGTTCACCATCCTCTGGACGCTGGTCCGCGAATCGACCCCCGGTTCCGTCCTCGGCGCCACCATGGGTCTCCTGAACCCGTTCCCGATGCTCGGAATCGCCGTCTTTCAGGTCGTGACCGGGGCCGTCCTTGACCGGGTGGGACGGGTCAACGGCATCTATCCGCCCGAGGCCTATCAGAACGCCTTTGTCCTCTGCCTGGCCGTCACAGCCGGATGCCTCGTCATCGCCCTGGCCGCCCGGAAGAGGCTCTCCCCGGTCGGGTAACCCGTTTGCCGAACCGAGGAGACCCGGTAAACCCGGCAGTCCCGCCCTCAAAACTTTTATCAAGAGATTTCAGACAGTGAAAAATCAGCAGGCATGGCCGCCATTATTTCTTGTTGGCCAATGCCGGATACCCGCACGCGGGATAAGGAAACGCTCTCTTAAAGGTTCTTTTTCACTCCATCAATCCCCAGGCCAGCCGCGCGGTCCGCGCGGCCGCTCCCGGCTCGCCCAGCCGCTCCCGCACCGCCCGCAGATCTTCCTTCATCCGCGCCAACCGGTCGCCATTGTCGAGAAGGTCTTCGATTTCGCGGGCGATCCGCTCCCCCGTGGCGTCACCCTGGATCAGCTCGTGGACGATCCCTCTCCCCGCAATGATATTGGCCAGTCCGATATGTTCTATGTGCACCAGCATCCGACCGATAAGGTACGAGAGGGGAGATATCCTGTACACGATCACCATCGGCACCTCCAGGAGGGCCGTCTCCAGGGTTGCCGTCCCCGACGTCACGATGGCGATATCGGCCGCGCCGATCACATCATACGTGTCGTTGTCCACGACGGAGACATCGACGGAGGCCTGATCAGTGAACCCCTCCACCGCCCCGCGATCGAGGCTGGAGGACCGGGGGAGAACGAATTGAAGATCCGGGTACCTCACCAGAAGGCGTTCCGCCGCCCGGAGCATCTCGGGGAGGAGCTTCTCGACCTCGTTCGGTCGGCTCCCCGGCACCAGCGCCACGGTCCTCCTTCGGGCGTCAAGCCCGAAACGGCCAAGGGCCTCGTCCCGCGAGTATTTTCTCTTCACTACATCCAGGAGGGGGTGGCCGACGAATTCGACATCTAATCCCGCACGGTCATACAGGTCTTTCTCAAAGGGGAGGATCACGGCCATCCTGTCAACCAGCCGCGCAATGCTGAATACCCGGTTTTTCCTCCACGCCCACACCTGGGGGCTGATGTAATAGAAGACCCTGCACCCGTGCCGCTTCGCGTGTTTGGCGACATACAGGTTAAAGTCGGGATAATCGATGAGGACCACGAGATCGGGCGTATCGTCCCTGAGGGCGGCCTTGAGGAGTTTTCGCGCCCGGAGGATCACCCTCCCCCTGGGAAAGACCTCCGTCAGACCGACGACGGCCATCTCCGACGCATGAATGAGGATCTCGACACCGGCCTCTTCCATCCGGTCGCCGCCGATCCCGAAAAAACGGATGCCCGGGTCCAGCCGCAGCATCTCTCTGACCAGGTTCGACCCGTGCAGGTCCCCCGAGGCCTCTCCCGAGATGATCATCACCTTTTTCGACGCGGTCTGCATAGATCGCTACGGGACCTCGTTTATGACGTCGCAGATACGCCTGATCTCGTCCTCCCGCAGTTCCGGGAAGATGGGAAGCGAGAGCACCTCACGGGCGCATGCTTCGCTCACGGGGCACAATGCCCTTGAAGGGAGATCCCGGAATACCTCCTGCATGTGGAGGGGCAGAGGATAGTACACCGCCGACGCGATGTCGTTCCGGCCGAGCGCCTCGGCGATCCGATCCCGCGCGGCCGTCCGTATCGTGAACTGGTGGTAGACGTGGGTGCATTCATCGGCTTCGAAGGGGAGCGCGACATCCTTCCGAGTGATGCCCGCCCTGTACATCGCGGCCTTCTCCCTCCGTGCCCTGTTGAACTCATCGATCCGTGCGAGCTTGACCCGCAGGATCGCGGCCTGGAGCTCGTCGAGCCTGCTGTTGTATCCGAGCATCGAATGATAATTCCGAGCCGCGCTCCCGTGATTTCGAAGGATGCGTATGGTCCCGGCGATATCGTCACGCGGGGTGATCACCATCCCTCCGTCTCCGCAGCCGGAGAGGTTCTTGCTCGGGAAAAAGCTGAAACAGCCGCACACCCCGAAGGTACCGACCTTCTTCCCTTTATATTCGGCACCGAAGGCCTGCGCGCAGTCTTCGATAACGGCAAGGCCGCACCCGGACGCTATCTCCATGATGGGAGCCATATCGGCGGGGTGCCCGAAGAGATGAACCGGAATGATGGCCTTCGTCCTCGGCGTAACGGCCGCCTCTATCCGCTGCGGATCGATGTTGTACGTGTCGGGGCGTATGTCGACGAAAACAGGGGTGGCGCCCGCCTCGGCGATCACCTCCGCCGTCGCGAAGAAGGTGAACGGGGTCGTGATGACCTCGTCCTCCGGGCCGATCTCGAGCGCCCGAAGCGCCAGGAGAAGGGCGTCCGTCCCGTTCGCGACACCGATTCCATAGGGGAGCGAGTGGTACCGGGCGATCTCCTCTTCGAGGGCCGAGACATGGGGCCCCAGTATGAAATGCGTCGAGGTCATGACGTCCGAGACGGCGCCGTCTATCTCTTCCTTCATGTCCAGATACTGGCGCCTCAAATCAACCATGGGTATCATAACCGTACGCTCCCCTGCTGCCTAATCCGCTCCGCAATGAGAAGGGCCAGATCCAGCGCGTCCCGTCCCTCTTCCCCGGAGACGGCGGGTTTTCTTCTCGTAATCACCGCATCGACGAATTCCCTGATCTCCATCTCGAGCGGGTCGCGGTTTTCCACCTCGACATTGTTCTGTCGTATCTCCAGTTTCCCCTCGTCCGTCTTCCTGCGAGAGAAAGACGTAAGGTCACGCTGGTCGTAGTCGACCGAATGGTACCCCTCGGGACCAAAGAATCGAATCTTCTGCATCTTCTTGTTCGTCACCCTGCTTGCCGTGACGTTCGCAACGCTTCCGTTCCGGAAGGTGATCCTGGCGTTGGCGATATCGACCTTATCGGAAAGGACGGAGACACCGACGGCCTCGACGCCGCTCGGGGGGGCCTTCACAAAGTGGAGAATGATATCGAGATCGTGAATCATCAGATCCAGGACGACATCGACATCGGTCCCCCTGCTGAAAAAGGGGTGGAGGCGGTGGGACTCGATGAAGAGCGGCCTTTCGATAACCTTCTCCAGAGCGGCGATCGCGGGATTGAAGCGTTCGATAAATCCGACCTGGAGCACCGCCCCCGATTGCTCCGCGAGCCTGATCAGGTCGTCGGCCTCTTCCCTTGTGGCAGTCATCGGTTTCTCGAGCAGCACGTCGACACCCGCCTCAAGGAAGTCCTTCGCGACAGCGTAGTGCGACTCGGTTGGAACAGCGATGCTCACGGCATCGACCTTTCCGATCAGACCGCGGTGATCGGCATAGGCCTCGCACCGGTGCTCCTCGGAAGCGGTCCGGCAGTGCGCGGGATCGATATCCGCGACACCGATAACGGTGCACCCGTCGATCAGTCGATATTTCTGGAGATGATACGTGCCGAGGTGACCGACTCCCACCACGCCGACTTTTACGGAATTCATAGGGTAATCCCTCAAAACAGTGACGGTTCCTTTGTCTCAGAGACAAGAAGCTCTCTCATGGAAAGCGCTAAAAACCATACACCCTCAGAATATTTTGTCAAGGAATTAGACATCTTTGAAGATTCGTGCCTGCCCCCTGCACCGTCCTTCGTTCTCCCCCTTTTTCTCTACATTTCATTCAACGGTATTGCACGTTTCTTTTAATCATCGGGGGTGTTTCCGCGGTTCCGTGCCGTCTCCGTGTGATCCGATCGTTCAAATAGTGTTCGTACATTCAAGCGGTTATACACTATTTTGACCAGGAGTCATGCACGTGGCACGGTTATTTCATTACTAGAGGGCAAACGGCAACACTAAAACACGGTTCACACAGGAGGACAACATCATGAAACGAACACTGCAGACACTGATCATGGCAACCTTCGTGGTCCT
>ENA-ORXD01002963-ORXD01002963.1-sediment-metagenome-genome-assembly--contig:-NODE-2963-length-10412-cov-3.563716_pt1 | contig 10412 bp, 10 predicted proteins | sample MGYA00237862_ERZ511471 | MGnify/ENA metagenome assembly ERZ511471 | reverse complement strand
GAGGAAGAGCAGCGCGAAGAGGGCGGTGAAGACGACGAGCCGCGGGTTGGCGAGCGGGTCGCTGACGCTGGTCCAGATCTCGTCGGCCTTGGAGAGCGGGTCGCGGAAGGCGTCCCAGCTGTTCCAGCGCAGGAAACGGCCGAGGTAGATGCCGAAGCTGCCGAGCAGGGACACGACGACGACGAAGACCCAGCCCCCCGCGCGACCGACGACGCCGGCGACGATCTCCTGCACCAGCCGCAGCGAAGCGATGCCCAGGAGGAGCCCGGTCCACGCGAACCAGGTGAGCATCATGACGTCGTACCAGCCCGGGACGGTGTCGCCCATCGACCCCAGGTGGAGGAAGTCGGTGAGGATGTACGGCGCGTTCGGGAAGAAGAGCAGCCACACGAACGCGCTCAGGATGATGGCGACGTAACTGGCCGCGCGCCGCGTGGCGGCGAGGGCCCGGGCGAGTGCGGCGAAGCCGAGCGGCACCCACGCCAGGAAGAGGTTCCAGAGCAGGAACGAGTAGTGAGTACCGTCGGAGTAGACCATGCGCGCGCCGAGCAGGGCGACGCAGACCCCGGTGGCGCCGAGCAGCAGCGCGACGAGGGCGAGCTCGTACGGACGGCTGTGGGGTGCGGCCGGGACATCTCGCGCGGCGGCGCCGACATACGGCTCGGCGGCCCCGCCGGGTCCCTGCTGCGCCGCCACGCCGGGTCCCTGCTCCGCCGCCACGCCTCAGCCGCCGCCGATCGGGGGGAAGAGGTCGACCTCGTCGCCCGGCGCGAGCACCTGAGCCAGATCGGCGTGCACGCCGTTGACGAGGACGAGGCCGACGCGGCCGTGCAGGCCCAGAGACTCGAGCACGGCCGCCACGCTCGGCGCCTCGGCAGCCGCCAGACGCCGCTCGGCGCCGGCGCCCGGCACGGAGCGCTCGAGCCCGGCGAAGAGACGAACCACGATCCCGGTCTCGTCCATGCCCTCAGGGTACCACCGGCCCGGCGCCCGGACAGCAGGCGTGCAGGCGGCCCGGCCCCCGGACAGCGGGCGCGCACGCGGACCGCGCCCGTCCGGAGAGCGGCGGCGCAGCCGGCTGCTCCCGCACCAGGCGCTCATCCCGTTGCATCCGGCTGCCGATACAGGCGGCGACGGGCGACCCCCGGCGCTCACGGCTGCGGCCGGCCGGGCGGTGCAGCGAGAGCGGGATGACGGTGAGCGACGAGACGACACGAGCTGAGAGGCGCGGCCGGCAGACGGCAGACGAGCGCGAGGCCGCGCTGCGCACCGTCCAGGCCGACCTGCTGAGCGAGCTCGACGAGGCCGTCAACCGGCTCGAGCGGGCACGCATCGGCGAGTCGACGCGCGAGCACCTCGAGATCCTGCGCAGCCTGCTCAAGGCTCAGGTGACGGCCTACCTCGACCACTTCGTCACCCGGCGCGCCACGCTCTTCTCCCACACCTCGGTGATGTACGCCGGCGACACCGGCTCCCCCGGCGTGCTGTCGACCACTCTGCGCGGCCTGATCGAGGGCCGCACCCTCTCGGGGATGCAGGCGGCGACGCTGGCGCGCTTCATCACCGACCGCCGCACGATCGTGATCTTCGGCGACCGGGCGACGGGCAAGTCCACACTGCTCAACGCGCTCTTCGAGCTGGTCTCGCTCGACGAGCGCTTCGTCGCCGTCGAGCGCGGCCCAGACCTGCCGGCCCTCAAGGAGCGGTCGTTCTGCGTGCGCCTCGGGGTGAACGACGACACCGACCTGGAGGCGCTCTTCGCCAAGGCACGGCGCATGGCCCCCGGCCGCCTCGTCCTCGGCGAGATGCACGGTGCCGAGTGCCGTGAGTTCTTCCACCTCCTCGCCGACGACGCCCGCGTCGGGGGCATGGCCACGCTGCGCGCCGAGAGCGCGCCGCGCGCCGTCGACCTGGTGGTCGGCGCCCTCGGGAGCGACACCGAAGCGAAGCGCCTGCTCGCCGCCGTCCGCCCCGTGTTCATCCACATGCACTCCGACGAGAAGGGGCTGCCGCGTCTCGCCGCCGTGTGGAGCGTCACCGGCCTCGACGGCGACGAGCTCGCCCTCGAGGAGGCGCAGATCGCCGCGCCTGCCGACGCCGAACTCGTCGCCGAAGCCTGACCCGGCCGCACGGCCGCACCCCCCGCGAGCGGGCCGCTCGCCGGCGCCGCAGCCGTACCGCCTGCGAGGCCTCCCCCGGGGGCGCACTCCGTCAACGTCACCGCGTGACCCCGTTCGGCAACCTCTCCGTCCGCCACGCCCCGCAGTATGGTTGTGGGCATCGCGAGGGGCTGGTATCGTTCCGGTTCGCGTCGCCGCCGGGCGGCGCCGTCACCCCTGCTCCAGCAGAGAGGCTGGGGCCGCTGAGACCGGAGGAGGTGATCACCATCAACAGGTATGAGCTCATGCTCATCACCCACCCCGCGACCGAAGCCGAGCGGCAGGCCGAGATCCTCGACCGCTTCCGTGCCACGGTCGAGGCCGGCAAGGGTGCCATCATCGGTGTCGACGACTGGGGCAAGCGCAAGCTCGCCTACGAGATCAAGCACGAGACCGAGGGCGTCTACACCATCGTCACGTTCACGGCCACGCCGGAGACCCTCGCCGAGGCGGAGCGCGTGCTCGGCATCACCGACGAGGTGCTGCGCTTCATGACCACGCGCCCCAAGGCGTAAGCGCACCATCCGAGTGAAGGGAGCGATCGTGGCAGGGTCAATCAACAGCGTCGTCCTGGTGGGCAACCTCACGCGCGACGCCGAGATGCGGACGACGCCGTCGGGGCTGCCGGTGTGCAACATGCGCATCGCCGTCAACGAGCGTGCCAAGGATCCCGCGTCGGGGCAGTGGATCGACCGGCCCAACTACTTCGACGTCGATTTCTTCGGCGACCGCGCCGAGCGCATCTCGCAATGGCTGACGCGCGGCAAGCTGATCGGCGTCGAGGGCCGGCTGCGCTGGCGCGAGTGGGAGACACAAGACGGCCAGAAGCGCCAGGCCGTGTCGATCAGCGCCGGCAACATCGAGTTCATCGGCCCCCGCGAGGGCGGCGGTCCGGCCGGCGGCGGCGGTGACTACAGCCGCGCCACGGGCCCCGCGGTCGACACCGGCGGTCTCGACGCGCCGCGCGAGAGCACGGGGGACGACGACGACATCCCGTTCTGAGAGCGAGGCGCCGCGCAGCGGCGCCGCCTGAGAGGTACCACTTATGGCGACCACCACAGCACGACCGCGCCGGGCGAAGACGGCGAGCGGCGGCGCCGCGATGCGGCGCCGCCCGTGCCCCTTCTGCGAGGCCGCGATCGAGGAGGTCGACTTCAAGGACCCCGCGACCCTGCGCCGCTTCGTCACCGACAAGGGTCGCATCCGCGCGCGGCACGCCACCGGCGTCTGCCGCCGTCACCAGATGCAGGTCGCGGCCGCCGTCAAGCGAGCCCGCGAGATGGCCCTGCTCCCCCACGTCAACAGCTGAGGAGGGTATCCCTATGGAGATCATCCTGCTCCGGGACGTGCCCTCGGTCGGCGAGAAGGGCACGCTGCACACCGTGAGCAACGGCTACGCGCGCAACTTCCTGCTGCCGCGCGGGCTGGCCGAACCGGCGACCCCGGGCAAGATCGAGGAGTTCCGTCGCCGCGAAGAGGAGCGCAAGACCCGCGAGGCCCGCATGGCGCTCCGGGCCGAAGAGATCACCGCGGCGCTCAACCGCACCGTGCTGACCGTCGAGGCCAAGGCGGGCGAGGGCGGGCACCTCTTCGGGTCGGTCACCAACGCCGACATCGCCGACGCCATCAAGAGCGCGCGCGGCTACACCATCGACAAGCGCAAGGTGCTGCTCGAGGAGCCGCTCAAGCAGATCGGCTCGTTCATCGTCGACGTCGAGGTGGCCGACGGGTTCGTCGCCTCGGTCAAGACGATCGTCGTCCCCGAGGACTGAGCAGGCGCGACGGCGGCCGGGCGCTCGCGAGCGCCCGGCCGCCGTCGCCGTCTCTCGGTCCTGTCGCGAGCTGAGGTGGCCACTCCGGCTCGACACAAGCCCTCACGGGGCCCGTCGCCGCCTCATGCATCCGCCCACCGGTGGCGCCGGCCGCCGAGAGGGTCCGGCGGCGGCGCGTTGCCGTCACCGGCGGCGGTCAGGATCCACAGGTGACCGCGGGCGGCGGCGGCGATACACTTCCATCCCCGCCACCGCACGGCGGGTCGTGCCGAGCCGGAGGAGACGTGGCGGTCGAACGCATCGAACAGCTCACCCCGAACCTGCCGCCCCACAACCTCGAGGCGGAGCAATCGGTGCTGGGGGCGATGCTGGTCAACCCCAACGCCATCGCAGTGGCCGCCGAGGCGGTGGCCGTCGACGACTTCTACCGCGACGCCCACCGCCTCGTCTACGGCGCCGTCCTCACGCTCTACGACCGCGGCGAAGAGGTCGACGTCATCACGGTCAGCGCCGAGCTCGACCGCGCCGGCAAGCTCGACAAGGCCGGCGGGCGCGAGTTCGTCCACTCCCTCGCCGAGTTCGTCCCTACCGCCGCCAACGCCGGCCACTACGCGCGCATCGTCCACGAGCAGAGCGTGCTGCGCGGCATCATCCGCGCGGGCTCCGAGATCTTCGAGCTCGGCAGCCGGCACCCGGGCACCGTCCCCGAGCTGCTCGACCGCTGCGAGCAGATCGTCTTCGGCATCCACCAGCAGCGCTCCGGCGGCGACTTCCACCTGCTCAAAGACGTCATCGTCAGCAACTTCGAGAAGCTCGACGCCATGCAGCGCGACCAGGCCGTCAGCGGTGTGGCCTCGGGCTTCGAGCCCATCGACCGCCTCACCGGCGGCTTCCAGCCCACCAACCTCATCGTGCTGGCCGCCCGCCCCGGCGTCGGCAAGACCTCGCTCGCCCTCAACATCGCCCAGAACGTGGCCCAGGGCGGCGAGGCGCCGGTCGCCATCTTCAGCCTCGAGATGAGTGCCCAGGAGCTCGGCGAACGCCTCATGTGCTCGGCGGCGCGGGTGAGCTCCCACAAGGTGCGCACCGGCTCGCTCTCCGGCGACGACTACGCCAAGCTCGTGCAGGCGGCGGGCGAGCTCGAGAAGGCCGACATCTTCATCGACGAGAGCGCCGGCCTCAACATGTTCGAGCTGCGCGCCAAAGCGCGGCGCCTCAAGAGCAAGCACGACCTCAAGCTCGTCATCGTCGACTACCTGCAGCTCATGACCGGCGACGGCCGGGCCGAGAACCGCCAGCAGGAGGTCGCCGCCATCTCGCGCTCGCTCAAGCAGTTGGGCCGCGAGCTGCAGGTGCCCATCATCGCCGTCTCGCAGCTCAACCGCGCCCCCGAGGTGCGTGCCGACCGCGAACCGCAGCTCGCCGACCTGCGCGAGTCGGGCGCCATCGAGCAGGACGCCGACATGGTCATCTTCCTCTACGAAGACCCGCGCAAGGAGCAGGGACCGCAGTCCAAGGGCGTCATCAACGTGCGCATCGCCAAGAACCGCAACGGCCCCACCGACACGATCCGCCTCGGCTGGGTCAAGGAGTACACGAAGTTCCGCGTGCTGCCGCGCTCCGACACGTACGACTACGACGACGTCGAGGTCTGAGGTGACCGCGGCGCCAGGCGCCGCCGGGCGCCCCCCGCTGCGGGTCGGCGTCGTGACCGCGCCGGAGCCCGACCCGGTCGCGCTGATCCGCACGCTCGGGCTCGAGGGCGCCGCGCCGCTCGTGCTGCTCGACTCGGCCGGCGGCGGCGCCTCGCTCGCCCGCCGGCACTACCTCGCCTGGGACCCCGTCTACCGACTCACGGTCAAGGACGGGCGGGTCGGCTTCGCGCCGGGGCCTGCCGCCGCGCGGGCGGGCGACGACGTCGCCCGGCGGCTCGCGGGGGCGGGCCCCGAGATCGAGGGCCTCGAGCCGTTCGCCGCGGTCCGCGCCGCGGCGCGCCTGGCCGTCGAGCTCACGTCCGCCGCCCGCGGCGAGGTCGGCGGCCAGACCGGTGACGTCGTCGCCGGCGCCGGACCGCCCGGCGGCGACGCCGGCGGCGCCCCGCCCGACGGCGAGGGCGGCGGCGACGCAGTGGCCGACGACCTCCCCGAGCTCGCCGCCCTCGTCGGCCTCGTCTCCTACGACGCGGCCCGCTACCTCGAGCGTCTCCCCGACTCCAACCGCGACGACCTGGGGCTGCCCGACATCGACCTCTTCCTCCCCGGGGTCCTGCTCCGTCACGAGCTCGACACCGGCACGGCGGTGGTGGTCGAGCGATGGCCGGCGGAGGCCGGCTGGAGCGACCGCGTCGCCTCGGCCCTCGCCGCCGGCGGGGCGTCCCCCGGGCCGGTCTACGGCGACGACCTGCCGGTCTTCGACTCCAACTTCAGCCGCCGCGACTACCAGGCCGTGGTCGCCCGCACCCGCGAGTACGTCTTCGCCGGCGACATCTTCCAGGCCAACGTGTCGCAGCGCCTCGACGTCTGCTACACGCTCCCCAGCCTGCACCTCTACGCGACGTTGCGCGCGGTCAACCCGTCGCCGTTCGCGGGGTATCTCCACATGGGCGACTACGAGCTCATCTCGTCGTCGCCCGAGCGCCTCGTCGCCCTGCGACCCGACGGCTGGGCAGAGACGCGGCCGATCGCCGGCACGCGGCCGCGCGGGGGCTCGACGGGCGAGCACAGCCAGCAGGCGGCGGCCGGGGGGGTCATCGGCGTCGCCCCCGGCCGCGACGACGACGAGCTCGCCGGAGAGCTCAACCTCGACCCCAAGGAGCGTGCCGAGCACGTCATGCTCGTCGACCTCGAGCGCAACGACCTGGGCAAGGTCTGCGAGTACGGCACGGTGCGCGTCTCCGAGCTGATGGTCAACGAGTACTACTCGCACGTGATCCATATCGTGAGCAACGTGCGCGGGCGGCTGCGGCCGGAGAAAGACGGCGTCGACCTGCTGGCGGCGATGTTCCCCGGCGGGACCATCACCGGCTGCCCCAAGGTCCGCTGCATGGAGATCATCGACGAGCTCGAGACCGTCCGTCGCGGGCCGTACACGGGGTCGTTCGGCTGGCTCGCCCTCGACGCCCTCGACATGAACATCATCATCCGCACCCTGGTGCGCGTCGGCGACCGCCTCTACCTGCAGGTAGGCGGCGGCATCGTCGCCGACTCGGTCCCCGGCAACGAGTACTTCGAGACTCTCCACAAGGCGACCGGCATGCTGCGCGCCGTGGCGGCCAGCATCGCCGAGCGGCCCGGGCCGGGACCGGCCTGAGCGCCGTAGAGCCTGGGCGACGGCCACCGAACCCGACCTCGCCGGGGCGGCAGTCTCCGTGCCCAGCGTCGCCGCGACCGCCCGGGGTGAGCCGCACCCGACGACGCGATAGACTCCGGTCATGACCAGCGTGATGCTCGACGGTGTGCTGACCGAGGCAGACGAGGCGGTCGTACCCGCCCGCGACCGTGGCTTCACGCACGGGCTCGGGCTCTACGAGACGCTCAAGCTCGTCGACGGCGCCCCGGTGTTCTTCGACGAGCACGCAGACCGCCTCGAACGGGGCGTCGCGGAGCTCGGCCTCGAGCCGCGCTTCGGCCGCGCCGAGCTGGCCGCGCAGATCTGCCGCCTGGCGACGGCCAACGGCGCGCCCAACGCCTGCCGCGTGCTGCTCACGGCGGGGCCGCCCGACGGCCCGCCGACGCTCCTCATCGAGGCCGACCTGCGGCGCTTCGCCGCGCCCCCGCTCGATGTCATCACCTTCGAAGGGGTGCGCGTCAGCGCCCAGCTCAAGGCGATGACCGTGATGCAGTCGTACCTCGCGCAGCGCGCCGCCCGGCAGGCCGGCGTGCACGACGCGATCCTCGTCGACGAGCAGGGGCGCATCTTCGAGGGCGCGACCTCCAACATGTTCCTCGTGCGCGGCGGCGGCCTCGTGACGCCTCCGGCCGAGGGCGCGATCCTGCCCGGCGTGCTGCGCGCCAGGATCGAGCAGCTCGCCACTGCCGACGGCGTGCCGGTCGTCGAGGCCTACGCCCGGGTCGCGGAGCTGCGCCCCGATGACGGCATGCTGCTCACGAGCAGCGTGCGCGGCATCGTCGCCGTGGGCAGGGTCGACGACCATGAGCTGTGCGTCGACGGGGCGCTGGTCGAGCGGCTCCGGGCGCTGCTCGAAGCCGCCGAGGCGGCGAGCGTCGACTCCTTCCGCCGCCGCTATCGGGCGGCGTTCGCCTCCCGATAGCAGACCCGCCCGGCAGGGCCGGCGTCTGCGCCGCGTTTCTCCGGCAGTTCACCGGGAAGGACTGCGTCATGCAGCGCGCGACGCTCCTTGCACTCACGGCTATGGCGACCGCGGCTCTGATCGTGGTCGTCGCGGCGACGTGGCCGCGGCAGAACGATGGGGAGGCCGACCACGAGGCCCCCGCATCCACGGCCTCGGCCGGCCCGCCCGCGGTCGCCCTCGAGGTGGTCGCCGACGGGCTTGCGCAGCCCATCTACGTGGGCGCACCGCCCGGCGACGACCGCCTGTTCATCGTCGAGCGCGCCGGCCTCGTCCTGGTGCACGAGGAGGGCGACCTGCGGCTGCAGCCTTTCCTCGACCTCCGCGACCGGGTGACCACCGACGGCGAGCGCGGCCTCTTCGCCCTCGCCTTTCACCCGGACTTCGTCACGAACGGCCGGTTCTACGTGAACCACACGGACATCGCCGGTGCCACACGCGTCGTCGAGTACCGGGCGACGGACGACGGCGAAGCAGCCGACCCGGCCACCGCCGAGGTGCTGCTCACAGTGGAGCAGCCGTACGCGAACCACAACGGAGGTCAGGTCCAGGTGGGACCGGACGGTCTCCTGTACGTAGGCATGGGTGACGGCGGCGGCGCCGGCGACCCCGACGACAACGCCCAGGACGACGGAAGCCACCACGGCAAACTACTGCGCACCGCTCTCGACACCTCGTCGCCTGACTGGCAGCACTTCGCCAAGGGGCTGCGCAACCCCTGGCGCTTCTCGTTCGACCGCGTCACCGGCGAGCTCTGGGTCGCGGACGTCGGCCAGAACGCGGTCGAGGAGGTCAACCGGCTGCCGGCCGGCCGCGAGCCGCAGCTCAACTTCGGCTGGCCGGCCTACGAGGGGTCTTCGCCGTATCGCGAGGAGGTCGCCGAGGATCTCGAACGCGAGGCGCTCGAGTGGCCGGTGATCGAGTACACGCACGACGAGGGGCGCTCGGTCACCGGCGGCTACGTCTATCGCGGCGAAGCCATCCCCGAGCTCCGCGGCTGGTACGTCTTCGGGGATTACGTCTCGGGGCGTGTGTGGGCTTTCGCCGCCGCACGCGGCGAGCGCAATCATAGCGGCGAGATCCACCGGCGTCTGTAGTTCGACCGTGAGCCCAAGTACGAAATCCCGCAACCACGCGGGAAGAGTATCGATCGGGAAGTCCGGCCGCGGGTATTCATCAAATGGCACCGGCGTTGTGTGGCCCGGGGCGGTGGGTTTTTGCGGGGCATCCGAATTTTGGTATTTATAGTCCTGACTTTCCAAAGGTTCTGAAATATTTTCAAAACTTTTGTCCTCAGAGGGAGAAAAAATCGTACTAATAATACTAATATTATTATTTGCAGTATTATTAGATTCAGGACTTTTTTTCAAACCATAATTTGCCTTAAGATAATCATCATCCTCTTTTATCCATGGCCTCCGTATGGGTGATTCGGACAGGTCGAGACCCGCCGCACGCTCGAAATCAGCGGTCGCATTGGCACGGTCCCCGCTTCGCCGCAAGAAAGAACCACGCACGATACAGGCCAGAGCAGATTGCGGATTGACCCTGACGGCCTCCTCAAACCAGTAGTTGGGCGGCTGGTTGACTTCCGCCGGATGCTCCGCGGCCAGTAGCCCCATGACTTCATAGGCCGTCACGTGATCCGGATGATCGTGGATCAGACTCGCGAGCGTCTGCTGCGCCTGTGGAAAATCCCTCTGCTGAATCAAGGCCACGCCCAGATATTGCCGGACGGTCGGATCGTCGTAGCTCTCCAGGAACTGTCTCGCCTTCAGTTCCGCTTCGCCGGGACTTCCGCTCAGATAGATGGCGATCAGCCTCTTGGCGGCCTCGACATTGCCTGCATCCAGCCGGAGCACCGTGGAATAGGCGGCGATCGCTTGCTGGATGCTGCTCGACGTACTGGGCCTGATCTTCTCCTGGGCTTGGCCATATTTGAGCAGTTGGACAGTGTCGTCACCATTGATGGTCAGATAGCGGCCGATCTGCTTGGCTGCCTCCTCCCAATTTTGTTCGGCAAACGCCTGTTCGCCCAGAGGAAGGGCCTCCTCCGCAAGAGTGCTCCGCTGCCACTTGTGCAGGGATAGAGCCGCCGCGGCCAGAACCACCACACCCACCACCAGCACGATTGCCAAGGTCCAATTGAAGTATCGCTGCGCCATCCGATGT
>ENA-ORXD01002962-ORXD01002962.1-sediment-metagenome-genome-assembly--contig:-NODE-2962-length-10416-cov-3.272367_pt1 | contig 10416 bp, 10 predicted proteins | sample MGYA00237862_ERZ511471 | MGnify/ENA metagenome assembly ERZ511471 | reverse complement strand
TGTGTCCCGGTAGGGTAGTGGACATCCTAGAAGCCTGCGGAGCTTTTGACCCGGGTTCAAATCCCGGCCGGGGCGTTCCGACCAACTTTACAAATGCCTTTGTTCTAAACACGCCCTCTAAGGGCGTGTTTTTCCTTAAAATTCTGAAGGTCGAGATCGACATTCTGCCCGCGCACACAGTATGTTTGTATGTATCTTTCTGAAAAATAAGTGTTTTCCTCTGTTGGTTTTGGCCGGGTGATCGGCACGCTGTCAAGAGGGCAGGCCCCCGACATCGCCCCCTGCCCGGGCAAGACGCCCCACCAACCCGTCGATTGCCTGGGTCGCCCCGTTCGTATGGGTTCGCAGGATGAGGATCCGGAACGAGACGCCAAGCATTTTAACAGTCTCAGGATCCCGCGGCACCACCAGGGCATTCCCAAAGAGGGCTGGCACCGGCAAGGGGCGAGGTATTTTCCCCGTCTCATAGGCGTGCTGCGACCTGCGGGCGAATACCCCGAGGGCATCCATCACATACTCCTGCTGGATCTTGCTCAGTCTGAGACAGATCGGATCTGGCGCTACATTCTCCATAGTTATATATAGTGTATTTCAATAGCAATATATTTTCCGATAATTACCCGGGGCGGGGCCGATGGTGGATCGGTCAGGTCAAAATACCTCTCCAAAAAATACGCACAAATCAACCCATTTAAATCAATTCTGAGAGGGGCATATTTCACGGCAATGTCAATCATCATCCACATAGAAAAATCGCCTCAGTTTGAAGGGAGAGAGGCGCAGTTTTGATCGTGGGCTATGAGAGGGGCACACGATCCCCACGATATCGCCTTTCGAGGGCACAGTTGTCGTTTTACCTATAATGACAACAAAGCAGGGGTGCCGAGGGGTCTCCGGGACCAGTTTTGACCCCATGATCTGACCGCATCGGGCTCCGATAGAAAACGACAACTGTCGTCATATGATAGGATGACAGTTGGAGGGTTTCGAGGTTGCATGTGCAGGTGTGAAGCGAGAGAGGGGGGAGAGGCTCGTATCTCTGTCACCTCTCTTGCGGCGACAGGGATGACAGGGGTATGTGATGGAGAGGGCACCCTATGACAGACACAGGTTCAGACCTGCATGTGCAGATCGGAACTCGTTAATCTGTCTTTCTTTCTCGAAAACACTGGCGCAGGGGGCAGTTTACCGCGCACCCTGCGAGGAGATATTGGAGCGTTTGTTCCCCTTCTGAAAATCGGGTCTCTGCGCGCCTTCGTTCGGTGGCGAACGGGAGTGGTGCGGCCCGATGATCGACCACGAACGGCGGTCAATTTGGGGTAATTTCATACATACATACAAACATACAAACTGCATTTTTCGGGCTTTTTTTCTAAATCGGAGCGTTGTATGTATGTATTTTTTAAATTATATCAGAAACGTTTATATATTGAACTACCGCACGTTCAACTGTGCAGCCGGGTTCACACGGAACCCGCGGCTGACAGGAGTGCCGAAATGCCTAAATTTAAAATCAGGGACCAGAACGACGTCAAAATCCTCGCCGTGCTGGACGCGGCGGGCGGGGGCCACGCGGGGACCGTACGCCGATCAGGGGCGACGAATTTAACCGGATCGACGATCAGCCACCGGCTGAGATCGTTGCAGATTCGTGGGCTGCTGGCAGAAAAAACCATCTGTGATCGGCTCGTTTTCGTCGTGACGCCCGCAGGCAGGGCAGCGATTAGGGAATCGACTGAATCTGCACGTGCAGAATCCGCGGGGGGATCAGCGTGACCGTCCAGAAAATCCGCAGGGATATTTACGACAGGCTGCCCGTCCTGCACCGGGAAACAGTTAATTTGCTGGTAGCAGTCGGCAAATGGGTTATCATCGAAAACGAGTCTGAAAATGGGCTGAACGCCACGGTTGGCCCCCGGCGTTCAGCTTCAACACTTGCGCCAAATCGCGGCAACAACCACAGGGGCGTGTCACCGTGATTAGTGGTTTCCCCTCCCAGTATATACGTGTGACGATCCCGGCACGGCCCCCCACCGTCACGGCGACCGAAAAAATTGTCGTCGTGACATTTCAGGGAATCGGGACGTTTTTTGCGCCGAGCGCTGAAATCCGCAGACTGATTCGCGGGGAACGGACAGATCTGGCCCTGCACCCGCTACCGGGGGCGTCAACGTGACCCTGACGGTCGTTCCCGCGGGCCGGGCCGTCCTGGTCGTCGGCGGTCCGGGGTGGGCTGCCCTGGCTACCCTGAACGGGGCAGGGCTGCCCTGGATACCTGAAATCCAGCGCGCCCTAACTCAGGAATCGGCGCTCCGGCGGGAACCCGCGGGCGGGGGATCCCGGGAGTGGTTGGTTCTCCAGGTTGCCCCGCCGCTGGCGGAAACCCTGAATCCTGTGTCCGGGATCCAGATCGTTCCCGAGGGGCAGCAGATCGACGTTACGGCGGAGATCGCCAACGAATGGTCTGGATTTGCCCGGACCGGCAGGCCCGTCCCTGCCGCCCCGATCAGGCAGGACACCCTGCAATCGTTCTGCCGGTTTCTGACCGAAAACGTCCCGGCAGGGGAACCGAGATTGGAACCCGACCCCGCGGCAGCAGACCCCGGGCCGGAACCTGATCAGGGGGACCTGGAACCGCTCCGCCCGCTGTTCGACGCTGGCGTGATCGGGACTGCCCCAGTTGCGGATCTGATCGGAGCACTCAGAATTATCGCCAACGGCAATCCACACGTCCACCTGCCTGACGATATTGAGGATTTGGACGAGGACGAGGTGCGCGATATCCTCCTAACTATATCGACTGACCCGGCGGTCTGCGCAGCCGAGGTGGAACTCCGCCGGGCGGATGGGGAGCAGCGTGCGGCCGAGGAGCGGGAGCGCTCCCGCCCCATCCTCGCCACGACCGACGCCGAGATCCACGCGTTGACGGCGCGGGCCCTGGCCGTACTCCAGGCGAACAACAGCCCGCCCGAGGTTTTCGCACGCGGGGCGCAGCTGGTCCGGGTGTGCCGGGACGAGCGGGGCGACCTGTTTATTCAGGAATTGGGCGAGGCCGGGCTGACCGGCGTTTTTGACCGCCAGATCCGGTGGGTCCGGGCCGTCCGCGGCGGGGATCTTCGACCTGACAGGCCGCCGCGGGCAGTGGTACTGGACACCCTAGCCCTCCCACCGGGGGAGTGGGGCGTTCCCGCGCTGACCGGCGTCACTGCTACCCCGATATTCCACGCGGACGGTTCAATTCTGGCCGAACCCGGATACGACGAACAAACGCGGCTGTACTATTGCCCCCCTGCCGGGTTCAGGCTGGCCCCGGTCCCGGAGCAGCCCACGCCTGACGACGTACGCGCGGCGTTGGCCCTGATAACGGAGATTTTCGTGGATTTCCCGTTCGTCGATCCTGCGGACCGGGCCAACGCGTTCGGGGCACTCCTGACGGCAGTACTCCGCCCTGTTATCGACGGCCCCGTCCCCCTATATCTGGTGGACAAACCTCAGGCGGGGTCCGGGGCGGGGCTGCTGCAACGGGTGATCGGGATCGTCGCCCTTGGGCGGGAACCTGCGCTCAAAACGCTCCCCCAGGGGCTCGAAATGAGGAAAGAAATTTTCTCGTCGTTGCGAATCGGCGTCCCGATTCAGATATTCGATAATATTGAGGATCGCCTATCGAATCCCGATCTGGCCGCCGTTTTGACGGCACCAGCCTACACGGGGCGAATCCTGGGTAGGTCCGACGATATTTCGCTGGACGTGCGGACGTTCTGGATGGGGAACGGGAATAATGTTTCGATCGGCGGCGACCTAGCCCGCCGGACGTTCCGGACTAGGATTGATCCGCAGGTCGCGACGCCGTGGCAGCGGACGGAATTCACACACGCGAACCTAGGATCCTGGGTGTTGTCGAACCGCGGCAGGATTCTCGCCGCGATCTATATCCTCGCCCGGGCCTGGGTGCGGGCGGGCAGACCGACGCCGACAGTCGTGCCGCCGGTGGGCTCGTTCGAGGATTGGCGGGACGTTATCGGGGGGATTCTGGAGCGGGCAGGGGTTACTGAATTTCTGGCCAACGCCGACGCGGTTTACCTCGACGGCGACGCGGATCGGATTCAGTGGGAGACGTTTTTATCAGCCGTCTGGGACTGGACGGGCTGTAACGGATTCACTGCCGGGGCCCTGACCAGGTACCTGACCAGCGACGACGACGGGCGCTGGAAAATTATCGACGCGCTCCCTGACAGTCTGGCCGACGCACTCGGCGGGCGAAAATCGTTCGCCCGGGTTGTTGGTGGCGCGTTTGCCCGGCAAAACGGGCGGCATTTTCCAGGAGGCTGGTGTCTCCGCAGCGGTGGTACGGAGCGCCGCGCCCTAGTCTGGGTGATAACCTACAACCCTCCTGCGGGCGGCGGGGAGTTACGGAGAGTTATTGAATCCGTAACTCACCACGATCTGATCGGTGATGACACGGGGGAGCGAGCATGATCACCCCCTCCCATCCTCCTCTTCTTCCGGCCTACGTCGCCAACCCCGACCAGTGGGCGATCTGGTGCCCGTGGTGCGGGCACCTGCACTATCATGGTTGTTTGCCGGGTCATCGTGTGCCTCATTGCCTCCCCGGACTTCGGTCCATCGAGCTGCACCCCGGGGGATACATCCTCATCCCCACAGGCGAACCTCTCCCGGCTGAAGCGAAGAAACTTGACGCCATAGGGCGCAGGCGCATCCGGCGACTCCTCAATGCCAGAATCCCGAAGTGGACCGACCCACAACCCGTGCCTGTGTGGGGCCGGGAAATCACAGACCTGGATTATGCCCTCGCCCTCCTCTCCAGGTGGTACTGGGACGAGGAGAACCTCCGCGGGGAGGCGTTTACGAACATGATGATTCTGTGGGGCCGGGAACTCCCCTCCCCCTTCGAGTGGGGATCGGATGATCGGTGATGACACGGGGTTCTGTCCGACATGGGTTCAGGGGAACACGATCGATTTGATTCTGGGATAAACCCCTGACCTCCCTCTTCTTCGCAACCCTTGACAACCATCTGGAAATGCCGGAAGGTTCGATTCGCACCTGCACATGCAACTCTGATCCCTCTCATCGAGTGGTATCCCCCTCCTTCCCACCTACACCTGCGCGGATCAGTGGGCGATCCCGTACCCCTCCTGCGGATGGAGGTGAGTTACGGTGAGTTAGTGGGTGAGTTAGTGATCTCAATTTTGGGCGGCCAGATCCTCGAATAATGTCACCAAAAGATTCGGATTTGGAGCGAGTGTGAGTTAGGTGAGTTTGTTCCCATACCCACGCACGGAAGAAAATATCAGATCGTATATACGTGTATAGGTACAGTAGTGAACTAACTCACCTAACTCACCTACAAAAATCCAATATCACCATTAGGGTCTCTGATGTGGAAACGAACGCAAATGGTCCGTCAGAAAAAAGGTGAGTTAGTGAATTCGTAACTCACCACGATCTGATCGGTGATGACAAGGAGGAGTGGGCATGATCCCCCCCTCTCCTCCATCTCCCAATCGACGATGATCGTCGATTCATAATATATTAATCAGAGAATGAAATGCCATTGTCCGATGACGGTCAAACTCTGAACTTCCCTCCCCTTCACCCCCTATGACCGACCATCGGTCATTTTTAATATATTAACCAGAGAATGAAAATCCCATTCCCCCTGGAGCGATCAACTTCACACCTGCACATGCAACACTGAACCCTCCCGAAGATCATACCCTCCCGCTAATACCGGCCCCCTATATACATGCGACAAACTATATATATCTCCGGAATCCATATGGAATCTATATGGACTCCGAAGCCGAAGGCCCATTCACCTGTAAATATTGTGGCCGGGATTTCCCGTCGACGATCTCCCTGCTCAGCCACCTGAAGAACTGCAAGGTCCGCCGCCTTGACACCGGCTACCGGGTGGGAGACTACATCTTCACCGTCCGCTGGAACCCCGTCAGGAAACTGGGAAGGGGCCTCACCCACCTGGCAACCCGCGGCGATGCGGCGGCATTCACCCACGTCTGCAAATTCCTGGAAGACACCGGAGTAATCGATGACTACAGCATCGAACGGCGGGACGAATCCCCCAAGGCCCAGGCATCATCATGAGACGGGCAGGTCGGTCGCCGGGCTCGGGCGGAAAGGTATTCCCCCTTCTGCTCTGCTTCTTCGGGCTCTTCATGATCCTTGCGGTCGGCGTAATGGCACAGTCCAACGCCGCAGCCTCCATCGACGCCGACACCGCCCCGGAAAACTACGAGAACCTCAACCAGTCCATGAACATCGTCCAGCCCTTCCAGATCGGGTGGACCGGGATGATGCTCTTCGCCATGATCCTTGCCGTGATCGCCGCCCTCCTCCTCCTCACTCGGAGACTACCATGATCATCCGCACCTTTCTCCCCCTCCCCCTGATCACCCTGATCCTTGCCGCGCTGCTCCTCGCCGCCCCGGCATCTGCGGCAAACCCCATCGCCGTAACGGCAGGAGACACCTGGATCGGCTATTCCTGGAACGGCACCGGCACCTATGCCCTCTACCTTGACGGCACCCTGGCAGAGAACAACACCCCTCTGGAATACTACCTGATCTCCGACCTCCCGGCAGGAGAGCAGCATATCCTTGAGGTGAGAAACGCCACAACGGGAGACCTGATCGGCACCGCCACCGCCGCCACACTCCCGGCGGCTGGAACCATGATCTTCCTCCTCCTGATCCAGATGGCCCTCATGTATTTCGTCTTCGCCTCCCGGGATCTGTCCTTCGGGATCCTCGCCGGCGGAGCGTCCTTCGTGATCGGTGCTTATGTCCTGCTCAGTGGGGCAAGTCAGTTCTGGGCTGTCCTGATCGCTCTGCTCCTCCTGGTTCTGACCGGGTTGGCCACAATCAAGATGATCCACACCTCTCTTGTTTCAAAGCGGTGGTTCTGACCTGCGGCACGGTTCCCATTTGCATGTGCAGATCGGAACCATCCTCACCCACAATCTTGAAAGTATGTGCTTGAATGGATATTCTGCCGCATCTATGGGAGCGCACAGGAGGATCCCTTCAGGATCAAGGGGAAGGGGCCGCCACCCAGTATAACTATATTGATGCTATATAATTACAATATTATTATATAGTTTAGCAGAGAATCCCTATGTGTGAAGGAGGTGTGTGTAGATGGCGAACAATGAGGGCGGCATCGCGTCGGCCACCGGCCTGATGGGTATCCTCGTCGGGTTCCTTGTGGTCGGTGTCATCGGTGTGTATATCGGTGATCAGATGCTCACGTCCGCGTCCCTGGACGCAAACGACACGCTCTATACCTCGCAGCAGGCGATTGTCGAGACCTTTGAACTCGGCGTGACCCTCGCTAAGGTGATCATCATCGTGTCGATTGCCGCGATCATCTTCGTGATGCTGCAGAAGACGGGCCTCGTACCGAGCTTCAACCAGAAGGGCGGTGAGTACTGATACTCATCGGCCTCTGCTCCTGAACCCCCCGAACCCCTTCCGATCAGTGCCAATCCCCTGTGCGATACACCTGTTTGACCTCCATTTCCTCCAGGGGGAGGAAACAACGGGGTCTTTTTTTGACTCGCATTGAGAGAAAAGGGCCAGGACGTTAATAATAATACTATTAATACTACGAAGAATCCCGCCTGTTTTAAAAATAATAATATTATTGCTTTTCTTTCTCAATCGGCTCCAGAAGAAGCACAGTGACCCTTTTTCCAACCCACGCACGCGGAACAAACACGCGGCCCGATGAGTTCCCGGGTCGTGCTGATCGTTCGACGGTTGCAAAAGCCCTGTGAGTCACGACATATGGCTGCATTTTCATATATTGGATACTGGCAAAAGATATATAAATATATTGATACTATATTGCATTATAGTTACACTATATAGATTGGTGATAGGCATGTGGTCGGTTGAAACTAATTGCAGGGCGGTGGTGGTGGGGCTTCTCCTTCTCGCGTGCGTTGTTCAGGGCGCATCTGCCGCCACCAGTGAGGTGGTTGCCTGGGGGAGGAACGATTATGGTCAGTGCGACGTTCCATCTGATCTCTCAGGCGTCACGGCAATTGCAGGCGGGCGGTCTCACACCCTTGCCCTAAAATCTGACGGCACGGTCGTTGCCTGGGGGCGTGACAATTACGGTCAGTGCGACGTTCCATCTGATCTCTCAGGCGTCACGGCGATCTCAGGAGGGAAGTGGTACAATCTTGCCCTAAAATCTGACCACACAGTCGTTGCATGGGGCGATGACACCTGCGACCAGTGTAACGTTCCATCCGGACTCTCGGGGGTCACGGCGATCTCTGCAGGTGCGGACCACTGCCTTGCGCTGAAATCTGACGGCACGGTCGTCGCGTGGGGCGATAACTATTACGGTGAGCGTGACGTCCCATCTAATCTATCGGGCGTCACTGCCGTCTCAGCAGGTAGGGATCACTGCCTTGCGCTGAAATCTGACGGCACGGTCGTTGCTTGGGGATGGAACTATTACGGCCAGTGCGACGTTCCATCCGGGCTCTCGGACGTCATGGCGGTTGCAGGAGGGGCGTATCACTCCCTTGCGCTGAAATCTGACGGCACGGTCGTTGCTTGGGGATGGGATTATTACGGCCAGTGTGATGTTCCATCCGGGCTCTCAGATGTCGTTGTAATCTCTGCGGAGGAAAACTACAACCTTGCGCTGAAATCTGACGGCGCGGTCGTTGCTTGGGGAGATAACAGGTACGGCCAGTGTAACGTTCCATCCGGGCTCTCAGATGTCACAGCGATTGAAGCGGGGGGTTATCACGGTCTTGCGATAGGGATATATGATCCCATCACCGCCGCCTACACTTACACCCCCACCACCGGCGAAGCCCCGCTCTCCGTCACCTTCACCGACACCTCCACACAGTCCCCCACCGCCTACCTCTGGGACTTCGCCGACGGCTGGAGCAGCACCGTCCAGAACCCCTCCCACACCTTCGCCGCAGCAGGCACCTACACCGTCACCCTGGAGGTCACAAACCCCGCCGGATCCGATCAGGTCGCCCACACCATCACCGTCACCGCCCCGCAGCGCCCGCTCGCCGACTTCTCCGGCACCCCCACCACCGGCACCGCCCCGCTCACCGTCACCTTCACCGACGCCTCCAGCGAGACCGCGACCAACTGGTTCTGGGAGTTCGGCGACGGGTTCACCTCCGCGGCACAAAACCCTGCCCACACCTACATCGTCGCAGGCACCTACACCGTCGCCCTCACGGCCTTCAACCAGTACGGATCCGACACCGACACCAAGACCAACTACATCACCGTCAGCCCCGGGGCCGTCTCCTCGGCGACGATCTGCGGCATCGTCCACGACCTCTCCACCTTCGCCACCATCGACGACGCCACCGTCACGATCACCAACGCCTCCGGCTGGAGCAGCACCGATACCTCCGCATCCGGCGGCTACTACGAGTTCGAGAGCCTCACCCCCGGGGCCTACACCGTCCAGGCCACCAAACCCGGCTACGCCACCAGCACCACCTATGCGGTCCAGGCATACCCGGCGTCCGTCAGCAAACAGGACATCGCCCTCACCGTCTCCGGCGTCTCCCTGACCGGCACCTGCTACGACGCCGTGACCGGCACCGCCCTCGAAGGGGCGACCGTCACCGCCACGCAGGGCACAGCAACGGTCACATTTCAATCCACGTGCCTGCGTGAGGCACGACGTGGTGAGGGTACTGCCGGTGGAGGTGTCGGTATTTCAATCCACGTGCCTGCGTGAGGCACGACCGTCTGGGAATGGGCGGCGCTACCTACGCGATATTTCAATCCACGTGCCTGCGTGAGGCACGACCTCCTCCAATCTATCGCCGCTGACGAGGGCCTATTTCAATCCACGTGCCTGCGTGAGGCACGACCTGCGCTGCGGGCTCGGCTCAGGGGCTCCTCGTATTTCAATCCACGTGCCTGCGTGAGGCACGACACTCGTTCTTGGCGATGTGCCAGCCGAGGATCCCATTTCAATCCACGTGCCTGCGTGAGGCACGACTCTTCGCCCTGTTCGCGTCGCATATGATCCTTATTTCAATCCACGTGCCTGCGTGAGGCACGACCGTCGCTGCCCCGGTGTCCCGTCTCGCGGTTGAATTTCAATCCACGTGCCTGCGTGAGGCACGACATCCCGAGTGGGAATACGTCGTCCAGCCCGGCACATTTCAATCCACGTGCCTGCGTGAGGCACGACAGGACCAGCGCCCGCCCCTGCACCGGGAGGTGGGGATTTCAATCCACGTGCCTGCGTGAGGCACGACGACATACTCGGCCGCATTATCCACCAGTTCTGAATTTCAATCCACGTGCCTGCGTGAGGCACGACTCTACACTATATATTGGAGGACAAATATCTTTCTTGCCCCAACGC
>ENA-ORXD01002961-ORXD01002961.1-sediment-metagenome-genome-assembly--contig:-NODE-2961-length-10419-cov-3.184974_pt1 | contig 10419 bp, 11 predicted proteins | sample MGYA00237862_ERZ511471 | MGnify/ENA metagenome assembly ERZ511471 | reverse complement strand
GCGGATCAGCGCCAGGAAGACCGGCTGGCTGGCCGGATAGACGCTCAGGGAAAACCCCCCGTCGCCGGTTGATTTCCCCTCCAGGATCTCCGCCATCGCGGTGATGTTGTCGAAGGTTCCCCCGGCGCACCCCACGACGACCCCCTGATCCACCCGGAGCCTTCCCCCGGTGAGCTTCTCCCGGAGGCGAAGGGCCAGGGACGGATTCTCGATCTGTTTTTGCCCCTCCTCTTCGACCTGCCGCAGGATCTCGCGGCCGTTCCGGTTGAGCTCCGAGATCGGCCAGACCTGGCTGGGGTGGAAGGGGAGGGCAATCATCGGCTCGATCCGGTCGAGATCTACCTCGATGATCCCGTCGTACCAGCAGACCTCCGCCGGCGCGAGCTTTTGGTACGCCTCCGGGCGGCCGTGGATCCGGTACCAGTCCTCGACCCGGTCGTCCGTTTCCCAGATCGAGGAGAGGCAGGCGGTCTCGGTGGTCATCACGTCGATCCCGTTCCGGAAATCGACGGGAAGGGCCGCCACCCCCGGACCAATGAACTCCAGGACCCTGTTCTTCGCGAAGCCGTTCGCGAAGACGGACCGGATCAGGGAGAGCGCCGTGTCCTGCGGGCCCACGCCGGGCGCCGGCCGGCCCTTGAGGTAGACCGCCACGACCTCCGGAAAAGGCAGGTCGTAGGTCCGCCCCAGAAGCTGCTTGACGATCTCCGGCCCCCCCTCCCCGATCCCCATCGTCCCCAGGGCGCCGTAGCGGGTATGGCTGTCCGAGGCGAGGATCATCTGCCCGCAGCCGGCGATCGTCTCCCGCATGTACTGGTGGATGACCGCCTGGTGGGCCGGGACGAAGATGCCGCCGTACTTCCGGGCGGCGGAGAGGCCGAAGAGGTGGTCGTCTTCGTTGATCGTCCCGCCGACGGCGCAGAGGCTGTTGTGGCAGTTGGTGAGCACGTAGGGAACGGGGAATTCCCGCATCCCTCCTGTCCTGGCCGTCTGGATGATGCCGACATAGGTGATGTCGTGGGAGGCCAGGGCATCGAAACGGATTTTCAGATTTTTCGGATCCCGGGATTGGCTGTGCGCGGCCAGGATCCGGCTGGCGAGTGTGGCCGCCCGGGCCGTCTCCCGGTCGATCTTCCGGCCGGTCAGGGGAGCGAGGCCCGCCTCCGCGAGGCGTCCGTCGATCTCTCCAGGGCTCAGCCGGTCGGCATTCTCCAGGATCAAGCGACCCCGCAGGATGAAAGCCCCTCCGTCCGACAATCTCACCATCATAACGCCCTCCCTCTGTCCCGCCTTGTTCCCTCATGCTTCCGGATTGCTTCAATTGCAGATGAAATGAACCGGATTCCGCCATCGCGACGGGGATGTGCCCCGGTTCCTTTTCGGCCAGCGCCAGGCAGTCCGACAAGTGCCCTCAAAAGTCGGGATGGGCGCCCATCTCCTCCAGTTCGATCAGGACGCCGTGGGTGCTCTTCGGGTTCAGGAAGGCGATCAGGCGCCCGTCCTCTGTCTTGCGCGCCGTCTTGTTGATCAGCTCGATGCCCTGCGACTCGTAATGGCGCAGCGCCGCTTCAATATCCTCCACCCCCAGGCAGATGTGGTGGATCCCCTCTCCCCGCTTCTGAATGAATTTTGCCACCGGACTCTCCGGGTCCAGCGGCTCGACCAGTTCGATCGTGCTGCCGCCGACCGGGAAAAAGGCAATCTTCGTCTTGATCGCATCCGATTCGTAGACCTTCTCCATTGGAATCCCCAGAATGTCCCGGAAGACGCGGATCGATTCGTCGACACTCTTCACCGCCACGCCGACATGCTCTATCTTCTTGATCATGGTCATCTCTTTTTCTCCTCTCTGAAAAGCGTCTCTTACCATGGGATGGTTCCGTGTCTTTTGGCGGGCCGCAGCTCCAGCTTACCCTTGAGCCGGTCGAACGCCGCGATCAAACCGGTGCGCAACGCCTTGGGTTCGATGATCGCGCCGATCCAGCCCTCATCATCGGCTGGTGGCGATCACCCCGATGCCGGCCCCGCCCAGTCCGTTGATTTGACGCACGTCCGGACTGCCGCACATATTCAGGATCCCCTGGTCGCGAACTTCCGGATCTTCGGGCAGGTCTTTGACCATCCAATAGACCCCCTTGCTGGTCCCTCCACGCAGGATCAAGGCAGGAATCTTGACACGTTCACTCATGTTATCCTTCCTGTTCAGGATTGCCCACGCCAGACTTTTCAAACCCCCTCTCCTCCATTTCGCGGCGGTCGGGGATCCCCATCCGTCCCCCCATCCGGGTGCTGACCCGCGCGGCGGCCCAGGCCCCGAGGTCGAGGCACTTCTCCGCGTCCCAACCCCGGACGAGGCCATACGTGACCCCCGCGTGGAACACGTCCCCGCAGCCGGTGGTGTCGATCGCCTTTGCAGGATAGGCGGCCTGGTGGATGACCCGGCCATCCACCAGGGCGACATACCCCTTCGCTCCGAGGGTGACGCCGACGAAACGGCATCCCCGTCCAGAGAGGCTGCGGCAGCTCTCCAGAGGATCCTCCGCCAGGGCACGCGAGAAGGTCTCCGAGACGATGAAGCAGTCGCTCACGGGAACGAGATCGAGCATCCCCTCCCGGAGCGTTCCCGCGTCCACCAGGACGGGAACGCCCGCCTCCCTGGCCCTGCGGCAGGCGAAGAGGGATGCCTCCGGAAAAAGGCCGTCCGTGTGGAGGGCGCAGCTCCTCCGGAGGACATTCAGGTCCAGCTCCCCTGGCTGCAAAGGCATTCCGGTCGGTCTGCGCCAGAAGATCGTTCTGCGGCCGCGGCCGGACTCGCTGACGATGAAGGCGAACTGCGAGGCATGGCCCTCCCGGAGAACGATACCGCCCGTGTCGATCCCTTCCCGGCGCAGCGAATCCAGGGCGGCGGCGCCGAACGGATCGTCTCCCACCACGCCGGCCATGTAACAGGACAGCCCCCACCGGTTGAGGGCGACGAGGGCCGTGGCCGCCGGGCCCCCTCCCTGGACGATGATCTCCCCGCACTCGCATTTCACATCGGGAGGCGGATAGGCCGCGATGCTCCCGAGGTAATCGAGGGTGCACTGACCCAGGCCGAAGACGGGGGAGGTCATTTTTTGCATGGTTTGGACCCGTTCATGGTTCCGCTTGTATTTGTTGGGGTTCAATACCATAATGCCGGCGCAATGTAAAATGGAGGAGGCGCTGCCGATGGATTTCGATATCCGTTTCCCCAGGGCGCTCGAAGGCGAGGGTGCGGCGGAAGAGATCCGCCGGACGCTGGCGGACCGCCGACGGAAGCTCTGGGCCGGCGGCGTGCTGGATGTGCCGGCGATTGCGATGAGCGAACCGCTGATCAGGGCGCTCCGGGAGGCCAAGCTCCGGGGCCGGATCCGCTGCGGATTCGAATCGGTCCGGGAGAGGTTGGCGAGCGAGAGGAAGGGGATCGAACATGTCCGGGAGCGCCAGGGCACCCCGCACGGGGAGCGGGTTTCGAGATTGATCCTCTTTTCAAACGACGGCGCCGAGCGTTTTTACCGGCACGTCGAAGGGCTCATCGAGGAGCACGCCCCCCGACTGTTCGGATGCCTTCTGGAAACCGACTCCTCTGCCCTCGGACGCCTGATCGTCGGCAGAGAGTCGAGGGTCAAGCTTGTGATGGCGGAGCACAAGGAGGCGGTTGCCGCCATTCTCCGGGCGATCGCGGAGGGGAGCGCCCCGGGCTCTGTTTCCGACGGGCAGGGCGGAGCACCTCCCGCGGGGGCTTCACGGTGAGGATGGTTTTTGGATGTGGCGTTGAATTGACCGAAAGAAAAAGGCGCCCCGCGACGAAACGCGGAACGCCTTTTTCAGATGACCACCCTTGAAAGGGGGGTTATTTCTTCTTGGCTTCCGGTTTGGCCGGGGCGGCGGCCAGTTCCTTCAGGGCGGCCTCCCACTTCTCGATGACGGCCTTAAGCTCGCCCGCCTTTGCCTTCGCGCCGAGCGCATCGGCGGCGATCATCTCTTTGGCGGCTTTCAGGTTTTCCCCGAACGCCTTGGCGTCCGCATCCCAGGCGGCCTTCTGGGCCTTCATCTTCTTCTCGACCTTCTTCGCGACGGCCTCGACGCCCTTCCAGGCTTCTTCCAGCGCGGTCACAGCGGCGGTCGCTTCATCGGTCGCGGCCTTCTTGCCCGCCTCGACGGCGGCTGCCGCCTTCTCGAAGGCGGCCTTGGCCTGCTCATAGGCCGGCTTGGCCTCCTTGTACTTCTTCTCCTTCATCTGGGCCTCGGCCGACTCCCAAACCTTCTTGGCGGCATCCAGATCGGCGGCGGCGTACTTGTCCGCGCCGGCGCTCACCGCAGTATCCATCGCCGCCTGAGCGGCTTTCTGCTCGGCCTCGGGGGCTTTCGCGCAGCCGATGAAGACCAGGACCAGCGCAAGAACCATCATCAACGATACCCAGTACCTCAAACTCTTCATGTGACTCCTCCTTTGAATGGTTTTATGGTTTATGACATGGACAACCGGAATGCGGTGCTTATCTATACTTTTTTACGGCGTTGTCAAGGGTTTCTTTCATGATACAAAATTCATCCATTCCATCCATTTGCGGTGATCGGCCCGCATCGGCCAGTCGTTGTGCCCCGCTCCCGGGAGAACCCACATCCTTTTCGCGGCGGGCAGCAGGCGAAACAGCGCATGGGCGTGGCGGATCGGGACGATCTCATCGCGCTCCGCGGCGACAACCGCGATCCTCCCGCGAAACGACCGGAGATTTTCCGGGTTATCGTACCGGTCTTTCAGAAACAGGCCAACGGGAAGCCAGGGGAAATGCGTCTGGGCGACGCTGCGGAGGGTGTCCCAGGGCGTGATGAGCAGCAGCCCGCCGATCTTCAGGGAGGGATCCGCAGTGGCGCCCGCCGCAACGCCGCATCCGAGGGACTCGCCGACCAGAAAGAGCGGTTCTCCGTGCTGCTTCGATGCAATCCGGATCGTCTCCCGCGCGTCGTCCACGAAGGACTTCTCTCCCAGCGCCCCTTTCCGCGTTCCGTATCCCGGGTATTCGGCCAGGATGACCCGGTATCCCAGCTCGTTGAGCGCCGGGAGATAGTACCCCCGGTCGGCCGCCGTGCCGGCGTTCCCGTGGAAGACGATCACTGTGCCCCTCGCGGTTGCGGTTACGGCAGCGCCGCTAAAACCGCGATAGCCGTCGGGTCCTGAGGGCCAGAACCGGAGGTTCAGGGAGGACAGCTCCCCGGCGGAGGGGACGCGGCATTCCGGGTAGTAGAGGAGCCGGTCCTGCAGGTTGCAGCCGATCAGGGACATGGCGGTCACGATGAAAACGATTCCGAGGGTGGATCTGATGCCCATCGTCAGTTCGCTTCAGGTGGAGGACTTGTCCATCTCCGGGTCCGTCCGGGAAGCGGCTTCAAAAAACCTCCGGAGATACGGCTTCCGGCCGGCAACCGTCAGGTAGAGCTCGTCCGGGTATCCGAGGGCGATCACGGCATGGACCTTCTCTTCGTCCGGGATGCCGACGGAGCGCTTGATGCGGATGTCACGCACCATCGGGATGACCGCGAATCCGATCAGGCAGGAGCCGAGCCCCATGCTGTGTGCCGCGAGGAGGAGGTTCTGCGCGGCCAGGAGGGCGTCTTCCTGCGGGGTACTTGCCTCCGGCCCGGACCCCACCACGATCGCCGCCGTCGCTCCGTGGAACAGCCCGTCGGCGCCCCCGTTTGCCCATTCGGTCAGGACTTCCTTCACCGAGGGGTAGTAGTCGTGGTAATACCGGTCAAGCTCCGGCTTGCCGATGAGACTCAGCAGGCGCCGGAGCCACGCTTTTTCGGCCATCTTGTGGGTGTGCTTGAAAAACAGGGCGACCTGCTCCCCCAGGGCCAGCACCGATGCCCTGTCTGGCAGGATCGTAAAGGTCCACGCCTGGCAGTTGCCTCCCGAGGGGGCGGTGACGCCGATCTTGACGAGGTCCTCCAGCAGGCTGCGCTCGACGGGCCGATTCCGGAAGTTCCGGCAGGACCGCCGGGAGGCCATCAGGCGGACGAGTTGGGCTGTGTCGAAGGCCCCGTGGGGCAGCCAGCGGGGATCGGCCTTGAACGTTTCAAAGTGGGAAGCCTCCCGATCGAGGGCCTGGACCGCGACGGCCTCCATCGGACAGACCGCGGCGCAATGGCCGCAGGTGAGGGACCGGTTCCCGGAAACGACCGCCTTGCCCTCCCGGATGGAGAGGGTTCCGGAGGGACAGACCTCCACGCACAGGCCGCAGCCCGTGCATTTTTCCTCATCGATCACCGTGGTAACGCTCCGGTCCACCATCACTCTTCTCCCCGGTTGAGATTACATTTTCCCGTTGGGGTATCCGCGTGCGAAGAACGTCCTCTTTGTCCCTTTGGGCGAAGCTTAATGATTCCCCCTCAAATAGTCAAGATAGTACGATGCCTCGAAAACAGGCACATGCGAACAATCCAACCGTATGAGGGACACCCCTTTCCTGTTCGGATGAATATGATGACACGGAAAACGGACGGAGCCCAAAAGCGGATGGAGCAAAAATACAAGCTGCCAGGGGACCGGGAAAATCAAAGCCGGTCAAGCACAAGGAGGGAATCATCTCTCTGCTCTGATTCCAGTCGGCAGTCATCTTATCAGAATGTTATTGGCTTTTCATGGGTGTTGGAGTATAATCCACCCTTAGGAAGTCACGAAAACAGCCGCTCTCAAGAATCAAAAATCAAGGGAAAATGTCCTCCGTAAACCAGTACGTTCCGACCATTGCATGGTGCGTAAAAAAATGGAACCTGAACGGTCTGCATAAGCCGATTTGTGTTCATGGGTGTGTTGCCCTGCGTCATGCCCCATCCGGAGTTGCAGAACGCTTCCTTGCGGATTTGCGCGAGGCGGGGGAGCATGTCAAGGTGCACCCCGAAGAAATGGAGTCGATGGCTACCGTTTGGGGCATGGCAGCGACCCGCCCCTGCGCGGAATGGTCGGCGACCTTCTCAAGAAGTACCTGGATTTGATTTTCAAGGCTTGAGGGGAGAATGATGTTCAAGGACTATTTACGGGAGTCAGGCGTGGCGGTTGATCCGCTTGTGTAGAAAATTTTAACTGGAAGCTATTCACACAAAGACAGGAGGCGATATGAAGGCAAATTACCGCATCAGGTTCAGTCCGGTCACGAAGGAAATCGAAATCGAAGGATCGGAATCATTTGTGAAGACCTATTTCAACAAGCTTCAGGAGATGCTCTCCGGACCTGCCAAGGAAAAAGTGAAGGTGAGGAAGACAACCAAGGCCGCAAAGGCGGCGCCTACGGAGAAAACTGAAAAGAAGGCCAGGGCTGTCAAGGCAGCTCCGGTCAAGAGAGCCAAGAAGGCACCCCAAGCGGCACAACCAACTGTCGCAAAGAAAGCCAGAAAGACCGGAAAGAAAGCTCCCGCGGAGAAGAAGGTGACCAACATCGATGCGGTTGTGGGGCTCATTCAGGCAAACACGGAGGGAATCTCGACGGCTGAGTTGAAAAAGGAGACCGGACTTGACGAACGCCAGATCTGGAGCATCGTCAATCGTGCCTCCAAGGAAGGAAAGATCCGGAAGGTAAAACGGGGTGTGTATGGTGGAGTCCCCGCTGTAGCGGCGAGTGCAGAGGAAAAGACGGAGTAGTGTGAAGCTTTTTATGTGAATATTGAAGAGGGAGGGGAAAATGCCTACAGTCATTGTCGAAGCAGACGAGGGAAGAACCATCGAACAAAAAAGAGGGCTGGTTAAAGATATCACCGAAGCGGTCTGCAGGAATTTCAAAGTCGAACCGCAAGCGGTTACGATCCATATTCATGAAGGCAAGAAGGAAAATCGAGGGAAAGCCGGAAAACTGGCCAGCGACTGAGAAGGGAGAAAAGAACCGAGAGCCGATTCCATGAAAAACCTTTTTGCCGATATCCCCGAGAACCGGAGGGATGAGTTTATTGAAACAATTCTCAAGTCATCCACTTTTTATGTGGAAAGGATTGTTTCCCGGGGTCATTGTTCACCGGCAGGCTTCTGGTATGATCAGGACGACCATGAATGGGTGATCCTTCTGAAGGGGAGCGCCGGTTTGAGATTCGAGGGTCAAGATGACATCTTTGTACTGAATCCCGGTGATCACCTTCATATCAGTCGACACCAGAGACATCGCGTGGAGTGGACGGATCCTGAGCAGAGCACCCTATGGCTGGCTGTTCATTACAGAGATCCCGATCCATAGAGATTGATAGTCAAGATCAGGCTGCAAGGGCTTTTCTCTTTTCACATCGAGAGGTGTTTATGTCGGATCTCAAGCAATACAGAACCACCCCCCTGCACATGCGGGGCATAAACGTTGCGACCTACCGTGTGGATGATGATGCCGTCATGGTGGAGGGGGTTCTGAAGGACAATCGTCTGGTATCGACCTTCAGCTTGGCCAAAGGGGGTGCTATGAGCGAACCGGGTGTGGTGCACGACATCACGGTCCGCCTGCTCATCAGAGGCACTGCAATGCTGATCGAGGATGTGGATGTCGAAATCTCTCAAGTGCCGCGCGAGGAGTGCCGCGAGACGATCGATTCCCTCAAGCCCTTGATCGGCCACCGCATAGCACCGGGCTTTACCGAGTTCGTCAAAAAGACATTTGGCGGAAGTCGTGGTTGTGCGCATCAAAATACGCTGCTCCTGGCTCTGGCCTCCGCCGCAATTCAGGGTTTTTGGGTGCAGAAGGCCAGCGGTGGGGATTTGAACCTCCACAAGGAGAACGTCAAGATGGTCCCCCGCTTTCTCATCAACACCTGTTGGGTCTGGCGGAAAGATGGCCCGCTCCTCCAGGAGCTGGAGAAGACTCTAAAGGATCAGGCCGGGGCTTCCTGATCTCTATTGACTGCGGTAAGTCCTATTATGTGCCGTGATATGAGGTTATTTGAATGCTTGATTCGTCTTCCCTTGTTTGTCCGGCAGAATACGCTTGACATAAAAAATCCTACCGCCTATTCTCACAAAGGATCTGTGAGAAAATCCTCAGCAATATATAATGCTTAAATGGAGGTTTGCATGAAAAGAGCATGGATGTCGATCATGATTTTCGCTGGGTTCTCCCTCTTCGTTGCTCCTGTCAGCGGCATCGCGGGTCCTTTTGATCAGTTGAAGAATTTGAAAATCGATCCGAAGGCGATCATGCAGCCGAAACAAAACGTTGTGGAGTTTCAGTTCACGAACTTCAAACTGAACCCGGACTCAGGCGATGCATCCCGGGTCTGGAACCTGGATTTGAAGATCAGCCAATCGATTGCGGCGAATAACTATGTGGTAAAGACCGTCTTTCAGAACCGGGCGGGAGAGACACTCTTTTCGGGGGACGACATCGCTCTTCCGGCGGGGAATGCGGGAAAGACCTACCCGCTGACGCGCCCCTTTCAGAAGGAGCCGATTGCGGCCAGGATCGTCTTTCAAGTGTACCACCAGGTGCAGGGAAGGGTCGTGGCCTCCCAGACCTACCCGCTGGCCGCCGTTACTTCCCACGGCCTTCAGGGAGCCACGACCTCCGCGAAGCCCGCCGCGCCGCAGCGGACGACGGAGGGCCCGGTCAAACTCACCGGGAGCATGGAAGTTTCCTTTGCTTTCGATCCGATCCGCGACCCATCCGATAATAAACAGGGTTTACGCATCCAAAACAAGGGCTTCGTTCCGCTCCGGATCGAGGGCATCTCGGGGAAGGCGAAGTTTCTCGTCGGGATCGACAATGAAATCTGGATCAAATGCAATTCCCGGGAAATCCAGCCTGGGCAGGAAGTCCTCTGCGAATACACCTTTTCTTCGGGCGATTGCCCCACGCTGACCCGATTAGAGGTGGAGGCGCGGCTCAACGGGCTCACCAATCGGGGGGAGCTGAACTTTGATTCCCCCATTCGCGAGATCCGGCTGGACGGACCGGTCATCCGGCTGACCAAGGACAAGGAGATCATCTCCTGGGAGGGCAACGGGGGGGGGAAGGCGGAAGTCATCGTCCGGGGAGCCCACGTCCGACTGGGGAGCACCGTGACCCTGAGGGCCCTGGCCAGCATGGACAGCGACCGGTTTCCCGTGGTCTTTTCCGGCACGCAGCACGATGATGGAATTTACGCCTGGGTGGAGATCCTGGGAACGAAATATCTGACGAAACCGGACAAGTTCTGCTTTCATCTGACGGAGATCAGGACCTGCGACGACCTGCGGTGCGGCGGCGTGGGGGTGCTGCTCTGGGAAAACGCCTTCAACTGGAACGAGAACAACAGCCCCAGGAACACCAACTTTTTCCTGGTCAACAAGCAGTGCCAGTAAAGCGGTCCCGTTCACGGGGTCAGAGGGTGAGCGCCTTCAGCACATCGAGGGCCTTTCCCCTAGCTTGCCGGGTCGATGAAAGCGTTTAT
>ENA-ORXD01002960-ORXD01002960.1-sediment-metagenome-genome-assembly--contig:-NODE-2960-length-10423-cov-5.092016_pt1 | contig 10423 bp, 6 predicted proteins | sample MGYA00237862_ERZ511471 | MGnify/ENA metagenome assembly ERZ511471 | reverse complement strand
TCCTCCGTCACCCGCCACAGCCAGGTCCCGAGGTTGGCATAGGTGTACGACTCCGTCACCGTCTCCAGGGCCGTCCCCGTTATCGTCTTAGAAAGGAGGTTTCCGTTCGTCCTGTCGTGGCCGTACGTCTCCGTCCGGACCGCCGTCTTCCCGCCGTGGAGCTTTTCCTCCTTCTTCGCCAGATGGACAAATTTACATGTCTTCCCATTCTCGCTGGAAAGGGTGTCCGCCGCCCAGGTGTACGCCGTGGACCGCACCGTCCGCCAGGTGCCGCCCTGCTTCTCCAGGAGCACCGAAAGATAGGGCTTCCGCTTCAGATGGCCGTCCAGGCAGTGATACAGCGTCGTCTCCAGCGCCCCGTCGGGGCGGGTCTTCATCATCGTCTCGAACCCCCGGAACTCCCGGGTCTCCTTGTCAAAATATCCCCCCTGCCAGTCGTATCCCGTGGTGGCGGCGTTTCCCAGGCCGTCCTCCACCGTCACCGACGTCACCGTGTCCAGGACGAAGGGCAGATCGTGGTGCCCCTCCCCCGACGACGGTCCGTACCGGACCGAGATCCGCCCGCCGCAAGGCCCCTCGACGGTCGAAAGCAGGTCCGCCGATCCCTCCCCCTTCGCCTTCCAGGTTGTCGCATGAAGCCGGTACGTGTCGCCCTGTTTCACCGTGAACACGGCCGCGTCCATGAGACCGTCCCCGCCTGCGTCGGCGAACGACAGGGGACGGTTCCATTCCCACGTGTCCCTGTCCAGGTTTGCGTTCACCGATATCCCCGACGACGAAAAGGTCCCGTTCCCCAGGCCCGGGTGAACCTCCCATTTCCCCGAACCCGAAGCCCCGGCCTCCGCCACGAGGTCCGGCAGACCGTCACCGTTCACGTCGAGGATCCTCAAAAGCCTCGACACCCGAAGTTCCCCCGAGCGCACGAGCCCCCCGCGGCCGTCGTTCAGCCAGCTCGACACCGTGTCCGCCCCCCCGGACACGCCCGGCTCGACCCCGGCGCAGTCGGCAAGACCGTCCCCGTTCAGGTCGACCCATACGCTGTACCCCGACGTCCGGGGAAAGGTCCCCGTCTTCCAGGGACTCTCCTCGAACGCTCCCTTCCCGTCCGACCGGTACAGAAAATACTGCTGTGTCCGCCAGTGAAAGGCGACAAGGTCGTCGTACCCGTCCCCGTTCACGTCGGCGAAATGGAACGTGTAGTCCTCCTCGTAGCTGTTCAGCTCCCAGGCCTTCCAGGACCCGTACGACCCGCCCCCGATGGAAACGTACCCCTCCACGCGGATCGGCTTGTCCCCGCCCGCGAGGAACAGGTCCGTCCTTCCGTCGCCGTTGACGTCGCCGGTGAGGATCTTCTTCTCCGGGTCCGAAAGGTACCGGTCCAGGGGCAGGCAATGCCGGAACTTCCCGCCGCCCACGGACTGGTAAACCTCAGCCCTGCGCCTCTTCTCCGCGGCCTCGTCGCCGACGCCTTCCTCCCGGTACTCCCATGTCACCAGCAGATCCGAACGGCCGTCCCCGTCCGCATGGATCCAATGCACCTCCGGAGCCTCCTCCCCCCACAGGATGTTCCAGTCCATCACCGCCTCCCGGACTGCCTTGTCGAATCCGCCCGTGCCCCCGGCCCGGTAGCCGAACCGCAGTGCCGGAAGCTCCGTCGTCCCGTCCGATCCGAACCGGCGCACCCGGTTCAGCAGGGACGCCGCGCCGAAACTCCCCGTCCCGTATTCCAGGACGTACTTCGCCGCGAGCCTGCTCCCCGCGTACACCCCGATCCCCTGGAGCCGCTTGGCCGTGGACACCCGAAACCCCGTGTCATACCGCACGCGGACATCCGGACGGCCCTCCCAGGAGCACACCGCTTCCACCGTCCCCGGGCTCCCCGGCCAGGAAACGGACTGCGGGTACAACTGCCCCCCGTCCGAGAGGTAGCGCACCTCCATCCGGTTCCCGTTCGAATCCTCCACGGCGTCCAGGCACCACTTGAACACCCCCTCCGGCCCCGCCTGGCGGGAGGACGCCGACGTCCCGTAGAAATACCGCGTCCCGTCCCTGTCAATGGCTTCCCAGCCCGACCCGTCGTACCGGTACTTGACGAAGGTCTCTTCGATCTTCGCCCCGTAGCACCCGCTTCCCCAGTCGGCCTCCCGGGGCACCAGCTCCTCCAGGACGCCGGCCGACAGAACGAAGAAATCCCTCGCCCCGTAGTCCACTCCGTGTCGCGTCGACCGCTGGATCGCCCCGAGTTCCAGGGTCCACCCCACGCCCGCGGGCCCGTCGCCCCTGCGGCTGTTGTAGGAAAGAAAAAGCTTCGGCCCGATCCCGCGCCGTCCCGGCGGCGCGTAGATGGGAACCCGGTACACCGCCGCCCCCGAATTGGAGACCGTCTCCAGTTCGGGAAGGTCCTCCAGGCCCTCCCCGTCCTTGTCCTCCGGGGCATCCACGGGCGGTTTCGGATCCTCCTCCGGGTCGCCGGGGTCCTCGTCCGTTCCCTCTCCGGGGTTCTCCGCCGGGTCGGCGGTCACGACGGGCTCCCCTTCGGAACCGTCTCCGTCTTCGCCGGCGCCGGAGCCGGGACCGACCACGATCACCGACGGTCCGGAGGCATCCGGGGAACCGCCGGCCCCCTCCCCGGAATCTGCGCGGACCGTCGATGCCGCAAAGACAAACAGGAAGAAAACGCAGGCTATCAGGAAAACGGCGATGCTCCCTCGGGACCGGATGTTCATGGAACCCCCCTTTTGCGAAAGAGCTCCCCCGGGCCGCTTCCCCCTCTTTCGGGGAGGGGAGGCCCCCCTGGGAAGGGGCGGGCGGCCGGGGTGCGCCGTCCTATAGAGCAAGAGCCGTGCCCATGGTATAACTATATGACAATACAGGTGATACTCCGAAATTTTGGATACGGAAAAAGGCCCCCGATTGGCAGGGGTTCGTTGGCGGCCGCCTGCCTGCATGAACCCGGACGGCGTGAAAAGGTTGCCGTTATTGAAGATCCGGGAAGCAGGCGGGACCGGGCGGAATAATGCAACCGGTTGGCAGGAGGTGCCAACAGCGGCAGTTGCGGGCCGGCCCGTCAGGACGAAGATGGCCGGGGCAAAGGGCGTGCACGGTGTCGACCGGGGCGGGATGCCCATATATCAACCGGGGCTGAAGCCCCGGACTACATTGGTGGGACCACGGGAGACACGCGTCGAGAGAGCGAATGACAGGGCCTGTTGAACCGTCGATCCCGTTGTGTTAGCCTGAAGGGGAAACCGGCGGGAGGCATGCCGTGGCTTACGACCGTCTTTACACAAGGATTCGGTACGAGCGGTTCGATCTCTTCGTCCCCTTTCTCTGCCGGAAGTGCGGAAAACGCTGCCGGACGTATGTCCCCCGGTTCACGGAAAAGCACATCAAGGAGATCTCGGATCATCTCGGCATTCCCTTCGCCGAATGTTTCAGGCGCTGCCGGGACCGGCGCCGGCCGGGAACACCCGGAGCCTCTCCCTCATGCCCTTTCTTTTCAAAAAGGGACAGGCTCTGCGGGATCTACCCCCTCCGCCCGGATGTCTGCCGGCTCTACCCCTTCTCCTTCGGGGGCGGCGATCTTTCCTGCCCCGAATACCGGCGCCACGTGAGAATCGTCGACCGCATGACCCGGGGGGAAACGGTCCTCGACGTCCATGACCCGTCCTTCCGTCCCGTCGAGGAATTCCGGCCCGTCCCCGCGGAAGAAGCGGGGAGGATGCTCGCGAAGTTTCTCCGGGCCGCCCGTTGCGGCGACCTGCTGGGGGAATTCCTTCTTCTGAACCGTCCGGCCGCACAATCCCCGACCTTCCGGGAAAGGCCGGCTTCCATTCCGGGAATTTCTTGAATCCCTGCCGCCAATTCCGTAAGATGAAGACATGAAGCTCTTCCGGCGCCGGTACCCAGCAACGGAAATGCAACTGGAGGAAGGGGGACGGATCGCCCGCGACCACGGCCTTCCCGAAACGGCGGACAGGCTTCCCCGGGGCGTCCACTCCGTCGAACGGCGTTTTACCGTCTACCGCGCCCGGGGATACAGGGCGAACGTGGACAGCATGGATCCCAGGGGCATCCTGAAGGACGAGATGAAACGAATCAAAAGACGGTGTGCCGCCCTGGGTATCGTTCCGCTGTTCCGGGGGGACTACGTCACCTTCCATTCGTTTCCACGGCGGAACATCATCACCGTGGAAACCCTGGGGTCGTCCTTCGAGGGCGGGGTCAAGAGGCTGGAGCAGAGGGTTTGGCTGGATATTCTCGGCTACGTGAAGCTTTGACGGCTTCGGAAAAAGTCCATATGCTGCGTTGCCCTTCCCCCCTCCTCCCTGCGGCGTACCAAAAGTACGCCTCAGTCGTCGGGTCTCGGGCGCCTTGCCTCTGGAGCTTTTTCCTTTGCCGTTCGAAAAAGGGTTGCTTTGACCGTTTATGCGTACGCCGCGATTGACGGCTTCGGAAAAAGTGTTGCTCTGAACCCTCGCGATTCAGGCGCGACTGACGGCTTGGTAAAAAGTGCCGTTCTCACTCTTTACGAGTTCATCACGCTTCAAAAGGTTCGCAGGCCCCGTCGCTTAATCCTCTCTCCCGCACCGGGCGCGTGAAAAACTTCCCCGAGGCTTGACAGTGGGGAGGACCTCCCCTAAGATGGGTCTCGATTTACAAGGGGCTGTTCAAATCAATCGCGGAAGGAGCTACCCATGGCCGTTCTCGAATGGAAAAAGGAAGGAACCGTAGCCGTTCTCACCATGACAAACGGGGAAAACCGGCACAACCTGGTCTTCGTCGGAGAGATGCTGGAGGCGCTTGACGCCATCGAAAGAGACAATGAAACGACTTCCGTGGTGATCGTCTCGGGAGACGCGAAGAACTGGTCCCAGGGAATCGACCTCGCATGGCTCGCGGGACGGAAAAACAAGGGGGACCTCGATTCCATCCGGGAATTCCTTTACGGGATGAACCGGATCTTCCGGAGGATCCTCCTCTATCCCATGCCCGTCATCGCCTGCATCAACGGCCATGCCGCGGCGAACGGCGCCATCCTCTCGTGCGCCTGCGATTTCCGGTTCATGCGGGCAGACCGCGGGTTCTTCTTCTTTCCCGAGGTCAACATCAACATCCCCTTCTTCCCGGGGATGCTCGGCTTTCTCCGGAAGGCGATCCCTCCATACAAGTTCAACGAAATGGCCCTCACCGGGAACCGTTACGGAGCTGCGGACCTGGCGGCCCACAACGTTTTCGTCAAGGTGTGCAACGGAGAGGAGGAGCTGAAGGCGGAAACCATGGCCTTCGCCGCCTCCATGCAGAAGGGACGGGGTGTCTTCGGGGAGATGAAGAAACGGATGCACCGGGAGATCATCGAGACCATGGACCGGGAGGACCCGAAGATCATCGAACCGCTTTTCATCGTCATGGAATAGCCCCTCCGGTGCCGGGGAGCCAGGTTGCGCCCGGCCGGGGGCCCTCGGAAAACAAAAAAAGCCGCCGGTCCCGTCTTTCGGGAACCGGCGGCTTTCGTCGTTTCGACAGGCTTTTCTCAGGAAACGGCCCCGTCGATCCTCCGGCGGGCTTCCTCCGCCTCCTTCATCATCCGTTCCATCAGTTCGGCCACCGTGGGCTCATCCTTGAGAAGGCCCGTCACCTGGCCGACGGGGAGAACCCCTCTTTCCACGTCCCCGTCCTCGGTGGCGAGCTTGAAGATCTTGAAGGCGTTGGCCATGTAGGCAAGCTGATAGGCGTTCTTCCATCCCGACGCAAGGACCCCGAGAAACATTTTCCAGTAGGGTATGTTCATCTGGGAGGCGATGTCCTTCGAATTGACGAAGGCCCCGACGATGTCGAATCCCTTCTTCAGAGCCTTTGTCGCCCCTTCCGTTTTCATGACCCGGCAGTACAGCCCGTCGAACCGCTTGGAGTAATAGGTGTCCGTCACATCCTTATCGATGGAGAGCTTCTTGAAGTTCCCATGGAGCGGGCTCTCCTTCGTCGTCATGAGGCGGGTCCCCATGGCGATGCCCTCGGCCCCGAGGGCCAGGGCCGCCACCAGCCCCCTCCCGTCGGCGAACCCGCCGGCGGCGATGACGGGGATCTTCAGCACGTCCACCAGGCTCGGAACGAGCACCATGGAAGTCACCGACTCCCCGTGCGCCGCCGCCTCGTACCCCGTGGCGATGACGGCGTCGGTCCCGAACTCCTGGGCCCTGAGGGCGTGGCGTGCGTTGACGACCGTGGCCACCACCTTCCCGCCGTAGGCGTGGGCGGCTTTGACGATCCAGTCCCCCTTGCCCAGGGAGAAATTGATGACGGGAACCTTCTCATCCAGGAGCACCTTGGCGTTTTCCTTCGCGCCGGGGAAAAGAAGGCTGGCGTTTCCACCGAAGGGCTTGTCCGTGAGTTCCCGGATCCTCCGGACAGCCTTTCTCGTCTGGTCCGCATCGAACGGACCGGTCGCAAGAATGCCCAGCCCCCCCGCGTTGGACACGGCGGCCACCATTTCGGGAACGCTGATCCAGCTCATCCCCGAAAGAAGCACAGGATATCGAATGCCGAAAAGCTCCGTAATACGGGTTTTCATTCAGAACCTCCCTGGGTGCATCTGTTGTCCGAATGCCCCCTCTATAGCGAAGAGGCCGCGGGAATGCAAGGCCCAATAACAAAGATCGGCCTCACTCCCCAGCGGCCTCGTTCGTACCCTCATGCCCCGTGGCGGAAAAAGCACGCCTCCGTTTCCGGGCTCCGGGGTACCGCTTCGGCGCCTGTTCCCCCGGCGGTCGAGCAGGCGCCGTTTTGAAATTGTTCCGCTTGTCAGTCCCCGAAGGCGGCCCCTGTGCCGGCCGACGTGACCAGGCGGGCGTACCGTCCGAGATACCCCCCGCGGACGGGCGGCTCCCAGGGTTTCAGGGATTTTCTTCTCTTTTCCATCTCCTTCGCGGAGATTTTGAGGGCCAGATTCCTTCCGGGAATGTCGATGGCGATGGTGTCCCCCTCCCGGACCAGGGCGAGCGGTCCGCCCTCCGCGGCCTCGGGGGAGATGTGGCCGATGGCCGCCCCCCGGGTCCCGCCGCTGAAGCGGCCGTCCGTCAGAAGGGCCACCGAGGTGTCGAGCCCCATTCCCGCGATGGCGGACGTGGGACCCAGCATCTCCCGCATTCCCGGTCCGCCCTTCGGGCCCTCGTAGCGGATCACGACCACGTCGCCCGGGACGATCTCCCCGCCCAGGATCGCCTTCATGGCCTTCTCCTCGCCGTCGAAGACGCGGGCCCGGCCTTCGTTGACCATCATCTCCGGGGCCACGGCGGACTGCTTCACCACCGCCCCGTCGGGGGCGAGGTTCCCCCGGAGAACGGCGATGCCCCCTTCCCGGGAATAGGGAGCGGAAACGCTCCGGATCACTTCCCGGTCCAGGACGCGGGCACCTTTCAGCTTTTTCGAGACCGGCTCGCCCGTCACGGTCAGGCAGTCCCCGGAAATGACCCCGAGCTTCTCGATCTCCTTCATGACCGCCGTGATTCCCCCGGCCCGGTGCAGGTCCTCCAGGTGATGGGGCCCCGCGGGGCTCAGGTGGCAGAGGTTGGGGGTCTTCGCGCTCAGCTCGTTGAACAGGTCCAGGTCGAGCGTGATTCCCGCCTCCCGGGCGATGGCCGGAAGATGAAGGACCGTGTTCGTCGAGCAGCCGACGGCCATGTCCACGGCGATGGCGTTCCGGAAGGCGTCGAGGGTGGCGATGTCCCGGGGAAGGATCCCCTTTTTCACGAGGGTCATGACCGCCATGCCCGCTTTCTTGGCGAGTCTCCGCCGGGCGGCGTGAACGGCGGGGATCGTCCCGTTCCCCGGAAGGCCGAGCCCGATGGCCTCGGTGAGACAGTTCATGGAGTTGGCGGTGAACATTCCCGCGCAGGAACCGCATCCCGGACAGGCGTCATCCTCCAGGGCCCGGAGATCCTTCTCGCTGATCTTGCGGGATTTCACCTTTCCCACGCCCTCGAACACGGTGATCAGGTCCGCCGGCGCTCCGCCGACAAGGCCGGCCAGCATGGGCCCCCCGCTGACGAAAACCGTTGGAACGTTGATCCGGAGCGCCGCCATGAGCATTCCCGGAATGATCTTGTCGCAGTTCGGAATCATGACAAGCCCGTCGAAGGGGTGGGCCATGGCCATGACCTCGACGGAATCGGCGATGAGTTCCCGGCTCGCGAGGGAATACTTCATCCCCTCGTGGCCCATGGCGATGCCGTCGCAGACCCCGATGGCGGGAAACTCCACGGGGGTCCCCCCGGCCATGCGGATGCCCGCCTTCACGTCCTCGGCAAGCCGGTCCAGGTGGACGTGGCCCGGGATGATCTCGTTCGCCGAATTCACCACCCCGATGATGGGCCTCGCAAGTTCCTCGTCGGTATACCCCATGGCTTTGAACAGGGAACGGTGGGGCGCCCGCTCCAGGCCCTTCTTCATGACGTCGCTTCTCATGATTCCTCCTCGTTCAGTGGAAGTTCCGCGCTTCGATCCCGTACCGCCGGAAACATCGGACGGGGAGGGGCGGCCGGAACGAACCGGCCCGCCCTCCCCCGAAGGCTTCTATTTCTTTCGCCGCTCGGGCCGGAGTTCCCGAAGGACGGCGCCGGCCTGCCACATTTCCATGTTCCGCATTGCGGCGAGTTCCTTTTCGAGGCGTTCCCGGTAATCGGGGGCGCTGTTCGCGGTGAGGACGATCTCCGTTTCCTTTCCCTTCTTCACGCGGTCGTACAGCTCTTCGAAGACGGGGAGAACGGCCTCCCGGAAACGGCCCTTCCAGTCCAGGGCCCCCCGCTGGGCGGTGGTGCTGCAGTTGGCGTACATCCAGTCCATGCCGTTCTGCCCGACGAGCCCGATGAGGCTCTGGGTCAGCTCCTCCACCGTTTCGTTGAAGGCCTCGCTCGGGCTGTGCCCGTTCTTCCGGAGGATCTGGTACTGGGCCTCCATGACCCCCGCCAGGGCGCCCATGAGAATGCCCCGTTCCCCCGTGAGATCGCTGTAGACCTCCTTCTCGAACGTCGTGGGGAACAGGTACCCCGAACCGATGGCGATTCCGAACGCCACGGTGCGTTCCTTCGCCCTCCCGGTGGCGTCCTGGAAGACGGCGATGCTCGAGTTGATGCCGCTTCCGGCGAGGAAGTTCGCCCGGACCGTCCTCCCGGCGCCCTTGGGGGCCACAAGGATGACGTCCACGTCCGGCGGCGGAACGACGCCCGTCAGATCCTTGTAGGTGATGGAAAAGCCGTGGGAGAAATAGAGGGCCTTTCCCTTCGTGAGGAGAGGCTTGACCTTCGGCCACAGGGCCTTCTGCCCGGCATCGGAAAGCATGTACGCGATAATGGTCCCCCGTTTCACCGCCTCCTCGATGGGAAAGAGGCTCTCCCCGGGGACGAATCCGTCCTTCACCGCTTTGTCCCAGGTGCTCCCCCCCTCGCGCTGGCCGATGATGACCCGGACCCCGTTGTCCCGGAGGTTCAGGGCCTGCCCCTGGCCCTGGACACCGTACCCGATAACGGCCACCGTTTCGTCCTTCAGGACTTCCCGGGCCTTTTCCAGGGGGAACTCTTCCGCCGTGATGACTTCTTCCGCAATGCCGCCGATGGTGATTTGTGCCATTTTCCTTCTCCTTCAACCCTTCCGGGTACGGTTATCTGAGGACGATCAGTCCCGACCGGCTCAAATCCTCGATGCCGTGAGGTTCAAGCCCCTTCATCACCCACTGGATTTCCTCGAGGGTGCCCGTGATTTCCAGAATGCAGTGGTCCGATTCCATCCGGACGATCCTGCAATGAAAGTTCTCGATGTCCTTCCTGATTTTCTCCGTGTCCTTGTCCGCGAAGGGAATCCGCACCAGGATCATCTCCCGGAGGATCGCCCGGTCGTTTGCGACGACCTGAAAATCGATGACGTCCACCAGTTTCCGGACCTGGTTCTCGATCCTTCCCATGGTCGCCGTGTTCCCCTTCGTCACCAGGATGATCGTGTAATCCTTTTTGAGATGGCGGAGGGAATCCTCGATCTTCATGGTCGAGATGGGATCGAGCCCCGAGGTCGGTTCATCGAGGAGGATGACGTCGGGTTTGAGGGCCAGGATGCGGGCCAGGCACAGCCGCTGCTGCTGCCCGCCCGAGAGCTTCAGGGCGCTCGTGTCGAGCCGGTCCCGGACCTCCCCCCACAGCCCGCCCTTCTCCAGGCTGTCCCTGACGATCCCGTCCAGCGAGGTCCGGTCGCGCGTGCCGGCCAAGCGGGGCCTGAAGGCGATGTTCTCGTAGATCGACCGGGGCAGCGGGACCGGCGTGGCGAAGACCATGCCCAGCTTCCGGCGCAGCTCGACGACGTCGACGTCGGGATCGTAGATGTTCCGGCCGTCCACGGTGACCGTGCCCTCGATGCGCGAACCGCGGATGAGGTCGTT
>ENA-ORXD01002957-ORXD01002957.1-sediment-metagenome-genome-assembly--contig:-NODE-2957-length-10427-cov-4.749758_pt1 | contig 10427 bp, 10 predicted proteins | sample MGYA00237862_ERZ511471 | MGnify/ENA metagenome assembly ERZ511471 | reverse complement strand
AAGAAAGTTGCCCCTGATATTACCACCCTGAAAGATTTGAAGGCCCGTATAAAGAAGAACCTGGAAACCAGTGCCCGCCAGCAAGCCTCCAACGAATTTGAGATAAAGCTGCTGGATGAGCTGGTTGGCAAATCCAGGCTCGAGTATCCGCCGCAGCTGCTGGATATGGAAATAGAGAAGATGATCGAAGGCCAGCTCAGGCACTGGAAGGCATACAGCCGCAGCCGGGAGGAATATGAAGAAAAACTCAAGGCTCACACCTACGAAGGCATGAAGCAGCAGTTCAAGGATTCGGCTGAGGAGAGGCTGAGGCGCTCGCTGGTACTCAGTGAATTTGCCCGCCAGGAAAAAATAAGCGTCAGTGAAGACGAACTTAATGCCGAGATAGACCGCATTGCTTCGGAACCGGGTGACCGGAAAGAAGAGCGGGTTGCGGCTCTGAACAAACCCGAGGTTCGCCAGTCGATAAATGATGATATAATGACAGCCAAAACCCTGGGAAGGCTGGTGGAAGTTGTTGAAAAACCAGTCAAGAAAGAAGCTGAGAAGGCAGAAACAACCGAAGGTGAGGAGGTAAAGGATGAATAGACCGGAAAATGTAATACCCATGGTTATCGAGAGCGGAGCGCGGGGAGAAAGGGCATTCGACATATATTCCCTGCTTCTTAAGGAGAGAATCGTTATCCTTGGTTCGCCGATTAACGACCAGGTAGCCAACGTAATTATTGCTCAGCTTCTATATCTTGACCGCGAAGACCCGGAAAAAGATATCCAGCTTTACATAAATTCACCAGGTGGGGTGATTTCTTCCGGCCTGGCTATATACGACACAATGCAGCTTATCCGGCCGCAGGTTTCTACAGTTTGCATGGGGATGGCAGCCAGCATGGCGACGGTATTGCTGTGCTCCGGCCAAAAAGGCAAAAGATATGCCTTGCCTCACTCGACCATCCATATGCATCAGGCTATCAGCAGTGCTCAAGGCCAGGCATCGGATATTGAAATTGCCGCCCGTGAAATACTGAGGCTCCAGGAGATTATCCGGCGGATACTGGCGGAAAATACCGGCCAGACACTGGAAAAGATAATTCATGACACCGACCGGGATTACTATCTGAATCCGGAACAGGGCATGGAATATGGCCTGATCGATGAAATTCTGGGCAGTCCCGCCAAAGACTCGAAAACAGAATAACACGTTTAGTTCCGGGTTAATTAAGGGGAACCGTATGGTTCCCCTTAATTGTTATTGCGAGGCCGGCAATCTATTTTATGAATCCGAGTTTTTTCAGCGTACGGCAGGCAAGCGAATAGCAGTGCGCGGTCAGATTGGTACCCCTGCCGCCGATTTTTCCCTGCTTCAAGGAAGCAGGGAAATCTTCGGGCCCGGAGAAATCGGGCATGTCGACATAGTAGTTGCCTATCTCGATCAGGGTATGCGCATCACTGCCGGCGCTGGCAAGTAAATGATGATCGCGGGCAAACCGCAGCGGGCGGTTGACGTCCTGAACCGGCCAGGTTTTGGCATTGCGCACTTCTATGATGTCTACGAGGTGCTTGATACGTTCAAGTGTCCTGGCGTTCATGGCCGACGAACGGACAATTTCGAATGGATGGGGTATGCAAACCAGGCCTTTCTGGGACCTTATTTGCCTGATCGTCTCTTCGGGGCTAAGCCCGGCCGGGATCGTTTCCTGCAAAAACAATCCCATGATTTCACCTTCAGGAGTCTCGATTTCTTCGGAAACTATAATTTCAAACGGGGCCATCGCCTTGAGTTTCCGGGCGCCTTCGGTGGTGTTATGATCGCAAATATTCAGGCAGTTGATGCCTTTTTTTAAACACTGCTGAATTATTCCTTCCAGCGAATTCGAAGAATCTCCCGAATAAAGCGTGTGAACGTGCAGGTCTGCCTTGATCAAGATTAAACGTTAACCCTTTCCAGATAGCTGCCGGTGCGGGTATCTACCCGTATAACGTCACCTTCATTGACAAAAAGCGGCACAAGTATGTTCAGCCCGGTCTCAAGAACAGCCGGTTTGGTACCTGCGTTGGCGGTATCCCCCCTGAAACCCGGTTCGGTTTTGGTAACTTCCAGTTCTACCGTAATAGGCAGTTCGATGCTTATGAACTTTTCCTTGTAGCTGGACATTTCCAGTGTGATGCCTTCTTTGAGATAGTCAACCGTATCTCCGAGGGCATCGACTCCCAGGGGGAGCTGTTCGAAGGTTTCCTGGTCCATGAAATAGAACAGGTCTCCGTCCCTGTAGATGTATTGAACTGGCCGGTAATCCAGCCTGGCCCGTACGAACTTGTCACCGGATTGAAACGACTGCTCTATGGTATGGCCACCGACGATATCACGCAGTTTTACCTTGGCGAGTGCGGTACGCTTCATCTTTATATGCTGGTACTCTACTACCTGGTACAGCTTGTCGTTCAATTCTATTACTACGCCTTTTCTGAGCTCCGAGCCACCTATCATATTCTACTCCTGCATTCGACTCTTATTCTTTCAGTTTTTTTGCCTTGGTCAAAGTAACAAGCCTGCCGTCCTCGAGCACTACATCATCTTCAATCCTTATACCACCCCAGCCGGGAATGTAAATGCCGGGTTCGACGGTAAAAACCATTCCGTCCTCGAGGATATCTCCTGACGATGGGCCTAAAAACGGCCCTTCATGTATCTCGAGACCTATTCCGTGGCCCAGGGAATGGCCGAAGTACTCGCCGTAGCCTGCTTCGACGATAACCCGTCGTGCCGTATCGTCGGCCTGCCTGCCGCTCATTTTGCGTGTAATGTTGTTAATAGCCGAAGACTGGGCCGCAAGCACAATATTATACAGTTTTTTAAACATGCTGTCAGGTTGCCCCAGGCAAATTGTCCGTGTGAGATCACTGGTGTAGCCGTCAATGCTGGCTCCGAAATCAAGCACCACCGGCTCCCCGGCCTGGATTTGCCGGTTGGAAGGCTGGGCGTGGGGCAAAGCGGAATTGGGCCCGGAGCCGCAGATTACCGGGAAAGATACCGGTTCGCTGCCGGACCCGCGCATGAATTGTTCTATCTCCCAGGCTGCCTGAATTTCGCTCATGCCCGGTTTGACTATTTCGGAAATATTATCGATAGCCGCATCGCTTATGGCAGCTGCTCTTTTTATGCTTTCTTTTTCCTGTTTGTATTTAACCATCCTGAGAGATTCAACCAGGCCGCGGCTGGCTACCAGACGGGTGTGTAAACCGGCTTTTTTCAGGGCACTGGAAAATGTAATGCGGCTGGCAACCGTAACGTGTTCACTTTCGAAACCGAGGCGCTCAGGATTCAGCTGGCCGACGAAAGCTCCAAACCACTCTTCCAGTTTCCCCTGTGTTTTGAACAGAGTGAATTTGCCGGCCTGATCGGTTGCCTGCTGGTAGTACCTGAAGTCGGTGGCGATGATACGGGCTTGTCTGGAAACAAGCAGAAATCCGCTCGAGCCGGTAAATCCCGAAATGTAACGCCGGTTCTCAGGTGAGGAAATCAGGATGGCGTCCAAATTGTTTGCCTCGAGTTTTTCTATCAGGCCGGAGATTCTGTTATTTTTCATCTACCTCTACCTTTTTCGCCATAGGGTGAGCAGCATTATATACTTTCCGGGCTTGTGCCTGTGTAACATGCGTATAAATCTGGGTCGTACCCAGGCTGTTGTGGCCTAATAGTTCCTGAACCACCCTCAGGTCAGCACCGCCATCCAGCATATGAGTCGCGAAAGTATGGCGCAACAAATGAGGGTAAATATGCTTGCCGATACCCGCTCTGGCTCCATAGCCGGTAAGGATTTTCTGGACCATGCGCTGGCTCAGGCGCTTGCCGAACCGGTTGATAAACAGGGCCTGTCTGTCCCCTTTCAGGCACATCAGGCGCGGCCTGGCGTCTTTTATATATAGTTTCAAAGCGGTTATTGCTGCCTTGCCTAACAGCACGATTCTTTCCTTGGAACCTTTGCCCAGCACTTTGACTTCACCCGTTTCTAGGTTTAACTGATTGGTGTCGAGGCTGGCGAGTTCGCTGACGCGCATTCCGGAGGCATATATTGCCTCCAGTATGGCTTTGTCGCGCAGGCCCTGGGGTGTATCCTTCCTGGGCATGCTTAACAAACGCTCTACTTCTTCAAGGTTCAAGCAATCCGGCAGCCTCCGTTCCAGTTTGGGAGAAGATGCAAGTTTGAAGGGGTTCTCTTTGAGGTAGCCTTCTCTTAAAAGGTAGCGGTAAAACGAGCGTACCGCGGATATTTTTCGAGAAATTGAGCGCCGGCTCAGCTTTTGCTCCATCAGGTAGCCGATATATTCCCGCAGCAGGTTTCGGTCAGCATCGGCCAGGGAGGAAACACCCTTGATTTTCAAAAACTGAAAATATCCCTTGGCTGTTCCGCGTACTGTATTGCCGGTGAGATCGCCGGTATAATTTCTTACCGTATACGGAGAAAAGTTGCGTTCAGAGCGAAGGTAATCGATATAGCGGTTAAAAACATTCTGCATAGGCTCATTCCTGAGGCTTTTGCTGGTGGCCGCACTTGATACACTTAGCCCATTTCAGACGGTACTGGCCCATCAACCCGCCACATTCAGGGCAGGAATCAGAAACCGGTTTGTAATTGGTGGCCAGTTTACATTCGGGATACCGGGAACAGCCATAAAATACATGCTTTTTCTTGGAATTCCACTTTTCCACGATTTCACCCTGTTTGCACTCCGGACACACAATTCCGGTTTTCAGCTGGTAGGAAGAAGTATATTTACAGTCCTTGCTGTTCGCCGCCGGGTATTCCGGATGCGACAGGTACTTGCCGAACCGTCCGGTCTTGATTTCAAGGGCTTCACCGCATTCGGGGCAAACCTCACTGGTCGGCTGGGCCGGCGGTTTAACCTTCCTGGCTGTTTCTTCGGCCAGCTGCAGTTTTTCCGACAGGGGCCCGAAAAAATCAGCCACAACCCGGGTCCAGTCTGCCTGGCCCGATGCAACCTGGTCGAGCTTGCCTTCCATGGTGGCAGTGAACTCAACGTTGACTATTTCAGGAAAGTATTCTACCAGGAAGTTATTGACCAGGGTTCCCAGCTCGGTAGGTTTTAACTGCATCTTTTCTTTCAGGACATATTCCCTGTCAATAATGGTGGATATGGTAGGGGCATAGGTACTGGGCCTGCCGATACCTTTTTGTTCCAGTTCTTTTATCAGAGTAGCTTCCGTATACCGGGAGGGCGGCTGGGTAAAACGCTGTTTGGACGAAACCTTTTCCAGGTCGAGCGGTTCGGCTTTTTCCAGAGGAGGAAGGGTTGCCGCAGGTTCTTCCTCCTCTTCATCTTTGGCTTCGCTGTACAGAGCCAGGAAGCCCGGAAAAATGTTGGATGAGGAATAACTCCTCAACAGGTATTTGTTCCTGCTCAGGGCCCTGGCTTCGATGTCCACGGTTGTATTCTCAAAAATCGCCGTTGCCATTTGACTGGCTACCATTCGCTGCCATATGAGTTGATAAAGTTTGTACTGGCCCGGGTTCAAATGCTGTTTAACGGTGTCCGGGCGGCGCAGAATACTCGTCGGGCGAATGGCTTCGTGGGCTTCCTGGGCGCCTTTGACCGCCGTAGAAAATACCCTGGCGTGTGCCGGCAGATACGCACTGCCGAACTCATGGGAAATAAAGTCCCTGGTTTCATCGAGAACCTGCCTGGAGACGTGAGTGGAATCGGTTCTCATGTACGTTATCAGCCCGGTGTTGCCTTCATCGCCCAGGGGCAGGCCTTCATACAACTGTTGTGCGATTACCATGGTTTGCTTGGCGCTGAACCGGAAACGTCTGGAAGCTTCCTGTTGCAGGGTCGAAGTGATAAATGGAGGCGCCGGGTGCCGCTTGGTTTCCTTGGTCTTAACCTGTAAAACGCTGTAAGAGGCTTTTTCCAGTTCGCCCGTGATATCGCTCGCCTGATCGCCGTTCTTGACTTCCAGTTTCTTCCCACCCGACATGCTGACCAGGGTTGCTGTAAAAGGCGGCCAGGACATTTTTGGCTGCTTGCTAAGGCTGGCCTGTATTACCCAGTATTCCTGAGGGGTGAAAGAATCTATTTCCTTTTCACGGTCTACAATTATTTTTACAGCCACAGATTGCACTCTGCCGGCTGACAGGCCTTTCTGTACCTTTTTCCATAGAAGCGGGCTTAATTTGTAGCCTACCAGCCGGTCAAGCACCCGCCTGGACTGCTGGGCATCAACCAGGTGAACATCCAGCGCTCTCGGTTTCTTAAATGCCTGTTCAATAGCTGTCTGTGTAATTTCGTGAAAGACTACCCGTTGGTATACTTCAGGATTCAAACCGGTAATGTGGATAAGGTGCCAGGCAATGGCTTCTCCTTCCCTGTCGGGGTCAGTGGCAAGGTATACCTTTTTTGCCTCCTGGGCAGCTTTCTTGAGCCCGGTTACAACCTTCTTTTTATCCGGTAAAAGCACGTAGCTGGGCTTGAAGCCCTTTTCTACGTCCACTCCAAGGCTGCTTTTGGGCAGGTCGCGTACATGCCCCATCGAGGCTTCAATCTGGTAAGACCCGCCCAGTATCCTGCTCAGTGTCCTGGCTTTAGCCGGGGATTCAACGATAACCAGGTTTTTTTTAGTGTTGGTCATATTCTTTTCCCGTATGCGCTGGTTGTATTAGAGTATAAGTCATAACCCCGGTTTGTTTCACTATCCCCTTCAATTCCATAACAGTCAGCGCGCTGCTGACCAGGGCGGTCGCCAGGCCGGTTAACCGCACGATAGAATCTATGTGATGCGGTTCACGGGTCAACACTCGGGCAATCCGTGCCTCAGGTGAATTCTCCGGCAATACGAACTCCAGATGCTGCTGGCTGTTCAATGCCGGTAAATTCAACTCTTCCAGTATATCATCAACCCCGGTTACCAGTTTGGCGCCCTCGCCGATGAGCTGGTTGGTCCCCTGGCTGTTAAGCGAATAGATGCTTCCGGGAACGGCAAATACTTCCCGGTTGCAGTCAACACCGATTTTAGCGGTGATCAGCGCGCCGCTTTCCTTCCTGGCTTCGGTTACCAGGATTCCCATAGCCAGTCCGGCCATGATGCGGTTGCGGCGGGGGAAGTATTCCGGCCGGGCTAGTGTCCCGGGCGGGTACTCGCTGATAACAGCTCCCTTTTCAAGTATTTTTTGTGCCAGTTTGTGGTTCGATGGGGGGTAAACATGATCAAGCCCGGTGGCACAGACGGCAACCGTCCGGCCTTCAGCCTCAATTGTGGCCTGGTGGGCAATGCTGTCTACTCCCCGCGCCAGGCCGCTGACAACCACCAGGCCGTTTTTTACTGCCCCGCGGGTTAAATCACGCGTTACTTCCTTGCCGTAATTACTGGGCAGCCGGGTGCCAACAACCGCCAGTACCGGTTCATCCCGGTATGGCAGGGCTCCTTTGACGAACAGAACCGGCGGAAAATCGCTGATTTGCTTCAACCTGGCAGGATATTCCGGGTCATGATAAGTAAGGACGCCAATATTGTTCCTGGACAGGTACTCCATTTCCCGGTCTATATCGATACGTGAACGTCTTCCGGTAATAGCCCGGACAGTGGTTTCGTCCATGCCGGAATTGATTAGTTCGCTTTCGGGCGCCTTCCAGGCATCTTCGAGGCTGCCGAAGTATTTTTCCAGGCGGCCAAGCCTTACCCTGCCAACACGCGGAATACGGCTGAAACCAACCCAGTAGCCTTTATTAAGAGAATGCGTCGACAAAACGTTTTATTCTAACACAGTAAAAATGCTGATAGAAAATGATAGTGGCGGAGAGGGCGGGATTCGAACCCGCGGTCGCTTGCGCGACACACGCTCTCCAGGCGTGCCTGATAGGCCACTCCAGCACCTCTCCGCGAGCGCTATAAAAAATGGCGGAGAGGGCGGGATTCGAACCCGCGCTCCACTTATCGTGGAGACCGCTTTTCGAGAGCGGCACCATCAACCACTCGGACACCTCTCCAGGCCAGTTAATATTTCTGATGTTGTAAAAGGACCCTGCGGGTTTTGCAAAAAACCTGCAACAGTTCAGTCTATGACGCAAGCCGCCAGTTACGCCCGCTTATTGTATCTTGTGGAGAGCAGATTATCAAATTGAAACGAGGCCTGAGGCGGGGGCTGAACCGGCCTCAGGTGTTATTATCCGGTTACGGCAGCGGCAACACTCGATATTATTTCGAGGCTTTCATCGATATCACCGCAATTTACCATCCGGTGGGTTACAGCCCGGATTTTCCGTCCGCCCATATAACTTAACATAATACCCCGGTTTTTCAGTTCAAGGATAAACTTTTCTGCGGGGATGCCTGCAGGGGGCTCGAACAGGACGATATTGGTTTGAACCCGATGCGGCTGAACCGATAATCCGGGTATTTGCGCCAGGCCTGATGCCAGACGACTGGCATTGGCATGATCCTCGGCCAGGCGTTCAACCATAGTTTCAAGGGCAACGATTCCGGCAGCGGCCAGAATGCCGGCCTGGCGCATACCGCCGCCCAGCATGCGCCGCCATCTTCTGGCTGAAGCGATAAACGGCTCCGAACCGCATAAAACCGAACCCACCGGTGCGCTCAGGTTTTTGGAAAGGCAAAAACAAACCGAATCTGCCTGCTCGGCCAGCCGGCTTGGCGGTACGCCCAGGTACACGGCGGCAGAAAAAATACGGGCTCCATCGATATGGACCCTGAGCCCTCGCTGGTGAGCCAGTGCCGCGATCGAGTCTGTATACTCGACAGGCAATACAGTGCCACCGCACCGGTTATGCGTGTTCTCCAGGCATAACAGCCTTGTTCTGGGAAAGTCCATGTCCTTTTCCCGTATAGCCAGGCGGAGGTTTTCCGGTTGTATGGTGCCGTCAGCTTCGTTGGGCACGGTGCGCATAACCACGCCACCCAGGGCGGAAGCGCCGCCAACTTCATACCAGAAAATGTGAGATTCGCTGCCCAGAATTATTTCATCTCCAGGCCGGGTATGCACAAGTACAGATAGCAGGTTGCTCATAATACCGCTGGTCGTAAAAAGGGCGGCTTCTTTTCCCAGTATTTCAGCCGCCAGTTTTTCCAGCCGGTTTATGGTGGGGTCTTCAGCGTCTACATCGTCTCCGACTTCAGCCTCAAACATGGCTTCACGCATCCGGGCAGTAGGCAGAGTCTTGGTATCGCTTCTTAAGTCAATTATCTTGGGCACAGTCTTCTCCGGAAATGTTGATTTGTTACTGGAATTTGGCAGAAAATTCATGCCGGCACCAATATTCCAAGTACAATAATATGTCCCCGGTGACGCGGCGTCAAGGGGACGTGAGCCGGCATTGCCGGTCCAAGAGGGAGAGCAAACAGTAAGCCACCGCTTCATCAGCCTGAGACTAAAAAGAGATTGGAGAAAAAGGCATTTCAGGTTGGAGGGCGGATTAATACCCGGGTTCTGATGAACCGGCCGCGAGGTTAATTCGAACCGGCTTCCTCGAAATGATCCCAGTTATACCAGAAAATATTGATTTCGGCAGGATATTCCTCCCAGGTTTCACTTTCCAGGACATTGATAAATATATCGTCTTCGGAGTCTTTGAACGCCCATAGGGCGTCTCCGGTGGGTTCCATGTTCACTTCCCAGCCATCGTCTTCTAGAGCATTTACATAATACTCGAGTACGGTTTTCTGGTCGTCCGGAGCTGCATACCACGTAGTAACAGTGGGAGTGCAGGCGCACATGGTGATATAGGCAACCCGTATGGAGCCTGGGTACAGCGGTATGGATTCAGGATCCTGTCCTATAACCTCAACCGGTTCGTCGGATTGAACGGCCGTGGTCGTAGGAGTAGTCGTGGTTGGGGCAGCAGTAGTCGTAGTCGGCGTAGGAGTGGTTGTGGTCGTCGGAGGTGTCGTGGCAGTGGTAGTTGCCGGGTTGGGAGCAGTGGTTGTCGGGTTGGCCGTCGTTGTTTTCTGTACGGGAGTAAACGGGTTGGTGGTGGTTGTTTTCTGTACCGGAGTAAATGGATTGGCAGCAGTTGTTTGCCCTGTTTGGGTTGCGGGAGGATTTTGCCCGTCACAGGCCGGAAGGGCTAGAGCGCCCAATATGAATATCAAGAGAATCAGCAGGCTCATCATTCCGGGTACTCGTTTTTGCATTTCAAATCCCCCCATTGTCTTGCTTAAGTCCTGTAGCTATGGCAGATTTTTGGTTAAGCACTAGGTTCCGTTACGGTTTAAAACTGTATATGCGCTTATACGCATACTATATATTAATACCCTCATATCTAAAAGTCAACCATCAGGTGGAAGACCTGGCCGCCATCTAGTACCCGGGCGTTATCGAGCCGGCATCGGCATCAGCCGGCAGAGCCACCGAACCGGCCGGCAGGACGATGCATTCGGTAAACTTGAGCCCGGCGAT
>ENA-ORXD01002956-ORXD01002956.1-sediment-metagenome-genome-assembly--contig:-NODE-2956-length-10430-cov-2.843234_pt1 | contig 10430 bp, 6 predicted proteins | sample MGYA00237862_ERZ511471 | MGnify/ENA metagenome assembly ERZ511471 | reverse complement strand
CCTCTGGCCGAACTGCTTGCGCTCCCGGGTGTACTGAAGGGTGAGATCCAGCGCCCTGCGTGCGAGCCCCACGCCGATGGCGGCCACCATGGGCCGGGCGTAGTCGAGGACGTCGATGAGGTACTTGAAGCCTTGGCGGCGATCCCCGATGATCTGGCTTTCGCCGACGATGACATCCTCGAAGGTGACGGTGGCCGTGTTGGAGAGGTGCTGCCCGAGTTTCTCTTCGGGCTTGCCGATGACGATCCTGCCGCCGCCTTTTGCCGTGAGTGCCGTCTGTGGTTTAGCCGGGACAGTGGGTTTGCCGTCCCGGAACATCTCCTCGGCAGGGACAATGCAGCAGGCCAGGAGCTGCGCCGTGGGTTTGCCCACCTTGCAGAAGACCGTGAACTGGCTGGCGTAGGAGGCGTTCGTGATGAAGCACTTGGCGCCGTTGAGGACGTACTTGCCGTCGGCGCGCTTCGCGATGAAGGTGCTCATGGACGAGTTGTCCGAGCCGGCGCCGGGCTCCGTGAGGCAAAACGAGGCCAGAAGGGGCGCCTTGACGTAAGGGCCCAGGTATTCCTCCTGCTGCGCTGCGTTTCCGTGCTGGGCGATGACGGTGTTGGCCAGGTCGTTGCACATGGCCGAAGTGGATATGCCCGTATCGCCGTAGGAGAGCTCCTTGATGATGAGCGCCGAAGACACGGCGTCCATCTCGAATCCTTTTACGGCCGCGGGGATGCTCAGGTTGAGAATGCCCATCTCCCAGGCCTTCGAGATAATCCCGAGGGGGAACTGGTGCGACTTGTCGATCTGCAAAATATTCGGGAGGATCTCGTTTTTCACGAAACGCCTGACCGTGTCGACGTACATCTGCTGCTCTTCATTGAGGCGAAAATCCATGCATTTCTCCTTCTGCGCAGTGGGTCTTTGAGTGATCTCCGCGGGCGGCGGTCCCTTCCGATCAGTTGCCGGAGAAGGTCCGTTCGGCGGAGGAGAGTGTCGTCAGCGAGATGCAGGTCACGCCGATCGTTTTGAAGAAATCCCGGAGGGGACGGTTGGGACCGACTTCATAGACGGTGTCCGCCTGCGAAGCGATGGCCCTCATGTTGTCGCACCACTGGACGGTGCTGGAGAGCTGGGCCACGAGGCGCTCGATCACCTCTTCCCTGTCGCAGGAGTGGAAGCTGCCCGTGTAGTTGGAGGTGACATTCACGGCATTTTCCGCCTTCAGTTGTCTCCGCGCGCAGGCCAATTCGCCTTCGAAGGGCTCCTCGATCGAATGCATGAAGCGGCTGTGGAAGGGGGCGCTCACGTTGAGAGCCACGATCCGCGTGGGGTTCTCATCGGCCAGGGCCTTCGCGAGGCGCTCTTCGGCCTCGGGCATGGCCTTGGAGCGGCCGCTGATGACGATCTGGTTGGGCGAGTTGATGTTCGCCACGTCGATGGGCAGGTCGGAGAGCAACTCCCGGATCATGCGGGCGTTGAGGTCCTTGCGGATGACAGCGGCCATGCCGCCCTGTCCCACGGGGACGGCTTCCTGCATGAGGCGGCCGCGGATGTGGACGATGCGGATGACGGTCTCGAGCGGCAGGACGCCCGCGGCCACCAGGGCCGTGTACTCGCCGAGGCTGTGACCGCCGAACACGTCGGGGGTGATGCCGTATTTTTCCATGATGGCCTTCAGCATGGCGATCTCCGTCACCACGATGCTCGGCTGGGCATATGCGGTCAGGTTGAGCTTCTCATCCTCGCCGAAGCAAAGCGCGGCCACGTCCCATCCCAGGGCGTCGGAAGCTTCCTCGTAGATCCGGCGGCATTCGGGGATGCTCTCGTAGAAGTCCTTGCCCATCCCCTGGCGCTGGGAACCCTGTCCCGGAAATACAATGGCGGTCCTGCCGTTAGACATCCTGATTATCTCCTTCGTTCCTCTGGTCTCTCTCTTCGAAAATCGAGCCGCCCCTTGGCGGCCCGCCCCTTTATGAGCAACCGCTGTGCCAGTGGGGTGCCAGAGGGGTCTTTTATTGATAAGGCCATGATGTTGAAGGATAATATGTGTAGATGACAGTAGGCATAAGGGAGGGGAAAAAGGAGAAAAGGTGCATACTTCACTTCACACTGAGAAGGGGGGTATACAGGGCGGGTTAAAAAAATCTTTACAGGGGAAAGGACGGATAGTATTAAGGAATGAACGTTCATTCCGATATGAATGGAATAGAGGTCCAATCATGAAAAATTCGGACAAGCGTGAAGAGATCATGCAGGCGGCCCTTGAGCTGATTGCGGAGCAGGGCTTTCATGGGGCCCCGATGGCCATGGTCGCCGACAGGGCAGGCGTGGGCGCCGGCACGATCTATCGCTATTTCGAAAGCAAGGACTCGCTGATTGCCGATATTTTCAACGAACTGGAGAAAAAAGTAGTGGAATCGTTGCTGTCGGGGTACTCCCGTGACCGTTCCCTTCGGGAGCGGTTCATTTATCTCTCCACCATGATCATCCGGTATTTCATGGCCAATGCGATTCATTTCCGGTTCATCGAACAGTACATGAATTCCCCTTACGGGGTTTCCCTGCGACGGGAGAGACTTTTGGGAGAAGCGCGGGACATCGATCTGTTCCGGCATCTTCTGCAGGAGGGGATTGATCGTCAGGCGTTGAAGGACCTGCCCCTCCCCCTGCATTTTGCCCTGGCCTTCGGGCCTATTCTTTCCCTTCTGCGGGATCACATTCTCGGGTTCCTGGAACTCGACGATGCGCTGATCCAAAAAGCGGCAGAGGCCTGCTGGGACGGGGTCAGAAGACAGGATGCGCTTTGACGATGTGCTGTGTCATCGGCATGTCGGCAAACCATGAAGAATGAAAATGCATTCCTTCCCTGCTGCCGAAACCGTGGCGACAGGGAGGTCATTGACCAAACCGAAGAGGTGTTGCATGCAAGTCCCTAAGAGAACCGAGATGATCCTTGCCGCCGCGGCTCTGGCCGCGGCCTGCATCCTGGTCGGCTGCCAGAATTCCGGGTCCAAGGCACCGGGGCAGGCCGGGTCTCCGGAAGTGGCCGTGGTGGAGGTGAAGCCCGAGCGCGTTGCGATCACCACGGAGCTGCCGGGCAGGACATCGGCCTGGCTGATCGCCGAGGTGCGGCCCCAGGTGGGGGGCATCATCCAGAACCGCCTCTTCAAGGAAGGCTCCGACGTCAAGGCCGGAGAAGTCCTCTACCAGATCGATCCGGCGATGTACCAGGCGGCCTGGGACAGCGCAAAGGCGCAGCTCGCAAGGGCGGAAGCCAACATCTCAACAACCCGCGTCCGGGCCGAGCGCTACAAGGAACTGGTGGAGATCAAGGCCGTGAGCCGGCAGGAATACGACGATGCGGCAGCCGCCCTCAAGCAGGCCGAGGCGGATATCGAAGCCGGCAAGGCGGCCGTGGAGACCGCCCGGATCAACCTGGCCTATACCCGCGTCATCGCACCGATTGCCGGGCGTATCGGCAAATCGTCGGTCACCGTGGGCGCGCTGGTGACGGCGGGCCAGGGGATTCCGCTTGCCACCATCCAGCAGATCGATCCCGTCTATGTCGACGTCACCCAGTCGAGCGCCAGCCTGCTGCGACTGCAAAAGAGCATGGCAAGCGGCGCGCTCAGGCGGGACAGCGCCAACCGGGCCAAGGTCAAGCTCATCCTGGAGGACGGTACTCCCTATGCCCTGGAAGGGGCGCTTCAATTCCAGGATGTCACCGTGGATCCCACGACAGGGTCTTTCATCCTGAGGGCGATATTCCCCAACCCGAAGCGAATCCTCCTTCCGGGTATGTTCGTGCGTGCCGTTCTGGAGGAGGGCGTCAACGAGCAGGCGCTCCTGATTCCGCAGCAGGGCGTCAGCCGGGACCCCAAAGGGAATCCCACTTCGTTGATCGTGGATGCCGAGGGCAAGGTCCAGCAGCGGTTGCTTACGCTGGATCGCCCGATCGGTAACAAGTGGCTCGTCTCGGCCGGTCTTGTGCCCGGAGACCGGGTGATCGTCGAGGGGGTGCAGAAGGTAAGGCCCGGCGCATCCGTGAAGGTGGTTCCCTTTGATGCCGCAAAGGGCGGGCAAGGCAAGACGGCCTCCCCCGCGGCCGCGAAATCGCACTGACGGAGGCGCGCGATGTTGTCGAGATTCTTCCTGGATCGTCCGGTATTCGCGTGGGTCATCGCCATCATCATCATGGCGGCGGGGGGGCTGGCGATCTACAATCTGCCCATTTCGCAGTATCCCCCCATCGCACCGCCGTCCATCGCCATCACCTCCTTCTACCCGGGGGCCTCGGCAGAGACCGTCGAGAACAGCGTCACGCAGATCATCGAGCAGAAGATGACCGGCTTCGACAGGATGCTGTACCTTTCCGCGACGAGCGATTCGTCCGGATCGTCCCGCATCGAGCTGACCTTCGCCCCGGGCACCGATCCGGATCTGGCCTGGGCGCAGGTGCAGAACAAGCTCCAACTCGCCATGGCGAACCTGCCGGAGGTTGTCGGGAGCCAGGGGGTCAAGGTCAGCAAATCCACACGCAACTGGCTGATGATCGTGGGCCTGACCTCGGAAGACGAGAGCATGGACGGCAACGACCTGCGGGACTATGCCCAATCAAATTTGGAAAAAGTGCTCTCGAGGGTTCCTGGCGTCGGCGAGGTGGAGATCTTCGGCAGCCAGTACGCCATGCGCGTCTGGCTCAACCCCGACAAGCTGACCAATTACGGGATGACGGTCCAGGACGTCGTCACGTCGCTTCGGGCCTACAACGTGGAAGTGTCCGCCGGGCAGTTCGGCGGGGCTCCGGCGGTGAAGGGCCAGCGCCTGAATGCGAGCATTATCGTCCAGAGCCTGCTCAAGACGCCCGAGGAGTTTGCGGCGATTCCCCTGCGCACCAACCCCGACGGTTCCGTCGTGCGCGTCAAGGATGTGGGGCGAACGGAACTGGGGACCGAGGCTTACGACATCCAGGGCTATTACAACGGAAAGCCTTCCGCCGCGCTTGCCATCCGGCAGGCTGCCGGCGCCAATGCCCTGGAGACGGCCGACAACGTCAGGGCCAAGCTGGATGAACTGAGCCGCTTCTTCCCCGCCGGCATGAAGGTCATTTACCCCTACGACACGACGCCGTTCGTCCGGGTGGCCATCAACGAGGTGGTCAAGACGCTTTTCGAGGCGATCGGGCTCGTGTTCCTCGTCATGTACCTGTTCATGGGAAGCATGCGGGCCACCCTGATCCCGACCATCGCCGTGCCCGTGGTGCTCCTGGGGACCTTCGGGGTCCTCGGGCTTTTCGGCTTCTCCATCAACATGCTGACCATGTTCGCCATGGTGCTGGCCATCGGCCTGCTGGTCGACGATGCCATCGTCGTCGTGGAGAACGTCGAGCGGATCATGAGCGAGGAGGGACTTTCGCCCAAGGAGGCTACGCGCAAATCCATGGACCAGATCACGAGCGCCCTGATCGGGATCGGGCTTGTGCTCTCGGCCGTGTTCGGCCCCATGGCGTTCTTCCCCGGCTCCACCGGCGTCATCTACCGGCAGTTCTCGGTCACGGTCATCTCCTCCATGCTCCTGTCGGTACTGGTGGCCCTGATCCTGACGCCGGTCCTCTGCGCGTCGCTACTCAAGCCGGTGGCGGTGGGACACGAGCCGGCGGAAAACGCGATCTGGTTCCTGCGGCCGTTCTTCCTGTGGTTCGAACACCGGTTTTTTCGGACCCGGGACCTTTACATGCGTCTGGTTCGCCATTCCATCTCCAAAAAGCTGCGGTACCTCGTTGTCTTTGTCCTGATCGTGGCGGCCATGGGGGGCCTGTTTCTTCGCATGCCCACGGCCTATCTCCCCGATGAGGACCAGGGGATCATGCTGGTGCAGGCCATGCTCCCGGCCAACTCGACCCTGGAGCAGGCCGACGAGGTCCTGAGCCGCGTCAGGGACTATTTCCTCGAGCACGAAAAAGAGGCCGTCGAATCCGTATTTACGGTCTCCGGCGTGAGCTTCTCCGGCCGGGGACAGAACGCGGGGCTTGCCTTCGTCAAGCTGAGGGACTGGGATCTCCGCAACCGGCCGGACTTGAAGGTAGGCGCCGTGGCCGGCAGGGCCATGGGGGAATTCTCCCGGATCCGCAACGCCATGGTGTTTGCCTTCGCGCCGCCGGCGGTCGTGGAGCTGGGACAGGCCAAGGGGTTCGATTTCCAGCTGCTGGACCGCGGCGGCCTGGGACATGCACGACTGATGGAGGCCCGCAACAAGCTCCTCGGCATGGCCGCCGGGGACCCGGTCATGACGAAGGTCCGGCCCAACGGCCTGGAGGATGTGCCCGAATACCGGATCGACGTGGACTGGGAAAAGGCCGGCGCCCAGGGTGTGCCCATCAGCTTGATCCACAACACGATCGCGGCGGCCTTCGGAAGCGCCTACGTCAACGACTTCATCCAGGGCGGCCGGGTCAAACGGGTCTACGTCCAGGCCGACGCGCCCTACCGCATGCTGCCCACGGACCTGGAGAGGCTCCACGTGCGCAACACCGCCGGCAGGATGGTCCCCTTTTCCTCCTTTGCCTCCGGCCACTGGACGTCCGGTTCCCCGAAGCTGGAACGCTTCAACGGTTTCCCGTCCATCAATATCCTGGGCGAGGCGGCGCCGGGCCGAAGCTCCGGCGAGGCCATGCTGGCCATGGAAGGATTCGTGCGGGAGCTGCCGCTGGGGGTTGGCTACGACTGGCAGGGGCTGTCCTACCAGGAGCGGATGGCGAGCTCCCAGGCGCCGCTGCTGTATGCCTTCTCCATCTTCGTGATTTTCCTGTGCCTGGCGGCGCTCTACGAGAGCTGGCCCATCCCGATCTCGATCCTGCTTGTGTTGCCCCTGGGGGTCATCGGCGGAGTCGTTGCCTCGAGCGTGAGGGGACTGCCCAACGACGTCTATTTCCAGATCGGTCTTCTGACCACCCTGGGTCTGACCACCAAGAACGCCATCCTCATCGTCCAGTTCGCCAAGGCCGGCGTGGAGCAGGGGATGAGCCTGATCGACGCCACCCTGGAGGGGGCGAGACTGCGCTTCCGCCCGATTGTCATGACTTCGCTTGCCTTCGGCTTCGGCGTGCTGCCGCTGGCCGTGGCGACCGGCGCCGGAGCGGGGGCCCAGAATGCCATCGGCACGGGCGTCCTGGGTGGCATGGTGACGGCCACCGTCCTGGTGATCATCTTCGCGCCCCTCTTCTTCGTGTTGATCGAGACCTTCCTCGGCAAGGGCCGCAAAGGGGTTGCAGTCGCTCCGGGCGGCGCCCATCCGTCATTCGCGACGCTGAAAGAAAAACTCTCCGGTATCGGGAAACGGCTATCCAGGAAACGCGGCAGTCCGGAAACAACCGTGATAGAAGATGGTAACCCATCAGAGGATCGATGACATGAATAGGACATTTCTTTTTATCCTGATCGTTGCGCTCCTGGGGGGATGCTCCCTGGCGCCGACGTACACGCGCCCGGAGGCGCCGGTTCCCGCCGCCTGGCCGGGCGGCTCTGTGTCCGTGCAGCAGGCGGCCGGGCCGGGGGAGGCCGTTCCCGATGTCGCCTGGAGGGATTTCTTTGTCGACGAGAGGCTGCGGCAGGTCATCGACCTGGCGCTCGCCAGCAATCGCGACCTGCGCGTGGCCGCCTTGAACGTCGAACGGACACAGGCCCTCTACCGCATCCAGCGCGCCGAATTGCTCCCGTCCGTGAATGCCGGCGCAACCTTCAGCAAGGAGCGGGTTTCCGGCATCCTCTCGCAGAGCGGTAAGCCTTCCACGGTGGAGCTCTACAACGTCAACCTGGGCGTCAGCTCCTGGGAGATCGATCTCTTCGGCCGTCTCAGGAACCTGAAGGATGCGGCGCTCGAGCAGTACCTCGCCACGGAGCAGGCCCGCGCAAGCGCGCAGATCGCGCTGGTGGCCGAAGTGGCCAACACCTACCTGACCCTTGCCGCCGACCGCGAGAATCTGAAGCTTGCCCGGTCGACGCTCGAGACCCAGCAGGAGACCTACGAGATGATCCGGCGGCGTGCCGAAGTCGGCGCCTCCTCCGATCTCGATCTGCGCCAGGCCCAGACCCGTGTGGACGCGGCGCGGGTGGACATCGCCCGGTACACGAGCCAGGTGGCCCTCGACGAGAACGCACTGACCCTCCTGGTCGGCTCGCCCGTTACGGCTGAACTTCTGCCCGACGCGCTGAGCGAAGTGACGGCACCCAGGGACTTCACGCCCGGCCTGCCCTCCGAAGTGCTTCAGCGCCGGCCCGACATCCTCCAGGCCGAAAGTCAGCTCCGGGCGGCTCACGCAAACATCGGCGCGGCACGGGCGGCCTTATTCCCCCGCATCACGCTCACCACGAGCATCGGCACCACGAGCGACCAGTTGTCCGGGCTCTTCGAGTCCGGTTCCGGGACATGGGTTTTTGCCCCGCGGATCGCCATTCCGATTTTCGATGCGCGCACCTGGGCGGCCTACGACGTGACGAAAGTGGACCGGGAGATCGCCCTGGCCCGGTACGAGAAGGCGATCCAGGCAGGCTTCCGGGAAGTGGCCGACGCCCTGGCCCAGCGCGAAACCCTGGGGGATCAGCTGCAGGCCCAGCAGTCGCTGGTGGAGGCCTCCGCCGAGAGCTATCGCCTCTCCGATGCCCGCTACACGAAGGGGATCGACAGTTACCTGCGCGTCCTGGACGCGCAGCGCTCGCTCTACGGGGCGCAGCAGGGCCTCATCAACATCCGCCTGGCCCGGCTCGCCAACCTGGTGACGCTCTACAAGGTGCTGGGAGGGGGCGCCTGACGGATTCGACGACCCGCGGGATTAATATCTGCCCGTTGCGTGGTTGTAACTTCTTTTGAGGAACGAAGGGGATCTGGAAAATCATCATGCCGATCCTGTGGTTCGCTTATACCGCACTGCTGGTCCTCCTTTTCGTGCATTGGATTCGTCAATTTCGGCGTGATTGATAGAATCTCAAACGTCATCACGCAACGCAAACGGATGCAGCATTCAGGGGGCTACCGGGTTTCTCATTGTGGACCCCCCTCCATCCCGGTAGCTCTCACCTTCGCCTGACTGGACATTCGTGATTGTTTCTGCACGGCTGCAATGGGAATCGTAATAAATGTGATTCTGATAGTTCGCTTCATGAAACGATGGGATGTAAGATAAATGAATAACCGTGGCAATCGTCCGTTCGGAACTTCTGCGCCTGCGACCGTCATAAGCCCCGAAGAAAAATACCGAAGCCTTTTCGACAACGCCGGCGAGGGGATTTACCAGTCCTCCGTTTCCGGCCGGATTCTCAATATCAACCCGGCCCTCGCAACACTCTTCGGGTATCGCTCTCCCGAGGAGATGAAGAGGAATATAAAAAATGCCTACCGGCAGATCTACGCGGACCGGAAACAGAGGGAAAAAGTCATGCGGGAGGTCGAAGCCCGGGGGCATGCGCAGTACGAGTTCCGATTTCTCCGGAGGGACAAGAGCCAGGGATGGGGTTTTACGAGCATGCACGCCGTCCGTAACGCCTACGGGAAGACCGCCTATTACGAGGGATTTTTCATCGATATCACTGAGCGCAAGGAGATGGTGGAGAAGCTCCGGGAAGCGCACGATCTTCTCGAACAGCGTGTCGCCGAGAGGACCCGGAAAATCGCCCACCTCAACCGGGAACTCGCCGCGGACATTGCGCAGCGCAAAAAGGTTGAAAAGGAGCTGAAGCGGCGCACGGTCAAGCTCGAGGAGTTCAATATCACCCTGCGCACGCTCCTGGACCGGCGTGAGAGCGATCGAAAGGATCTCGAACGACAGATCATGTCCAATATCGACGACCTGATCATGCCCGGCATCGAACGGCTCAAGGACGTCGCGATCACGAAGGAGGCGAGATCGGTCATCCAGAGTCTCGAGGACAATCTCCACACCCTCACCTCTTCCTTTCTGTACAAGCTCAAGACGGATGCCCATCTGACCTTCACGGAACTTCAGATCGCGAACTTCATCAAAAAGGGAAAGAGCTCCAAGGAAATCGGGACCCTGATGAAGCTGTCCTCGGCTACCGTCAATGTTCACCGAAACAGCATCCGAAAAAAACTGGGAATCAGAAGAGAGAAGGTCAGTCTGCAGACCTATCTGTTGAACCAGTCGTAGGCTTTCTCAATGCATCGAGGTCTTGACCTCTTGCGGGGGAATCGGGAAGGGGCAGGCTCGGAGAGCCTGCCCCTTTTTCAATCCGGATGCGAACCGGAATCCGACTATTTCACAAACGGGGCGGGAACCGGGTAGATCACGCGGCCGAACGCCGTGTTGCAGGTAATGGCACCGGCGAGGTAGATGCCGATCCAGCCGGAAGCGATCAGCAACCAGCCGACGATGGGCTTGCCGACTGCGGGGTCGATTTTGCCCAGGTCGAGGCCGACAATGCACCACA
>ENA-ORXD01002955-ORXD01002955.1-sediment-metagenome-genome-assembly--contig:-NODE-2955-length-10431-cov-3.082480_pt1 | contig 10431 bp, 9 predicted proteins | sample MGYA00237862_ERZ511471 | MGnify/ENA metagenome assembly ERZ511471 | reverse complement strand
GTCGTCAATCAATGGAAAAAATAATACTCAATGAAATATTGGATAAAATTAGCAAAATTAAGGAAATAGAAAATAAAAGTGCATTTGTTTTTGCTTCTGATAAATGGCATCCGGGAGTAGTGGGTATAGTTGCTTCCCGTATTGTAGATCTTTTTAACCGACCATCATTTGTTATCAGTATACAAAATGGCTTGGGCAAAGGTTCAGGACGCAGTATATCTGACTTTAATATTTACGATGGAATTAAACAGTGTTCCTCTTTGCTTACGTCTTACGGAGGGCATTGCCATGCTGCAGGTATTACAATCAAAGAAGAGGATATTGATGAATTTGCCTCGTTCTTAGATGATATTATTCGTCAGAAATTACGAACATCGGACCTCGCTTCTCAAACAATAATCGATTCCGAATGCCAATTTCAAGATATTAATTTAAATTTAATTAATCAGATGCAAATGTTGGCGCCTTTCGGAAGTAAAAATCCCGAGCCAGTGCTTTGTGCACGGAATATTAAAGTATTATCTCCAACAATTGTCGGTAATAATCATTTGAAAATGCGCCTAGCGAGTAGTGGTGTTTCCTGTGATTCCATTTGGTTTGCTATGGGTAATCACCTGCAAACAGTTACAGGAGCCAATATTGACGCTGCTTTTACTCCTCAAATTAATCAATGGAATGGGGGCTCTGATATTCAATTAAAAATGAAGGATGTAACAATTCTTTCTTAGCTGCGAAAATGAAAATAGCAACGAAAGCCGCATTATTTAGTGCATTGCTTTTTCCTGGGTGGGGACAAGTTTATTTAAAAAAATATAAACGTGGAGCTGCCTTTATAATACTTGCGCTGGCGGGAATTTTATCGATTTGCTTTTCTGTAGTTAAAATTGCCCTTAATGTTTTAAGGGCGGCACCTATTCATAAAGATTCTGTCAATATCTCTGCTGTAATAAAATTGACAACGGACTCAATAAAAGCTCTCGATACATACTATCTGCTTTTAATTTCTTTTTTTATTATTCTTGTTTGGATATTGTCTATTGTAGATGCCTTTTTTCTAGGTAAAAAAAAGGTTACATAAAAAAGGATTTTTTACAGCCACCGCTTACGACGTCGATAAGCTTTCACATCCTTATATGATTTGGCAATACCTGATGCCGCCATACCTAAATAAAATTCTTTTACATATGGATTTTCCGCTAATTCTTGCGCCGTACCTTCCATCACGATCTTGCCATTTTCCATAACATAACCGTAATGGGCAACTTGGAGCGCCATATTGGCATTCTGCTCAACTAAAATGATCGTTGTGGCATGTTCTTCATTTATCTTTTTAATGATTTGAAATATTTCTTTAACTACAATTGGAGCTAATCCTAAAGATGGTTCATCAAGCATCAATAACTGGGGATGGGCCATCAATGCGCGGCCGATGACCAGCATTTGCAGTTCGCCACCGCTGCAATATCCGGCAAGAGCCTTTCTTCTATTTAAGAGTGCGGGGAAATAGTTATAGACAAGCTCCAAATCCTGTTTATAAGATTTACCGGGTCTTGTTGCTGTCCCGACACGCAGATTTTCTTCAATTGTTAAATATTTAAAAGGTTGTCTGCCTTCAAGCACTTGGATTATTCCTTGTCTTGTTATGAATTCCGGAGCTTGATTTTGAATATTCAGTTTCTTAAAAACGATTGATCCGTCGGTGACTTTTCCGTTTTCCGGCTTCAGCAACCCTGATATCGCTTTGAGAGTTGTTGTCTTCCCCGCCCCATTGCTTCCCAAGAGGGAAACAATATGTCCTTTTTCAATGCTTAAAGAAACACCTTTTAATACTTGTATAACATCTGAATATACAACCGATATATTATTTATTTGTAAAAGCAACTCGCTCATATTATTCCTTAATATGAATAGGGCCAGAGACGAAAACTGGAACGAACTATGCGCCAAAGTTCAGCCAGCCCCCGTGGTTCGAACAAAATGAATAATACTATAGCCAAGCCAAAAACAAATTCTTTTATGGGTGCCATGTTTAAACCGGAACTGGTGACAACACCTATATTCATGAGTAGTCCTGTAATATAACGCAATATTTCATTCAATAATGTTATGAAGGTCGCGCCGAATATCGCGCCCGGAATGTTACCCATTCCACCGATGATCACCATGGCGATATATTCGACGGAAAGAGATAAATTAAATGGTTCCGTCGTAATGCTGACCATATAATAAGCCCAAAGAGCACCAGCAAATCCTGCATAAAATGAGCTGATCGCAAATGACAACAGTTTATACTTAAAAATGGGAATACCCATACCTTCGGCTGCCCGATCATTGTCCCGAATAGCAATGAAGGCGCGGCCATATCTACTGCGCATAATGTTGACCGCAAACCATACCGTAAGAACAAGACTAATAAAAATCAAATAAAAATATGCTCTATCACTGGCAATTTCCCACTGGAAAAATGTTGCTTTCGGCAGTGTAATTCCCATTGTACCTCGGGTTAAGCTTTCCCAGTGAATGAGAACATATTCAATGATGAACTGTCCGGCTAAAGTGGCAATCGTTAAGTACAATCCCTTTAAACGTCCCGATGGAATTCCAAAGATCATTCCGACCAAAGCAGTAATAATTCCAGCTGCCGGTATCGTCAGAAAAAAACTGAGCTCAAATCGCGTGGCTAAAATGGCTGCCGTATAAGCGCCAACGCCAAAGAAGGCTCCATGTCCTAGAGATATTTGACCGGTATAACCAACCAGAATGTTTAGCCCGATAGCGGCAATAGCGGCGATGCCGATTGTGTTTATTACATAGAGCATATACGGACTAACCAGAAAAGGAGCAACCAAAAAAAATAACACAAGGAATACCGCCAGACAAAGTCGACCGTAGTCGGTTTCAAAAATTGTTAATTCCTGATCATATGTCTCGCTGTAGTTACCACACGGATGAAATGAAAATCTCCTTTTCATTTAAACCCTCTCAATTTCTACAAGGCCGAAAAGCCCATATGGTTTAACCAGTAAAATAAAAACCAGAACTATGTAAGGTACGACATCGCGCAGAGACGGAGACAAATAACCGCCGGTAAAAGTTTCGAGCAGTCCGATGATAATACCGCCGATAATAGCGCCGCCGATACTGTCCAGACCTCCGAGGATTACGACAGGAAACACTTTTAAGCCGATGGAACTTAAATCGTGGACATTGACACCATTGATAATTCCCAATACGATACCGCTCATGCTTGCCACTAAAGCGGCGATTGCCCATGATAATGCAAACACGCGCCGAACATGAACTCCTAAAGATAAAGCAGCTTTTTGATTATCCGCAACCGAACGCATATAAATTCCCTGGGATGATTTTTTAAAAAATAGGCCGAAGAGGACGAGAAATAGCACACTGATAATCAGTGTCGCCGAATATACGGGGGCAATAAAGATAGTATTCCACTTTATGGCGAGCATATCCGGTAAAAATTCAGGATAAGTATGTAAATTACCACCCCAGATGAGCAAAATAAAACCCTTGAACATAGCAGCAAGGCCGACGGTAAGCATGATCACGAAGATCAGCTTTTCTCCGATCAAGGGCCTTAAAAAGAATCTTTCTATTAAAAAGCCAAGGATGAAACAACCAATCAAAGTTATAATAAATGCGGCAATAATTGGCAATTTTGCCCACATAATCAATGCCAAAAAGAAGAATGCTCCGAGCGCCAGAAGTTCACCATGAGCAAAATTTAAAACACTGGATGATTTAAAAATCATGACAAAACCCATGGCGGATATACCATAAAGTAATCCTATGCAAATACCATTAACAAACAGTTGCAGAAAAAAATCCATTGGCCATACCTTTACGTAACATTAATTATATTTACTGTTGTTTCAATTTCACCGATACGTCCGTCCCGGTAACGGACCTTACCTTGCACGCGAACATTTTTTTCATTTTTGTACATGGCTTCAATAATTTTAATATACAAGCCATAAACAAAGCGGCGTCTTACTTTACCGGTGCGGGTTAGTTCCTCTTCGTCGGCATCCAACAATTTATACAACAAGACAAACTTTCTTATTTTCATCAAATCCGGCAATTGTTCATTAACCTGACGTACTTCACTTAAGATTAATTCTTCCACAGCAGTCTGCTGTGATAGGTCCATATAAGTTGTATAGGGAATCATCCGTTCTTCCGCCCAATTGCCGACATTGCCCATGTCAATATTAATCATGACAGTGATAAATGGACGATTTTCGCCGAAGATTACCGCCTCTTTAATATAAGTGCTGAATTTTAAACGTGTTTCAATAAAATCGGGAGAAAATGCTTCACCACTTTTATTACGGATGATATCTTCTTTGCGGCCAATAATTAATAAATGTCCATCGGCATCTATGTAACCCGCATCACCTGTTTTCAGCCAGCCGTCCAGAAATGCATTTTGTGTAGACTGATAATCGCTGTAGTAACCTGAAAAATTAGCAGGACTTTTCACCAAAACTTCCTGATCTTCAGCAATTCTTACATCGATTGCCGGCAATGGTTTCCCGACAGTTTCCAGTTTCACTTCTTCATCCGGCTGAATTTGGAAAATACCGCCGGCTTCTGTCAACCCGTAGCATTGTTTTAGATTAAGACCAATGGCACGAAAAAAAAGAATGACATCCGGACTGATCGGATGACCTCCGGTAAAGGCGCTCCGAAAGTGAGAACAGCCCAGACGATCGAGCAGCGGTTGATAAATTAAATAAGACATTAATTTGTATAGAAATTTTAGCGAAAGGGATATTTTATTTTTTTTTGCCGTTTTTTGGACAAATTCTTTTCCAATTCCTTCCCCCCAATAGAACAATTTTCTCTTCAACCAGCCGGCATCTGATATTTTTACCCGAATACGCGAAGCCATATCTTCCCAGAATCGTGACGAGGTTATAATCATGGACGGGCCGATATCTCGAAAATCTTCCAGCACTGTTTCAGATGTTTCAGGAAAATTTACGGTCATGGCGCTTTTTAGGGCGACACCAAGACACCACATTTGATCCACAATCCAAGCAGGCGGCGATATTGAAATCCAATTTTCCTCCGGCTGAATATTATTGGCTATCATCCACTGTTGGGCCATAAAAGTTAAATTTCGATGGGAAAGCATGGCTAATTTCGGAATACCCGTTGTTCCCGAGGTCTGAATCATGACGGCAATATCATCAGATTTACCCTTGTTAATTTCTTCTTCAATGTAATTTTTATTTTTTTCAATATAATTTTTACCGTTTTCCAATAGCTTGGCATAGCTGATCAGCCAAGGATCATTCTCATAGGAGGTCATTCCGGTGGGATCAATATAAACTACCTTCTGGATTTGAGGCAGTTCATCTTTGACTTCTATCATTTTGTCTACTTGTTCCTGATCCTGGACAACCACAATCGATGTATTTATTCGCTTAATAGACGAGCATAATTCATCAGCAATTGATGAAGTAAAAAGATTCAATGTTGTTGCACCAAGTGCGTTAGCGGCCATAATTGAAAAGAGCCATTCCGGATGATTCTCCACAACCAAAGCAACAGAGGAACCGCGCTTCAGCTGCAAATCAGCAAAACCGGCGGCAGTATTCAGCATGTAGTTATAATAATCATGCCAAGTATAACGTTGCCAAATACCGTAGGCTTTGTCTCGGATGGCTGTCTTTTTATCGCCGTATTTAGCGAAGTTTTCAGCAAGTATTTGGGGCAGTGTCTTGTCGTCACCGAGCGCGTTTTTGATTGTTGAATCCAAATTATTCCGCCTATCTCTTTCACATTTTCTGAACTTCGCCCAAATAAGCTTTGATGACTTCTGGATGATTGCTGATTTCCATGGGCGATCCTTCACCCAGCTTTTCCCCAAAGTTAAGCACCATAATGCGCTGGGAAATACTCATAACGATAGACATATCATGTTCCACCAAAATCATAGTTAGTCCCCAAGTCTGATTCAATTCCAGAAGAAAACGTACCATGTCTTCTTTTTCTTCCAAATTCATACCTGCAAAAGGCTCATCTAGAATGAGCAAGCGAGGTTCCAACGCTAAAGCTCTTCCCAATTCTACCCGCTTCATCATTCCGTAAGGTAGAGAGCCAACTGTTTTCTTACGAATTGCTTGCATTTCTAGAAAATCGATAATTTCTTCCAGAATCTGCCGATGACGGATTTCTTCTTTTTTTACCGCAGGTGAAAACAAGCAGGATTTAAAGAAACCGTAATGACAGTGAATGTGTCGGGCCAAAGTCAGATTGGCCAGAACGGTCATCCCTGGAAAGAGCTCAATGTTTTGAAAAGTCCTGCCGATACCGACGCCGACGAGTTTGTGGGCATGCCAGTTCGTAATATCCTGGTCATTAAAAATTATTTGCCCTTTTTGGGGATGGTAAAAACCAGTGATGCAATTAAGCAGACTCGTTTTTCCAGCCCCATTAGGTCCAATAATCGCCATTAATTCACCGGTGCGGACATCAAGGCCTATATCTTTGACAGCGACGACTCCGCCAAAACTTAGATATAAGTTCTTAATGACTAATTCCGCTTTCTTATTTTTTTCTTTTCGTCCACTTATAACAGTTGGCCGACCGCGAAAAGCCTTCATGCATAAACCTTGTGCTATTTATTGATTAATTTTATTTTGCTTTTTCCAGGTATATAGAAATTAGTAAGTGGCAGGAGTGTGCCATCTTCATTTACTCTGACCATTCTGGCTGTAAAGGAGGCTCCGTGATCATCCTTGCTGTATGTAATTTTTGGCACTAATCCACCAAAATCTTCGTTTATAAAAGATTCCATGGCCGCATTGATAGTTTCAGAATTGATGACTTTACTTTTTTCGTAAGCACGGAGGAAAGCTCGTTCCATAATCATGCCGACAACCACACCCTCCCAATAAGAGGCGTCGAACTTGTCGACTGTTTTGTAGCGTGTCCAGAGTTGTTTCATAATTTCAATTCCCTCAGATTTGTCGGTTGGTAATGCCCCAGGGAATTGTATAACTAAACGGTTGCGAATCAAACCGGCACCCATTTTGAAGAAATCCGGATCCGTTGATGTCCAAGTACCGAAAAAGGGCGGTTTATAATTTATCCTATCAGCGCTTTTGAAAGCGGTGATAATTGCTGCAGGAAGCATTTGCATAAATATGTATTCCGCACCCGCTTTTTGTAGCCGAAGTAATTCGGTATTCAGATCAACTGTTTTAGGCGGAAATTCTTCAATGGCGACAATATTTATATTCAACTTTGTCGCATATTCTTTGCTAGGTTCGTGAATCGAACGGCCATAGGCATTATTGTATGTAAGCAAACCAACCTTGGGCGCCTCTTTGCCTTTGTGAATGGACTTGATATATTCCAATACGGCGTAGCAATCCATTTTATAGCTGCCGAACGGCAAGTACATATATTCAAACGGTTTTTCCAGAATTTCCCAGCTCGTCGAATAATTGATGGTCGGTATTTTATACCTTTGAACAATCGGCTTGGCGGCCAGACCTTCGCCCGCGCCCCACGTGGCAATCATATCTACCTTATCCTGCAGAGCAAATTTTTGTACGGCGGCAACCGCTTCCGGAACTTTATAGGCCGTATCCACAGATATCATTTCAATTTTATTGCCGTACACTCCCCCTTTAACTTCGTTTACATAGCGAAAATAATCACGTTGGCCTTTTTCATGAAATTGTCCCCAACTGGAAGCCGGGCCAGTCAAATTTATTGCTGCACCCACTTTGATTGTCTTAGCCTGAACGTGACCGTAATCCGCTAGTAAGAAAACAGCAGTTATTAATGATATTATTATACTTATTTTTTTCATTTTCCCCTCCCCTTTTATATTTTTTATAAATTCCTGAATTTTGCAGTCAAAAAAAAACCGTGGACTGATATTTATCTGCCCACGGTTCATTTACCCTTTAAAATGGTCATGATCCTGTCAGGCAGACCCTAGCGCTAAAGCTAAAAAAACAAAAAAAAGCTGCCTGCTGATCAGAAATCATCTTATTTATCATTATCCTGCACCTCGCATGCGACATATAAAGCAAATAGCAGACTAAAGTCAAGAAAAAATTATAAACATATTTTCAAATATTTGACTTGAATTTACTTGAAAAATAAGAGAACTTTTTAAAAAAAGCAAAAATTTAATAACAAACAATATTAATAAAGATCATTAATGACAAATGTAACTGCAAATGTATTGAGATCTTTCTCCGGCTGGAAAATACTGTTAGGATTAATGCTGGCCTACGGCGGTATTTGCGGTAACGTCACTTATGCTTACGGAGTATTTTTACCTTCGCTTAACGAAACATTTCAGTGGAATCGCTCGACCATCTCTGGACCTTATACACTTTTTCTCTTGCTCAGTGGACTGCTTGGTCCTTTGGTTGGTTACACAATAGCTCGCTATGGTGCCAGAAAAAATATAATTGTGGGAAATATACTGGCGGCAATTGGATTGCTTGGCATGTCTGGGGTGAATGACATCTGGCACGTCTATTTCTTTTTTGGCGTACTTGGCGGGTTAGGTTTGGCTTTTGCGGAATTTTTATCGGTTACCACAATTGTCAATCACTGGTTCATTCGTAAAAGATCTCTCGCCATGGGATTTCTTTTTGCCTCCGGCGGATTTGGTGGATTTTTACTACCGCCTATTATCAGCCTGCTTATTTCCTGCTTAGGCTGGCGCTGGACATATATTTGCCTTGCTTTTTTTCATCTTATACTGACGGTGTTGCTGGGGGGCATGCTTATTCGTAATAAACCCGAAGATGAAGGACAGCTTCCAGACGGCGAGTTGCTGCAGTCCGGTCGAAATGAAGAAAAAATTAATCATAAATCAAATAGCGATGTTTATTCCACGCCAGTAGACTGGAATCCTGGCGAAGCATGGAAAACATCTACTCTCTGGATTCTGACAATCATTTTTTCCATTCTCCTGATTGCTGTCAATATCTTGTCGACCCATCAGGTCGCATATCTGCGGGACATGCAATATTCACCATTATTTTCAGCGAGTGCTTTGGGTTTGATGCTGGGAATGAGCATTTTAGGAAGGCTTCTCAGTGGCATTCTGGGTATGCGATTTGATGGGCGATATCTGGCATCAGGATTTATGTTTTTGATGGTCATTGGTATTCTCTCCTTGTTGTATCTGCAAGGAATATTTTTTATTTACCTCTATTCAATATGCACAGGCATCGGCTTCGGAGGGATAATTGTTCTTTTGCCTAATATTATAAGCGCCTACTTTGGGCGTAAATATTTTTCCCAAATTCTCGGTTGGGTAATTCCTGTGGTGACTCTGGCCAGCGCGGTCAGTCCCACGCTGGCCGGATTTTTTTATGATAGGACAGGAAGCTATTTTTTAATCTTCGTAATTATGGCAGCGCTTCTTTTTGGGTCAGGGATTCTGGTTTTGCTGGCTCGCCCTCCCCTCCTACAGGCTACTCAACTTGAAGCTTGAAACCGAATTGACTAGTGTACTGTTACATAAATCGAATAAAACCATACTTGACTTTATGTTTTTTCAGGAACTGTGGTTAGTTATCTTTTGAATCGTTTCCAGAAGCCGGACAAAACCATTATAGCTTCGTCAAATAGTTTGCAATTGGATGTAATTTAAAAATTACTTATATGAAGAAAGAAATATGAGCTTTATTTTTATTTATACATGAGTTAAAATGAAAAAAAATATTCAGGAGGAAAAATGACCATGGTCAAGGATATTCTTAATGCAAAAAAAAGCGAGGTTCAGTTCATTTCTCCCAGTGCCACAGTGTTCGAAGCCTTGAAGAAAATGAGTGATAAATCAATAGGGGCGCTCGTCGTGATGGAGAATGAAAAAGTCGTGGGCATTATTTCCGAAAGAGACTATGCAAGAAAAATCATCCTCCATGGAAAAACATCGAAAGAAACTTTGGTCAAAGAAGTAATGTCTTCTCATTTATTTTCTGTTACTCCTGAAACCAGTGTCGAAGAAGCAATGGTATTAATGACCGGTAAGCATGTGCGCCATTTGCCGGTTTTTGAAAAAAATGAATTTGTTGGTATTATTTCCATTGGTGACGTTGTCAAATCCATTATATCAAACAAAGACTTCCTTATTGATCAGTTAAGCAATTACATCAGCGGTGAATATTATTAGAAATAAGATAGTTTTTTTCTTATGTTGATTTTTATTTCTATATCATTATAAATAGCTGCTTGCGAAAAAATAGAGCAGCTAAAAAAATTTTCCCCACGCCAAATAGATTTTTCCCAAGTCAACTATGATGGCTGCACATTTCGTTCAATAGTTTTGCACATTTCATGTAAAAAAGGGGTTAATGAAGGCTTGCCGGATTAAGCCTTGCCCGGTAATTTGCACATATTTTATCAATATAATCAATCTGT
>ENA-ORXD01002954-ORXD01002954.1-sediment-metagenome-genome-assembly--contig:-NODE-2954-length-10435-cov-3.346399_pt1 | contig 10435 bp, 9 predicted proteins | sample MGYA00237862_ERZ511471 | MGnify/ENA metagenome assembly ERZ511471 | reverse complement strand
ATACCTGCCTAAAATACCTTGACAAATAAGCAAAGTTGAATATGATTCTTCGCGCAAAACGCGGAAGAGAAAAGAGCCCCTGTAGTACAGAGATGCTTTGACATTAATGCCGGTCCGCTTTTCGGCAATTGCTGTAAAGCATGCGGTGATTATTTTTCCCCGAAGGTAATATCCTGCCTCAATCCGAAGTGTCGGGGCAGAGAACTCGAAGAGGTTGCGTTGAGTACAAGGGGGAAACTTTGGTCTTTTACGACAAATTACTATAAGCCTCCTGCCCCCTATGTATCCCCTGAACCTTTCGTTCCCTATACAATTGTCGTCGTGAATCTGGATAAAGAAAAAATGGGGGTAGCGGGACAATTGGCCAAAGGCATAGCCCCGGATGCGCTGAAGGAAGGCATGGAAATGGAACTTATTATGGAAGCTCTTTACGAGGATAAAGACGGTACGGAGCATATTGTCTGGAAATGGAAACCGGCGGCCTGATGTTGCCTGCTTACGATTTAATTATGTAAATATTTGCAACAGAAAAATGGAGGCAGATATGAAAGAAATAGCAGTGCTTGGCATCGGGATGAGTCAATGGGGAAAATGGCCCGAGAAAAAATATGTGGAAATAGCAAAAGTGGCTGTCGAGAACGCCCTGAAGGACGCAAATTTGGAATGGAAGGATATTCAGTTTATCTCCGGCGGGGAAACGTCGTTTTCCGGTCTGACCGGGATGCTGCCGGGCGGCGTACTGTCCGGGGAAATGGGTTGGCAGGGGATCCCGGTCGCCAATGTGTTCAATGCCTGTGCGACCGGCGCTTATGCGATGGACATCGCCCGTGCGCGCATTCTTTCGGGTATGAACGATGTTGTTCTTTGTTTCGGCGGGGAGACGGCGCCCAAGGGATTTTTCGCTCCGACAAGCTCCGACCCGCAGGATCTGGACGTTTTGCGTTTCTTGATCGGAGTGACCAATCCTACCTATTTCGCCCTGTATGCCATGAGGCGGATGCAGAAATACGGTATGACCGATCTGGATATGGCCAAAGTCAAAATCAAAAACAGCAAACACGGGAAACTCAATCCGAATGCTCGTTTTAAAAAGGAATTTACCCTGGAGGAAATTCAGGCTTCCCCGATGGTGGCCTCGCCCCTGCGGCTGATGCATCTGTGCACGACCAGCGATGGCGCCGCCGCCGTTGTGCTCTCCAGCATGGAATACGCCCGCAAGCATAACCTCAATACCGTCAAGATTGCCGCCATCTCCACGGCTAGCGCCGTTTATCCGGACGCTGTCATTAATGTTCCCCAGTTGAGCACGGATAGCACGGTCAGCGGTGATCCGGGCATGAGCTTTCAAAAAAGCGTTGCCTACAAGGCTTACGAAGAGGCCGGCCTGGGGCCGGAAGACATGAGCTGTGCGGAAGTTTACGATCTGAGCTCGGCTTACGAACTGGATTGGTATGAAAATCTCGGCTTTTGCAAACCCGGTGAAGCGGAGCGTCTGCTCAATGACGGCGAAACGGCCATTGGCGGGCGGATTCCGGTCAATACCAGCGGCGGTTTGGGCGCTTTTGGGGAGTCGGTACCCGCCCAGGCCATTGCCCAGGTCTGCGAACTGGTTATGCAGCTGCGCGAAACGGCAGGGCCGCGGCAGGTGCAGGGCGCCAAAGCCGGCATTACCATCAATTTCGGTCTCATGGGCAATGCCTCGTCAGTCATTGTAAAAAAATGAAGTATTCACCGGCCGGATGTATTAATGAGCACCAGCTGGAGGATCAGCAAATGATACGAAGGAGGGAAAAATGAATGACCAGAAAAAAGAATTAGGATGATGATCTTCCAAAAATTAACAAATTTCTTTTAAAAACTGTTACAATAAATTGTATAAATTTCATATTGAAGGAGGGGAAAATGAAAAAAAGCATGATGAAAAAATTTAGAGGAAAAGTCAGCATTGTCTTGTTGAGCTTTTTAACTGTATTTTTTTTAATATCGGCCACTAGCCAGGCGGCGGACGAAATTAAAATAGGGTTAGTGTCCGCTTTGACCGGTCCGGCCGGTCCCGTCGGCCAGTCTCATCTGGCAGGGGCGAAAGTTGCCGTAATGCACATCAATGAAGATGGCGGTATTATGGGTCGTAAGGTGGTTCTTGTGGAGCGGGATACAGCGGCTTCACCAGCCACAGCTCTCAAGGTGACGCGGGACTTATTGATGAATCAGAATGTCAAATTGATGACCGGTGTGGTCAGCAGTGCTGTGGCTCTGGCCCTGCCTCCGCTGATGGAAGAGCAAAACGGCATTATGATGATTGCCGCGGGCCAGACCGAGAAGGTGACAGGTGTCAACTGTAATCCCCATGTCTTCCGCATTTGCACCCATGGAGTGGTGGCGCCGTCAGCAATGGCGAAACATGCCAAAGAACGTTATCCCAACATTAAACGTTGGGGAGGGGTTAATCCGGATTATGAATTTGGCCATAGCTGCTGGAGAACCTTTTCCAGAACTTTGGCTAAAATAGATCCCAGCCTGACCATTGTTCCGACACATTTCCCTAAATTTGGAGCTACCAACTTTGAACCGGTAATTTTAAAACTCCTTGAGGATAAAGTGGAAGGAGTTTACGGAGTTATTTACGGCAATGATTTCATCGCTTTTGCCAAACAGGCCCAAAAATACAAGCTATTTGACCAGGTGAAAGTTTTCTTAGACCATGCCGTAGAAATGGAAGTAGCCGTGCCACTGGGTTTTGACATGCCACATACCTGGGGCGGCGGGCATTACAATTATAAAGCTTACAACAACAAACTGAACCAGAGGTTTGTGGAAGGGCATAAAAAACTATTCAATGGCCAAGTGCCTGTCTACGCCGCCTCGGAAACTTACAGCGCCCTTTATGCCTACAAATATGCCATCGAAAAGGCAAAGAGTACTGATACAAAAGAAGTCATCAAGGCATTGCGGGGATTAAGCTTTGACTCCGTGACGGGATCAAGACGTATTCGGCCGGAGGACAATCAGACAGAAGGCACGGGCATCTTTACGCATTTTGTGCCCCAGAAAGAAGCTCCGGGCTGGAAAGTTACCGAATACTACACCTTTCCCAATGCATCTTTTATTCCTAAACCCAGCGACCCGGATGGCGGCTGTAAGATGAAATGGTAATTTGAAAGCAGTTAGGACAGGCAGAAGAATGCTGTGTTGATTGCATAAGCGGGAGGGATGCCGGCAACGAAAAAACTCCGGCATCTCCTCCCTCCTAAGAAACTTCAATGAGCAATCCCCATCGTTTCTAAAGAGGGGTGAGAGGGAGATTTTGCGGAATTACGCCAATTGAAAAATCCACCCCAATTCTCCTTTAGTAAAGGGGGCGGAAGAGACGGTGCCAAAGTAATTCAGTTTCTTCCATTTATAACCCGGTGCGTAGCATCGGATAAATTGCTCAAAATGAATTAAAGAACTGGTGAAAAAAATGGATGTTTCCATCATTGTCAGCATTGTTTTAATGGGACTGGCCTCGGCCATGCTGTTATTTTTGATTGCATCGGGATTGACTCTGACCTTCGGGATCCTGGGCATTGTAAATTTCGCTCATGGTTCTCTTTATATGCTGGGAGCATATATAATGTATTCTATTTTGCTGATTCTCAATCCTATGCTTGGTTCCTTCTGGCTCGGTTTGATTATCGCGGTGGTTGCAGTGGGCGTGCTGGGGTTTGTCGTGGAGCGTTTTTTGCTTCATTATATCTATAAGGCCGAGGTTATTTATCAGCTTTTGCTGACCTTTGCTTTGGTCATGATAATAGAAGGGGTGGTTAAATCTTTCTGGGGATTGGATCCGAAATCATTTGCGGAACCTTCTTATCTGGACGGTTCTGTGGCGGTTCTGGGTCGTCCCTTTCCGATTTATGCTATATTCATCATTATAGCGGGTTTTGTCCTTTCGCTCGCATTATGGGCTCTTATCTACAAAACAAATTTCGGCAAGTTCATTCGGGCGGCCAATGCCGACCGCGATATGACCAATGCGCTGGGGGTCAATGTTAATTTTATCTTTACGGCTGTTTTTACTTTAGGTGCCGCCCTGGCTTCATTGGGCGGTGTTTTATCCGGGCCGATCCGGACCACTGCGCCTGATATGGGGAGCATGATCATTATTGACTGTTTTGCCATCGTCGTGATCGGTGGCTTGGGAAGTTTGCCGGGAGCCTTTATCGGGTCGTTGCTGATCGGACTGCTGGACGCTTTCGGGACTTATTATGTGCCGCGTTTCAGCATGGCCTTTACTTATATTCTGATGGCCGTCGTTTTGATTATTCGGCCAGCAGGATTATTCGGTACAAGAGAGCACTGAGTCCGTGACAGGAAAAGGAGAACGTGGTGATAAAAAAAATATTAATAGTTATTGTATTTTTGGCCTTGATTGCCGTTCCTTCCCTTGCTTCTAATTATTGGGTCTTTTTATTGACGGAAGTTTTTATCATGGCCATTTTTGCGACAAGCTTTAATCTGTTGCTCGGATATACCGGTCTGATGTCCTTCGGGCAGGCCGCCTATTATGCGGTTGGGGCTTATACGGCCGCCCTGCTGATTAAAAATTTTGCCACGTCGCTGTGGCTGACAATGGCCGGAGGACTTGTGGCCGGATTTATTGTCGCGCTGATCATCGGCTTCTTCTGTGTGCGGATGACCGCCCTTTATTTTGCCATGCTGACGATGGCCTTTTCTTCGCTGATTTTTGCCGTCATTTTCAAGTGGCGGGATTTGACCGGAGGGGACGATGGTATAAGTGCTATCACGCGCCCTCCGTTTAATTTGTTCGGACTGGATCTTTCTTTGGGTGATGCCAAGATTTATTATTTTTTTGTGCTGATCATGGCCGCGTTATGCATCTGGCTCATGCACCGGGTTGTCGAGTCGCCTTTGGGTTATATTTTGCGGGCCAACCGGGATAACGCCAAACGGGCGGAGTTTATCGGTGTACCGATTAAGCGTTTTCGCCTGATTGCCTTTGCCATTGCCGGGGCCTTTGCCGGCTTGGCCGGAAGCCTTTACACCCTGCTGGCCGGTTTCGTTTCCCCGGAATTGGCTTTCTGGGCCAAATCGGGTGACCCGGTGATGATGAGTTTGATTGGAGGATTTCACAGCTTCCTTGGGCCGACGCTGGGCGCGTTTATTTATACACTGTTGAAGGATTTAATATCGATCAAGACCGACAACTGGCTTTTATATCTGGGGATTGTTTTGCTGGTGATTGTTTTGGTGCTGCCGGAAGGAATCACAGGAGCCTGGAAAAAATGGCAGAGGAAAAATTAATATGAAATTAGAAAATGCTAAGGTGTTGTTGAAAATTGAGGGCCTATCGGTGAGTTTTGGCGAACTTCATGCTGTCCAGAAAGTTGATATGCTCGTGAAAAAGAACGAGATTCGTGCGCTCATCGGTCCCAATGGCGCCGGAAAAACCACGTTCTTCAATCTGGTGACCGGTGATCTGAAGCCGACAGCCGGCAGAGTTTATTATGATGAAAAATTGATCACGGGTAGATCTTCTGATGAGATTGCAAATATGGGTATTGCCCGTTCTTTTCAAATCACATCGATTTTTCCTGATCTCACCGTGTTTGAAAATGTGATGGTTCCCGTTTTGGTTCAGCAGAAGCGAACATTAAATTTATTTCGGCAAGCAAAAAAAATCGGCGAGGTGAAAGATGCGACCGGGGCTATTTTGGAACAGGTAGGGCTGAACGAGATAGCCAACGCCGAAGGAAAGACCCTGTCGCACGGGGATAAAAAACGGCTGGAGATTGCGATTATTCTGGCCAACAAACCGGACGTTTTACTCTTGGATGAACCGACGGCCGGTATGTCCCAGGAGGAGACCGACTCCACGGTTCATCTGGTAAAAAGGCTATCAGATGAAATGGGGATTACAGTTGTTTTCACCGAACACGATATGAAGGTAGTTTTTGCTATATCCGATTATATCTCGGTGCTTCAGCAGGGGCAGATCATTGCCGATGGACTGCCGGACGATGTCCGCAGCAACAAAAATGTTATTGAAGCCTATATTGGAGAGAACAAGTAATGATTTTGGAGATTAATGATATTCACAGCTATTATGAGACCAGCCATATCCTGCATGGCGTATCGATGAAGATTGATCAGGGCGAAGCTGTATCTCTGCTGGGGCGAAACGGCGCCGGCAAGAGCACAACGATGAAGAGCATCATCGGTTTGGTGAAACCAAGGCGGGGGAGCATAATTTTTAAAGGCCAGGAAATTGTGGGCAAAGAGCCTTACCAGATTGCCCGTCTGGGGGTTGGCTATGTGCCGGAAGATCGACGCATTTACTATGAACTCACCGTCCAGGAAAATCTGGAGGTAGCGGCTAAACCACCCCTGAGCGGGCAGGAGCCCTGGACAGCGGACAGGGTATATGAGGCCTTTCCCAAGCTGCGTTCGATGGCGGGCCGAAAAGGCCGCCAGATGAGCGGCGGGGAGCAGCAGATGTTGACGATCGGCCGGACGCTGATGGGCAATCCGGATGTGCTGCTTTTGGATGAGCCTTCGGAAGGATTGGCTCCCCTGATTGTGGAAGCTCTCGGTGAGTGCATTAAAGGCATTATTGCTCAGGGAATGACGGTGCTTTTGGCGGAGCAAAATTCCGTCTTTGCCTTGAAGCTGGTCCATCGGGCTTATGTGGTTGATGATGGCAAGATGATCTGGCAGGGAACGGTGGATGAAATTGCGGCCAATGAAGAGCTGAAAATGAAATATCTGAGCGTCTAAACACGCAGGATAACAAAAGCCGGATAGAGGGTGGCCTGACGGTCAGCGTCTGATGAAGATAGTAAGGAGATTAAAAGATGGAAAATTCGACAACCCGCATTACCTCAGCGATGAAGGAGGAATTTACAAAAAAAGGATACTGGAAAAACAAGATTCTCTTGGATTATTTTGAGGAGCATTTAAAGGCAAATCCCGATAAAGTTGCTGTCGTTGACCGCAATTATCGTCTGACCTACCGCGATCTGGAGAAAAAATCAAATCAACTGGCTACTTCGTTGCGGAAACTGGGCATTGTCAAGGGCGATGTGGTTTCTTTTCAGCTTCCCAACTGGTATCATACAAATGTTATTCTTGTCGCCTTGATAAAACTGGGCGTGGTCATCAATCCAATCATTCCCATCTACCGGGAGCGCGAGGTCGCTTTTATCATGGGAGAAAGCCGCTCCAAGGCCGTCATCATCCCCGATGTTTTCCGTGGGTTCAACTACGTCGAAATGTTCGAAAAACTCAAACCGGGCTTGCCTCATCTGCAGCACATCATTGTGTTAGGCGAAAAAATGGGTGCAGGCATGCTTTCTCTGGAAGGCATGCTCGACGGACCGGGTGATCCCTTCCCGCGGGAAAAAATCGATCCCAATGATATCCAGCTTCTCCTTTACACTTCCGGCACGACGGCTCAACCGAAGGGTGTTCAGCATACCCACAATACTCTGGTCGGAGAAGTGTTTATCGACACGGAATTCTGGCGTCTTAACAAAGACGATGTCGTTTTTAGTCCCACGCCGGTCACCCATATTTCCGGCTACTGCAACGCTCTGCACACACCTCTTATTATTGGCGCCAGTACCGTGCATATGGACATTTGGGACCCCGAAAAAGCACTTGATCTCATTGAAAAAGAGAAATGCACATTTATCGTGGCGGCAACTCCTTTTCTGCAGCACATGCTTGATTCGCCAACGATCAAAGGTCGGAACATTCCCAAATTTTTCTTTGTGTGCGGTGGGGCTTATATCCCCCCGGAGTTGATTAAGAGGGCATGGAAAGTGCCCGGCTGGCGCGTGATTCGGGTTTACGGTTCCAGTGAGGCGCCTACGGTAACGCTGGGTATTCGGCCGGACGGACCGGAGCAAAAAGCATCGGAAACCGACGGTCTGATTCACAACTATGAGGTTCGAATTGTCGATTTTGACAATTCCTCCCTGCCCCCGGGCCAGGATGGCGAAATTATCGTGAAGGGGCCCAAACTTTTTGTGGGCTACCGCGATCAGGCTTTGAATGAAGAATCCTTTGATGCCGAGGGATGGTTTCATACCGGAGATCTTGGGCGAATGAGCGCCGATGGCTACCTGGAAATTACAGGCAGGAAAAAAGACATCATAATCCGCGGCGGGGAAAATCTGAGCGTCAAAGAAATTGAAGACATGCTGCATGCGCACCCGCTGGTGGATACGGCGGCGGCGGTGGCCATGCCCGATGTCAAGATGGGGGAGAAAGTCTGCGCCTATATCAAGCTGAAATCAGGAGCAAGCCTGACGCTTCAGGAACTACAAAAATTTTTAGCCCAGCAGAAACTGGCCAAGCAAAAATGGCCGGAGCGGCTGGAGATTATCAGCGAATTTCCTATGACCCCCTCCGGGAAGATCAGGAAAAATGAACTGCGCAAAGATATTGCCGAAAAAATGAAATTACCGCCGCTGCGGATCTAGCCTATAGAACACTCAATTTTTCCCAGTTAGTTAAGCAGAAAAAACCCTTGCTTTCGGGTTAGGGTTTTAGTATGCCTGAAACACAATGCTGCCAAAAGATGCATGCCATACAGTGTAAGATACTAAAAATTATAACATTTTACTTGACGGAGGGCGGCGGTCCGAAGCTGAATAATTAATAAAGATTTAATGAATGTTTTTAGTCGGCTGTCAGCCGAAAAGGTCGAATTTATTTAATAACTGTTTACCGAATTCAAAGGAGATGGGAAAAATGGAATTTGATTTTACTGAGGAAGAAAAAGGACTGCTTGCGCAAGTGCGGGACTTTTTTAAAAAAGAAATTACCCCGGAGCTGGTGACCGAATCAAGAAGGCTGGGTGTGATTTACGGAGGCCCGGAAGCCAGAAAATTCATCCGTAAATTTGCCGCCCGGGGCTGGCTGGTTCCTAACTGGCCTAAGGAATACGGCGGCTTGGGAGCTTCCGAAATGGTGACTTACATGATCAAGGAGGAAATGGCCTATGCCGGTATTCCCTCCATCTTCGTTGGTGCATACATGTCCGGTCCGACCATTATGCGGTATGGTTCTGAGGAGCTGAAAAAAGAATTCCTGCCCCGTCTGGCTGGCGGCGAGATTGAATTTGCCCTGGGTTATACGGAGCCGCAGGCCGGATCCGATCTGGTGGCCCTGAGCATTAAGGCTGAGGACAAAGGAGACTATTTTCTGGTAAACGGACAGAAGACCTTTAATACCCACTGCCACATCGCCGATTATCACTGGCTGGCCGCCCGGACCGATCAGGACGCTCCCAAGCATAAAGGTATATCTATGATTATCGTTGATCTGAAGAGCCCGGGCATCACGATCCGCCCCATGATCACCATGGCCGGCTGGCAGACCAATGAAGTCTTTTATGATAATGTCGAGGTGCCCAAGAAAAACCTCGTGGGCGAAAAGAACAAAGGGTTCTATTACCTGATGGCGGCATTGGATTTCGAAAGAATGGTCGCATTAGGTGCTTACCGACATCTGTTTGAGGATATTGTATCCTATGCCAGGGAGACCTATGTGGGCGGCAAACCGCTGGCCAAAAATCCTCTGATCCGCCAGAAGCTGGCTCAGATGGCCATCGAAATCGAAGCAAACAAGCTGCTCTATTATCAACTGGCATATCTTCTGGATAAAGGATCGATCCCCAACTATCAGTCCTCGATGGAAAAGTTGTTTGCCACAGAAGTGATGCAACACATCACTCAGACGGGCATGGAAGTTTTAAATCTGTTCGGGCAGCTCAAAGAAGATTCCAAGTGGGCTCCTCTGGCCGGGAGAGTGGAGCATTTTCATCGCTGGAGCGTTGTGGAAACGATATATGCCGGCACATCGGAGATTCAGCGGAACATTATTGCGCAGCGCGGGCTTGGTTTGCCCCGCCAATAGGAGGAGAGCATATATGAATTACGATTGGAATGAAGAACAAAAGATGATGAAAGAGGCAGCCCATCGTTTTTTGGCGAAGGAATGCCCCGGTACCTTCGTGCGAGAGATGGCCGAGCAGGAGAAAGGATACAGCCCGGAGATGTGGAAAAAGATGGCCGAAATGGGCTGGCTGGGGCTGGTATTTCCCGAAGAATACGAGGGTACGGGGGGAAGTTTCCTGGATTTGGCGGCGCTGCTTTATGAGATGGGCTTTGCTTGTTTGCCGGGGCCATTTGTGGCAACGGTGATTTTGGGCGGATTGACCGTTTTGGAGGCAGGCACGGAAGAACAAAAAAAAGCGCTTTTGCCGCAGGTGGCCAGAGGAGAAGGAATCATGACTCTGGCCTGGACCGAGAAGGAGGGTACTTATAGCCCGGCGGGAATTTCCGCGCAAGCCGAATTGCAGGGCGATCATTACATCCTTACGGGAACAAAGCTTTTTGTCCCCGATGCCCATGTCGCCGATACAATA
>ENA-ORXD01002953-ORXD01002953.1-sediment-metagenome-genome-assembly--contig:-NODE-2953-length-10436-cov-3.576504_pt1 | contig 10436 bp, 9 predicted proteins | sample MGYA00237862_ERZ511471 | MGnify/ENA metagenome assembly ERZ511471 | reverse complement strand
CTTCTCCTTTGCATAGTCTGATCTGGAAAGCTTTTAGCTGGCGGGAACCGTATTGGGTGCATCTGTCCGTCTTTCTCAAACCCAGCGGGAAAGGCAAGATGAGCAAGCGTGAAGCGGTTGAGTTGAGCCAGGATGGCTATTCAATTTTTGTAAAAGACCTTAAAGATTTAGGATACCTGCCCGAAGCTGTTATCAACTGGGTCGCTTTGATGGGCTGGAGCTATGATGACCGTAGTGAGTATTTCACCTTGGATGATTTGGTGCAAAAGTTTTCACTGGAAAAATTGAATCCTTCGCCCGCCGCCATTAACTTTTCAAAGCTGGACCATTTCAATAAACTGCATATAAAAGCTCTCGCAGATATAGACCTGGCGGAACGCATCCGTCCTTTCTTCCAGAGTAAAGGCTACCCAGCCACGCTTGAACAACTGCTTGCTATTGTTCCCCTAATTAGGGAAAGAATTGTTACTTTGGATGATTCGGTAACTTTTTGTGCTTTTCTTTTCGAGCAAGAAATCCGGCATGAACGAGAGCTGCTAATGATCAAGGATAAGTCACCAAAAGAGGCCGTATTTATTGCAGAAGAAGTCCTTGGTTTGCTTCGGGAAATCCAAACGTGGGAGCTTGCCGCTTTGGAGCCCGTTTTGACTGCTTATATGCAAAAAATGCAGCTCACGCCGCGCGAGTTCTTCGGTTTTCTGCGCGAGGTTATCTCTGCTCAAAGGATCACTCCGCCTTTGTTTGAATGCATGCAGGTGCTTGGCAAACAAAAGACCCTTCAGCGGCTGCAGCAGGCAATTCAGGTGATCAAGGCTTAGCAATGTGCAGAGCAAAATAATGGTAAAATATAGCCCGCACCCTTTTTGGGGGCTCGTCTAACGGCAGGACAGCAGACTCTGAATCTGTTTATAGAGGTTCGAATCCTTTGCCCCCAGCTAAAGCTCCGAAAAGGAGCTTTTTTATAAAAATATCCCAAAGATTAATTTCCTATATATAATTATGTGAAAGGAAGTTATTTATTCCGCTTGTTTTCGATTCATAGGAGGCTGGCATGGGCAAAAAAGATAAAGGCGGTAAGGACGGGAAAGAAAAGAAAAAGAAGAAAGAAAAGAAGGAAAAGAAAAATAAAAAAGACAAAAAATGAGGCTTCAATTTTGCTGAACATCAAGCACCTTTTCATATTACGCATCTGAAGGCAAATATCGGATCTATTGATCTGCGTTATAAATTTTTCAGTCTTTGGGCCATTTTCCTGAAGAATGTATAATAAAGATCGCCCATGAAAAAAGAAAGCCTCCCAACTTCCCCTAATTGGAGCAGTTCTACTAAGGTGATTGTTACCCTGCTGATCCTGGCGGCTGTGATTGCCTTGCTTTTTAGATTTTCCAATTTGATCACAACGCTGGTGGTGGCATTCATTCTTGCTGTGCTTCTGTATCCCCTTGCGGAATGGCTGAATGCGAAAACCCGTATCCCTTGGAACTGGTCTGTGACCATCGTGTATTTTTTCAGCGTTGTCGTTTTATTCGGGTTATTGACTCTGGGTGGGATCGCTGTCGTTGAGCAAATTCAAGGCTTAATTCGCTTTCTGCAGGGATTGTTGTATGATCTGCCAGAATTTCTCAATCAACTTACTACCACAGTGATCGAAATAGGTCCCTTCACGTTGGATTTTACCTATATCAACTGGAACGATATCAGCAATCAACTGCTTGCGTCGGTTGAACCGCTTCTTGCGCGGTTGGGAAATATTATTGGCGGGATTGCTTCTGGCACTGCCGGTGTAATTGGATCATTCCTTCTATCCCTGATCATTTCATTCTTGCTCTTGAACGAGAGCGGCGGTGTTCGCAAGAGAATTTTATCCATCGAATTGCCCGCCTACCAAGAGGACTTTGCGCGCATCGGCGAGAAGATGAACCGAATCTGGAATGCTTTCCTGCGCGGGCAGGCACTCGTTTTCTTGGTGAGATTCGTGATGTACATCATTATCCTCAGCCTGATGCGGGTGAAGTTTGTTTTCGGCATGGCCCTGATGGCGACCTTGGGTAACTTCATTCCGTATATTGGTGTGGCGATATCCTGGATCACCATCTTTTTCGTAGCCCTGTTTCAGGGCAGCACCATCTTTTCACTGGCGCCTTTCCCCTATGCGTTATTGGTGATGGGGGTAGGTTGGATTCTGGATAACATCTATGATACCTTTTTCACCCCGCGCGTCATGGCGGATGTGCTGGAAGTGCATCCGGCGGCTGTGATGGTGGCAGTTCTGGTGGGTTTGAACTTATTTGGATTTTTGGGCATGATTCTGGCTGCGCCAACCCTGGCCACCTTGAAATTCTTGCTGATGTATGTTCAAAAGAAGCTCTTAGATCAAAATCCTTGGGGGGAAGAGGAGATTCAGGAGGAGGAAAAGCTGCCGTTTCTTGGCAGATTGGTCAAAGGTCTCGCATTGAAAATTCAGCACCTTGCTGACGGAAACGAAACCGATAAACCGAAAAAGGAGAATTAGAAATGAGCGAACAACCAGAAACGAGCATTCAAAGCATTGTTGAAATGGAAGATAATTTCTTTTACACTGCCCAGGAGCCAGATGGGGAAGTAACCTATCACCTGCAATTCAATAACCTCACCTTGCATTTCTTTACAGAGGAATGGCAGGCAGCAGTCGCTTTTTTGGAAAAAGTGGTTGATGCTTCAAAAAAATTATAGAGAGGAAGTAATTATTAGAATATGAATTTGGATAGGTACCAAGAATTTGCCCGGCTTGATCGCAGCGGTATGCTGGCGGAGATCCAGAACCTGCCCGATCAGCTGGAAGAGGCTTGGCAGACCGCTCAGTTGTTGCCTTTACCTGAAAGCGCGCAATTTTCACGCATCTTAGTAGCGGGCATGGGGGGGTCGGCCATTGGCGCCGATATCCTGGCGGGATATATTGCCCCATTCTGTAAAGTCCCGCTCAGTGTATTGCGTGGATATCAATTGCCGGCTTGGGTTGGCGGACCGAATGATCTGGTGATCTGTTCTTCGCACTCGGGAAATACCGAAGAGACCCTGTCTGTTTTCCAGGAATGCATTGAAAAACGCTGCGCAGTTCTGACGATCTCCACTGGTGGAAAATTGCTGGATGCGGCTCGCGCGCACGGAGTTGTTTCTTGGACGTTTGAGCATGCAGGTCAACCGCGCGCGGCTGTGGGTTTTTCTTTCGGTATGCTGCTCAATCTCTTTTCACGTCTGGCGATGATACCCGATCAATCGCTCGAATTGAGGCAGGCCGCCGCTGCCATGCGGCAGTTCATGCCGGAAATTGATGCGCATGTGCCTTTGGCTAAAAATTTGGCTAAACGCATCGCTGGCCAGTCCATGGGGCGTTTTCCGTTGGTTTTTGGCGCTGAGCATCTGGAAGCGGTTGCCCGGCGCTGGAAAACGCAGATGAATGAGATCGGCAAGGCTTTAGCGCAATTTGAATTCCTGCCCGAAGCCGATCATAATACTCTAGCAGGTCTGGTCAACCCCGAAGAATTGCTCATCAAGACCTACGCTCTTTTCCTGACATCTACTCGCTATCACCCGCGTAACCAGAAACGCTTTGATTTCACTGCTTCAGAGTTTATGCTGGCGGGTGCAGCCATCGATAAGGTTGCTTGTCAATCTGAAACCTGCTTGGCAGAGATTTGGAATTGCATATTGCTGGGCGATTTCATTTCTTTCTATCAGGCCATGGCGTATGATGTGGATCCGACCCCTGTGGATGTTCTGGAGAACCTTAAACTTACTTTGCGTGCCTGATTGGAGAGTATCTGCGAATATTAAAGAATTGAATGAAGAATTTGAAAGCCGCCAAGCCAGGCGGCTTTTTTTTACTGGGCGATGTTGAAGTAGTTATAGGCTGCTGTGGAGATTTGTGCAAAAAGGAAGTTACCGATGTCAAAGATCAGTTGAGTGGGCTGGTACATGGCCGCCACGATGACGTAATCCCCTCCCGGTGAAAATACAATGCCGGCGTCGATCATGGAATTGATCACGCCTGTTTGAGAATCCGTCGTCCAGCCATGCTTGTGGGCAAAACGCGTCCCATCTGGCAGACTGGATTGCAAGAGTTGTGCGATCTTGTTATCAGCCAGGAAGGTCAGCATGGCTTGGCATTCCGTTTGGGTGATTTGTTCAGGGAAGACCGCTGCGAAAGAACCGCCGCCGCTCTGCGCGCACTGGTAGATGTCATCCAGCAGCATGCCCATCTCGGCTGTGGTGGTCTGGTTATAAATATCAGGTTCGGTGTCATAATCCAGGCGCTGGTTGGCAGGTGTCAAAAAGCGCTGCAGCAATGGAGCGCCGTAATAAAAATGGCCTGCTAAAAATGTATTTTCCAACCCCAAGTCTTTTAGGTCGGCGGTGACCAGCAGCGGACCCAGAGTGGCGTCCAGATAGGTTTCCATCAGGCTGTCAGCGGGTGGGTTTTCTGATTGGTCGACCATCTGTTTGATGAGGTTTAATGCCCCTTGCGGGGTGGGTTCTGAAAGCGCCTTGAAGGTTGAGACCATGATCGGAATTTTGATGGTGCTGGCGGCGGTGAAAGCGATGCCGGGAGTGTAGTCCTGTTCCAGTTCATAGGCGAAATTGATCTCTTCTCGATTTTTCAGATCCAGTATGTATATCTCAGTCAAGCCGTCAAACTTGGATTGGTCGAGAATCTGTTTGATCAGGACTTCTAGATTTTTCAAGGAAGGCCTTGGAGGTTCTACTTCATTGATGATTAGCTGCGCTGTGCGCTCATATGCCGATTGCAGGGCTTTCTCCACAACCGGAATGGACTTCTCAACATCCAGCACCAATCCTGGTTTGCCGTATTCAAATTTGACCGTCCCCGCAAGTGGTTGGGATGATTCCGGAACCTGGTCATAGCGCGAGGCAATTTCATCCATCAGAAAGAGGCGCAGACGATTTTTATCAATTTTTGCCAGCAGGGGCGTTTCGTTGGCTCGGGGAGTTTTGTTCCATAGATAATCCCAGAATGATGGCCAGAATGGAAGTTCTACGCGTTGTTGATCGGCGGCTGCGATCATGGATTCAATATCCAGTTCAAAACCAACCTGGGAGGGCTTGATGTGAATGTGCTCTTCCTGATAGAGAATTTCCGCAGGGCTGTTATATGCCTGCCGCACGCGGTCGGCTGCCTGGTTTTGATCCAACCCTCCTACTGCAACCCCGCCGATGAGCGTTCCAGCCGGAAATCCAGCCCGCAGACGGCTGAACTGGATCAATTTCATCACCAACAGCACCGCTGCTAGAACAACTAGGGCGATCGAAAGCCAACGCAATAAATTTGATCTGTTTATTTTCAAACAGGAATCTCCTCATTAAAAAGCGCACCCATTTTACCAGAACGCTGAAGCTTGATTGTAACATTCTCTGAGAAATGGATACGATATACTTAGGGCCATGGTCATCAATCGCGAACAATTGCAGAAATTTATAAAGGAAGTATATCCATTCTATCAAATGGATGAAGCGCTGCTATCTTTTTTAGCCGAGAAATGCGAAGTGGTCTTTTATAAAAAGGGGGATTTGGTATATCAAGAAGGTGCACCTGCCAGATTTCTGTATGTTCTTTTTGAAGGACAAATTGATATTCTTAAAGAAGTGAAACATTTGATTGTACGCATGAATCACATGCGCATGGGTGATGTCTTTGGCGAAGATGTTCTGGAGTTGAACTGCACACGGAGAACTACTGCTCGGGCAGAAAAAGACTGCTTGCTGATCCGCATCCGATTGTCGTCTTTGGCTCAAATTGTCAAAAGGTCGTCCCGCATGCAGGTTTGTTTGCAGTTTATGCTGCGATCCTATCAAATCCATTTGAAAAATGTCTCAAAGACCGCTAACCAAGCGGAAAGCCTGCGCTTCATCTGCCATCCTCATGAATTTTCGTGGATTCTTAAACCAATGGTAGGTTTCTTGGTGCTCATGCTGGCCTGTGCGGCCCTTGTTGGGCTGGTCGGTGCACATTGGCTGCCCACTTGGCAGGTTGGGTGGGGCTGCGGCCTGCTTGCTGCTATCTTCATCTTCTGGCTGCTTTGGAACTATATTAAATGGAGAAATAATTTTATTATTTTTACTAACCAGCGAGCTATCCATCACGCAACAAATATTCTATTTCAAGAAATCCGCGAGGATACACCCTTGAATGCTATTGTTAGCCTTGCCGGACAGACCAATTGGCTGGGTCGCAAATTTGCATTTGGAAATCTGAGCATAAAAACTCTGACAGGTCTTCTGCAATTGAAATATGTGCCTTATTTGGATGAAGCCCATAAGCTGCTTGAGTTTTTGATCGATAAGCAAAAGCGTGAATACCAAGCGCAAGAAAAAAAGGAATTTGAGACCTTGCTGCGTGAAAGACTTGCCGCGTCCCGCGCCATTTCTGCAGAACCTGAATGGCCTTCAAAGCAAACCGCCCCTCACGCTGAGGAAGATACAAGGGAGCAGGATTTTTTCAGTCGGTTATTTGGTTTGCAGAGACAAATTGGACCTTCAATGATCTATCGTACTCACTGGATTTTTATGATGAAAAAAACTCTTTTCGCTTTCTTGGTATTGTTGAGCTTGCTCCTGCTTGAAATTTACCTTTACTCCAACCAGCTTGTCTCATCCCATAATACCAACGTGGTCTGGTTTTTCCGAATTAGCGAAATTCTCGCCCTGCTGACTTGGCTGTATCAGTTTATGGATTGGCGCAATGACCAGTACATCATCACGCCTGAGCAGATCATAGATGTGTATCAAAAACCGTTTGGTTTGACAGACCGCCGGGCAGCGCCTTTAGAGAATATCCAATCCATCCGCATTGAAAGACAGGGCATAGCGGGCATGCTGTTTGATTTCGGTTCAGTCTTTGTTAAAGTCGGCAATGAAGATTTTTCCTTCGAAAATGTCAACCACCCGATGGAAATCCAGCAAACACTGTTTGGATTATTGGAGCAAACGCGCAGGATGGAAAAAGAAGAAGAACGAACTGGCCAGCAGCACAGGCTGCTGGATTGGCTGGAGACTTTTCAGCGGTACACTGGCGAAAGCTCAAAAGAGAATCAAACTGAAGAAAAATTGGATAAATTAGAGTAAAATGCTAAAAATTGCATTTCAAAGAGGATTAAAATAACGATGGCTTTAAGAGAAGTAATTAAGCTGCCAGAGCCTTTGTTACGAAAAAAAGCGCACAAATTGACCGATTTTGGCAGCGAAACCCAGAAGCTGATTGATGACATGATCGACACCATGCGCGCTGAACCTGGGGTCGGGTTGGCGGCGCCGCAGGTGAATGTGTCGCTGAGACTGATCGTGGTAGAGTACGCAATTGATGATACGGTGGAAAATCCCAAACCGAAATTGTTTGTTGTGGCAAACCCGCAAATTGTTCATCGTTCAACAGATAAGGTAAAGGGCATAGAAGGCTGCCTCTCAGTTCCAAACCTTTTTGGAGAAGTAGAGCGCGCTAACCAGGTTGTAGTGGAAGGTTTAAACCGTCGTGGCAAAAAACAGAAGATTGCAGCTGTGGGTTGGCTTGCCAGGATTTATCAGCATGAAATTGATCATCTGGATGGTATCCTCTTCGTTGACCGTGCGGAAAAGCTTTTCCAGCCGGACGAAATCGAGAGTGGCAGCGCGGTTTAACTCCGCATCTGAGCATGCAGCTCATACATTTATCCTTATCCAATTTTCGTATTTTCCAACGCTTGGAAATGGAATTTCCCAGCCGTTTGACTTTGTTATGGGGGGATAATGCCCAGGGCAAGACCAGTGTACTGGAAGCTGTCCATTTCCTTTCGATCTTAACCTCCCCGCTGGCTTCTAATGACCGCGAGATAATTAGCCTTTTATCCTTATCGGATGAAATGCCGGTCAGCCGTTTGGTGGCGCGCTTCCAGAAAAGAGAAAAGACGCATTTGATTGAAGCGCGCTTGATTCTTAATTCGGTATCCAATGGCAATCACCGCCTGCGCAAAGAAGTCTTGATTGATGGAGTGAAAAAACGCTTATTTGATGCGGTGGGGTTTTTCAATTCAGTCTTGTTCCTGCCGCAGATGATGCGAATTTTGGAGGATGGACCGCAGGATCGCCGCCGTTATCTGGACCAGCTCCTTTCGCAGGCTATTCCTGGCTATGTGCGCGCGCTCAGCGCATACCAGCAGGCTCTCGTGCGCCGCAATGCCTTGCTCAAGCAGCTCTCGGAAAAAGGCGGCGATCAAGAACAATTGACATTTTGGGAGGATATGCTCAGCGAAAACGGAGCCATGCTGATTTCTGCCCGGCAGCAATCCTTGCGAGATTTTGAAAGATTTGCCTGTCAGCAATTCGGGCAGCTCTCTGGCGGAAAAGAAGAGCTGCGCATCGAGTATTTACCCTCCTTCAGTTTATCGAGCCAAGCAGAACAACCCGATCGCAAGTCGACCATGCAAGAAAAATTTGAATCTGATGACGAGCCTGAATGGATAAAAGGTGAGTTCAAAAGGAAACTCAAATTGCTGCGCGCTGAAGAAATTCAACGCGGGTTGACCACTATTGGTCCGCACCGCGATGAAATCCGCTTTTTTTCAAACGGTGTTGACTTGGGCGTATATGGCTCGCGCGGACAGATCCGCACGGCGGTCATGGCTTTGAAGATCGCTGAGGTTTGTTGGTTGCGGGAAAAAACGGGTGAATTGCCGGTTTTGTTGTTGGATGAAACCCTGGCTGAATTGGATGAGAACCGGCGCAGTGATTTGCTTGATGGTCTAAAAGGTGACCAACAGGCCATCTTGACCACTACTGATCTGAATCTTTTCACGCCAGCATTCCGAAGCGACTGTCAAATCTGGCGAGTATCGCAGGGTGTGGTTGGACAATTTGAACCGTAACTTGTTCTATATGAGCGGTTTTTTGGCTGGAATTCCCGCTTTGCGCGGGTAAAGGTCGGGGGTGGAAGAAATTTTTTGAATTTTTAGCAGTGACCGGTTTTCGTGAATAGCCGGTAATTGGAAATTCAGAACCTCCTGCAGTTCTCCTCCCAATAAGCGCATCGCAGTTTGGCTTTGCTCGATCTCTTTTTGAACCGATCCTCCTTTTTGTGCCAGAGCGGCTCCACCCGGTCGCGCCAGTGGCAGTAGGTATTCTGCCAGTACGGGCAAGGGCGCTACGGCGCGCGCTACTGCCCAATCGAACTTTTCCCGGTAATCTGGATCTTGTCCGAGTGTTTCAGCGCGTTCGTGCAGTACGATCACATCTTTCAGGCCCAATTCCGCCGCCAACGCGCTGCAGAAATCCGTTTTTTTGTGTACCGCATCCACCAATACCAACTGAATATCTCCCCGCACTATTTTCAGGGGAATGCCGGGAAAGCCCGCTCCGCAGCCTACATCGATCAGGGAAAGCTCATTCTCACCGATCAATTTCAGGCAAGTGAGGGAATCATAAAAGTGCTTGATGCGGATTTCCTGCAATTCGCGGATGGCGGTCAGGTTGTGCTTTTCGTTCCAGATTTGCAGCATTCGTTCATAGACCAGAAATGCTTCCACTTGATGGGAGGTGAGCTGTATCCCCAATGAATCTGCTAGGATTTTTTTCAGATTGATCATTTTATGTATTATAGCGATTCCGCATTCCAATTAAGCAGGTTTGCTATAATTGCTGAAACTTAATTCTGGAGGATTCATAGTGGCTAAAGGCATTAAAGCGGTCATTTTTGACATGGGGGGTGTGATTCTTCGCACGCGAGATTATGCATTTCGTGAAGCGCTGGCACAGCGCTTCGGTACCACCAGAAAGGAATTGGAAAAGGTTATTTTTTTTAGTCCCTCTGCCAAGCAGACCGAGATGGGAAAAATATCTGATGCAGAACATTGGCAGAGCGTTCTGCGGCATTTCGGGCAGCCGCAAGAAAACTACCTGCAAGCTTACCGCGAATTTTTTACCGGGGATGAAATCGACCTTGACATGGTTGCCTACATCCAAACCCTCAAACCAACCTATCAACTTGGCTTGTTGAGCAACGCCTGGAAAAATGCCCGGGAAACGATCACCCTGATGCACCCATATTTGGATTTATTTGATGTGAGCATTTTTTCTGCTGAAGTAGGTTTGCGCAAGCCGGAAGCACCGATTTTCCAACTTATGATAGAGCGCCTTGGCATCCAGCCGCATCAAGCTGTTTTTGTGGATGATTTTCCCGAGAATGTCGCTGGTGCTGCTGCCGCCGGACTGCATGCTGTTCATTTTCAAGAGCGTGATCAAGCGATCGCACACATCAACGCTCTGTTGGAAAATTAACGGACGATTCCTATGGTATACTCTCAGCCGATGGCGCATGCTTGACATGCCGCCGCCTCTTGGGTAGAATTTGCCTGCCCTCGTGAAGGGCCTGTAGCGCAGATGGGAGCGCGCATCAATCGCACTGATGAGGTCGA
>ENA-ORXD01002952-ORXD01002952.1-sediment-metagenome-genome-assembly--contig:-NODE-2952-length-10438-cov-3.647621_pt1 | contig 10438 bp, 7 predicted proteins | sample MGYA00237862_ERZ511471 | MGnify/ENA metagenome assembly ERZ511471 | reverse complement strand
TCCGTAACGGAAACTCCGGCAGAGATTACAAAGTCGATGATTATCTGGACTTGAGAGTCATCATGCCCGGAGACCCCTGTCCCAGATGCGGGGCCGAAATCCGGTTCGGCCGGGGCATCGAGGTGGGGCACGTATTCAAGCTCGGAACAAAATACAGCAAGGCCATGAAAGCCTTGTTCCTGGACGAGCACGGCTCGGAAAAACCTTTTATCATGGGTTGCTACGGGATAGGCGTCGGGAGAACGGTCGCGGCGGCGATCGAACAGAATCACGACGAAAACGGGATCATCTGGCCGATGCCTCTGGCGCCGTATCAGGTCATCATTACACCCGTGAATGTAAATGATGCCAACGTCATGGATGAGGCGGAAGATATTTATGATTCGATGATTGCCGCAAACATCGAAGTTGTTTTTGATGATCGTGATGAAAGAGCCGGTGTAAAATTTAAAGATGCCGATTTGATCGGAATCCCTTTGCGGGTGACCATCGGACCAAAAAATCTTCAACAGGGCAAGGTTGAATTAAAAATAAGAAAAACAGGAGAAAGTCAATTAATCCCTCTTCAGGATCTATTGGAAAAAGTTAAAATGATTATCAAACAAGAATTAAATCAGGACAAGCCATAGACCAGAATCATACGATCCGGAGAATGAATGTTACGCATAAGCGACATTATTGATAAAGCTCAAATCTATCTTCCGCAGGAAGATCTGGTCATGATTCAGAAGGCCTATATCTATTCAGCCGCCGTGCATCAGGGGCAAGTGAGATTATCAGGCGAACCCTATTTGACCCATCCCATGGAAGTGGCGGGAATCCTCACGGATATGAAGATGGATGCCGCGACAATCATCAGCGGTTTGCTGCATGATACGATCGAAGATACCCTGACCACAGCAGAACATTTGGAAAGAGAATTTGGTAAGGATGTGGCTTTTTTGGTAAGCGGCTTAACGAAATTAAGTCGTATTTCTTTTGGTTCACAGGAAGAGCGTCAATCGGAAAATTTCCGTAAAATGATTCTGGCCATGTCCGCCGATATTCGTATTCTGTTGGTGCGTCTTGCCGACAGAATACATAATATGCGGACGTTGCAATATCATCCCAAGGAAAAAAGACTTTATATCGCCAGGGAAACGATGGACATCTACGCGCCGCTGGCTAATCGCCTGGGTATTAATTCGATGAGGATGGAACTGGAGGATTTGTCTTTTCAGTATATTGCACCGGACGCATACAAGGAATTAACGGCAAAAATCGCCAAATCCAATGAAGCCCGCCATCGTTATACCGAAGAAGTCAAAAGCATTATTTTTAAGGAATTGGATAAACATTCCATTCAATGTAAAGTTGAAGGCCGGGCGAAGCATCTTTACAGCATTTATAAAAAAATGCACGAGCAGCACATTAATTTTGATGAAGTATACGATTTGATTGCCTTCCGTATCATACTGGATTCGGAGATGGAAAAGACGTGTTATGAAGTATTGAGCATGGTGCACGCACTTTGGAAGCCCGTTCCGGGACGATTTAAGGATTACATTGCCATGCCCAAGGCCAATAATTATCAATCCCTTCATACGACAGTCATCGGACCCTATGGAGAACGGGTGGAGATACAAATCAGAACAAAGAATATGCATGAATGGGCGGAGAAAGGGATTGCCGCTCACTGGAGATATAAGGAAGGGAAGTCCTATAAAGACAAAGAAGGCGATCAGATAAAAAAGTTAAGAGAAGTTCTGGAAATGCAGCAGGATATTAAAAATCCAAAAGAATTCATGTCTGATCTGAAACTGGCTTTGTTCCCGGAAGAAGTTTATGTTTTTACACCGCATGGTGATGTGAAATCTTTTCCCAAAGGAGCCACGCCCATTGATTTCGCCTACAGCATTCACACCGATGTCGGCAATCAATGTATAGGCGCAAAAGTAAATCGCAGCATCGTTCCGCTGAGATACAAGCTGCAAAACGGAGATCGTGTTGAAATCATCACACAGGCCGGTCATCATCCCGGCAAGGACTGGCTGAAAAATGTCGTGACAACCAGGGCAATTTCCAAAATAAGAAATTGGATTAACCTTGAGGAGCGGAAAAACAGCATTGCGTTGGGCCGGGAATTGCTGGAAAAAGAATTTAAGAGACATAATTTGAAATTCAGTAATTATATTAAATCTGATGAAATAAAAAAAGCATTTACGGGAAGTTCAGTTAATCAGCTTGATGATTTGATTGCGCAGGTGGGTCTGGGAAGAATTTCACCCAAAAGAATAGTGAACTATTTTATTACCGGTGAGGAACCCGAAGAAAAAGAACCTGTTTTGGAAAAAATAAAAAGAAAAAAAGCGGTTTCGCCATCCATGGGCGTTTCCATTATCGGTGTTGAAGATCCGGATGATATTATGATTAATTTTGCCAAATGCTGCAATCCGATTCCCGGTGACGAAATATCCGGTTATATTTCCCGGGGACGAGGTGTGATCGTTCATACAAGCAATTGTCCCTATATTAAAAGAATGGGGCAGGAAAGGATCGTCAATGTTCAATGGAGCTCAAGAGAAGAACATACATACCCGGTTCATATAAAAGTTGTTTGTGATGACATCAAGGGGATACTGACGGAAGTCAGTTCCATTATTTCATCTTTTGACGTTAACATCAGTCACGCGCAGATAGACACGGACCATATGGTCGCCACATGCACTTTTGTGATAGACATCAGTAATCTGCAGCAACTCAATCAAATATTGGCTGCAATAAAACAACTGAAATTCGTCAAATCAGTCGAGTGGTTGCATCATTTTTAAATATTTAAATCACTTTGATTGTTGACAAAAAAAGCGACTCTGCTATAAGCAAGCGCGATTTCAATGAATCTCCCCGCAGCAAGCTGCGGGGAATTGCGGGTTAAAGGCGAAAAATTTATGTTTAATAAAAGAAAAGTTCTGTTGTATCTGAGCATGGCCGTGCTGGCATTGATTGTTTCTGGAATGTCCGATGTTGTGGCTGCTGAAAAAAAGCGCGTGATTGTTATTGATGCCGGTCACGGCGGAAAAGACGCGGGTGTCCAGTTAAACGATAAAATTGCCGAGAAGGATGTTACGCTGACCGTCGCTTTATTAATTCAGAAGGAACTCGTAAAGGAAAAAAATATTGAAGTTGTGTTGACGCGTCATTCAGATAAAAAGATTGATTTGGACGAAAGAAGGAAAATGATTGAAAAGATAAAACCGGACTTCCTCATCAGTCTTCATGTTAACGCGGGATTTGGGAAAAATGCTTCAGGCTTTGAAATATATTATCCGGCGTTTCCCGATATGATAAGTAGCGAAAAAAAGAATGCCAAAAATAAAAAATCAAAATTGCAAAATAAATTTCAGAACGATTCTTTAAGGATGGCTAAAATTGTTCAGGAAGGGTTAAATGCATTATTCCCGCGCAAAGGCAGAGGATTACGCAAGGCCGGTTTGCCGGTAACAGAAGGATTGAACGTTTCCGCCTTGTCTTTGGAAATGAGCTTTGCCACGAATGCTGAAGAACAAAAGAAATTGCTTTCTCCAAAAACGCAGGAAGATATTGCCAAATCCCTGGCCAAAAGCATAAAAATATTTTTCAGGTAATTTGCTGATGGAAAGAAAATCGGGTAGAAAATTCGACGAACTCAGACCGATTAAAATTACGAATAATTATTTAAAAAAAGTGGCCGGTTCCGTTTTGGTGGAATTTGGCAATACCAGAATAATATGTACGGCTTCTCTGGACGATAAACCGGCGCCTTTTTTGAGAAATACGGGAAAGGGGTGGTTGACGGCCGAATATTCAATGCTTCCCATGTCCACGGAAACACGAACGGTAAGGGAATCTGTCCGGGGCAAATTGGGAGGACGGACGCACGAAATTCAAAGAATGATCGGACGTTCTCTTCGATCCGTGACCGATTTGACTGCTTTTGGCGAGAAGACCATTTATCTGGATTGCGATGTCATTGAGGCGGATGGCGGAACGAGAACGGCTTCGGTCACCGGTGCGTTTGTGGCCCTGGTCGATTTGTTTAAAAAAATGAGAGAGGACGGAGTGATCCAGGAAATTCCTGTTCGTGATTTTTTGTCGGCTGTAAGCGTCGGGATGATTGACAATCACATCATGCTTGATTTGGAATATGAAGAAGACTCCCGCGCGGAAGTGGATATGAATTTTGTTATGACGGGCTCCGGATTGTTCATCGAAGTACAGGGAACTGCGGAACGCATGCCTTTCAGCAGGGAACAAATGGCGCAGATGACGGCACTGGCCGAGTGTGGCATACAGCAGATTATTGCAAAGCAAAAGGAAATTGTTGGTGATCTGAAAGGATGAAAATTGTTTTTGCTTCCGGCAATGAGGGAAAAGTCAAAGAAATTAACGAAATGCTTGCCGATATGCGTATTGAATTAGTTTCTTTAAAAGATTATCGTGGAGCGCCGGAGATTGTCGAGGATGGGGAAACGTTTCTGGAAAATGCCCTGAAGAAGGCAAAAATTATTTCCGAATTTACCGGTGAAACCGTTTTGGCGGATGATTCCGGTTTGCAGGTGGATGAATTAGGCGGAGAGCCGGGGATTTATTCGGCGCGTTACGCCGGCGAGAAAGCGACGGACGATGATAATATCAACCTTCTGCTGGCAAGATTAAAAGACATTTCCCCTGAGAAAAGAAAAGCTTCCTTCTGTTGTGCGCTTGTATTATATCAAAAAGACGGCACGTACGATTGTTTCGAATCGAAATGGCCGGGGATGATTATTGACGAGCGCCGCGGAAACAATGGATTTGGTTATGATCCGGTTTTTTTTGTCCCGGAATTAAATAAGACGGCGGCTGAATTGCCTCCGGAAATAAAAAATAAGGTGAGTCATCGGGGGCAAGCTTTTGCTAAGCTTAAAGATGCCCTGAAAGAAAAATTAAGAGTCGGGGCGTAGCGCAGCCTGGTAGCGCGCCTGGTTTGGGACCAGGATGTCGAGTGTTCAAATCACTCCGCCCCGACCATACCCTTCTTAATTTGGAAGCGATCGCGTGCTCGCTACGACCTGTAGACGGGCGACAATCGCTTTTTTACTTAATATTTCGGGATTAAATCAATGGACTTTTCGTACTCGAATTCGGTTTTTCTGCTCAGCGGGGCGGTGGATTATTCCAATTTCTTCCGCATAAATTGCGTCAATTGGAAGATGTCCTTTTCCTAAAGCCTACTTGCGCTAACATCTTTATCGTCTATTCGTCGCAGAGGGGAACATTTTAAGACCGCAATTTTAATTGTTCTGCGAGCAAGTCCTTCCGTAGATATCTTTTTTTGGTACCTACCAGCTGATTAGTCACTGCTTTTCAACAGTCCGTATGGCCGATACAATTTATGTTATGAAGCAGGGCAGGGGAAAATAGTGGAACACGGTAAAGATAGAGAATTTGTCAGACAAGGCAGTAAATACGTCCAACTCTATGAAATTCAGGCACAGTATTACCGTCAATAAATATAGAACAATTCGAAAAAAGAGTTGTTTGGCGCCATTCTATCTAAATGAAGAGCTCGAATTACACAAAAACTCGAAACATGAACAAAAACTCCCTTTTTCGAGGGATTGACTTATTAATAATTAATAGTTATAAAAAAAATTAAGCTCGAGAAAGGCAAACCGCATTGAAAAAGCGGGGCGCAAAGTTAACGACCTAAGTCTCAAACAAGAGATAGGGTGGCGGAACTGCCGGGCAGTATCATAAGATACACTCAGCAATTCTGCCACCATAATAAATAACAAACTTAAGTAGAGAAGGGAGTAATCGATTATGAAGAAAGTGTTCATGGTGGTAATTGCTTTGCTTTGCGGTTTTGTATGTGCGAATATGGTTTTTGCGGCCGAAGACACGTGGATGCAGAAGGCCGATTTTGGGGGAGTGGCCCGGGAGGGTGCGGTAGGTTTTTCCATCGGCGAAAAGGGATACATTGCAGCAGGAAGCGATAGAAATATCGGACAAACCTATAAGGATTTATGGGAATATGATCCTGCCTCAGACATATGGACGCAGAAGGCCGAAATTCCAGACGATGATCTGGAGGGACTGGATTTGGCCGTTGCTTTTTCCATAGGAAGCAAGGGCTATATCGGTACCGGAAGAGAATCGACCACAACATCACAAGGCATTAAGCGTTTTTGGGAATACGATCCTGCGGCCAATACCTGGACACGGAAGGCCGATTTTGGCGGGACGGGGCGATACAGTGCCGTCGGTTTTTCCATCGGGAATAAGGGATATATTGGAACGGGCGTAAATAATGCCAAGCCCTTAAGCGATTTATGGGAATACGATCCAGACGCGGACACCTGGACACGGAAAGCCGATTTTGGTGGATACGGGCGGTATAATGCCGTCGGTTTTTCCATCGGGAATAAGGGTTATCTTGGAACGGGACTTCCTGCTTCCAGAGACTTTTGGGAATACGATCCTGCAGCCAATACCTGGACGCGGAAAGCCGATTTTGGCGGAGGCGTGCCGAGAAAAGGGATGGTAGGATTTTCCATTAACGGCAAGGGATATGTCGGATCCGGAATATATGGATACAAGATATTTAACGATTTTTGGGAATACGATCCTGTCGCCGGGATCTGGACACAGAAAGCCGATTTTAGCGGAGAGGGAAGATTTCAGTCAACCGGTTTTGCCATCGGGAATAAGGGTTATATCGGAACGGGACTCCTTGGGAACGATATTATCGGAGGCCCGGTTTCAAATGATTTCTGGGAATATGACGCGGGCGAGGGCACTTGCACAACGCCTCCGGTTATAACGTCGCTTACGGCTTCACCATCGACACTTTGGTCGCCGAATCATAAAATGGTTGATGTTATTTTAAGCGCGGACGTCACCGATGCTTGTGGCGATCCATCTCCTTTGACCACTATTATTTCTGTATCCAGCAACGAACCGAAGGGAAGCGATGCTGTGGCGAATGGTCAGGCGGTGATCACGGGGGATCTGACGCTGAATTTGAAAGCTGAACGAAACGGCAACGGAAACGGTCGTATCTACACCATTACGGTTCAGACTTACAATAGTTACGGAAATATCGCAACCGGTACGGTGGATGTGACGGTGCCGCACGATCAGGGTCATTAATTCAGAATTGTCGGGCTAAGACTCCTGATAGATTATAAAGACAGAGAAGAAGTAATATCTGTTCTCGACATGGGAATGCCGAGAGTGGAACTCACCGCGGTTTACCGCGGAGAGTTCCACTCCGGAAGAGTAAAATAAAACGTTGCGCCTTTATCTTTTTGTGCGTCTGCCCATATTGTGCCTCCGTGGCGGTTAATGATGGTGCGTACAGTACACAGCCCGACTCCCGTGCCGGGATATTCATGATTGCTGTGCAGGCGCTGGAAAGGTATAAATAGCTTGTCGACATATGCCATATCGAAACCGGCCCCGTTGTCGCGAATAAAGAAATATTTCCCGTTAATGTTCTCGCCGGTTCCAAATTCAATTTCGGCTTTTTCCAGTTTTCCGGTAAATTTCCATGCATTGCCCAACAAGTTTTCCATGACGATTTGCATAAGTCGCGGATCTGCCGCAGCCTGCAGATTGTCGGCGATCATTAATTTTACGCACCGTCTTGGCTCTGAATTTTGAAATGCCTCTAAAATTGATATGACAATCTGTGAAAGATTAACCTTTTGAATATTGATACTCACACGTTTAATTCTGGATAGATTGAGTATATCGTCTATAAGTTGTGCCATTCGCTTAGAAGCGGCAATTATTTTATTTAGATAATCTTTGATTTGCGTATCAAATTTATCCTCGTAATCTTCAAGAAGGATTTGACTAAAATTATCAATTGCCCTCAAAGGTGCGCGGAGATCATGAGAAACCGAATAGGCAAAAGCTTCCATCTCCTTATTGGACGCTTCCAATTCAGACGTTCGTTCGCGAACACGCCTTTCAAGAGATTCATTGATTTGCCTGATTTCGTTTTCCGTCTTTTTGCGATCGGTAATGTCACGGCAGAGCATCACGATCACAATGCCTTTCGTGGTCTTTATCGTTGCGGCATTTATTTCGACAGGCGTAATGAACTTTTCATTGTCTACATAATCAATTTCTACATTTCTTACAAATCCCTGCTCAAAGCACCGTTTGATCTCTGCCGTGTTTCTCACGCGATCATGTTCGGCGGTCCACTCGATAATGTTTTTACCGATAATTTGTTCTAATGATTTACAGCCGGCTAGCCGAACATATTCTCCATTGGCATCAAGTACGCTGCCTTTCTGATCAATAATTACAAAACCGGTACCGGTTGTTTCAATAAGACCGCGATATTTTTCTTCGCTTTGTTTGATGGTCTTATTTGCTTCTTCCAGTTGATTAATTTTATTCTCCAGTTTTCGAAAAAGCGCTTCATTGTACTCTTTTAAAATATTTTCTTCGGAAACTTCAGTTTTTAAAAGTGTTTCCGGTTTATTGTTTAAAACGTCTCTGACAATGGCTAGAAGAATATCGGGTTCCTGCGGTTTTGTGACAAAACGGTCGGCGCCCATTTCCAAAGCCAGTTTTTCGTCCTTAGGATCAGTATAGGTTGCCGTGTAAAATATAAAAGGAATTTTCTTTAAAAGATGGTCGTTTTTCCATTCTTTGCAAAGCATAAAGCCATCCATTACCGGCATGAGAATGTCGCTGATAATAACAAGAGGAGGATCTTTTCTTGCCGCTTCCAACGCCTTTGCACCGTTCACAGCGGTGGTGACGGCAAAACCCTGAGATTGGAAAAGAGTTTGAAGGTAGGAGCGATTTTGCTCATCATCATCTACAATGATAATTTTTTCCATGACCTTTCTCCTTCAGAAAACATGTTACGAGGTTATTGCAGGAACCATAAATTGTCTTATTTGTTCAACGAATTTTTCAGGATCAATCGGTTTTTCAATATAGCCATCCGCTCCGGCGGCAAGAACTTTTTCACGATCCCCTACCATGGCATAGGAGGTCACGGCGACGATAGGGGTAGACGCAAGGTCTTTGATCTTTCTTAATTCCCTTGCTACGGCGTAGCCGTCCATTTTGGGCAGTTGAATGTCCAGAAGAATAAGTCCGGGTTTGTTTTCTCTCGCCGTTTCTACGCCTTTTTCTCCGTCCGTCGCCTCAATCACTGTGAAGCCGTTCTTTTCCAGCAGAAATCTCATAAGATAAAGATTTTGTTCGTTGTCCTCAATGACGAGAATTACGGAATTCATTTTAAGACTCCTTTCTTTTTACGGGTAATTTAATAATAAACCGGCTGCCTTTGCCAAATTCACTTTCCACATAGATCGTGCCGCCCATTAATTCCACGAGTTTTTTGGAGATGTTCAGTCCCAATCCGGTTCCTTCCTGAACTCTTGCGATGCCGCTGTCCAACTGACGAAAAGCGTCAAAGATCATATAAAGGTTTTCCGGTTTAATGCCGATTCCGGTATCCTCCACGGACAGCGTAATTGCATCGTTGTCTGAATGACAATCAAGTTTAATTTCTCCCTGCTCGGTAAATTTCACAGCGTTGCTGAGAAGATTGATAATGATTTGTTCCACTCTTCGCTGGTCTCCGCGCATTTCGGAGATGTTATCTCCTATTGCAGAATGGATAAGCAGATTTTTTTTCTCGGCAAGGGGCGATATAATTTGCATCGTTTTTTCGATTGATTTTCTCAGATCAAATATTTCCGACATGATTGTAAGTTGTCCTGCTTCTATCTTGGAAATATCCAGAATATCGTTGATGAGATCAAGCAGATGGCGGGCACTGTCGCGCACCATCCCCAGCTGTTTCTTTTGTTCTTCATTTAAGGGACCTGCGAGACCCTGCAGTACCATTCCTGTGAAACCGATAATGGAGTTCAGCGGCGTGCGAAGTTCATGAGACATAGAGGCAAGAAATGCCGACTTGAGATGATCGGCGGACTCAGCCTGCTCCTTCGCTGAAGCTAATTCTGCCGTGCGCTGAATGATGCGTTGCTCCATTTCCTGATTGATGCGCTGTAACTCAAGCGTGCGCGCATTCACCTGGCGTTTTAAAATAACGCTTCCCGCCAGGCTCATGAACAGCACAACGCCCGCAACGATGCCCAGGATTTGCAGCCATACAGGCAGCTTGAACCGGACCTCTTCGGACGTCCACCGTTTCAGCGATTCATAATACATCGATGTAGAGTCTTTTTTCAGAGCAGAAAGATGGTGGTCGATAGTGTCCAGCAAATGCGCGTGATCGTTTTTTGTTGCTGCGAAAAACAGGTCGGAGGGTTCGAAAATAACCGACGTATCCTCTAGCCCGAATTCCTTGGCATGCGTCATCCCGTAGAAATGATTGGTGATGGCCGCATCAGCCCCACCCTTGGAAACGACCTCGAACATGGTTTTGTAATCCGGCACG
>ENA-ORXD01002951-ORXD01002951.1-sediment-metagenome-genome-assembly--contig:-NODE-2951-length-10439-cov-3.676703_pt1 | contig 10439 bp, 11 predicted proteins | sample MGYA00237862_ERZ511471 | MGnify/ENA metagenome assembly ERZ511471 | reverse complement strand
AGAAAGTCAAGATCGGACGCGCTGCTGCGGATCTCGTTCAAAACGGTGATACCGTCCTTATGGATTCGGGTACCACCACTCTAGAGGTCGCTAAAAATTTAAAAGAGAAAAAGATCACTATCATCACAACAGCGCTCAATGTGGCTATTGAACTTTCTCTCTCCCCTGATATTGATATTCTTGTAGCAGGTGGAATACTACGCAAAGGACCACTCAACACCACTGGACCTCAAACAGACACATTCATTCGAGAGCTGCATGTTGATAAAGCATTCATTGGTGTGGAGGGTGTGGATGTTCAATCCGGCATCAGCGTTCCCGATCCGATCAATGCTCATAACAAACAAACCATGATCGAAATCGCTCGCCAGGTCATCGTTGTGGCTGATCACTCCAAGCTGGGACGAACAACCACCAGCAACATTGCCCCGCTGGATAAAGTGCATGTGGTGATCACAGACAACGAAGCTGATCCTGCCGTTGTTGAAGAGTTAAGAGAAAAAACACAAGTAATTCTTGTCTAGTAAATTATGGAAGTAAAAATGAAGAGAAAAGCTGCATTCGGAGCATCATTAATGTGTGCCGATTATTTAAATCTCGAACGCGATATTCGACTGCTTGAGCAAAACGGGATTGATTATCTTCATTTTGATGTCATGGATGGTCACTTCGTTCCCAATTTTGGGCTTAATCTTGATCTATTGAAAAAAGCACGTGAAATTACAAATTTACCGATTAATGTTCACCTGATGATCGATAATGTTGCTGAGTATATTGATGATTATATGGATGCCGGCTGCAATTCCATCTCTTTTCACCAGGAACCAACCTACCATGTTCAAAGGATCCTGCAAAAAATAAAAGCCCATGGAGTCCAGGCGGGGATCGCCCTCAATCCGGCAACTTCATTGAACACGCTGGAATACATTTTGCCCGATCTGGATTTCGTATTGATCATGACAGTAAATCCCGGATTTGCAGGGCAAGTTCTTGTTCCCGCCACACTTGAAAAAATTGCGAATCTACGCAAAATGCTCGATGAGAAAGGTATTGATATCGATATCCAGGTAGATGGAAATGTAAGCTTTGAAAATATTCCGAAAATGTTAAAAGCCGGCGCAACCATGCTGGTAGGCGGAACATCTTCCTTGTTTGTCAAGAATATGGGGATCGCAGAATCGGTGCAAAAAGTCAGTAATTTATTGGCATAGAGAATCCTGCCCTGCCGAATCTTTTATGATTTTAAAAATCCATTCCTTATCCTTATGATTTTGAGAATGTATTTTTAATATTAATATCCTACTCAAAAATTTTGCTTAACACTCCTAGAGAAACACTATCGCAAATATCTTCCACAAACTCAATATTCTTCTGTGTAGAACTCGCCAACCCACCTCTTAAAATAAATGGGAAGAGATCCACATCTCTTGCACCATGATATGTGGATAAAACACAGTACTCAGCACAAAATCCGCACAACACAACCGAGTCCACATCCATTTTTTTTAATTCTTCCAGCAGTCCTGTTTTATTAAACGCATTGCTGTAAGTCTTATGAATATGCAGATCATCCGGGATAATTTTCAGATCATCGGGAAGATCGAAATCAGAATTCCCAGGCACTAGACCATCATTTTTATTGATATGTTGAATTGAAATTACCGGAAGTTTTTTCTTGCGAAAGATATTGATCGCTTCGTTAGCATATTCCACAGCGCAGTTCAATGACCGGGTTGTTTCATCATCGATCTCATAGAATTGCTTTTGAATGTCAATGACGAGTAAAGCTGGTTTCATCAGATTCTCCTCTTCTTTATGCAAAGTATAGAGGATAAATCTTCGAGGAACAATTATCCATCTGGATAAACATACTCCTTAAAACAAAAACCCTCTTCTTCAGAGGGTTTTCTCAGAAAGTTTTTACCAGTCTTTTAACATGACAGATTTCCGCAGATCATCCGGCATCAATTCAATCGCATAACGCAGCGCCGTACGCGGCATTTCTTTTTTGTGTTCCATTACAAATTGAAATACTTCTTTTTGGTGCTGCCGGCTGGCTTCCTTCAGCATCCATCCATAACCCTTCTGCACCATGTCATCCGCATCGGTTAACAAGATCCTGGCAATTTCAAATATATCCTGCAGGTACATGCCTTTCCGAGCGGGCAGGATCAGGGTAACTGCAGCAGCACGTTTCAACCAGCGATGATCTGTTTTTGCCCATACTTTCAATTCTTCGATATTTTGCGGATACTTCATGATGAGATCCCCAACAGTATGGTTGCAGAATCCATCACATTTTGCCCAATTATCGATATATTTAGTGATCCAATCCTTGAAGATGTATATATCACCTGCTTGAAACTCATCTGTCAGATTTGGTACCCATGCTGATACAACGAATGCTTCTTCACAATAACCAGTTGAAAGCAGTTCTTCGCAAAGTGTAAAGATCTCTTGTTTTCCTAATTTTTCTATTCGTTTCCAGTATCGGTTGGCAATTTTTCCAACAGTAGCAGTACTAACACCATGAGCTTTAACTTTTTCCTTGAAAAACCGCTGAGAACTAGTTCTTGTTTTTTCGTCAATATTCTCATGAAGTGTTTGGATTATCTCATTAACAATTTGATCCATTTTCTCTTCTCTTTTATACTATTTTAATGGATAACGGATCTCAGTTTCAGCCTCTATCTTCGGATCTTCACTGGGATCATTCAAGTAATATTCATATGCAATGCCGGTGGGCTCAAATCCTTTTTGCCTGACAAAGTCTTCCAGCGCTTCATACGCCGGACCCACTGAATCATAGCTGCCAATGTGAAGCGTGACACCATATTTCCCTCCAGCGATCTTGCCCGATTGGATCTTCTCTTTACCCGGCAGTATTTTCGCAACCGGAAAGCCTGCCTCCACATCCAGTGCTTTCATATCCATGTTGTAGTAAGCCCCAAAAGGCATCCCGGCTGGCTGCTCTCCTAATTCGCCCAGATATTTCATAATGGCTCCATAAGCTTCTCCAAAGAAAGCAGGGAGATTTTCCACAGCTGTAACGGTCCGGACGGTTAACACTGGCTGATCTTCCACTTCAATGATCTTGCATTCGTATTTCATAACATCCTCCTTTTATTAGAACATATATTCTATTTTATTGGGTTCTTTTCTCTTTGTCAAGAACGCCCTTTGCTTTTTAATAAGGCAATCTTATTTTTTAAAGGATCTAATTCCTTGATAAATGTTCTTTAACCATCAAACCTCATGTAAAATTAATTACAAATTCACTTCAAAAACTGTTTTCAAGAGGAGGAAATAATGGAAGCGATCTGGACGATCGAAATCGGCATCACACAGTTTTTCCAAAACCTGGGAGACTGGCTCATTACACCCATGCAGTTGATCACCTTCCTGGGAAATGAGTATTTTTATATGCTGGTCATGCCGGTAATTTACTGGTGCCTGGATTCATCGCTGGGCTTACGGATCGGCATCATGCTTCTCACCAGCGGTATCTTCAATGGAACAGCGAAAATCCTGTTCAAATCACCGCGTCCTTATTGGTTCAGTTCACAAGTCAATGCCTACAGTTCAGAAAGTTCTTTTGGTATGCCTTCCGGGCATGCCATGAATGCCATGAGTGTGTGGGGCATACTGGCAGCCTCCATTCGAAAGAAAAGCATAACGACCATCCTGGCAATCCTCATTTTCCTGATCGGAATATCGCGCATCTTTCTGGGTGTTCACTTCACATCAGATGTACTGGTTGGTTGGCTGCTGGGAGCCATTCTGCTTTTTGTCTTTCTGCGCTCTGAAAAGAAAATAAGCAAATGGGTAGAATCACTCTCCTTCGGAAGTTTTGTCCTTATCATGTTTCTCACCTCGATCCTGGTAATCGCCGTGAATGCATTCATTATTCATGCCAATGCCGATTGGCAGGCTCCCACTGCATGGCTCGCTAACGCTGCAGTGACAGATCCGGAAGGACATATCGATCCGTTTTCTTTAGATGGCACCATTACCAATGCTGCGGTACTGTTCGGTTTTGCAGCCGGTGCGGTATGGTTGAACAGAAAAGGCGGTTTCAAGGTCAGCGGTAAATGGTGGCGTTATGTTGTATGCTTTCTCATCGGTGTAACCGGTGTATTACTTTTATGGGCTGGTCTGGGAAAAGTATTTCCGGATAATACAGATTTTCTCAGCTATGTGCTTCGTTATCTGCGCTATGCGCTTACAGGCATATGGATTGCAGCCATTGCGCCATTGATATTTTTAAAACTCGGGTTTGCAAAGAAAAAGAAATAACAAATTCTATTGTGCGCTGTTTGCGCACCTCACTGCCTCAAGTATGAAAAGAGGAGGGCATTTATAAATGCCCTCCTCTTTGTTTATTAACTTACCTGAAATTCAGTCGTTCTTGATCTCTTCTATCTTGGCTTTCTTTCCATCGATTTGAGCTTCGATCCCTTTTATGTTTTTAACCAATTCTTCAATGGCTGGATCGAGAGTAGCCCCTTTTGCCATCAGTTCTACAGCCAAATCTCCAATTTGTACTTTCACTCCTTTAATCTCCGCTTCCAGTTTGTCAATCTCCTGGTTGATCTCAAAGGTTTTTACCGCATCGCCGGCTTTTTCACTTACTTCTTTTAAACCCTTCCCGGCTTCGTCAATTCCTTTTTTCAATCCTTTCGAAAGATCATCTAAGATAGGCACATTCACCTCCAAGTTGTTTTGTATTTAGAGATTACAATTTCATTTTCAAAAAGTCAAGAATCAAGTGGGTTTTGCATTTTATTTTTATTAAATCGAAGCAGCAGTACCCCAATGATGATCAGAAAACCACCGCTCATTTCGATCCCATTCAAGCGTTCTCCAAAAATAAAGAAAGCAAAAATTGCCGTAAAAACCGGTTCGGAAGTGGCTATGAGGTTTGCCACGCTGGCAGGCAAAACGCGCAAGCTTATATTATAGAGACCGAATCCCATCACCGTGGGACCGGCAGCCAGCAAAAAGAGCGGCAGCCAACCCTTCCAATCACTTCCCAGCCAGAACAAATCCGCTGCTTTACTGGCTGATCCAGGAAGTGGTGAGCCAGGGATGAGATTTGCGATCAATAAAAACAAACCGGCAAAAGCAAAGGTGTAGAAGACGGTGGTCCACGAATTCATACCTTCTTGATTCGCTTTCCGACCCATGAGGCTGTACACTGCATATGTCAACCCCGCCAACACCCCGCTTAAGATGCCCGCCAGATTTGACTGCCAGGCAGACTGCATATACGCCCCCGATACAAGCACACAACCGATCAAACTGCAGATGATCGCTGCGATCTTTATCCACCCTAACCCTTCTTTCAGGAACCAGTATCCTAAAAGCGCAGTGAAGGCTGCCGAACTGTACGACAGAACCGTAGCCACAGCGGCGCCATTCAAGGCAACAGCCATTGTCCAAAAGGAATTGAATATCGCCAGGATAAAGCCATAAACCAGCAAATATAAAAGTTTTCCTTTCTTAATAGCAAGCAGTTTACGATCTTTAAAAAACAAAATGGGTAATAAGGTAATAACTACAAAAAAATCACGCCAGAAAGCCAGCACGAGAGCCGGTATGTTGTAATTTACAGTTAGATATCGAATGAAAATAGCAGTGGTTGAGAGGAAGACCGCACTGGCAAGGGCAATAAGATAAGCTTGATTGGATGTTGTTTTTTTCATTGGCTTTCCATACTAAATCAAAATCAGCCTATGATTATATACGTAAAACGAAAAGAATGATTAAAAACCAGATTCTTCAAAAGATGGCAGCATCTTTTTTAAGGTAATATATCCCTCAGAAACTTTCAAAGCCTTGCTATCAGTCTTGACTTTTTATATACCATTCGGTATACTAAATGAGTTATGGAGAACCAAGAGAAGATCCTTGATTGCGGATTAACCCTTTTCGCCGTGCGCGGTTTTGATGCGGTTGGTGTTCAGGAAATTGCCGATACATCGGGCATCACCAAACCTACCCTGTATTACTACTTTGGCAGCAAGGAAGGGCTGCTGGATGCCATCCTTTCAACCAATTTTTCAACAATGTTCGAGCGGCTGGAAAAAGCTGCTGACTATCAGGGAGACGTAAAGAACACCCTGGAGGAAATAACCCGCACCTATTTCTCATATGCGAGCAGCAACCTTACCTTCTACCGCTTTCAGCTGTCCTGCTGGTTTTCCCCACCGCAAAGTGCTGCGTTCAAGGCGATCATCATTTATGGGAGAAAGCAATATACCATGCTGGAAAATCTTTTCCAGCGCATGGCACAGGATCACGGCAATATGCTGGGTAGACACCAGCGCTATGCAGCATCCTTCCTTGGAATGATCAACACATACATCGGTTTGAAAGCAAGTGTCAATCTTGAATTGGATGAAACTGTCGTTCGCAACACCGTTCACCAGTTCATGCATGGAATATTTTCATAATTTTTTTTAGTTGTAATATACCTACCGGTATGTACTTTAGGAGAAATTCAATGAACAGCTGGAATAATAGAAGTGTTTTTTATCATTTTTACCCTTTAGGAAGTTTTGGAGCACCCCAAAGAAATGATTTTATATCATCTCCAGTTCCAAGATTGAAACAAATTGAGAAATGGCTCCCTCACCTGAAAAAGCTGCATATCAATGCAATTTATCTGGGACCGGTTTTCGAATCTACCGCTCACGGTTACGATACGGCAAACTATTATCTGGTAGATCGACGATTAGGCGATAACCAGACTTTGAAGGAAATGGTTCAGCTTCTGCACGAAAATCAAATCCGTGTAATCTTGGATGGAGTATTCAACCATGTAGGTCGTGATTTTTTCGCTTTCAAAGACCTGTTGCAAAATGGGAAAAACTCTTCTTACCTCAACTGGTTTTCCGGGATCGATTTTTCAAAGCAGAGCCCTTGCGGGGATCCCTTTTCCTATGAGGGCTGGAACGACAACTATGACCTGGTTAAATTGAACCTTCAGAACCCGGCTGTCTGCGATCATCTTTTCAAGGCAGTTGATCTCTGGATGAAAGAATTCAATATTGATGGTCTGCGCATCGATGCGGCTGATTGTGTCGACATGACATTTTTACAGCACCTGTATTCCAGGTGTAAAACGCAGAATCCTGATTTCTGGATCATGGGAGAAGTCATTCATGGAGATTACTCGAAATGGATCAATGCAGAAGCCCTGGATTCCGTCACGAATTACGAATGCTTCAAGGGGCTTTATTCAAGCCATGTAGATCGTAATTATTTTGAAATCGCGTATTCGCTGAACCGTCAATTTGGGGAGTATGGTATCTACCGTCATTTTCTCCCTTATTCTTTTGTGGATAACCATGACGTAAATCGGCTAAGCAGCAACCTCAAAAATCCGCTGCATGCGTATCCGACCTACTGTCTTCTTTTCTGCATGCCGGGTATTCCCTCCATCTATTACGGAAGCGAATGGGGTATCCCAGGTGAACGCACCACAGCCGATGACCACATATTGCGTCCATATATCGATCCGGAAAAACCCACGCTGGATCCCACTCTCCGTGATCTGCCCGATCATATTGCCAGGCTTGCGCAGATACGCCTTCAATCACCCGCCCTTCAAAGCGGTGGCTACCGTCAGGTATTTGTAGCAGGTGAGCAGTTCGCCTTTATGAGAGAAACACAAGAAGAAAGCATCCTGGTTGTGGTAAATTCAACCCAGCAGCCCGTTTCTCTTGAAATCCCTGTTTCACAAAACCACGTTCCAGAACCCATGGATCTTTTAAGCGGCGAAAAGACTGTATGGAAAGACAATCTGCTTGTAATTCAGGATATACCCCAAACTCAGGGAAGATCATCAAAATCCGGTAAGGCAGCTATTCGTGCTGCAGCTTTTGGTTTAGATAAATGGTAACCGGGAAACCGATGATGGATGGGATCCAGAAAGAGATCAGGCGGTATGTCAGTACCGCCACCACTGCCACTGCATTGGGAATGCCCAATTTTCCATAGAGCGCAACCATGGTTGTTTCAACGATCCCAACTCCGCCAGGGATGACAAATGCCGCTTTGCCCAGCAGCAGCGGCAACCCATATCCGATCAATAAAACACCGGGATTGATCCACTTGTTGCCGGCAGCAAACAGGAAAAAGAGAGCCGCGATATCAAAGCCATAGGTCAAAGAAACTGCCAGCAGTGGCTTTTTCCAGCCTTTGCTGAGCAAGAGATCCCAGGCAGCGAAGATTTCATTTAGCTGATTTTTCAATCTATTCTCATCGAATGTACGCTTGATAAGCTTATAAACCTTCTTTACCAGATTCAAGATGAACGGATAAGACCTCTCACGCTTATCAAGGACGATAAACAACAGCAGGACAACAAAAAGCAGAAGCACCAGAATAACCAGAAAACTTATGATCTGCAGCTTTGTTAATTCATGCAGAAAAAGCAGATAGATAACGCCAATCAGTGAAATGGCAAGAACCGCCAGGTTGTTCATCAATAACGGTAAACTGCCAGCCATTGCGGCAGATTGTGCTTTAGCTTTACTGCTGCGCAGCCATTGAAAAGTTGCAGCAGCCGAACCGAGCATCCCCCCAGCAACCATTCCAACGCTGGCGGATGCCAGAACTATTAGAATATTGCGCCACAGAGAAACATGGTCGTTGAATAATCCAAGCAGAGAATTAAGCAGATAACCCGCACTCATGTAACTCAAGCACTCACAGATGATCGCCAAAAGTAAAGCCCAGTACTTCAAATTCTTCAGTACATACATTGATTGCTGGATCGAAGTCAGCTGGGGAAGCAAGATGTACACACCCAAACCCAGAAACAGGATGAGGAAAACAGTTCGAAGGATCATCTTTGAATTCTCTTTCAATGATTGCTCCTGTAAAAAGGATAATTGCCCTCTCTATTTTATTCCTCTTATCATTTATGTTTCAGATGGAATTTTTCCCCGCCTTCTTCTTATTGGTCCCCTTTTGGAGATAGAAAACCAGTAAAAAGCCGAGAAGAGTTGGGATGATAAACGCAAGAAAGCGATAGGCAAGGACCACCATTACTGAATTTGAACTTGAAACGCCCAGCTTCTGATACAGGGAGATCATGGTACTTTCCACCACACCGATCCCTCCCGGCAGCACGAAAGCAGCTTTTCCAAATATCTGCGGCAGCCCATAACCCATGATCAATGTTTTCAATGAAATCACCTGTCCGGATGCACAAAACAGAGCATATAAAGCAGCAATATCAAATCCGAAGCTCATAACCAGACCCAAAAGAGGCTCCCACCACTTTCTTTTCAAGATAACATCCCAGACCTTATAGATCTCATCGATCTGTCCTTTGATTTTTGCCTCATCATACGATTTCTTTAATATCCCGCTGATCTTCTGCGAGAGAGAGAGAAACAAAGCAGCAGCATTTTTTCTTTTCGTAAGAAAGAGCCCTATCAGAATGAGAGCAGTAATGAGAAGAACCAGAATGATAAAAAAGGCATTTATCTGAGAGCGGGTTAGCGCTTGCAGCGCCCATAAGTATAGAAAACCCGCCAGAGATAGGAGCAGGATAGCTACATTATTCAAAAGATTCGGGAGAATACTTGCGATCGTCGCTGCCTGCGTTTTTACTTTTTGATCATGCAGCCATTGGATACTGGCAGCGATCGACCCAGCCATCCCTCCTGCAACCATCCCAAAGCTGGCTGAAGCCAGTACAATGATCATTCCATGCCAGAGCGAAACACGGTCATTAAACAACCCCAGGATTGAATTGAGCAAAAAAGCAAATCCGATGTAGCGTAAAAATTCAAATAATACCGCCGCCCCGATAGCAAAATAATTAAGATTCTTCAGCGCATTGATCGAATCAGGGACCGCTTTAATATAAGGTGTAAGAATTCGTATACCAAGAGCAAGAAATACCAAAAGACCCAAGATACGAAGAGCCTTTTTTATTTTTGGATTCATTATTTTCTCCCTGCACCACAATTCGAACAACGATCAGGTTACCCATTATAATAGCCACATAATCATTATGGAAAAAACCAACAAAAATTTTATAAAATTTCTGCCTCTAATTTTAGCCATTTTGATCATTTCAGTATATATTTTTCAGGCAGTCCAATATACACAAACCATCGAACCGGTAATGGATGAGGGAACTTATCTATTAAAGGGAAAATGGTACTGGGAAGGTACCTATCAGCCTTTTGAAGAAAACGGACCGCTGACCAATAAAACACCCTTCTCATTCTACATTCTCGGCATTTCACAGGTACTTTTCAATCCGGGGTTGGCTTCTGGAAGATACTTTGCGGTATTTTTAAGTGTGCTGCTTTTACTGGGGCAGTGGCTGACCGTGAAACGGCTGGCAGGCAGCTGGTGGGCAGATTTATCCATCAGTCTCTATGCAATATCTCCAGCCTGGATCATCTATTTCT
>ENA-ORXD01002950-ORXD01002950.1-sediment-metagenome-genome-assembly--contig:-NODE-2950-length-10440-cov-3.971823_pt1 | contig 10440 bp, 9 predicted proteins | sample MGYA00237862_ERZ511471 | MGnify/ENA metagenome assembly ERZ511471 | reverse complement strand
TAAACGCAGATAATCCCCCCAGGAGAAGGAATAGCCTCCGGCGTGCTTTTCGGCTTCAACTCTCAATGTATAGTTGCCGGGTTCGGAAAGTGTAACCGTAAACGATGAAGTCTGAACAGCATGGCCTTCATAGCCGAACCTGGATATATCGTTATCCCTGGCAATACAGGCATCAATCAGACCACTTTCGGTAACTATTTCGACAGCAACAGTTACCGGGTTGTTTGCTTCGACCGTGATGCGGGTTTGCTTGTATCCGCTGAAACTGTCGTAATACATCAACATTTTGGTTGGAGTATTGTACTCGGTCGAATTGACGACTACTCCGGAACCAATAGTGCATCCGGCCACAAAAGTGATCAACAAAGCCGAGGCAATCGCTGAACTTGCCCTTTTCAATATTCACTCCATGCAGATAAATTCCGTGCCTGATTGATGATATTAAATCGGGAATAATCTTTCAAGGGGATTTAATATGGTGATATTCCAGCCGTACGATGCCACAAACTTGGTCTTTTATTGCCTTTTTAAGACACGTGTTAAAAACGGCGCCATTATTCTTTTATGCAGGTTTACTAAAAAACCATACGGTGTTAGAATCCAACCGTTCGATAGCAGAGGGGAGGATATATTAATGACGCTGTTTGTAATTCTATATAATGACAAACTCATCTGAACACTGGTTATTATATTCGCCAACATATTGGGCGCATTGATATACCTGTTCCTGATCAAATTCAATTCACCCGTACAAAACCTCAATTGATGATCGACAACAGGCTCGTAACATTATGGGGCGATACTACCCATCAAGCCACCGATACCGGAGTCAACGCGGCTAACTCCTCGCTCATGGGCGGCGGCGGTTATATTCGATTCGAAACGCACAACAGTTTCATAGGCTATAATATTCACTCGAGGATAACAGTGAAAGCAACCCGGTCATGACAGGGTTCAAGTTCAATGAGCGAACAAGATGCGATAAAGAAAATAGAAGAACAGGACTCGCCGCTGACCATCAGTTCACTGAAATCAGCCTTCAGTGAACTGGGAGTAAAACCCGGTATGACACTCCTGCTTCATTCGTCTCTCAGTTCACCGGGATGGGTTTGCGGCGGAGCCGTTGCGGTAATACTGGCTATCGAAGAGTTGCTTGGGGAAGAAGGAACGCTGGTGATGCCGACTTTTTCTACCAACCTGTCCGACCCTTCAAAATGGCGCAATCCTGCGGTACCCGAATCATGGTGGCCGGTAATACGCAATGAAATGCCGCCTTATGACCGGGAGTTGACTCCGACCCGGGGTGTGGGCGTAATCCCGGAGACATTCCGCAAACAAAAAGGGGTATCAAGAAGCAGCCATCCGCAGATATCTTTCGCCGCCTGGGGCAAATATGCGAAAAATATCACCGGGAATCACAGCCTGGATTATCCTTTTGGGGATGGTTCGCCGCTGGCCAGGATATATGAACTCGATGGGTGGATAATGCTTCTCGGGGCAAGTTACAGCAGCAATTCCTCCTTTCATCTGGCAGAGTTCCGGGCCGAGTATCCGGGCAAAACGGTAGAATATCACGGCGCGCCAACAGCGGTTAACGGCTGCCGGCGATGGCAGGAAATGGAAGATTTTAAATCATGCGATAGCGATTTTAACCAAATCGGGGCTTCTTTCGAAAATGAATATCCGGAAAAAGCCAGCTTGTTGACGATAGGCAAGACTACTGCCCGGCTTTTTCGACAGAGAGATATCGTCGACTATGCCGTTACCTGGATATCGAATCATCACTAGGCGATTGCCTGCTCCGGGCTCGGTAACCCCCTGCATGGTTTTGATTTAATGTTTCTGCTCAGGCAATCGCTGGCAAAGGTTATTTTGATCATGTAAGTTCTTAGATAACCAGAAGAATTGTGACACCGCGTTTTCCTGGCTGGTTATTTGCTATAATGTGTCAATTGAAAAACTTTCCTGCCGCCTTGCAGAAGCACGTTCGGATGAACAAGAGTTTTTTAATCATAGCCTGCTTCGTGAGGTAAGTAAGTTGAAGAACGCTCAACAGCCAGTAGAACCTGTCGACCCAAGTGACAGACGCGCTATGGAATTACTGCACAAGAGGGTTAGAGACCGAGCCCTTTCTCTTAGATGGAATCTAAATGGCCTTATGTTTATCTATGCTGTTTTAATCATCATTATTATATTGACCACGCAAAATGTAAACAGCTTCTTTGTGGGGTTGGTAGCCGTTATTGGATTGCTGGGGCTTTGGCTTTACAGCGCGTTTCGGGTAAGAAAACTGGAAAAGCAGTTCTATCAGCAAGAAATCCTCGATTACGCCGAGTTAGCATCAGCTAAATCTCAAAATAGTCCTGTTGAAGACACTTACAAGCTGGGCCATTCAACAACTTCACCCCTGACGCTCAGAGAGCTTGAGATCCTGACATACATGGCTTCAGGCAAAAGGAACAAAGATATTGCATCCTCGCTCAAGATAAGTGAAAGTACCGTTAAAAACCATATAAGCAACATCTTTGAGAAATTGGAAATTTACGACCGTACCGCAGTGGTTTTACTGGCTGTGCGTTACGGCTGGATTAAATATGACAGTCAGAAAGTATTTCGTCTAAAATCGAATATTTCCTAAAATTACCGGCTTTTCATTTGTCAGTTCCTGCCTCTCCGATCCCCTTTCTAACCCCAAACTCTCCTCGAACTTCACGCTCCGGGTATACCTGAGCACCGTATCCAGGCTCTCCCACCCACCCAATCTCATGATATGTTCAGTATCCAGCCCCTGCCTGTGCAAGTTGCTGGTACGAAACCTGCACTCATCCCCCGGAGAAAGAGCAGCCGCTATTCCCGGCACAAATCCGGGCAGTGCAAAGTTACTGCCTGGGGAACAAAAACCGGCAATAACATTAATATACCTGCAAACTTGAACAGCCTGCTGCCAACAATGATATATTTTATGAACAATAAATGAGGTAAAATATTTCCAGATAACATGGACATTGATACAAACTTAATATTGGTGCTATGTATTATTGTAATAGCTGCCGGATTGTTTATTTCTAACAAATTCCGCGTTGATATCATAGCCTTGATTGTTCTGGCAGCCCTGTTGTTATCCGGTCTGATAAGCCATGACCAGGCACTTTCCGGTTTTACAAACCCGGCAACCGCTACCATAGCAGCATTGTTTGTGCTCAGCACCGGATTGGTGCGTACCGGAATAGTACGCTGGTTATCATTCCAGGTTGATAAAATTTCCGGCAAACGAGAGTGGCGTTTAATCCTTGTATTATGTGTTTTTGTAGCTGTTTTATCGGCATTTATTAACAACACAGCTATAGTGGCTATCTTTATTCCCATTGCCATAGTGCTGGCTCAAAAACGTAAAATTTCTATTTCTCATGTACTGATACCGGTATCATTTGCCAGCCAGTTCGGCGGCGTCTGCACACTCATCGGGACATCCACTAATCTGTTGGTTAATTCTATCGGAATTGAAAGCGGGCTAGAACCATTCAGTCTTTTTGAGTTTGCTCCACTTGGACTGGTGATATCACTGGTAGGTATAGCCTATCTGTTAATTACATCGAGATGGCTGCCTAAACGCACAGGTGAGGCTGGCCAAATGGATAAGTACCGGCTGGATGACTACCTGGCTGAATTCCAGGTAAAAAAAGATTCTCCTTTAATCGGTTCTACCTGGGAAAAAGCCAAAAAAAGTTACGGCATAGAATCGGATATCGCCAATTTTTACCGCAACGGAAAGGCTGTTTCCAGACGAACCAGGGCAGTTATACGAGAGGATGACCTGCTGCTGATTACCGGTAATCTGGGAAAGCTGATTGAGTTCCCGGCTAAATACGGCTTAATACTTAAAAAAGATCCAGAAGTTAGACGCAGCCGGCTTGCCGAAGGAAATACTACACTCATTGAAGTATTGCTGTCACCTCGATCCAGTCTGTTAGGAAGCTCGCTGAGTAACTCGAGTTTTTTTCAGCCATATAAAGCCACCGTACTTGCCATACAGCGGCGGGGTAAAGTTATCCGAGAACGCCTGGCTGATATAAAATTGGAGTTCGGCGATACACTGCTTCTGCAAGGAAACAAAGACGATCTCCTGCGCCTGATGAATTCTCCCAATGTAATAGTTACCAACGAATTGAGCGATCTGTATATACGTAAGCACCGTGCAATTATCGCCGTTTTGATATTTGCTTTAGTTATTATATTTGCCGCGCTTAATATTTTGCCTATCATGATATCTGCCATCCTGGGAGCAATTATGATGGTACTGAGCCGCTGTTTGACAATTGAAGAAGCCTATCAAGCTATAGACTGGAGGATTATTTTTCTTCTGGGTGGATTGCTACCCCTCGGGCTCGCTCTTGAACAATACGGCGGTGCTCTTCTGATAGCAAACGCGATTCTTAACTTCGCCGAACATTACGGACCGGTGCTTGTCCTTGCAATATTCTATATTACGAGTGCAGTTCTTACCGAAACCATGTCCAATAATGCCACCGCTGTTATATTAGCACCGATAGCGATAGCTGTGGGAACATCATTAAACATAGACCCGAGGCCTTTACTGGTCGCTATCGCCTTTGCTGCATCAACCAGTTTTGCAACGCCTATCGGCTACCAAACTAATTCTATGATTTTATCTGCGGGTGGTTATCGTTTTACCGATTTTACTCTTATCGGGCTTCCTCTCAATATAATTTTCTTTGTAATTGCAGTGTTGCTCATACCAGTTTTTTGGCCCTTTTAACTAAGACTTATCTGGTACCGTCAGCAGAATTTCAAGCGTTTAGATAAACTGGTGGGGGCGGGCCAATTCAATATCCAGGATGTGTTATTATTCATAACCCGAAATCAAATAATTTTGGGAGGCTCATATGGATAATATAGTAAAAAAGACCTGCATGCCTTTAATAGCCGGTATTTTAAATATTGCCATAGGCTTGATTATCCTGACCATATTGTTTCTATTTGCCATTGCTCCTGTATTGTTGCCGATGGAGGTTGATCCTTTCGTAGATGTGGATATCTCATTTGATTTGGTATTCTTGATAGCCCCGGGCTTGATCATTGGCGGGCTAGCTATTGCCGGTGGTATCTTTGCCATTTTGAGAAAAAGGTGGGGTTGGGCTCTGGCTGGTTCCATTGCCGCTGCACTGAACCCGTTACCCTTTGGCATAGTAGCAGTTATACTGGTGATATTATCCAAAAAAGAGTTCGGGTAGATTTGCCCGCTATTAACGGGTGCAAACTCAAAGTATCACCTCGGTTGGGGTTTGTTGGTTTTGGGGTAGTTAGCTATCAGCACGCCCGGCATTTACCTAGTGCTTCCTCCCGGGGAATAGGGAAGGAAATAAAAAGCCTCCCGAATGGGATACTTAAGTGATGACATGACAAGGGTGCCTGATTCAGCAGTCACGGATGGTTTTGCCTCGTGGTTTACAATGCAGTCCCGCAGCCGCTTTGTGTTGACAATGGAATGCGACGAGAATAGACTACTACCAAAGCCAGATACGGCTAAAACAGGTAGCTATGGATTGATGCGGGGAATTTCGTCTCAAACTCAAGCGTGTCAAGCTCGAATACTTAGGCAGGAAGTAAATTAACCATCGATAACTTTTGGGTAATCATAACCCTTGTTGTAACCATAATATTCGTACTGATAACCATATACTATTCCTATACGGCAAAGAAAGAACTTGAAAAAAAGCTGGAAGATACAAGAGCCGAACTGGTAATGACGTCCCGCCCGCTGATGGTTATGCGGGCCGTTGACCACCAGGGAGTAAGCTCATATGAGGCTGATACTGTCGGGGTATCAAAAATAGAGCAGTCGGGAGCTCACCGTATGCTGGCTTCTAACTTCTCGCATTTTGAGCTATATAACGCCGGCAATAGTGCAGCTGTCGGTCTGGAAATATCGCTGATGAACAATGAAAAGGTCATTCTGCAAAGCCAGAGCGTAGGTTTTCTCCGTAACAATGAAGAGGCTTTATCCTTCGTTCCCATCAGGCTGGACCTGGATCAAACCCATTACCTGGTATCTGAGTATGAAAGCATCCGTAGCCGAGCAAGACAAAATCCGGTGTGGTATCAAACTTGGCTGCCGTTCATACCTCTGAAATACCCCGATAAAAGAAAGATAAACATTAATGTTGGCGAGTTGGAATTCAAAGAAGTTTCCGGGGAGGAGCGGATTGATGCCTTCCCATCAAACAAGAAACCTCGGTGACGCCTCGACATGGTACGGCCATGCATTAATGAAGCTAATCTAAATATCGTAGTCATAACATACAACAGGTATGAAAGCCTCAATAAATAATATATCCATATCCCTCATCCAGGGCGACATCACCCACCAGGCTACCGACGCCATCGTCAATGCCGCCAATTCAACACTCGTGGGCGGCGGCGGGGTGGATGGGGCCATCCACAGAGCAGGTGGTCCCACAATCCTTCAACAATGCAAAGAAATCATCGCCAAGATCGGCAAACTACCCCCAGGCAAGGCAGTTGCGACCAGCGCCGGCAACCTCAAAGCCAAATACGTTATCCATACAGTCGGCCCGGTCTGGTATGGGGGCAGTAAAGATAAGCCAGGTCTGTTAGCTAGTGCATATCGTGAGAGTTTAAAGCTGGCTGAGGAACTGGGTGTCAGGAGTATTTCGTTCCCGTCGATAAGCACGGGTGCGTACAGGTATCCGCTGGACCAGGCGGCTAAGATTGCGATAGAGGCGGTGGTGGAGTTTGCCAGGCATGAAGCCAGGTCGGTAAACGAGATAGTGTTTGTGTTGTTTGACCAGAGAACCTGTTCGGCGTATGAGGAGGCACTTTTCAAATTTAAACCAGTTTGAATTAAATTGTACTGGCCACGACTTCATCTGACACTCACGGCCTCTCTGACAGGGTAAACTGTCGGTTGTAATCGCTTTAAAACCCTAACGCTCAATACTCTTGTACAACCGCAAACTCTCCTCAAACTTCACGCTCCTCGTATACCTCAGCACCATATCCGGGCTCTCCCACCCGCCCAATCTCATGATATGCTCCGCATCAAGCCCGAAAATAAACTTTTCTGCTGCTGTTGCGTATATATAGTTGACAGTACTTATTTTAAGAGTAGAATGAAACTTGAGATGATTTGTGTACAACATACCGTAAACAAGCAAGATTCAAAGAATAAGCACTTCAAAAGGTTTTTATAATGTTGATTTCATACGCATGTGATTTATTGTTTTCGTTACCATTAGCCATGCGCCCTCCAGGTCCCTTAGAAATTGGGATAATCATATTTATTCTACTTCCTCTGCACTTTTTACCTGCGATAATCGCCTTCGCTAGAAACACAGATGATAAAATCACGGTACTCTTATTGAATCTATTTTTAGGCTGGACATTCATCGTTTGGGTGATAGCGCTAGTTATGGCCTTTTCCCAGAAAAAAGAAGAAGCTCCAAGCAAGCAAATAGTAGCATCGTCACAACATAAGAAGAAAGTAGATAAATATTGTTCTAAATGTGGATCTAAAATAGATATGAATATTAAATATTGCCCTGAATGTGGAGTCGAGTTAAAAATCGACAATGATTAATATGAATCGATCTGATCTTAATCTGCCACTCATCTCTCCATCCTCTTATCGCTGAACACCTTATGGAAAAAATACCACAACCAACTATTGCTATGATGAATCCAAAGCTAGAAATATGAAATACTCTATTTACTTCAGAGATTCATTAATAGGCACATGGCAAACAAACCATTAAACCCTGGATTGAGCTTATGCCAATGTCAATGGTCAACGAAGCAATCGAATTGGTCAAGCATAACAAAGCCCGCTATCGAATCGTTCATGTCAACGATACACGAGTCAGCTATAACTTAAATCAACAAAAAAGGTTAGGAAGTTAATCGCAAATTACAGCTAATTGCATCTTCTCCATAGTGTTAATTTTTGGTTGAGGAGTATTAGATGGCAACACTTTTTTGGACCGGAAAACTATCACCGCCTATGAAATGGTTAATTAATGGTAGTAACCTTATTGCGTGGGTAACAGGAAATGCCAGAGACGTTGGCGCCATGAAAACCAGGGTAAAAGATGGATATGATGGCAAATTTACGGAACATGTAACCAAATACGATGAATTGGGATTAAATCTGCAGATAAGATCTGCCAGAGCGCAAATCGATGAACTGGACCTGCAAGGCAAGAGGGTACTGGATGTGGGAGCGGGAACGGGGGCCTCTTCGTTCCTAATGCTTGAAAGGGGTGCTGCAAAGGTAGTCTGCGGAGATATTTCTCAATATATGCTTGACCAGTGCCGCCAGAAGGCCAAAGAAAAGGGGTATGGAGAAGACAGAATAGAATTTCAGCTTTTAGATGCCGAATCGCTTCCCTTTGAAGATAACAGCTTCGATATTGTTATTACCGGAATGACTTTGGGTTTGATTCCCAATCAATTAAAAGCTGTTTCTGAAATGACAAGGGTAGTTAAGCGTGGCGGTATTGTTTCAGTTGGCGCTCATGGTCCTGAGCATTACTGGGAAGCAATAGACGGATACTTCAGAGCTATTACCAAGCGATACGTTATCGGTTATCGTCTGGAATGGTGGCCGACATCAGAAAGGACTGTTATAAACATGGCAAGCCGGGCAGGGCTAATAAATATCAGCACGCAAAGGACAATATGGCGCAATAATTTCCCGTCCGGAAGTGATGCTTATGACTTTTTTGCGGCGATCTCTTCGGCTTTCTGGTATGCAAAATTTCCACCAGAAAAACGGCGGGCTGATATTCAAAAAGTCAGGAAATATTTTGAGAAAAAACAGATTTCTCAAATTACAGATGACGTTATCATAGTAAATGGTCGAAAAGCATGAACCCTGAGAATAAAGACAACGATTGCACAACTTGTAAAGCAGTATGCTAGACTGACCATTTATTCTTTCACCCAAAACTTTAATGGGCCCTGTGGAATTCTTCTATCTTTTTGAACCCCCTATACAACCGCAAACTCTCCTCGAACTTCACGTTTCTCGTATATCTCAACACCATGTCCGATATTTGCTTTTCTCTTTTAGTGAAATCGAACATTTTCAGTAATCCCGGTCTATATTATCAAGAGAGTGTGATAACATAGGCTTATGGAAAACAAGGAGCAAGTCATTGCTCAGATGTGCTCAGGAGATTCAAGCGCTTTCGATACTCTTTTCAGGCATTACCAGACAAGCGTCTATCGAACAGCTTATGCTTTGATCGGTAATCATGAGACAGCTAGTGAAATATTGCAGGATGTTTTTATTGCGGTATGGAAATATCGAAGTACTTTCAATTCCAAAAAGGGTGCGTTTTCAACCTGGCTGCACCGAATTACAGTTAATCGCTGTCAAAAAATAATGAAACGCTCCAGTAAACATCCCTGTTATTCACTAGAAGACTTAGAGTCTAAGGGGATGCAAATCGAAACGGAACCGCGCAACAACCCTGAACAAACAAGCATCTTCCGGGACGAATACCATAGGTTGATGGAAGCGTTAAATCAGTTGAGTTCAAAGTTGAGAACAGTGGTGGTACTCAGGTTTTTTAACGAGCTATCGTATGAAGAAATTGCCTCGATTGCCTGTATTCCAATCGGGACGGTTAAATCCAGGCTCAATGCAGCCGTCAAGCAGATAAATCAGATGTTTTATGAAGAAGATAAGCGTTAACATGACATGCAAAGCAATCGATAAATTATTGGCCGGTTATATTGACCAGAGTCTGAAACCTCGGGAAATAACCCGGGTTGAAGAACATCTTAAAAATTGCGATCAATGCCGCCAAAAGGTTGAAAGATTAGATTCATGTTGCAGCAAGCTTAAGCAATCCCTGTCGTTATATGCAGGTGATGTCAAGCCGCCGTTTGACGCCATAACCATAATCAGGCAAAAGGCTGGTATCGACAAAGCAGAGATAAACATACCCAGCCAGCATCCTGCGCTGATAGGGATAGCTTTCTCTTTTTGCACGTTATTTCTCACTTTGTTTTTACTTGTTCCTTTTCTTGGAGGAATGGCTCTGCCACCTCCTAGCCCGCCGGCGATGGTAAATGATGAAAGCGGTGGAGTTTATTTATACTGGCAAACCGGTGGCAAACAATACGAACAGCATATAGATGACGACGGCAATCTTCTTTGGGGTAACAAAGGTAGAGAGATAACCGGCAAAGATCCGTCTTTCGATATTAGTAGTGGCATGGATAATGCTCAACAAAGCGTATACTACTTTCAAAGGATTAATTCAATACGCTTCTGGATGGACAAGGATTACGATGACAGAATATATAAGTTATATGTTCAAAAGGAAAATGCCGACGATAACCATGCCTGGCTGAAACAAAAGACAGAAGTGTACAGGACTCCCTTCTTCCAGA
>ENA-ORXD01002947-ORXD01002947.1-sediment-metagenome-genome-assembly--contig:-NODE-2947-length-10464-cov-11.619236_pt1 | contig 10464 bp, 9 predicted proteins | sample MGYA00237862_ERZ511471 | MGnify/ENA metagenome assembly ERZ511471 | reverse complement strand
GGTGGTTTCTCCAGTGCGGTGGTGTCTGCCCATGAATCCATCGTCTCGGAAAATGGTGTCCCGTATATTGTGACGGGCGCATCCAGTCCAATTATCACGCACAGGACAGATGTCGATACTCATAGTATCTTCCACCATTGCCCGACTACCGATGATTATGGACGCCAGACCACCCTGTTTGCCAGCGAGGTCATCCGGCCGGCAATCAATGAACGTTTCGGGTTTTCTGACGATCGACCACTGAGGCTGGCGCTGCTTGTCCAGGACAGCCCCTATGGAAAGGGAGTGGAGAGTGCGGTTCTGGCCACCGTACAAAAGGAGAATCTCCCGGTTGTTATCGTAGCCAATGAGACCTTCAAGATGGGGGAGACTGACTTCCGCACCGTTCTCACCTCAATAAAGGCTGCCGGTCCCGATGTCGTATATCCGGCAGCGTTCCTGAATGAACAGATTCCGATGATCATCCAGGCCCGGCGGGATGTCGGTCTGAACACCATTTTCCTTGCCGTTGAATGTAATGATGACCCGGATTATTACAGCGGTGTCGGGCAGTACGGCGAGTATTCAATCATGGAGTCCCGTTTCAGTCCCTATGTCATTCCGCCCGGACCCATCTCCTCTGATATAGCGGCCTTTAAGGACAACTTCCAGAAGCGGTGGGGAGGGTTCCCGGGAATGATGGGGGCCTCAACCTATGAAGGTGTTTATATTCTCAAACAGGCGGTGGAAAATGCAGGGACCAGGGATAAACCAGCGGTCATTACTGCTCTTAATAATCTGAACATGGCCGAGATCATTGAGGCCATGCAGGGCGGGACCATTACGTTCACCACCGACTTCCGCGAAGCCAAATTTGATCTGTATATGGAACAGCTCAGGTGGGACCAGACTGAGCAGGCAGTAAGACCGGTAATCGTATGGCCTGCCAGTCTTCAGCAGGAACCGTTTGTTCTTCCTGACTGGTTTGAACCTGGGACCTCCTGATCAATCACTTTTTTCCCTGGCGCCGGTTCGTTCCCTAAGGGGGTGCCCATAGCGCAGTCCGAGCCCTGCGGTGAAGGTACCGCACTCCTCCCGATCCCCGGTGTATCCTGCATCAGTCCTTTTATCTCATGGGAGAGCGATATTCCTGAAGGAGAATCACCCATGTGCATCGCAGTGCCTGCAGAAGTGATCGAGAAGAAAGAGGGAAATATCGCGGTTGTCGATTATGGCGAACTGCAGCAGGAAGTACGGGTTGACCTCGTTGATGTCAATGTCGGAGAATTTGTCCTCGTCCATGTCGGATTCGCCATCCAGAAGCTCTCACGCGAGGAAGGCCTTGAGACCAGGGAGATCTTCAGGCAGGTCTATGCGGCAATGGAGGAGTAGCGCACCCTCTCCTGGAAAAGGATCTACCCTCCTTTCTCTTCTGGGCCAAGAGCATAATATTAGGTTCTCATCCGAGCAATATCCTTTTTAACCTAAAGGAGGATATGTTGAGATAACAGAGGATATGGAATGGATAAAACAGGCCTTTCAAGTCTCGCGGGAGGGGTTTTGCTTCTGTGTCTTGGTGGATATGGAATCTGGATCTTTCTTCCCAATGTAATATCGGTGGTGAAGGGGTCCATCGGTATTATTGCAGTAATCATCGGCATCTTTCTCGTCATCTTTGGAGCTATTCTGATTAAAGATTAACACCCTTATATAACCGGCTGTAAGGGAGCGGTGTATGGTTAGGTGCCGCTAAAGTAAAATATTAAACGTAAGAAGTGCCTAAATACGCTAATAATAAATCAAGTTATCTATTGGGGGTAATTATGAACAGGGAACACGTGCTTGCAGTCATCCTGGTATTTTCACTCTGTGTCAATGTTTATTTCGTATTCACTGATCAATTCTCCTTGAACCCAGATGTTCAGGTTTTCGTTTCAACCGCAATACCTGGGGCTGACAGCTTAATGAAATTCTCCCCCACTTCAGTGTTTATGAATTATTCCCTCCAAGCAAATTCTGATCAGGGGGCTGCTGCAAGCCAGACCTCCCTGAACAATGATGTTCAGGATTTTGTTTCAACCGCAATACCTGGGGCGAACATCTCCCCCGATTCAGTTTTTATTGATAATTCCTCCCAAGCAAATTCTGATCAGGGGGCCGCAAGCCAGACCTCCCTGAACAATGATGTTCAGGATTTTGTTTCAACCGCAATACCTGGGGCTGACAGCTCAATGAACATCTCCCCCGATTCAGTTTTTATTGATAATTCCTCCCAAGGAAATTCTGATCAAGAGGCTGTAAACCAGACAGATCGTGTAGATATTGGGGATGGGTGGACCACGTACACCAGCAAAAAATACGCATTCTCTGTCCGTTACCCCACAACCTGGGAGGTGAACGAAGGGTCCACCGGATCAGCTAGCAGGCGGCTGGTCCTGACCGCGCCTCCCGAAACGGATTGTGACCCGATCAGCGCCCAGTGCTTCAAATATATCGCAAGCTTGACCATCGAGATTGACCAGGATCCCGAAACCCTCTCCCTTGAAGAGTACTTCAACAGTGCGGTGGCTTCCCTCCAGAAAAAATATGCCATCACCTCAACGAGCAAGAGTGCATCCTGTATGTTGTCCGGGAACCGGGCCTACCAGATCGAGTTCTACACCAGAGACAACCGGGGGAACCCGGACAGAAGCTATATGCAGTACTATACCCTTATCGACAAAAAGGGATACATCATCAGTTATACAGGACCGTTTTCCAACTGGGAGCATGTTTTTGCCATCAACAAGGGCGATGCCCAGCGGATTATCGATTCATTTGAGGTTGAACGAATTTACGAGGTCGTCTGAAGGAGTCTCTTTTTCATTACCAGTTTCATCAAGGGAAAAAAAGGTATCCTGGTTACTCCATGACAGGATACATCCACCGGTATATCGGGGAAGGGAGGCTGATGGTGGTGATGGCTGTGCCGGGATCATCGAGCCTGCTCATGATCACGCTCCGGGACGAGATGGTGGAGAGGATATCATCCATATACAGGGACCTGATGACCCGGTCAGATCCGGAGAACCTCTCTGCTCCGGATTCATGGGCGACCTTCCCCTTCAGGACAAAACCCTGATCAGGAGTGACGCCGAAGACATAGGCGCCGTTCCAGTGGCCGTAGGTATAGGGAACATCTTTTTCCGAATATACCGGAACCCGGGTGACCTCCTCGACCGGGATGACCAGAATGTTTCGCTTTTTATCAAACAGGAATGCCTTGTGGTCGCGGAGCGCTTCTGAATCAGACCCCGCGTCACCGATATCTACCTTGTCGATGAGGCCCGGACTGGTGACATCGGTTACATCAAAAAGGGCAATCTTGAGCCCGGCAACCGAAACACCGCCCCACTCGTTCCCAGCAGTCTCCCTGCCCACTCCGATAATATGGTTCTCATCGTAGGGATGCAGGTAATCGGAGAACCCCGGAATCTTCAGCATGCCGAGAATACCCGGTTTTTCCGGATTGGAAAGATCGATGACGAAGAACGGGTCGATCCGCTTGAAGGTAACCATATAGAGCCGGTCCCCGATAAACCGTGTCGAGTAGATCCGTTCATCCGGAGCGATATACTCGAGCCGCCCGACCGCATCCATTGAACGGTCAAGGATATAGACGTTGTTGAACTGGATTGACCCCCGGGACGACCAGCCCTCAACGGTTGTCGCAACCCGGAGGTTACTGTTATATTCATCCATGGAGAACTGGTTCAGGAGGCGGCCGGGAACGTCGCCGGTAGCCTGGTAGGTAACCTCGCCGCGGTCAAGAGAGAACCGGTGAATAATGGTCCCGTCCCGGGCGTACTCGGGGGAGATCCTGTCAGGGACTGCAGGCTGGATCTCGGTCCAGCGGGCCGGGGGGAGTGTCCGCTGGTATGCGATATACAGGTTCTCCCGGGAGGCGTAGAGGGTGGTAGCCGGGCCCACGAGATACGTCGCTGTTCCGGTGGCCTTCCCATCGCCAAGGGAGAAGGAGGTGATGGTCTGGTAGATGTAGTACGGGCAGGGGATGTCGAAATAGTAGATGTCAGAACGAAGCTCCCGGCTCCCCTCCGTTACCTGGGGAAGGACCGGCTCCCCCCTGGGGAAATTAACCGGCTCGGTGGCAATCACGTACACGTACCTGCCGATCATCCGGGAATCGTAGTAGCTTCCGGTGATGGCGATTGTATGCTCGAGCACAGGGTTGTTCCGGTCCGATACATCATACACTCGTGCCTCGGTGACCTGGCGCGAAACGGGAACAGGGGCAACGCTAGATGGTACGGTGGTGAATAATTCAGCGTAACCGGTAGTAAAGACGACCAGACGGTCTCCCTTCAGAAAGAGTTCAACAGGGGTATCCGGGAGCGGGGTCTGTGATACAATTTCAGCGGTCTTAGGAGGATATGCATCAATAATGACCAGATCTGAACCGGATATGAGGTAGATGAATTTTCCGTCATTCTTGACCAGGTCTGCTTCATCAACCCCCTGAACCTGGACATTGGTGGCTGAATACTCGGCTGCGGAGGGAGCCGGCATGAATCCGAAGGAAGCTCCGCCGCCGCCTCCACCCTCGGCGGCCTCCATCACCCGGGCATCCCGGAACCCGGGCGGGTATGCCGGGACCTGTGAACTCCGGTGTTCTTTCAGGTAGGTCTTCAGTTCGTCAACCGAGGTGAATTTTTTTATCTCACCACCTGAATCAGGGAACCCGGACTGTTCCATCAGGGTTAGACCGACAACAGTCCCGGCGGCAACAACCCCGAGAACCAGAATGAGGAAGAGTGTTCTCATCTGCATAGGCATCAGTTGTGTGCTCTTTTTTCCCTCAATGATTATCTATTTTCCTTTAATTGCGAATATTTTCGCAATTAAAAGAAAAATTGTGGTGTATCAGATGAATTCTCTCCCGCAAAATACCCATTGACCGCTATCAGTCGCCGTGATTTTTTCCCGTGAACCTTCAGAAAGAAAGCCCGGCAGAATTGGTAGTCACGATCCATGTGATTTTAATAACCCGCGAGAAATATATTTGAAGCCAGTTTTTTTGGTTTCCCCCCCATGAGTGATACACATGCGTCTGACCCTCAAGGAAGAGCTGGAGTATGCCTTCTGGAAGATTACCGGAACCACGCTTCAGTTCAACGAGCATGTCATCCCCTGCCTGTCCCGGGAAATGGCACGGAAGACAGGAGAGGATCCGGCCGTTGTCAGCCTTCGACTCATCGAGCAGATCAAGCAGATCGTAAACGAGGATGTTGACCAGCAGATGAAGAAGTGCCGTCCCTCTGAACAGCGGATCAAAGCCTGATTGCCTGCATCAAACTCTCCGGCACGTGGAATATACAGGGGCAATATCTATCAGTTCATACGGGAGCTGGAGAAACCCGACCGGCACCCCCTGTCGGGGTTACCTGGAATTTTTTGAGAAGCAGAGCGGCCTCTTCGGTGAGATAATAGTGATTGGCTCTTCCATCCGGCTCGTTCCTGATGATGGCTTCAGACGACAACTGCTGTATGTGCCGGGTGACGGAAGGGCCTGATATTCCCAGTACGGCTGCGAGATCATGGCGGGATATTCCCGGCCGTTCTGACACGAGCCGGATAATGCGTCCCGCGGTTCCCGCCCTCAGATAGTGGAGGACCAGCTGTTCAAACGGGGAGTACATCCTCTGGTTCAGGTAGTAGCGGACCGTGCCGGGTCGGGAAAAATAGGTGATCTTATCGGTGGCCAGCAGTTTTGCCAGGTGGTAACGAAGGGTGTTGATGTTCATCTCCAGCCTTTGGGATAGGGAAACAGCATCGATGCCGGGTGCATCAGCGATTGCATGGAACACAGCTCTTCTGCAGTCATTTTCGAGCACGTTCTTCTTCCGGATTCTCCGGAATCCGAACAGGGAGAAGAGGAAAAAGAGTATTGACCCGGAAATGGAATCGGAAGCAGGGGCAGCGGCCACACTGGAACGGCTTTCCTGTTCCTCATCTGACTCCTCCTCCCGTTTCGCCCTGGGCCTGGACGGGGATTCAGAAGTCCCCTGATCAATCCTGGCCGCTGTTTCGGGGGGGACACTCTTCGTATCCCGGGAGGGATGCCAGGGCGGATTTGGAGCGCCTTCCCGTGAATGCCCACCCGCTGCCCCCTCTCCCGGCCCAGGAGCATTCCTGATATCGGAACCACGCGCCATTCCGCCAGCCGCCCCGAACACAATGATTCCGGCGGGAGATCTGATCCCGTCGCCGCCCTGAAATCCGATCCCTTCCATGAGAACCCTATTCGCTGTCTTCCCTGGAGCATCCGCACCCATGAATCCGGATTGCGGTTCTCCCGGGATACCGGATTCCGGCTTCCGGGATGGTTCATCCTGTTCTGCAAACCGTGGTCCCGGAGCGGAATCGTCTCCTGAACCGAAGTCCTGTGGTGATCCCGGTCCCTGATCGTTGACCGGCGAACGGCCCTGGTCCTCCTGCCCGGCCTGTGGTGAGCCGGGATCTCCGGCCGCTGCTCCATGCTCAGAGATGCCCGGTTCAGCTCCCCAGTCCAATCCGGCAGTCTGTGCAGATTCCTCACCAGCGAAAGACACCGTAGTTCCGGAGCCCGCAGCAGGAGCGGAGGAGGAGAAGCCCGAAGATCCAGATGAAGCCGAACTGGCAGCTCCGGCAGTTCCGCTGGGGTCGGATCCCCCCCCCGAAGGTGAACCGTGTGCCGACGCGGCACCAGGTACGCAGAAGATCACCACTGCCGTGCACACCAGCAACAGCATGAAGAACCGGGACCTGCGCATGTCAGTTCCGGTTTATCAGAGAGGGTAAAGAATTTTTTGATACCGGAAGCTATCCTCATCCTGAAGCAGTCGTTTCTGATGCCGGGATACTGGTTGCTGTCTCCACCAAAGAGGGGGGGTCCGGGCCACTGGCTCATCGGTGCGGGGAGTATCCCTAGGGATCATGGCTTTCGTCCAGACGTAAGCGCGGGGGTTTCAGCGGTCTTATAGCCGCCTGTCCTGTCCTCTTTGTACCGTTTTCCCATCACAAATTTCATGGGGTGACAGGGTAAATTCACTGGTAGGGAAACCTCTGCTTATCGAGGCCGATTACACCAGCGTCTGTGGTTTTTACGCCTATCGCCCCGTAATCAATTATATCATCTGCCAACGATGCGGAACATGTGCCCATTTCTGCCGTAAGCACTGTATCAGGCAGCATCGTGGCGGGATGTTCCTCCCGGACGACAGCTGCTGTATCGGTTGCGGCCGGTGCGTAACCGCCTGCCCCGCAAATGCCATCGAACTCGTGCAGGTGGGGGGGATCATGACCGGTGCCTGAAGATCGCATGAACCAACCGGCTTCCCCTTCACGATGCCCGGGTGATGGTGGAAGGTTCCGGATTCATGAACGGGAAAAGGTTAACCATTACCCGGCAGAACGTGGGGTGTATGAAATCCTTTCCATTGGCAGGCATGATCTGCCTTGTCTTCATTGTCCTCATGGCGGGATGCACCTCCCAACCGGTATCATCACCTAGGATGACTACGCCGCCAACCGTGATTACACCTGCAATGACCGCCACGGTTCCGGCGACAGTTACCGATGATGAGTTGCTCGGGACATGGACACTCACAGAAATGGGAATCCAGAATGGCCAGGCTGTTATCAATATATTCTCCGCCCCGATTACCCTTACCTTCTTCGACCAGGGAACCCTGGCCGGAAACGGTGGGTGCAATAACTACAATGGCGCCTTTTCCCTGACCGGAGAAACAGGTCCTTTTGGAGAAGAGATCACGATTGGACCGATCATATCAACCCAGATGTATTGCGTGAGCACGAGTGATACCGAGACCACGTACCTCCAGATCCTGCAGAGTGTCCGCTCCTATTCCATTGACGGAGGGCAGACCCTGTCCCTGCGGGACGAAAACGGCAATGTCCTGGTCTTTTCCCGGGGATGATCACCCCCGGCCTTTTTCACCTTCTTTCATCTCCCATCAGGAAGAATCCTTCCCCATCTGAATTATTAATATATTTTTAACCTTAACTATAGAGTGACACGAACGACCATATCCGGGTGCCCATGACCTTCGAACCCTCCCACCAGTCCCCTATCGTCCCTGAGCATGATAATGGCGGAGAGCCTGGATTTCTCCGTCTGGACATGCATGTTCATTCCTGGTATTCATCTGATGCGGCCACCGACCCGGCATCCATTATCCGGCTCTGGGAGAAGAAGGGAATCCTCTCACTGGTCTGCGATCATAATACTACCGCAGGAGCGGAAGCGGTCTACCGGGAACTCACCAGAAGATGCAGGGATATTCCCCTGATTCTGTCAGAAGAGATCACGACCGCCCAGGGTGAGATTATCGGCGTGTTCCTCACCGATGAGATTCCCGCGGGGCTCTCGGCAGGGGAAACGCTCGACAGGATTGAGGAGCAGGGGGCAATCTCACTTGTGCCCCATCCGTTCTGCACGTACCGCTCGAGTGCCCTTCAGTGGGAAACGCTCCATGACATCATCGGCAGGGTTGATATCCTCGAAGGATACAATGCCAGGATCACCAGGGCTGGAGAGAATGAACTGGCCCGGGAGTGTGCTGCCCGGTATGGAAAACCGGTATCGGTGGGATCCGATGCCCATACCCCGCTCGAACTGGGACGCTGCTACCTGGAGATGGTACCGTTCTCGGAGCCGAAGGACTTCCTTGCCAGTATCGGTGAGGCATCAGTACGGTTCAGGGCCATGCACCCGTCTATCCACTTCCTGACCATGATGGTGAAGGTCGCCAGGAGAAACGGGTTATTCAGCGGCGTGTAAAGGGGGATCAGGACGGGCCGGTGCCCCCGTCCGTCATTTGGCGTATCCTTCGACCAGATCCCGTGCGGTGATGATACCGGCAAGGCCCGTTTTACGGGTTAGCGGGAGTCTCCTGATATGGCGTTCGGCCATGATCCGGGCCGCCTCGTGAATGCTGATCCCCGCCTGCGCAGTGATGAGCGGCGAGGAGCAGGCCTCTCCGACAGGGGTGTCAAGCGGACGACCTCGCGCAAAGAATTTCGAGAGCAGGTCCCTCTCGGTGAAGATACCGGACGGCGTTCCGTCACGGGTGACAATCACGCTGCCGATCCTGCCCTGCCCCATCAGGACCGCCATGTCGGCGACGGTCTCGGTCTCATCCGCAGTTATGAGTTTCTTCGTCATGTAGTCATCAACGACCAGGGACGATTCCGGTGCATCAGGCATCTCCCGGATAAGATCTGCGGCGGTGATGATCCCGGTCATCTCCCCACATTCAAATACGACCAGACGCCCTTTCTTCCGGATCATCGTGCGTGCCGCCTCCCGTATCTCGGTATTCGGGCATATGGTGATGAGGGGATAGGACATGACCTGCTCCACGGGAGTCTCTTCCAGGCTCAACCCTCCTGCAAGGACCGTGGAGAACAGATCCCGCTCGGTCACGATCGCCACCGGTCTCCCGTACTTTACCACTACGAGGCTTCCGATTCGCCGCTCCCCCATCGTGCGTGCCGCCTCCTCCATTGAGGTTTCTGTCGTAGTGGTGACAACGTCACGACTCATGATGTCGGTGACTTTCAGGTGGCGCTTGTAATCCTTGTAGGCACGATCAACAACACTCGGGAATGCGATCCCGGGTTTACTCGGTGATACCATAGGACTTCCTTCGTATTCCAGAGAAGCGAAGGATCATTTATAGTTTTCTGCATCATGGGCCAGAAAGCGGGCTTCAGTATGATGAAAATACTTCTATAGCAATACTTTTCCCTGTAACTTTCCGTTCACCCTGGTCCCCGAATACCTGCTGTAATCCGCCCACCCGGGGTATCCCCGACCCCTGCTCTTTAACTCTCCTGCTTTCAGAGTATCTGATGCATATGACGGAACCATTTCCTGCCGGGATGAGCCGGTTCACCTCCCGACGCCTGTACCCTGGTGCAGTGCTTTTTCTCCTCCTCTTTCTCCTCCTCTCACTTATCGGAGGGGGAGTTGCCGGATCCATCACCCGGGACCCCGTTTTGCTGCTGACACTGTCCTACCTTATCATCGGAACGGGGGCTGTCCTGCTCATTTCCGGGCTTGGATGGTGGAAGAAGGCAGGGTTCACCACGTTCGGCCGGCGACAGGACATTGCGCTGTATCTTCTACCGACCGTCATTGCGCTGTTCTCCCTTACCGAGGAGATATCGGTGACTGGCTGGCGGGATGTGGCACTGTTCGCCATCTTCTCTCTCATCGTGGCATGGACCGAGGAGGCGTTCTTCCGCGGGCTCATTCTGCAGACCCTCCTCCCTGCCGGAATCAGGATTGCGGTCATCCTCTCCGCCGTCCTGTTCGGGCTCCCCCACCTCCTCAATGTTCTCGGGGGACTGTGGGATCCCCTGTTTGTCATCGCCAATACCGTTGCCGCCTTCGGCATCGGTATCACCCTTGCAGCCCTCGTG